>Ga0308391_1001342_pt1 | contig 10003 bp, 8 predicted proteins | sample Hotspr20Samplet1_FD_202363 | JGI IMG/M metagenome (GOLD analysis project Ga0308391, IMG submission 202363) | Hot spring phototrophic mat microbial communities from Octopus Spring, Yellowstone National Park, Wyoming, United States - 20050623_t1 ... | reverse complement strand
TTTCCGCGCCCATCGTCAAGGACTCTCTGGCCATCTGGCGCAAGGTGACCGCCGCCCGGGGCGTGGCGCTGTACATCCATTTTTCCGGCGTCTGGGACTCCCAGGCGGTGAAAGAGCATCCGGAATCGGCGCGTGTCGGGCCCGACGGCAAGCCCGACGTCAATCAGACCTCGACCTTCGGCCCGTACGTCGACGAGCGGATGATTCCGCAGTTGCGCGAGGCGGCCGACAATTACCAGCTCGACGGTGTGTGGGTGGACGGCGAGTGCTGGGCGACGCATCCCGACTACAGCGAGGCGGCGGCCCGCGCCTTCCGCCAGGCCACCGGCATCGAGAAACTTCCCAAGGGGCCGGAGGATCCCGGTTGGCTCGAGTTTCTGGAATTCAACCGCGCCCAGTTTCGTAGGTATGTCCGCCACTATGTCGAGGAGCTACATCGGACCCATCCGCACTTCCAGATCGCGAGCAACTGGCTGTATACGACCTACGTGCCGGAGCGGCCGGAGCTTCCCGTCGACTTCATCTCGGGCGACTACCTGGGCAATGCCTGCATCTCGCGGGCGCGGCTCGAGGCGCGCTACATCGCGCAGGTGGGCAAGCCCTGGGATCTGATGGCCTGGGGCTTTCAGTGGGGGCGCGACAATCCGGTCGGCCATGTGCACAAATCGTCGGTGCAACTGAAGCAGGAGGCCGCCGTGGTGCTGGCTCAAGGCGGCGGCTTCCAGATCTACTACCAGCCGACTCGGGCCGGAAAGATCGACGACCGACACATCGAGGTGATGGGCAAGGTCGCCGACTTCTGCCGGGCGCGCCAGAAGTGGTCGCATCAGACGGAAACCGTGCCCGAGATCGGCGTGCTGTTTTCTAAGGAGACGCTCTATAGCCGCACCGGGCGGCTATTCGGCGGCTGGGGCGGGGCGACCAATCCGGCGCGCGGGGTCGTGGATGCGCTGGTGGAGAGCCACTACGCGGTGGACGTGATCCCGGATTGGAAGCTCGCCGAGGTGGCCGGCCGGTATCCCTGTCTGGTGTTGCCGGACTGGACGAATGTCGGCGAGGCCGTAAGAGACGAGCTCCTGCGATATCTCCGCGGCGGCGGTCGGCTGCTGGTGATCGGAGCAGAAAACGCGGCGCTGTTTCGCGAGGCGCTCGGCGTGCGCCTGTTGGGAGAGCCATCCGACCAGCCGGCGCATGTGGCGGGTCTCGAGGTCTTCGCCAACGTCCGCGGCAGATGGGTCGATGTGGAGCCCGCAGGCGCTCACGTGTTGGAGACGCGCTTCCCGACTTACGATTCCACCCGGGACGGAAAGGTCGCGGCGACGCTGAGCTCTTACGGAGACGGGCAAGTGGCGGCCATCTACGGGCCGGCGGGCGGCGTCTTTGCCGTCACGCACGCCCCCGAAACCCGGCGCTTTCTGGCTCGCGTTCTCGAGCAGTTGTTCACGCCGTCGTTCCGCATCGAGGGCCCGCCGACCGTGGAAGCGGTTCGGCGGCGCAAGGGCCGCCTCGAGTTGCTCCATCTGATCAATGCCACGGCGATGCAGGTGGCTTCCGACTACAGCGCCATCGACTTTGTCCCGCCGGTAGGTCCGCTCCGGCTGCGCATCCGGATGAGGCAGCCCCCGGCACGAGTCCATTTCGAGCCCGGCGGGGTAGCTGTTCACGGCGCCTGGGGCGATGGGGTTTGGATGGGCGCGCTCGACCGGCTTGACGTCCACGGCGTGCTTGTCTGGGAAGGCTAGATCGGAGGTTGATGCTCTCCGGCGGCAAAGGGCACCCGTTCCACCACATCATGCTCGACAACGCTTGGGTCATATTCAAAGGACAGCCGCAGGAACGCACGCGGCTGAAGCTCGATCCGGAGCGGGAGCGTGGCGGCCGGATCGTCTTCGAGCCAGAGCTTGAACCGGCTCTTGTTGCCGGTCCTTCCGCTATGAACGGCGCCGGAGAGAACGAGCACGGGCCGTCCGTAGCGCTCCGCCAGATGCGGCGCGGGCCGCTTGGCGGTCTCCAGCCGGTGCGTGTACCCGCCATAGATGAACGACTGGAACAGACGCGGCGCCGGCGACTCGATCGCTGCGCGCATGGCGTGCAGGAAGGGGCCCGCCCCGGCTGCGTCGTGGCAGATGACTCTGGGTGAGCGGATCGCCTCGAGTGCTCGGGCGAACAGGGAGGACCACTGCGGCCATCCGAGCTCCGCAGGCGCGGAGAACCGCGCCATACGACAGAGGCTCACTTGGGCGACTTGCCCGGCAATCACGGAGAAAGCCGCCGTCGCGTGGCCCACGTCCAAACTGCGGCGCGCCTCTGCCAGGTCGCCTTCCTCCGAGACGGTCAGAAAGCCGAAATAGGAGACCTTCGTCGCCGACTCAGCCTCAGCGGAGACGATCTCGCGGTAGTAGCCCAGCCGGTTGAGGCCCCGGGCCCGTTCGGGCCAGGAGCCGCCGGCGAAGCCCAGCATCCAGGCAGTCCCGGCCTCGGTCTCCACGCGTCGGCAGACGGCGTAGCCGCTCCCGACGCCGCGTCGCCGATAGATCGGCAACGATCCCAGCAAGAGGACTGCGTCCGCCCGGTAGGGGCGGACGTCGGCGGGGCAATCGAGACGGGCAAACCCGGGCACGAGAGATGCCGCCAGCGTCTTGAGGATCCAGCGGCGGCTTCTCATGCGATCTCGCAGCCCAGCCAGTTGCCGGGTGTGGAATGGAATGCCGGTGGAGAGACGACCGGATAGGCCGCGTTCCGGGCAATGTTGGCGATCTCTCGGTACAGGTCGAGGAATCCCTCGGCGACCCGCGGCCAGGAATGGGCTTCCGCCGTTCGGCGGGCCCTCGCCGTGCGCTCCAGGCGGAGCGCCGGCTGCTCTATCACTTCAAGACAAGCCATTCGAAAAGCCTCCGGGACCGGATCTGCAAGCCAGGCGTTGTCCGGGGTTGCGTATTCGGTGACGCCGCCTAGGTTGGCAGCGACGAGCGGCGTGCCCGAGGCCATCGCTTCGAGCGGAGCGATGCCGAACGGTTCCCGAGGATTGGGATGGAGGAACAGATCGGCGTTGGCGTAAAGGTCCGCCAGGCGGGCGCGGTCCGAGACGTGTCCAAGAAAATGGACGCGGCCGGGAAACTCCTCCGTCCAGGCGCTCTCGAGGTTTCGCCGGAGAATTCCATCGCCGGCCACTACCAGGTGAAAACGTGCCTCCGGGCGACCCACGAGTTTGCGGAACGTGGCGAAAACGAGCTCAAGATTCTTCTCCGGTACGAGGCGCCCGACGTAGAGCATGAGCGTTGCATCAGCAGGGACTCCGAACGCCGCCGCCAGAGTCAGGCGGTAAGCCCGGCTTCGACGTCGCGGGTGGAACAGCTCCGTATCCACTCCCATGCCCCGGATCCACACGGAGCGCCGTACGGCATGACCGCGAGCGGCCTCGCGTAACTCGTCCGCGACGAACCGCGAGACGGCCACGTGGTGGTCGAACATCGGGAAATAAAGCCACTTCATGTATCGGCGAGCGAGGAATGCCAGCAAGGACGAGGCGCCGAGATAGACCGCTACGTTGACATCCATGCGCTCACAGCTCAAGCCGACCACGACAGGCCGCGAAGCGATCCCCGGAAGCAGCCGCTTGCGCAGCATGGCTCCCAGGTAATTCAGGGTGTACTTGTCGCAGATCTCTACCAGGTCGGGCTTCTCGGCACGGAGGATGCGCAAAATCGGGCCTCCGGGCCGCAGAAAGAGCCTGGGCCGGAGGAGGCGGTATTCAGGGTTCAAGGGTGCCGGAGCGGCCCGTAGGCGGTATATGCGGACGAAGTCGCCGACCTGCTCGGTGAGGTTCTCTGAGGAGGGAACGATGAGGCTGAGGTGGTGGCCGCGGCGGTTGGCGGCTTCGATTAACGCGCGGTAGAAGGTCGCCACGCCTCCGGAACTCGCGTGCCAGAAGTTGGTGAGGTGCAGGGTGCGCATCGAGATCTCGCGACGCTTGTGGCGCACTCACCTGCAATATGGGCTGGAGGAGTTAGAAGGGCATAACGAGCGCATGACGGTTTGGTGAGAGTCGCACAAAAAGTTATCGAAATGTTTTGGTGCGATTCATCGCCTTGCAACCGTTCTTCGCTCATGCTGGGGGCGTGCAGACGCCGAACATCGTTCCCTTGCGCCACGCCCAGGCGCGGCTGCGCCGCCACCGCGCCGCGGTCTCCGTTCACAGTCACACCCTGCACTCCCAGGAAAGCCTCAGCTTCCTGGCCGCGTTCCTTGAGCGAACCCCCTGGTTGAACTGGCTGCTGCGCCAGGAGTGTCACGCCGACGAACTGGCCGCCTTCAGCTTTTCGCGCCTCTACTGGACGCCGCCGCTGAGCCCCCGCCAGGCGGTCTCGATCGAGAGGGGGCAGATCGAGAACCTGCTCGGGCTGATTCCGCTTGTCGCTTTGAGCGACCACGATTCGATCGAGGCTCCGATGAGCCTCCAAGTGCTGGAGGGGGCTGCCGCCGGCCCCGTCTCGGTCGAGTGGACCGTGCCTTTCCGGTCGACCTTCTTCCACTTCGGCGTCTACAACCTTCCCGTGCCTCGCGCCAGGGAGGCGATGGAACTGATGGCGGACTTCACAGCGGCGCCCGAGGAGGCGCGCCTGCGCTCGACGCTCGCAGAGCTCACTGCCTTTCGCCACGTGCTTGTGGTCTTGAACCATCCGGCTTGGGACGAGAAGGGCATCGGGCGGACTTCCCACGAGCAGAACCTGGGCCAGCTCCTCGGCACATGCCGGCCGTGGATTCACGCGATCGAGTTCAACGGGTTTCGGCCCTGGACGGAGAACCGTCAGGCCGTCTGCATCGCCGCGGCGGCCGGCCTTCCGGTTGTCGGCGGCGGCGATCGCCACGGCCGCGAGCCGAACCCGGTCTTGAATCTCGCCGAGGCCGGCTCCTTCGAGGAATGGGTCGAACAGGTCCGCTACCGCCGAACCAACCAGGTGCTGCTGATGCCGCAATACGAGGAGTGCCGACGGACGCGCGTGCTGGCGAGCATTTGCGACATCCTGCGCGACGAGCCGGAACACGCGCTCGGCTGGCGGCGCTGGGATGAACGCGTTTTCTACCGGACCGATGAGGGCCCCGTGGTGCCGCTCCGTGAGGTCTGGCAGTGGAGGAGGCCGCCGATCGCGGTGCGCGGCTTTGTCCGCTTGATCCGGCTGGCTGCGGTGGCGCTCAATCATCCTCGGGGCCGGTCGGCCGTGCGGCTGACGCTCAGCCTCGTCGGAAATCAGGAGGCGACATGAACAGCTCACCAATGCCCCGCTTGGCCTTCTTCGCCGATTGCTTCCATGAAGTCAATGGCGCCGCGCTGACGAGCCGGCAGCTGGAAGCCTATGCTCGGCGCCGCGGCGCTCCGATCCTTACGGTGCACCGCGCCAGGGGCCGCCGGCTGCGCCGGCGTTCTCTGGGAGGCGTGGAACGGATCGAATTGCCGCGGAGCCCGCTGGCGTTCCCGGTGGATGTCGACCTGCGCTTTGATCTGCTCTTTGCTCGCCACCTCCGCTTGTTGGAAAGCAGCCTGGAGGATTTCGCTCCGGACGTAATTCACGTCACCAGCCCTGGGGATCTGGGGCTGGCCGGCGCCATCCTCGCCCGGCGGCTCGGCGTGCCGCTCGTGGCCTCCTGGCATACCAACCTGCACGAGTTTGCTTCGCGTCGTCTGGAGCGGTGTTTGGGGCTGATTCCGTCAGGGGCGCGCCGGCGGCTTTGCAACATCGCCGAGACGTCCTGCTGGAGGTGCGCGGTGCGTTTCTATCGGCTGGCTCGCGTCGTCTTCGCACCGAACCCCGAGCTGGCCGGCAAGCTGGAGCGCGCCACCGGCAGGCCCGTCTATCTGATGGGGCGGGGCGTCGACACTGAACTGTTCCATCCCAAGCGTCGCAACCGAGTCGATGATGGCGGGAAGTTTGTGGTCGGTTACGTCGGGCGGCTTACGCCGGAGAAAAATGTTCGCGCCTTGGCAGGGGTCGAAGCCGCGCTCGAGCGCTCCGGCATTCGAAGCTTTTGCCTGCTAGTCGTCGGCGATGGCGGGGAGGCGGGCTGGTTGCGCCGAAACTTGCGTCGCGCGGTGTTCACCGGTGTGTTGCGAGGCGAGCGGCTGGCGGCTGCGTATGCGGACATGGATGTCTTCGTGTTTCCCTCGCGGACCGACGCCTACGGCAATGCGGTGCAAGAGGCTCTCGCCAGCGGCGTTCCCGCCGTGGTCATGGGTGTGGGCGGCCCGCGCCACATCGTCGAGCACGGCCGTGCGGGCTTCGTTACCCGAGACGACGAGGAGTTGGCCGCGGCGGTGGTCGAGCTGGCGCGAAAACCGGAACTGCGCCGGTCAATGGCTGAGGAGGCTGCGCGCTCGATGCGCAAAAGATCCTGGGACGAGGTCTTCGACCGAGTCTGGCGCGTCTATCGCGATGTCGCCTGTACGCCGCAGGCGCCGCGTCGGCTGGGCGTATTGTTCGCCGAGTGAGGGCTACTGACGATGCCTGAGATCGAGTCCATCCTGGTGGGCAGGGAACTCGGCTCAGGTCCGCTGCGGCAAATTGTGAATCGTTTGCTGGCGGTGGATCGACTGGAGCAGTGCCTCCGCGAGGTACTCGCTCAGGGACGCGGCCGCTTGAGTTTCGACGACGTCTTGCGCCGCATACAGGTCACGGTCGAGGTGTGCGAACGTGAGCTGGAGCGCATCCCTGAGAAGGGTCCCGTGCTTGTCGTCGCCAACCATCCGTTCGGTCTGCTCGAAGGACCGGTGTTGGGCTCCCTCCTCATGCGCCGTCGCTCCGATATTAAATTTCTGGCTAACCGCGTCCTGTCGCTTGCGCCTGTCGTGCGCGATTATGTCATTCCGGTCGACGTGGAGAGCGGCGCCGAGGCAGTGCGTTCGAACTGGCGCTCGCTTCGCGAGGCCCTGCGTTGGCTCGAAAGCGGCGGACTGCTGGCGGTGCTGCCTGCGGGCGAGGTGGCTGCTTTGCGACTCTCCCCCTTCGGAGTGGCGGAGCCGCCGTGGGGCGAAGCCACGGGTTGGCTGGCGCGAAGGAGCGGCGCCGTCACGGTAGCAGTATTTCTCGAAGGCGCCAATGGCGCTGGCTTCCACTTGGCCGGGCTGATTCATCCGCGCCTGCGCACGGCGCTGTTGCCGCGGGAATTTCTTAACAAGCAGGGGCGGCGGGTCCGCTTGTCGATCGGCCCTCCGATTCCCGCCGAGCGGCTACAGCGGATGCCGGCCCGGCAGGCCTCGGACTACTTGCGCTCCTGCACCGAGCTGCTGGGCGCGGCGCGAAAGCCGGGTAAGATCGCTCTCGCCCGTCTGGCGCCGAAGCCCAAGCCTATAGCGCCCCGGCTTCCGGCAGATGTGCTGGAGGCGGAGATCGGGTTGCTGCCGCCGGAGGCGCTCCTCGTCGAAAGTGGAGACCAGCGTGTCTATCTCGGCCGGTCGGCCCAGATTCCCAACCTGCTTCAGGAGATCGGCGTGTTACGGGAGATCTCCTTCCGCCAGGCGCAGGAGGGCACGGGGCGACCATGCGACCTTGACGAATTTGACCCCCACTATCTGCACTTGTTCAGTTGGAACGTCGATCGGCGCGAGGTGGTGGGTGCCTACCGCCTGAGCGGCACCGATAGCCGGAGGCCGCTGTATGCCAGGACGCTGTTCCGAATCGATTCGGGATTCTTCGAGCAACTGGGGCCTGCCCTTGAGCTGGGCCGGTCTTTCATCCAGCCGGCTTACCAGAAAAGTTACGCCGCACTATTCCTGCTGTGGCGGGGAATCGGAGAATATCTGAGCCGGAATCCCCGCTATCGGTACCTCTTCGGCCCGGTGAGCATCAGCGCAGCATACACGAGAGCCTCTCGTGCATTGATTGCGGAGTACTTCCGCCGCCGCTTCCAGAGCTCGCCTCTGGTGCCGATGGTGCGGCCGACGCACCGATTTGTGCCGGACCGACGCAGTGAAGTCTGGCTCGAACGGCTGGCGCGGGAGATCGCCGACCTCGACGAGCTCTCGCAGATTGTTTCGGCTCTCGAGCCTGACGGCAAGGGGATACCTGTCCTTCTTCGCCATTACCTTCAACTGGGCGCCGAGGTTCTCGAATTCTCCGTGGACCCGGGCTTCTCGGGCGTGGTGGACGGGCTGATCGTGCTGGACCTGCTCGGAGTGAAACCGGCGACGTTGGCGCGCTACCTTGGCCGCGCAGCCGCGCGCGGCTACCTGGCGCATCACGGGCGTGAGTTCTCGATCGAAGCTGCTGGGCCGGGCGCGGCCTGAGGCCCAGCGACCGAGCAAGCCCGGTGAGGTGTGGTATACTCCTGTGGGATCCTGCCGACGCGGGCCCGTAGCTCAGTTGGTTAGAGCGCTACCTTGACACGGTAGAGGTCTGGCGTTCGAGTCGCCACGGGCCCACCACACCTTTCATAGAGTTACGCGCCTTTCGCCACCAAAACCCTCTGGCGTGAGGTCCAAATGAGGTCCACAGTTCCCGTGGCGTCGTGGTAGCCATCAGACCTCCGATCCACCCCGCCCAATCCTATTGATTCCCGGAGGGTTGGTGCCCATGGTAGTCATGGGAGCCTTGTTTTGGGCGTTTTTGTCTCCTCCTTGTCTATGGACGAGAAGGAGACGACATTTTGCTCTCTATATAGGGCCATGGCTCCCATGGCCCCCATGCCTCCCGTGCGGTTCGAACAACTCCCGTTTGAAATGATTTTTCTCTTGACGACTGAAGCCGCCGCCTGGTATCGATGAGGTAGAACGCTCGCGAAGCGTTCTCCCAGAGGCGGGCGGGGCCTCTCGAAACAATCCCGCATCCCACCGGAGCGAGCGCCGGGACGCTCATGAAACTCTTTCCCGCAGGATTTCCCACTCCAGGTGTGTTTGCGTGAACCACCGGATCCCCTTGTACACCGCCGACGGCGAGCTGGCTGACTGGGTCAGCGAGCAGCGCCTGGCGCGGCTCGAGGCCGCGGGGTTGATCGCTCGCGTTGTGCGCCACCCGAAGGGGTACATCAATCGCGCCATCCTGTTCCGGCGCCCGGGCGAGGGCGCGGCGGTGGAGCTGCGGCAGTACATGGGCACCCGCTACAGCTTCCGCGAGCATTTGGACAACGGGCGGCTGTGCTGGAAGCTCAGGCGTCTGGGGCACGGCGACGAGCTGCGCCCGATCTTCCTGGCGGTGGTCGCCGAGTGCATGGCGTCGCAATGAAAGCGCGCAAGGCCAACGTCGGCGGCAAGTGGGTGGCCATCGAGCGTGGGCTGCTGAAGCAGCGATCCTGGTGGCTGTTTCGGCGTGAGCTCCTGTGGCCGCTGCCGCCTTGCCGGGACGGCACCCAGGCGAGAGACGGGCAAACGTTGGCAGTGCTACCGCCGGAGAAGCCGTGAGCATGGAGCATGAGCGCGAGCTGGTGGAGTTCTGGCTGCGCCTCCGCGAGCGCCTCGAGGCGGGCGCGCGCAGCTACGGCGACGCCTCCTTCGGGCGGGAACCGGCGGAGCTGGCTGGCGAGATCGAGCAAGAGCTGCTCGACGTCTGCGGCTGGGCGTTCGTGCTGTGGTGCCGGCTGCGGCGGCTGGCGCCGCTCCTGCGGCTCGGGGGCGGGCAGCCAATGGATATGGGCGTAGAAGGCCCTCCGGGCCGCTAGAACGCGCCGATGGGCTGCCGGAAGGTTAGGTACCAGGAAGTCCCGAGCGGCGGCTTTTAGGGCCGTTTTGGGCGCCTCTGGCTAAAGACTCAAGGACTGCAACAACTCGAAGACCTCCGCAAAATTTTGCGGAAGTCGCACGCAGATCCCCTCGGGCATTGGCTACAGAGCAACAACAGCCGCTAAAATGCGCCGGCGAGGGTCCGGAAGGGGTTAGGCACCAGCAAGCCCCGAGCCACGGCTTTTAGTACTACTGGGTCATAAATAGAACATTTCATGCTATACTCGTTTCGTGCGAACCGCTTCTCCGCGGCCAAGCCCGCAGGAACAGCGCTTCGCGGCTTATCTGGAGGGCTTG
>Ga0308391_1001341_pt1 | contig 10005 bp, 10 predicted proteins | sample Hotspr20Samplet1_FD_202363 | JGI IMG/M metagenome (GOLD analysis project Ga0308391, IMG submission 202363) | Hot spring phototrophic mat microbial communities from Octopus Spring, Yellowstone National Park, Wyoming, United States - 20050623_t1 ... | reverse complement strand
CTGCTCGCCCAGCCGCGCCGGCCGATCACGCCCGTGAGCCTGCTCGCGCTCGAAGACCCGGACGCGCGCGAGAACTGGGAGCTGTTCGCCGCGTTCCGCGACCATCTCCTGGCGTACGCGACCCTCGAGGAGGCCTATCTCGCCCTTTTCACGGGCGGGCCCGTGCGCCTGCCGGCCGCCTTCCTCGACGGGCTCGCCTGGGCGCTGTTGCGCGGGATGCTCGACGGCTGCCGCGATCCGTTCCGCGCCCGCGCCGCCGAATGCCTCTTCCGCCCGCAACGGGCGACGGTGGTCGAGGGCACGGTGCTCTTGGCCGATGCCGCGACGGTCGAGCGGATGGCGCGCACGGGCGGCCTCGGCACGCTCGGCGAACTGCTCCGCCAGGCCCAGGTGCCGCTCGCCCCGGTCGAGCTCGAGGTCCTCCGCCCGGACAATGCCGCGACCTATTGGACGCGCAGCGAGCGCTTCGATCTCGTGCTCGACCTCGGCTTCGGTCGCGAAGGGCTAGACGCGCTCTGCCGCGTCCTCGAGGCCTGGGTGGCGCAGCTCCTCGACGTCGCCGTGCGGATCGAACCCGTGATGCGGATCCGCGACGAACGCTGGTCCTGGCACGTCGGGCTCGATGCCGAGGCGACCGCGATCTTGAACGCGCTCTGGGCCGGGGAGGAGGTCGAGGAGCAGCGGCTCGCCCGGCTCGCCGCCCTGTTCCGCCTGGAGTTCCGCGATCCGAGCGTGGTGCTGCCGGCGCTGCGCGGCCGGCCGGTCTATCTGGCCCTGGCCAGCGACCCGACCGGTCGGGTACGCTTCAAGCCGCAGAACCTGCTGGTCAACCTGCCGCTCGCCGCGGCCGGCTGAGCGGCCCCTTCGGGGAGGGCGCCCGTGGACGAAGACGTGTTCAACATGAGCCTGCGCAAGTTCCTCAAGAAAGTGGGCGTGACCGGCCAGCGCGAGATCGAGCAGGCGGTGCGCAAGGCGATCGCGGACGGTCGGCTGCGGGGCGAGGAGACGCTGGCTGCCAAGGTCCGGCTCGAGATCCCACAGGCCGGGCTCGACGTCGTGATCGACGGCGCGATCGAGCTGCGATGAGCGGGGGACGGCGCGTGCGGGCCGGCGAGCTCGTCGGGCGGGGCGCGGCACTCCTGGTGGCGGTCGGCTGCTTCGCGGCGATCGCCTGGTCGGCGCGGCAAGCGCCCGAGCCGCCGAGCCGACCGCCGACTGCCGCGGTCCAGCCGCCGGCGGCACCGCTCGTCGGCCCGCAGCCGACGAGCGCCGCCGCAGACGCTTGCGCCGCGCGGAAGGAAGCGGAGATCGCCGCGATCCGGGCGCAGGGCGAACTCACCGCCGAACGGCGCATGCGCATCCGCCAGATCGAAGCTCGCGCCTGCGATTGAGGCTGCGCGTCGGGGCGGATCCAGCGGGGGAACGAACGAGCCATGCCGAGTGTCCTGGTGACCGGTGCGTCGCGTGGGATCGGCCGCGGCCTCGTCGAGCGGTTCGCGGCCAGGGGCTGGCAGGTGATCGCGACCGCCCGCGACCCGGCGGCGATCGCTGTCGAGGGCTCGGTCGAGCGCTACCCGCTCGATGTCACCGATCCGACCTCCATCGCGCGGCTCGCGGCCGGGTTGGCCGGGCGACCGCTCGACGTGCTGGTCAACAATGCCGGGGTCTACGGCCCGCGTGAGGTCCGGCTCGGGGCGATCGACTACGAGGCCTTCCGGGCGGTCCTCGAGACGAACACGCTCGGCCCCGTGCGGCTCACCGAGGCGCTCTTGCCGAACCTGCGGGCCGGGGCGCGCAAGACGGTGGTCACGGTGTCCTCGATCATGGGCTCGATCGCCCGGACCCAGAGCCCGGGCGCGCTCGTCTATCGGACCTCGAAGGCGGCCGTGAACATGGCCATGCGGTCGATCGCCATGGAACTCGGCGGCGAGGGCTTCACGGTCGTGGTCGTCCATCCGGGCTGGGTCCGCACCGACATGGGCGGGCCGAACGCGACCCTCGACGTCGGGACCAGCGTCGAGCACCTCGTCCGGCTGGTCGAGCGGCTGCGGCCCACCGACAACGGCCGGTTCTTCGACCACGACGGCAGCGAGCTGCCCTGGTAGCCGGGCTCGGCCGGCCGCCCGCTCAGCTCGGCTTCGAGGAGCCCTCGCCCGAGGCCCGCCGCCGCTCCTCCTCCTCGCGCTCGCGCAGATAGTCCTCGGTGGTCCGCGGGCGGCGCGGCTCGCCCAGGGCGAACGGCCGGTCGCCGCGCTCGAATTCCGCGATCACCCGGCAATCCTCGCACATCCGGAGCCGCGCGATCTGCTCCTCGCTCCGGAACATCCAATGCGTGCCCGCGAGCCTTTCGACGATCCGCTCGACCGAGCTCTTGGTCCCGAACGGCTTGCCGCAGCGCACGCAGCGCGCCGGCTCTTCTTCCTTGAGGGTGACGAACTCGCGGACCGACGGGTCGAAGCAGGCGCGCGGCTCGAGGCGGATCACCTTCTCCGGGCAGGTGTTCGCGCACAGACCGCATTGCACGCAGGCCTCTTCCTTGAAGCGCAGCATCGGTCGGTCGGGATCGGCCGCGAGCGCCCCCGTCGGGCAGGCGCCCACACAAGCGTGGCAGAGCGTGCAACCCTCGACGTCGACCAGGACCCGACCGAGCGGTGCGCCGGTCGGCAACGGCACCTGCGGGACGGGGGCCGGCGCATGCTCGTGCAAGCGGTCGAGTACGAGTCGCAAGAGGCTGCGCTTGCCGCCGATCGCGACGAGATCCCGGGCCGGGAGGGGGGCGACGAGCGGCAGGTCCCAGAGCATCGCTTCGAGCGCGTCCGGATCGTCGCTCGCGAGGGTGGTGACGCGGTCGGCCCCGTAACCGAGACCGTCCAAGAGGGCGGCGAGCTGGCCGAGGTTGGCGCGCAACCCCGTGAGCTCGGGCTCCTTGCGCGGCGGGACGAGGATCACGATGCGGCTCGCGCCGAGGGCCAGGGGTGCCGCGAGCACCTCGAGGCCGAGCTGGCCGAGCTCGCCGACCGCGAAGGGCAGGACGCGCGCCGGCAGGCCGCGGCCGAGCCGGGCGGTCATCGCGATCATCTCCTCGCCGTGGCGCGCCTCGTGGACGAGCAGCACGGCGTCGCGGCCGCCGGCTGCGTGATAGGTGCGCAGGAGCGTGCGCACCCGCTCGAGCAGCGTGGCGGGTGGCGGGGCGGCGTAGGTGGCGGCCCCGGTCGGGCAGACGCCCGCGCAACTGCCGCAACCGGCGCAGATGAAGGGGTCGATCGCGACGTGATCGCCCGCCGGAGTGATCGCCCCGGTCGGGCACTGGTCGAGGCAACGGGTGCAGCCCACCCGCCGCGAGCGCGAATGGGCGCAGAGCTCGGCCGTGAAGGTCACGTAGCGCGGCTTCTCGAACTCGCCCACGAGCTCGGTGAGGTCGAAGAGCGCGCGCTCGACCGCGAGCGGATCGCGCGGATCGACCCGCCGGTAGCCGTCGCGCTTGCCCGGGGCGGTGACGAGTGGGGCGCCGCCGGACAGGTCGAGGACGAGATCGACCTCGAGCTCGCTCTTCGGGCTCGGCGTGCCGAAGCGGAGCTCGGCGCGGGAGGAGGGGATCACCACGGCGGCGTCCTCGACCGTGGCGGTGAACGCGCCGAGATGGCCCGCGAGGCGCACGATGCGCCCGCTCAGGATGGGAAAGCGCACGACCGAGGGGGGTACGAGCCCCGCCGACTCGCGCAGCACGAGGGTCGGGGTGAGCCGGCCGGCGAGCCGCTCGGCCGCGGCGAGCGCGACCTCGCCCGCGCCGTAGACGAGCACGCGGCCCTGCGAGCGCAGCTCGAGGGCCGGGGTGGGTGGCACCGCGACCGTGGCCTCGGCCAGGAGTGCGGCGATCTTGGGCCCGGCTGCGCGCGCCTCGGCCGACCAGCCGGCCCGCTCGCGGAGGTTGGTGAACAGCGTCGTCGCGCCCGCCTCCCCGGCGGTCTCGAGGAACAGGGGCGCTTCTTGCGTGCAACCGACCAGGAGCGGCTCGCCGGCGGCCGCGGCGTCGCGGAAGGCCGCGAGCTCGGCGCGGCAGAGCCGATCGAAGAGCTCGGGCGCCCCGGCTGCGCCCGTGGCGCGGGCGAGGGCCGCCGCATCGAGCGGGATCGTGCCTTCGCAAGTGCACAACAGGCAACGCCGGCCGGCCAGCCGCATGGAGGCTTCCTCGCGCGATCTCGATCCGCCCCGAGCCTCTACCAGAGCCCGGTGCGGGCGGGCTAGAATTGTTCTCGGAAAGCCTCGAAGGAAGCGGGATGAGCGAAAGGCGGGCGGTCCTCGAGCTCGGCGTCGTGGTCGAGCGACGGCGCGGGGTCACGCGCTGGGCGGAGTGGCTCTGGCGGCCGGTCGAGGTGGTGCCCGGTGTGCCCGCCGGCGAGGGGTGGCGGCTCCTGGTCGAAGACGAGGGCTGGGCGCGCTGGCTCGCCGGGACCCTGCCGCTCGAGCTGCACCGCAAGGAGACCGCCGACTACCGCCTCGCGCTCTCGGCCACGCCGCCGCAGCTCTACGTCGTGCTCCGACCGAACGAGGCGGACCCCGAGCGGCCTTGGCGGCCCTTCTTGCTCACCGCCTCGCCGTTCGAAGCGCAGATCTACGCCGAGCCGGGCGACGCGCTCGTCGAAGCGGTGCCGATGCCGGAGCCGGTGGTCGCCTTCGTCCAGGAGTTCGTCGAGCGGCACCCGAACGACCAACCGTTCTTGAAGCGCCGGCGCAAGGCGGCGGAGGCGGCCCCCGACGCGGCGAGCGAATTCGAGATCCTGGCCCCGGGCGGGGGGCGGTCGTGACGCGGGGGATCGAGGACGAGGTCGGCTCGTTCCTGGCGCGCTGGTCGCGGCGTAAGGCGGCGGCCCGGCGCGGGGCACCCGAGCCCGAGCCCCACCCCCCGGTCGCGCCGGCGGCCGAGGAGGCGGCCGGGCCGAGGCCTGACGAGGGCGGGCCGGTCGAGCCGCGGCCGGACCCGCGGCCGGGGTCCGAGACCCGGCCGGCGGAGTTCGACCTCGCGAAGCTCCCGGATCCCGACACGCTCGATGCCACGAGCGACTTCAGCGTCTTCATGCAACCGGGTGTCCCAGCCGAGCTCAAAAGGCGGGCGTTGCGGCGCTTGTGGAAAGTGAATCCGATCATTTCCACCCCCGACGGCACGGACGACTACTACATCGTCACCGACTTCTCCGACGCGAGCACGGTGGTGGCCGACCTCAAGACCGTCTACCGAGTCGGCCGGGGGATGGTCGCCGCACTCGAGGAGCTGGCGGGCGAGCCCGGAGCGCCGCCCGTGGCCGAGGCGGCGGAAGTCGCGACCGGGTCGTCGGTTCAAAGTCGACCGGCGTCCGGGCCTGGCCTGGCGTCGACCGACGACGCCACGGCCGAGCGAGCGCGCGCGCAGCCGGCGGAACTCGCCTCGCTCCCCGCAGCCACCCCCTTGTCGGCCCGTTGGAGCGGTTCTAGTGTGGAGGCGCTCGAGGCTCGGACGCGCGGGGGAGGCGGCGACCGGACCGGATGACGGCGATGACGGAGCCAAGCGACGCAGCGGTAGCGGTGAGCGGCGAGACCGACGTCGATGCCCTGCGGGCCGCAACCTACCGTCTGCTCGCGCGGTTCTTGGCCGCTCCGCCCGACGCCGAGGCCCTTCTGGTGGCGAGCCGGCTCGGCGAGCCCGAGACGGAGCTCGGTCGCGCGCTTTCCTTGTTCGCCCGGATCGCGGCGTCGACGCTGCCGGCCCAAGCGGCGGACGAATATCACGAGCTCTTCATCGGAGTCGGGCGCGGCGAGCTCGTACCCTACGGTTCGTTCTACCGAACCGGCTTCTTGAACGAGAAGCCGCTCGCCCTGTTGCGTGAGGACTTGGCCGAGCTCGGCATCGCCCGGGCCGCGGGCAATCCCGAGCCGGAAGACCACATCGCGAGCTTGTGCGAGGTCATGGCCGGGCTCGCGGAAGGGCGCTTCGGCGAGACCGGTCTCGCCACGCAGCAACGGTTTTTCGACCGGCACCTGGCACCCTGGGCGGGTCGGTTCTTCGCCGACCTCGAGGTGGCCCGCGCGGCGCGCCTCTACCAGCCGCTGGGGACGGTCGGTCGGCTGTTCGTCGAGATCGAGCGGACCGGCTTCGCGCTCGCGGCTTGAGTGCGTGGCGGTCCGGAGGGTTCACGAGGTAGCGGAAGGAAGGCGGACGATGAGCGAGCAGCGGCAGGACAAGGGGCACGGGCGGCGCGACGTCCTCAAGCTCGCGAGCCTCGGCAGTGTTGCGGCGGCCGCCGTCACGATCGCCGGTAAGGGCGAGGCGAAGGCGGCCGAGGAGCCGGGCCGCGCCAACGGCTACCGCGAGACCGACCACGTCAAACGCTACTACGCGACGGCCCGCTTCTGAGCGCGGCCGCGGACGAGACCCGGACGAGGAGGCCAGCACCATGCTGAAGAAGAGGAGCAACGGGTCGCCGGCGGCGGGCGCGTTCGGCCAGCTGCAGGCGGCGCTCGCGGGCGGCACGATCGATCGGCGCGGCTTCCTGCGCCGTTCCGGCCTCACCGCGGGCGGTCTCGCCGCCGCCGCCGCGTTGTCGACCGGGATGGTCACCCGGGCCGAAGCGCAGGTCCAGGCGGCCAAGAGCGAAGTCAAGCAGGTCAAGACGATCTGTACCCACTGCTCGGTGGGCTGCACGGTCGTGGCCGAGGTCCAAAACGGGGTCTGGATCGGCCAGGAGCCCGGCTTCGACGGCCCGTTCAATCTGGGCGGCCACTGTGCGAAGGGCGCCTCGGTGCGCTGGCTGGCGCATGGTGAGCGCCGTCTCAAGTACCCGATGAAGCTCGTCGACGGGAAGTACACGCGGATCTCGTGGGACCAGGCGATCGCCGAGATCGGCGACAAGCTGCTCGCGATCCGCGACAAGTCGGGGCCGGACAGCGTCTATTGGCTCGGCTCGGCCAAGTTCAGCAACGAGCAGGCCTATCTGTTCCGCAAGCTGGCGGCGTTCTGGGGCACCAACAATTGTGACCACCAGGCGCGGATCTGCCATTCGTCGACGGTCGCGGGCGTGGCCAATACCTGGGGCTACGGCGCGATGACGAACTCCTACAACGACATCCAGAAGTCGAAGCTGATCTTCTTGATCGGCGGCAACCCGGCGGAGGCGCACCCCGTTTCGCTCCTGTTCCTGCTCCGCGCCAAGGAGCAGAACAACGCGCCGCTCATCGTTTGCGACCCGCGGTTCACTCGTACCGCGGCGCATGCCGACGAGTACGTGCGGTTCCGGCCCGGCACGGACGTCGCGCTGATCTGGGGCATCCTCTGGCACATCTTCGAGAACGGCTGGGAGGACAAGGAGTTCATCCGCAAGCGCGTGTGGGGCATGGAGCAGATCCGCGCCGAGGTGAAGCGCTGGACGCCCGAGGAGGTCGAACGGGTGACCGGCGTGCCCGGCAGCCAGCTCCGCCGCGTCGCCATGTTGATGGCCAACAACCGGCCCGGCACGGTGATCTGGTGCATGGGCGGGACCCAGCACACGATCGGGAACAACAACGTCCGCGCCTACTCGATCCTCCAGCTCGCGCTGGGCAACATGGGGGTGGCCGGCGGCGGCACCAACATCTTCCGCGGCCACGACAACGTCCAAGGTGCGACCGACATGGGCGTCACCGTGGACAGCCTGCCCGCTTATTACGGGCTCGCCGAGGGCTCGTGGAAGCACTGGGCGCGGGTCTGGGGCGTCGAGTACAATTACTTGCTCGGCCGGTTCGGCACCAAGGACGCCGACGAGAAAGCGCGCAAGGCGCTCATGGAGAAGGCCGGTATCCCGGTCTCGCGCTGGTTCGACGGCGTGCTCGAGGCCAAGGAGAACATCGACCAGCCGGACAATGTCCGGGCGATGATCTTCTGGGGTCACGCGCCCAACTCGCAGACCCGTCTGCCCGACATGAAGCGGGCGATGGAGAAGCTCGATCTCTTGGTCATCATCGACCCCTACCCGACCGTGAGTGCCGTGCTGCACGACCGGAAGGATGGCGTCTACCTCCTGCCGGCGGCGAGCCAGTTCGAGGTGCGCGGCTCGGTGACCGCCTCGAACCGCTCGTTGCAATGGCGCGAGAAAGTGTTCGGGCCGTTCTTCGAGGCCAAGCCCGACCACGAGATCATCTATCTGTTCGCGAAGAAGTTCGGCTTCGCCGACCTCATGTTCAAGAACATCAAGGTCGAGAACAACGAGCCGAACGTCGAGGACGTCCTCCGCGAGATCAACCGAGGGGCCTGGTCGATCGGCTACACCGGCCAGTCGCCGGAGCGCCTGAAGCTGCACATGCAGTACCAGCACACCTTCGACAAGGTGACGCTGCGGGCGGTCGGCGGCCCGTGCCACGGGGATTATTACGGCCTGCCGTGGCCGTGCTGGGGCACGCCCGAGATGAAGCATCCCGGCACCGCCAACCTCTACGACACCTCCTTGCCGGTCGCGGAGGGCGGCGGCTGCTTCCGCGCGGCTTGGGGTGTCGAGCGCGACGGGCAGTCGCTCTTGGCCGAGGGGAGCTGGCCCAAGGGCTCGGAGATCGAGGACGGCTACCCCGAGTTCACCATGGAGTTGCTCCAGAAGCTGGGGTGGGACAAGGACCTGACCGATGCCGAGCGGGCGGTGATCGAGCAGGTCGGCGGGCCCAAGGCGAATTGGCGGACCGACATCTCGGGTGGCATCATCCGGGTGGCGATCAAGCACGGCTGCATGCCGTTCGGGAACGCCAAAGCGCGGGCGGTGGTGTGGACCTTCCCCGACCCCGTGCCGGTCCACCGCGAACCGCTCTACGCACCCGATCGCGAGCTCGTCGCGAAGTACCCGACCTACACCGACCGCAAGCTGCATCGCCTGCCGGTCCTCTACAAGTCGATCCAGGACAAGGACTTCTCCAAAGACTATCCGATCATCCTGACCTCCGGACGGCTCGTCGAGTACGAGGGCGGCGGCGACGAGACCCGCTCGAACCCGTGGCTCGCCGAGCTGCAGCAGCACATGTTCGTCGAGATCAACCCGTTCGACGCGAACAGCCTCGGGGTGCGCGACGGCGCCTGGGTCTGGGTGGAGGGCCCGGAGAAGGGCAAGGTCAAAGTCAAGGCGATGGTCACCGAACGGGTCGGCCGGGGCGTGGCCTTCATGCCGTTCCACTTCGGCGGCTGGTTCCAGGGCAAGGATCTCCGGTCGAAGTACCCGACCGGTAACGATCCCTACGTCCTCGGAGAATCGACGAACACGGCGCAAACCTACGGCTACGACTCGGTGACCCAGATCCAAGAGACCAAGACCACGCTCTGCCGGATCTGGGCGGCCTGAGGCGGGAGGACACGACCATGGCTCGCATGAAGTTCCTGTGCGACGCCGAGCGCTGCATCGAGTGCAACGCCTGCGTCACCGCCTGCAAGAACGAGCACGAGGTGCCGTGGGGCATCAACCGCCGGCGGGTCGTCACGCTCAACGACGGCAAGCCGGGCGAACGGTCGATCTCGGTCGCCTGCATGCACTGCTCGGATGCGCCGTGCATGGCGGTCTGCCCGGTCGACTGCTTCTACCAGACCGAGGAAGGCGTCGTCCTGCACAGCAAGGATCTGTGCATCGGCTGCGGCTATTGCTTCTACGCCTGTCCGTTCGGGGCGCCGCAGTTCCCGCAGGCCGGCAACTTCGGCTCGCGCGGCAAGATGGACAAATGCACCTTCTGCGCGGGCGGGCCGGAGGAGGACCATTCGGACGCCGAGTTCCGCAAGTACGGGCGGAACCGGCTCGCCGAGGGCAAGCTGCCGATCTGCGCCGAGATGTGCTCGACCAAGGCGCTGTTGGCCGGCGACGGCGACACGATCTCGAACATCTACCGGGAGCGGGTCGTGGCGCGCGGCTTCGGCGCGGGGGCCTGGGGCTGGGGCACCGCCTACCAGCAGAAGGGCGGCGCCTGAGCGCCTCTTTCGACGCCTCGCACGCGGCGGCCGGGGTCTCCCCCCGGCCGTTCGCACGTGGGGAC
>Ga0308391_1001335_pt1 | contig 10047 bp, 6 predicted proteins | sample Hotspr20Samplet1_FD_202363 | JGI IMG/M metagenome (GOLD analysis project Ga0308391, IMG submission 202363) | Hot spring phototrophic mat microbial communities from Octopus Spring, Yellowstone National Park, Wyoming, United States - 20050623_t1 ... | reverse complement strand
GGATGAGGATCGCGCCCGCTTCCAGCCCGCCGGAGCCGTCCATGGCGTCGCCCGTGTAACCCGACATGTAGATGACCTTCAAATCCGGGCGCCGTTCCCACAAACAGGCAGCCAGCTCGCGGCCGTTCATTGCGGGCATCACCACGTCAGTGAGCAACAGGTCTATGTCGCGCCGATGCCGCTCGAACAGTTGGATCGCATGGGGACCGTCTTGAGCCTCCAGAACCTGATAGCCGTGTCGCACGAGCATTTCGCGCACGAGTCGCCGCACCGCCTGCTCATCCTCGACCAGGAGAATGGTTTCGCCCTGCGCCGTTTTGGGGGGAGCGGGCAGCGGAAAGGTGCGAGCCTGGGGGAAGCCTGAGGCGCGAGGCAGGTAGATGGTGAACACCGTGCCTTCACCGGGCCGGCTGTCCACGAAAATCTCGCCGCCACTCTGCTTGACGATACCGTAGACGATGGCGAGACCCAGGCCTGTCCCCTTGTCGCTGGGCTTGGTGCTGAAAAAGGGCTCGAAGATGCGGCGGCAGGCCTCCGGGTCCATTCCATCGCCGGTGTCGCGCACGGTCAAACGGACGTACTGTCCCGCAGGCAACTGCAAGGCAGCGGCCTCCGTGCGCCCGCAATTGGCCGTGCTGATGACGAGGCGCCCGCCGGAGGACATGGCGTCACGCGCGTTGACCGCGAGGTTCAGCAGGATCTGCTCGAGCTGAGCCGGATCCGCTTTGACCGGCCAAAGTGAAGAGCGCAAGGACAGTTCGAGCCGGATATCTTCGCCCAGCGCGCGACGGAGGATCTTCTCCATCCCGCGGATGATGCCGTTCAGGTCGAGCACGCGCGGCTCTCCGATCTGGCGCCTGCTCAGCGCGAGCAGTTGCCGCGTAATGGCGGTGGCGCGTTCGGCTCCTTCCAGGATGGCCACCACGTCTTCGCGCAGGGACTCGTCCACCCGCCCGAGCAACATTTCGCCATAGCCGCTGATGATGGTGAGCAGGTTGTTGAAATCGTGGGCCACGCCCCCCGCCAGGCGCCCGATGGCTTCCATTTTCTGCGCCTGTCGAAGCTGGCTTTCGAGCCACTGGCGCCGGGTGACGTCAGCCATCAGCAACAACAAGCCTTCGCAAGCGCCTTCGCTATTCCGCAAGGGCGCGCCCCAGATCTCCAGTTGCAAGCCCCGACCGTCCTTGTGTCGGCCGGGCCCGTGCAGGCTGCGGAAATCGCCGCCGTGACAAGCCTCTTCGAACTGGCTCCAGAACGACACGCCGATCTCGTCGGAGAGAACCGGGAGGAAGTGCCCGAGCACCTCCCCGGCTTTCCAGCCGAACATGCGCTCGGCGGCGGTATTCCAGCTTTGCAGGCGACCCGCGCAATCCAGCGTGCAGATGGCCAGCGGCGAGGTTTCGATCACCGCTCGCAGCGTGGCGTTGGCCTGCCGGATCTCGCGCTCGAAACGTTTTCGTTCGGTAACGTCCTCTTTGATCGCGATGAAGTGGGTGATGCCGCCGTCCGGGCCCGTGACGGGAGAAATCAGGGCCGACTCCCAGTACAGCTCACCGCTCTTCTTGCGATTCAGGAATTCCCCGCTCCACTGCCCTCCGGCGAGAATGGTCTCCCAAAGACGGCGGTACTCTTCAGGCGGAGTGTGACCCGACTTGAGTATGCGAGGACTGCGGCCATAGACTTCCTCGCGGGTGTAGCCGGTCAACTCGGTGAATTTGGGATTGACGTACTCGATGTTGCCGCGAACGTCGGTGATCATTACGCAGGCCGGACTTTGCTCCACGCCGCGGATGAACTTGCGCAGCGTATCCTCCGCCTGACCGGCCCGCCGGGAGAGCTGACCTTCCCGAGCCTTGAAGGCAGTCAAATCCTGTGTGATGCATAGCACGCGGCCGGAAGGCAGTCGCGCGGCGCGCATCCGGATCCACAGCGGCTCGGGCAGCTCAGGACGACGTACGAGGAATTCCCGCTCGGGGGCATCGCCGCCGGCAAGCAAGGCCACGGGTGGAAGTTCGCCGGCCCGGCAGGGTGACGTTTCGCCCGGTAGGAACAGCCCGCAGCCCTCGGGCCAGGTATGTGGCGGTTGGGCGAGCCCCGCGTCGCCCAGCATGCGCCGCGCCGCGGGATTGACGATACGGGGCCGCCCGCTGTCGTCCAGCAGGATGACACCCTCATCCAGCAGGTCGAGAAGGGCCTGCCATTGGTTTTCGTTCTTCACCGCTCAGGGATTGCTCCATTTTCGCATAGAGCCAGGCCCCCGGCGGCCCGACCTGAGCGGACGCGCACGTACGAAACAGACTAAAAGATGAACCGCAAACCGAACTGGGCCTGGAACGGGTTACCCAGTTGCACGTTCACCGGATCGTAACTGCCGTCGGGCAGGCGGAGCCGCATGAAGGTCGGCGGAGGAGGAACAGGATTGCCGGTAGCCGGGTCAATGCCCAGCCCGTAGTTCAAATTGGTTCCCGAGTAGACCACGTTGTCGAAGTTGAACAGATTGAACATTTCGCAGGAAAATTGCAGGCGCGCTCGTTCGCCGAACGGGAAGCTTTTCAGGAAACGGAAGTCCACGGTGCGAAAGCCGCGATTGCGGAAACTGTTGCGCGAGAAAGGCACGCCGGGGGCTTTGTAGGCCCGATCCGGGCCGCCCAGATCCTCGTTGGTGTCGGCGCCCGTGCGCGGGTCAATGGGCCGGCCGCTCGTGGCCCGGAAGGTGGACGAGACATCAATGCCCCAGAACAGCGAGGCCACCGCGTAGCCCGTGAACTGGTGCCGCCTATCGAGGTCCGAGTAAGAATACTCAGGCCGCAGATTGAAGGAATTTTCGTAGCGGACTCCAGTGGCGTCCCTCTCGTTGTCCTCGTACGAGTAAGTCTGCGCAGCGGTGTAGAAGGCCGCGAACTGAAGACGCTGGCTGCGGTACTGAGCGGAGACGGTCAAGCCGCGGTACATTGACCGGGAAGCGGACTGCCGCACCCAGAGGCTGCCCAGGGTGGGGATAGGTCGCCGGGTGCCCGAGCGCAGACCGAAGAAGGGACGCTGCGCAGCGTCCCCGGGCCGGATCACCGGGACCGGCAGGTTGAAGTCGCGATTCATTTGCAAGTGAACGGTATTGACGTAATTCAACTGCACGCCTGCCACGAAATTCCGGAAGATTTCGGTATCGTTTCCCAAACCGACCTGCAATGAACGCGGGTTCCGGAAATCGGAAGCCATGGCGATCAGATTGGCGCCGGCGAGCGGATCAGGAGCCGTCCCGCCCCCGGCCACGGCGCGCTGTACGACGGCCACGTCCAGCACCGGGAGGTTATCCAGGCTGTATTGATTCAGGTCCACGCCGACTGCGAGCAGATCCCGATAGACGGTGGAGCCGGAGCGCGGCAATTGGATGGAAACATCGCCCGGCGGCCATCGGAAGTTATTCATGGGACCGGCAAACAGCAACATCGGCGTCGCGGCGTAGAAAACGCCGGTGTGTCCGCGCACCACGGTACGGCGCGACGTGGTGGGCGTCCAGGCGAAGCCGAAGCGCGGCATGAACTGCGCGGGACTGTCAGGAATCACGGTGGGATCGAAAGAGCCGATCGGGAAGTTGAACCCTCGCACACGATTGACCAGATCGGTGTTGTTGGCCTCGGGGGTCGGGTTCCACTGGCCCTCCCAGCGCAGGCCGAAGTCCAGGGTCAGGGCAGGAGAAACGCGCCAGCTATCCTGGGCGTACATGGCGGCTTGCTGCACCCGGTACTCCGCCAGCAAGTTACCGATCTGTCGCCGGTAAGTTACCGAGCGGTCATCGAAACGGTTCGCGATGGCGCCGCCGCGAGAAAGTATGTCAAGGTGCAGGTTAACGTCGGTACCGCTAATGGCAAAGGCGCCGAACTGGTTGAAGCCGAACGTCTGAAATGTACCCAGGTGGTTGTAGTCCACGCCGACTTTGACGGTATGGGCGCCGCGGATCCAGGAGAGGCCGTTGTTGATCTGGATGCGCATGTCATCCTGCACCGTGGGCAGGAAATCCACGCCGCCGAAGCGGCCGACGACGCTGGAGACCTGGGGCGTCCGGGAGTTGGTCAGGCGCGGCCGGATCTCGTAAGAAGTGGCGAAGCGGAGGTCGTTGACCAGCGCCGGACTGATGATCCAGGTGAATTGCGTCGAACCGGTATGCGTGCGATCCTTTTCGGTGCCGTTGTTGGAGAGCGCGCGGTCAATGGTGGGTTCGATGCGCGTGCCGGTGGTCGTGGCGTTGAGCGCGTTGCCGTCGGAGAAATTATAGCGGAAAGTGAGCCGGGAGCCGCCGCCTAACTGCTGATCGGTGCGGGCGGTCAAAGCCGTACCGTCATTGGTCTGCGTGAAAGGCGTCTCCAGCCCCAGGTAATGGTTGTAGGCTTCCGCCGTGTTGGGGTTGGGCGTGACGCGTCGGAGCTGGGGGAAGAACACCAGCCGGGGGTTCCGGACTTGCTGGCGCTCTATGGCGCCGAAAAAGAACAGCCTGTCTTTCTGGACGGGGCCGCCCAAGGCGCCGCCGAACTGATGCTGGTTCTCCAGGGACTGGCGTTTGAAGGGGGTCTGCAAGCCCAGCTCCTTGTGGCGCAACTGATAGAACGCCTCGCCGTGAAACTCGTTGGAACCGGAACGCGTGATCGCGTTGACGACGCCGCCCGTGGAACGGCCGTATTCGGCCGAATATCCCGTAGCCACAACCTGGAATTCCTGAATCGCGCTCTGGGGCACGGTGAAAATGAGGTTGGCGCGTTCGCCCCCGCGAATGCCGCCGAAGAAGGGCTGATTGTAATCGGCGCCGTCCACCATGACGTTGGAGTAAATGCCGCGCTGACCCGCGATCGAGATCTGGCCGCGCTGCGGATCCACCTGCACGGTCGGCGTCACCAGCGCAAGGTCCTGGAAGCGACGGCCGTTGATGGGCAGATCCTGCAAGGCGCGCCGGTCCACCACGCGCGAAGCCGCGGGCGCCACGTTGACGAGGGTCTCGCCTACTTCCACCACCGTGGTCGTGGAGGCCACCTGCAACCGGATGTCCGCGCTGATCGTGGAGCCGACATTCAGCACAAGCCCGGTGACGGTCGTGGCGGCGAAACCGGGAGCCTCGGCCATAACCTCGTAACGTCCGGGGTCGAGGAGAACGCCCCGGTACTGGCCCACCTCGTTCGTCGCCAGCTCGCGCGTGAAGCCGGTATCCAGATTCCGAATCTTGACCTTTGCGTTAGGCACCACTGCCTGGTTGGGGTCGTAAACAACGCCGACGATCTGACCTTTGTTGGCGTCGGACTGGGCCCAGCCGATCATCGAGGCCAGACACACCAACGCCGCGACCCTCAGGATTCGTTCCGTCATGGTTAACCTCCCCTGTGCGCTTCGATGGCACAGTACCGGAAAGTGGTCTATCAAGCTCATCATAGCAAGGGCGCGTCAACGGCTCTTGAAAGCCGGATGACAGCGGGGTAACGGTTGCTGGAGCTCCGCAAGCTCCGATAGGATGGAATTTTCCGGATGCTACGCTTGGAGACGGCCGGCGAATCTCACGGGGAATGCCTGGTTACGATCCTGAACGGTCTGCCTGCGGGCGTTCCTGTTTCCTTGCAAGCAATAGACCGCGAGCTGTGGCGGCGCCGGCAGGGCTACGGGCGCGGCGGCCGGATGAAAATCGAGCGTGACCACGCCGAAATCGTCGCGGGCGTTCGGCACTCGCAAACGATCGGCGCGCCCGTCGCCATTCTCATTCGCAACCGGGAATGGGCCAACTGGGCGGACGCCCTGCCGGTGGAGAAACGCGAAGGCGACGAGGCTGCTCGGCGTCCCGTCACCCGGCCTCGCCCGGGCCACGCCGATCTGGCCGGCGGCTTGAAATACAATTTCCCGGACGTACGTTACGTTCTGGAGCGCGCCAGCGCGCGGGAGACGGCGGCGCGGGTGGCGGCCGGGGCGCTGGCCAAGGCTTTGTTGCGCGAGTTCGGCATCGAGGTGCTCAGTCACGTGGTAGCGATCGGAGGGGTGCGTCTGGAGCGACGCGCCAGTTGGGAGGAGATCGTCGCGTTGAGCCGGCGCGAGGAGATCCTGCTGGGTTGCGTGGATCCGGAAGTCGAGCGCCGCATGAAAGAGGTCGTGGACGAGGCCTATCGGACAGGCGATACGGTAGGCGGGGTCTTCGAGGTCGTGGCGCACGGAGCGCCGCCGGGGCTGGGTTCCTGCGCCAGTTGGGACCGGCGGCTGGACGGGCGGCTGGCCCAGGCCGTGGTCTCGATCCAGGCCGTCAAGGGGGTGGAAATCGGTGACGCCGTCGAGGCTGCGGCGTCGTTCGGATCACGCGTGCAGGATCCCATCGGCTACGACGCGGCCGCCCGGCGTTTCGTGCGTGCCTCCAACCACGCGGGCGGCATCGAAGGCGGGATGAGCAACGGCGAGGACATCGTGGTGCGCGGCTTTCTGAAGCCTGTCTCCACGCTGCGCCGCCCGCTGGAGTCGGTGGATCTGACGACGCGCGAACCCGCGGCCGCAGCGTACGAGCGCAGCGACGTCTGTGTGGCGCCGGCGGCGGGCGTGGTGGCCGAGGCGATGGTCGCGCTGGTGCTGGCGGACGCCTTCCTGGAGAAATTCGGCGGCGATTCCCTGGAGGAGACACGGCGGAACTTCGAGGGGTACCGGGAGCAACTGCGCCGTTACTGAGCAGAAGCGGCCATGGTCTATCGCATCGTCAAGTACGGAGATCCGGTGCTGGAAACGCCCGCGGAACCGGTGCGGGAATTCGACACGCCCGAGTTGCAACGGCTCATCGAGGACATGTTCGAATCCATGTACGCCGCGCGCGGCGTGGGGCTGGCCGCGCCTCAGATCGGCATTTCACGGCGCATTGCCGTGGTGGATCCCAGCGCGGGCGAAGATCCCAACCGCCGCATCGTGCTCATCAACCCGGAAATCGTGGCCGTGGAAGGAGTCCAGACGGCGGAAGAAGGTTGCCTGAGCCTTCCGGGCTTTCATGAACAGGTGCGGCGCGGCAAGCGCGTAACCGTGCGCGCCCAGAACGCCCGCGGCGAATTTTTCGAGATGACGGGCGAGGATTTGCTGGCGCGCGCTTTCCAGCACGAAACCGACCACCTCAATGGCCGCCTCTTTCTGGTCCATCTGAGCGCGCTCAAACGGGATCTGATTCGGCGCAAGATTCGCAAGCTCATGAAGACAGGCGAGTGGACCTGATCCGGAACGCGGATGCGCGTAGTCTTTTTCGGAACGCCTGAGTTCGCAGTCCCCAGCCTGGAAGCGCTGGTGCGCGAAGGCCACCACGTGCTGGCGGTGGTCACGCAACCGGATCGTCCCGCCGGGCGGGGAGGGGAGCTGACGTCGCCGCCGGTCAAGCAAGGCGCTCGCCGGTTGGGACTCGAGGTGCGGCAGCCCGAGCGCATCCGGGACGGCGAATTCATTGCGTGGCTGCGCGATCTGGAGCCGGAGGCGGGTGTGGTGGTGGGCTACGGCAAGATCATCCCGCCCGCGATCTTCGAATTCCCTCCGCATGGTTTCATCAACGTGCACGCCTCCCTGCTGCCCCGTTACCGCGGCGCGGCGCCGATCGAGTGGGCCCTCGCCCATGGCGAAACGCGCACGGGAGTAACCACTATCCGCATTGACGCCGGTCTGGACACGGGCGACATTCTGCTGCAAGAGGCGACCGAAATCGGGCCGGAAGAAACGGCCGAAGAGCTGCGGCGCCGCCTGGCGGAGATGGGCGCCAGGCTGCTGGCGGAAACGCTGCGCGGCTTGCAAGCCGGCACGATCGTGCCGCGGCCCCAGGATCACAGCCAGGCCACGCTGGCGCCCATGCTGCGCAAAGAGGACGGACGGATCGACTGGAGCATGCGGGCCGGGCAGATCGCCAATCGCGTCCGTGCGTTCGTTCCCTGGCCAGGCGCCTACACTTGGTTGCGCGGCAAGTTGATCCACATCTGGCGTGCGCGCCCGGCCGAGGGCGCGCCCGGCGGTCCGCCGGGGACATTGCAAGCGGCGGAGGGACGCTTGTGGGCGAGCTGCGGCGAGCAGACCGTCCTGGAAATTCTGGAGCTGCAACAGGAAGGGCGCAAGCGTATGCCCGCGGCCGAGTTTTTGCGCGGCGCCCGTTTGACGGAAAATGAGAGATTTGGAGAGAAAACCCAGTGAAGACGCCGCTTGGCTTTCGTTACGCCGCCACGTACGCAGGAATCCGGAAGGAAAACAAGGATGATCTGGCGCTGATCGTTTCGGATCGGCCGGCATCCGCAGCGGCGGTCTTTACTCGCAATTACGTGCAGGCCGCCCCGGTGAAAGTGGCCAAGCGGCACTTGAGAGCATCGGGCGGACTGGTGAGGGCAGTGCTGATCAACGCGGGCAACGCCAACTGCGCCACGCGCACCGGCGAGAAAGTGGCCCTGGCCTGTTGCCGCGCCGCCGCCCGACTGCTGGACGCGCCGGTGGAGCAGGTCGTGCCCGCCTCAACCGGGGTGATCGGCGTCGAGCTCGACGCCGAGTTGATCTTGCGCGCGTTGCCGCGGCTGTGCAACCGGCTTTCCGAGGACGCCCTTGCGGAAGCAGCCCGCGCCATCATGACCACGGATACGGTGCCCAAGATGGCCTTCGGTGAGGTGCCCCTGCTGGACGGCACCGTGCACATCGCCGGGATGACCAAAGGCGCCGGCATGATCCATCCCCACCTGGCCACGACGTTGGCCTTCGTCATGACAGACGCTGCCATCCCGCCGGCGCGGCTGCGCAGCCTGCTACTGCCCGCCCTCGAACGCAGTTATCACCGACTGACGGTGGACGGCGATACCTCGACCAACGACACGATTCTGTTGCTCGCCAACGGTGCATCCGGCGTGCGGCCGGATCCCAAAGAACAGATGGTCTTTGGGGAAGTGCTGGCCTGGGTGCTGGAGGATCTGGCCGAGAAGATCGCGCGCGACGGCGAAGGGGCGCGCAAGCTGATCAGCGTGTACGTGAGCGGCGCTCGCGACGACGATCAGGCGGCGCGAGTGGCCCGCGCCATTGCCGGCTCAGCGCTGGTCAAGACGGCCATCGCCGGTTCCGATCCCAACTGGGGGCGCATCCTGTCGGCGGCGGGCAACGCCGGCGTGGAGTTTGATCCCACCAAAGTCGAGATTTATCTGCAAGGCGTCTGCGTGTGCCGGAACGGCGTGGCGGAGCCCTTCGCCGAGCATGAACTCAAGCAGAAGCTTGACGCACGGGAAGTCATCGTTCGCTTCCATCTGCGCGGACGGGGTCAGGGTCGCGCGCGCTTCTGGACCTGCGATCTCACCGAGGATTACGTGCGCATCAACGGCAGCTACCGGACCTGAGTGCCGGCTGAGCGCGGCGCCCGCCGACCCTACCACGCCTGTTGTACAGTAGCCGGGAGCGGGAAAAGGAATTCCCGCGTGGAGGCCAAGAGGATGAAACGCTTAGCGAGTGCGCTGGCCTTGTGCGTGCTGGCGTGCGCCGTCGCGCGCGGGCAGACCGGCATGGGCAAGATCCAGGGGACCGTGAAAGACATCACCGGAGCCGTTGTGCCCGGGGCTGCGGTCACGGCTACGCACACGGCCACAGCGCGAGAATACCGCACGAGCACGAACGAAGTCGGTTTTTATCTGTTTCCCAGCGTCCTGAACGGCAATTACTCGATCCTGATCGAGGCGGCGGGCATGGAGCCGTTCCGAGGCCAGTTCCTGCTGCAAGCGGGCGAAACCGCAGTGGTGGACGCGGTCCTTCGTGTGGGATCCACCAGCGCCGAAGTGACGGTGACGGCCGATGCGGCGCCCCTGGTGGTGACGACCTCGCCGACGCTCGCCGTGGTGACGGATCGGGCGCGGCTGGATCAACTCCCCATCAGCGGGCGCATGTTCCAGACGCTGGTGGCGCAGACCACGCCGGGCATTGACGGCGCTTCCTGGGTGCCGCGTGTTTGGGGGATCCGGTGGGGCGTCGAATTTCTCCAAGATGGCGCGGTGATGGCCAACCGCGATACCGGCGAGATCGCGGGCTGACCGCCCGGCATGGACACCATTGAGG
>Ga0308391_1001327_pt1 | contig 10118 bp, 8 predicted proteins | sample Hotspr20Samplet1_FD_202363 | JGI IMG/M metagenome (GOLD analysis project Ga0308391, IMG submission 202363) | Hot spring phototrophic mat microbial communities from Octopus Spring, Yellowstone National Park, Wyoming, United States - 20050623_t1 ... | reverse complement strand
GGTGACGATGTCGGAGACGTCGCCGAGCGAGCGGGCGAAGACCTCGGTGTGCTCGAAGATCGGCGTGAGGATCTCCTGATAGCCCCAACGCTCGGCGATCGTCCGCCCGGTCTCGGCGACCGCGCGGTGGCGGCGCAGCTCCTCGCCGAACAGATCGTGGGTGCCGCGCACGGGGCGGGCGGTCGGGGCCGTGCTCATCGCCATGCTCCGGCGGACAGGGTGGGGCAGCTTGGGGCGCGCGGCGGGAGGCTGTTCCACCCCGCCCCGCCGCCGTCAAGGCGCGGCCTCGGCCCCGCGTTGACCGGTGGCCGCACGGCCCCTAGGTAGCGAAGGCCCGCCTCTGCCGGGTTCCCGTTCCTTTCGCTTTCCCGAGGAGCGCCTCGATGCCGACGACCACTGCCCCCCCGGCCGACACCGCCCAGCTCACGGGTGCCCAGGTCATCGTGAAGGCGCTCCAGGAGCAGGGCGTGGAGCTGATCTTCGGCTATCCGGGCGGGGCCGTGCTGCCGCTCTACGACGCGCTCTTCCAGCAGGACAAGATCCGCCACATCCTGGTCCGCCACGAGCAGGCGGCGGTCCACGCGGCCGAGGGCTACGCCCGCTCCACGGGCAAGGTCGGCGTGGTGCTCGTCACCTCCGGGCCCGGAGCGACCAACACCGTGACCGGCCTCACCGATGCGCTCATGGACAGCGTGCCGATCGTCTGCCTCACGGGCCAGGTGCCGACCCACATGATCGGCAACGACGCCTTCCAGGAGGCCGACACGGTCGGCATCACCCGGCCCTGCACCAAGCACAATTACCTCGTGAAGCGGGCCGAGGACCTGGCCCGCATCCTGCACGAGGCGTTCCACGTCGCCCGCTCGGGTCGGCCGGGGCCGGTCGTCGTCGACCTGCCCAAGAACATCCAGATGGCCAAGGCCCCCTATGTGGGCCCGGGCTCGGTCCGGATCCGTGGCTACCATCCGCGCCGCGAGCCCGATCCGGCGCGGGTCGAGGAGGCGATCGAGCTCTTGGCCCGCGCCCAGCGACCGATCTTCTACGTGGGCGGCGGGGTGATAAACGCCGGCCCCGCGGCCTGTGTGCTGTTGACCGAGCTCGTGCGCGCGACCGGCGCGCCGGTCACCCTCACCCTCATGGGCCTCGGCGCGTATCCGGCCTCCGATCCGCAGTTCATCGGCATGCTCGGCATGCACGGCACCTACGAGGCCAACATGGCCATGTACGAGTGCGACCTGATGCTCGCGATCGGCGCCCGCTTCGACGACCGCGTGACCGGCCGGCTCGACGGGTTCTCGCCGCGCTCGAAGAAGGTCCACGTCGACATCGACCCCTCCTCGATCAACAAGAACGTCGTGGTCGACGTGCCGATCGTGGGCGATGCCGAGCTCACGCTCTTGGCCATGCTCGATGCCTGGCAACGGCGCGCCAACCAGGTCGACCGGAGCCGGCTCGAGGGCTGGTGGCGAAAGATCGCGAGCTGGCAGGCGGTCGATTCGCTCCGCTTCCGGCAGAACGGTAAGGTCATCAAGCCGCAGACCGCGATCAAGCGGCTGTGGGAAGCGACCCGCGATCGAGACGTCTACGTCACGACCGACGTCGGCCAGCACCAGATGTGGGCGGCACAGCACTTCAAGTTCGACAAGCCCATGCGTTGGCTCACCTCGGGCGGGCTCGGGACGATGGGCTACGGCTTCCCGGCGGCGATCGGCGTGCAGCTCGCCCACCCCGAGGCCACCGTCTTGTGCATCTCGGGTGACGCCTCGTTCGTGATGAACATGCAGGAAATGTCGACCGCGATGCAGTACCGCCTGCCGGTCAAGACCTTCATCCTCAACAACAGCTACATGGGCATGGTCCGGCAGTGGCAGGACTTCTTCCACGGCCAGCGCCACGCCGAGAGCTACATGGACGCCTTGCCCGACTTCGTGAAGCTCGCCGAGGCGTTCGGTGCGGTGGGTCTGCGCGCCTCGACGATCGACGAGCTCGACCCGGTGATCGAGGCGGCCTTGCGGGCCGACAAGCCGGTGCTGGTCGACGTCGTGGTCGAGCGGGCGGAGAACGTCTATCCGATGATCCCGGGCGGGGCCGCGCACAACGAGATCAAGCTCAGCCCCGAGGACGACGGCCCGCACGAGGCGATCTCGGAAGAGGGGATGGTGCTCGTCTGAGCGGCGCGCGGCGGGGTGTTCCGCCCCGCTCCTCGCCCGTTTCCCGAGCCTTCAGCGGTCCTGCTCGATCAGGCCCTGGACGAACCAGCGCTGGAACAGGAGCACGACGAGCACGGGCGGTGTCATCGCGAGGAGGGCCGCGGCCATCGTCTCGTGCCAGCGCGGTAGCGCGTCCATGCTCGGCATGAGCCGGGTCACGGCCACCACGGCGGTGTCGTAGGCCGATTGGGTGACGGCCCCGCTGCATCCCGGAGAAGGTTGCGCGGCAGGCGCGCCGCCGCCTCGCTTGCCACGGTCCCCTCGAGGCCCTAAGGGCGGGGCCGCGGTCGCGAGCTCCGGAAAGCGGGATGAACGGGAAGCAGGAGGAAGAACGCCGGCACACCATCGTCGTGCTGGTCGACAACGAGCCGGGCGTGCTCGCGCGCGTGATCGGGCTCTTCTCGGGCCGCGGCTACAACATCGACAGCTTGACGGTGGCCGAGGTCGACAAGGCGCGCGGGCTCTCGCGGATCAACATCGTGACCTCCGGCACGGCCTACGTGATCGAACAGATCAAGGCGCTGTTGGCCAAGCTCGTGCCGGTGCACCGCGTCCAGGACCTGACCGTCGAGGGCCCGGCCGTCGAGCGCGAGCTCGCCCTCGTCAAGGTGGCGGGCGACCGCGAGCGGCTCGTCCAGGCGCTCAGGATCGCCGATTTCATGCACGCCCGGCTGGTCGACAGCCGGCCCGACAGCCTGATCTTCGAGGTCACCGGGACTTCGGACGAGCTCGACGCCTTCATCGCGCTCGTGGAGCCGATCGAGGTGAGCCGCGCGGGTGTCGTGGCCATCGCCCGCGGACCGAGGGCCCTCACGCCCGAGCGTGTCTGAACCGCCGCCGGGACGCATCCGGCCCGACCAACCAGAGGGGAGAGGAGACCATGCGGGTCTATTACGACCGGGACGCCGACCTGAACCTCGTCAAGAGCAAGAAGGTCGCCGTCGTGGGTTACGGCAGCCAGGGCTTCGGCCACTCGAACAACCTCAAGGACAGCGGCGTGTCCGAGGTCGTCGTGGCCTTGAAGGCCGGCTCGCCGACCCGCAAGAAGGTGGAGGCCGCGGGCTTGCGGTGCATGACACCGGCCGAGGCCGCCCGCTGGGCCGACGTCGTCATGGTCCTCGTCCCCGACGAGCTGCAGGCCGACCTCTATCGGGACGAGCTCGCGCCCAACATGAAAGAGGGGGCGGCGCTCATGTTCGCCCACGGCTTCAACATCCATTTCAAGCTCATCGAGCCGCGCCCCGACCTCGACGTCTTGATGGTCGCCCCCAAGGGCCCGGGCCATCTCGTCCGCTCGGAATATGTGGGGGGTGGCGGCGTGCCCTGCCTCTTGGCGATCCACCAGGACGCCACCGGTACCGCCCACGAGCTCGGCCTCTCCTACGCCTCGGCGATCGGCGGCGGGCGAGCCGGGATCATCGAGACGACCTTCAAAGAAGAGGTCGAGACCGACCTCTTCGGCGAGCAGGTGGTGCTCTGCGGCGGCCTCTGCGCCTTGATCCAGGCGGGCTACGAGACACTCGTCGAGGCCGGCTACGCGCCCGAGATGGCCTATTTCGAGTGTCTGCACGAGGTCAAGCTGATCGTCGATCTGATCTACGAGGGCGGCCTCGCCAACATGCGCTATTCGATCTCGAACACGGCCGAGTACGGTGACTACACCACGGGCCCGCGGATCATCGACGAGCGGGTGCGGGCCGAGATGAAGCGGGTCTTGGCCGACATCCAGACCGGCAAGTTCGCCAAGGACTGGGTGCTCGAGAACAAGGCGGGCCAGGTGAGCTTCAAGGCGATGCGGGCGCGCGCCGCGGCGCATCCGATCGAGGCGGTCGGCGAGAGGCTGCGCGCCATGATGCCCTGGATCGCCGCCAAGAAGCTGGTCGACAAGGCGAAGAACTGATTTTCCGTCGGTTCCGCGACTCGAGCCGTGAAGCCCGCCCTGGAGGGGCGGGCTTTTCGTTCGATCGTCGCGAAGCGAACCGGGACGCCGCCGTGCGACCCCTTGCCCGAGGGGGCGAAGCGACGTCAGAGCTCGCTGGCGCGCGGGCGCGCGCGGTCCGCGACGGCGACGATCCGATCGAGCTTCTCGCTCACTTCGGGTTCGATCAACTCGCGGGGCACGTACCGCACGAGCGTGTGATAGTCGGTCTTCCGCATCTGATTGGGCAACTTCATTTTTCGGTAAAACGCCTCGAACAGGGGGTCGAGAAAATCGTCGCTGGCCTTGAGGTCGGGACTCGTCGGATCCGGCTTGCCGAGCGTTACGAGAGCTCTCCCGATCTCGTCGATCGTTTCGGCCATGGTATCTTCCGCCGGTTTACCGAACAGCGGACCGGCGGCCTCTGCGCCCTGCTCTCTCGCCCAAGCGAGGAGAGTCGCGCGCTGGCAGAGGTAATTTTCGATCTCTCGCTTTTTCCAATGTTCGAACGGCAAGTAGGGATCGTTCGGAAGCTCGCGGTCCGGCCGGTCGAAGAGGGCGATTCCGACGAGATCCGGTTTGGCCTCGCGGAGCGCATGGAAGTGCTCCTGTGCCTTGCGCGGCTGATTGCCCACATAATGCACGAAAGGCCGCTGCAAGATCGCTTGCGCCCGATGGTCGAGGCTTCGGGCGAAGGCGAGCAGGATCGCGAGGTCGGTGGCACCTTCGAGATAGAGGACCCATCCCGTCTCCTCGGCCTGGAGGTAATGTTCGAATCCGATGTCCTTGAGAGCCCGAAGAAGCTGAGTGCCCCGATCGTCGATCCGGTGCGGTCTGCCCACGAAAGCGATGACCACGTCGCGATCGGCGGCTTCGTTGAGAATGACCTCGGAGTGACTCGCCGCGACGATTTGGCTCTCCGTTCGCTCGGCCGTGTCGGAAAGGACTTGGTAGATCTGCCGCTGGCGAAGGATCTCGAGATGCGCATCCGGTTCGTCGAGGAGAAGGACGGCCCCGGGATTCGCCGCCATGTAGGAAAGGAGCAGGAGTGTTTGTTGTAGCCCGCGTCCGCTGGACGAAAGATCGAGTCGGACGTTGTGACGTGTTCTGTAGCCGACCGTAATCTCGCCGCGCTCCTGGATGTATTCGGGCTCCAGAAGCGTGATCCCGAAAAGGTGTCCTATCCTCTCGACGAGGTGGTTCCACTGCTCCTCCGAACGCTGTCGAACCAGCCAGCACAGGTTCCGCAGCACTTCCGCGGTGCGGCCCTCGCCGATGCGCACCGCGATCGCGCCTTCGTCGAGCCGCGTTTCGTTGGCCGCCAGGCCCGACATGGGCGGGAGGTAGGCGAAGCGAACTTGGGCCGCGACCCCGGGAACGACCGAGCGCCGGTCGCTCTCGGCGAGGCTCGGACGACAATAAAACGATTCCTCGTTCGCGTAATCGAATTCGAGGCGCGCCTCCCAGAGCTCACCCGCCGATACCCCCTGGACACCGATCTCGACGAGGATGTTCTTCGTCTTCTGTTTCCCGTCGATCCGCTGGGCCTGGCGCACCCGAAGATCACGCCAGAGCAGGATGGCATTGGGGACCGGAACCGCCACGAGGTCGCGGCGGTTGAGCGTGACGCCCGGTCGCTCTTTGGGGATCTCGCCGTGGCCACGTCGCTCGACCCATTTGCGGACACCGGCGCTCCAGAGCGCCAGGGCCTGCAGCGCGGAAGTTTTGCCAGAATTGTTCGGGCCCACGAAGACGACCCGCTGCCCGAGCTCGATCTCGACCTCCTCGAACAACTTGAAATTCCGCACCACGAGGCGTGTCAGCACGGCTCTGCCCGCCCTCGCTTCTCTCCCCCCTCACGGCGTCTCGCGGAAATCGACGTGGATGTGGTTGCCGTCCGGGTCGTGGATGTTGACCTGGGTGAGCCCGCTACCGGGCGGCGAGCCGAGCTTGTAAGGAACACCCAGTGCCGCGAGACGCTCGAGGAAGGCACGCAGGCCCCGTCCCTCGAGCGCAAAATGCTCGATCCGCGGCTCGATCGCCCGCGGCTTCTCGGCCACCTCGACGAGGTGCACGATCGGCTGGTTGCCGCAATAGAGCCAAGCCCCGCCGAAGGCGAACGCCGGGCGGAGCCCCGGCACGAGGCCCAGCACCTTGCCGTACCAGTCGACCATCCGCGCGAGATCGGCCGTGCGGATGTTGACGTGATCGAGGCCGCGGATCTCCATCCTCCCCTCCCGGTCACCGAACGAGCTGGCCCCGCCGGCCACACCTCTTTAACCTCGCGGGCCGATCCTACCCGCTCCTTCGGCCGCGGACCATGCTCGGCACGTTCGACCCTGCGCGTTCGCTCCTGCTCACCGACCTCTACGAGCTCACCATGCTCGACGCCTATCGGCGCGAGGGCATGGCAGCGCTCGCGAGCTTCGAGTTCTTCGTCCGCAAGCTGCCCCCCTGCCGCAACTTCCTCGTGGCCGCCGGGCTCGCCCAGGTGGTCGAGTTCCTGGAGCACGCCCGCTTCTCGGAGGAAGAGCTCGCCTGGCTCGCGAGCACCGGCCGGTTCCCGCCCGAGACCATCGAACATCTGCGGGCCTTCCGCTTCACGGGCGACGTCGATGCGATGCCGGAAGGCACGGTCTTCTTCGCCGACGAGCCGGTCCTGCGCGTCACGGCCCCCCTGCCCGAGGCCCAGCTCGTCGAATCGCGGCTCATCAACCTCCTCCACTTCCAGATCCTGATCGCCTCGAAGGCCGCCCGCATGGTCTTGGCCGCCCCGGGCAAGATCCTCTTGGACTTCGGGCTCCGCCGCGCGCACGGCGCCGAGGCCGGGCTCCTGGCTGCCCGCGCCGCCTGGCTCGCGGGCTTCACGGGCACCGCCACCGTCCCGGCCGAGGCGCTCTTCGGCATCCCGATCTACGGCACGATGGCCCATTCCTTCATCCAGGCCTTCGCGAGCGAAAGGGAGGCCTTCGCCGCCTTCGCCCGCTCGCGGCCCAAGGCTTTGATCCTCCTGATCGACACCTACGACACCGAGGCGGCGGCGCGGCTCGTCGTCCAGATGGCCCCCGAGCTCGCCGCCCGCGGCACACCGGTCCGGGGCGTGCGGCTCGACAGCGGCGACCTCGCCGCGCATGCGCGGGCGGTGCGGGCGATCCTCGACGAGGGCGGTCTTCACGAGGTGAAGATCTTCGCCTCGGGCGGCCTCGACGAGCACGTCCTCGCCCGTCACGTCGCGGAGGGCGTGCCGATCGACGGCTACGGCATCGGCACGAGCCTCACCACCTCGACCGACTGGCCGGCCCTCGACTGTGCCTACAAGCTCGTGGCCTATGCCGGCGAGCCGCGCAGGAAGCGCAGCGAGGGCAAGGCCACCTGGCCGGGTGCCAAGCAGGTCTGGCGATCCTACGAGAACGGCCGGATGGCGGGCGATCGGCTCGGCCTCGCCGAGGAGCGGCAAGAAGGCGAGCCGCTCCTGGTCCCGGTGATGCGCGGCGGCCGGCGGATCGGGCCCTTGCCGACGCTCGTTGAGGCCCGCGAGCGCTGCGCCCGCGAGCTCGCTGCGCTTCCCGACCCGCTCCGGGGCCCGGAGCCGGCCGATCCGCCCTACCCCGTCGAACCGACCGAGGCGCTGCGCGCGCTCGCCGCGACCTGCGACCGGCGCCAGCGCGAGCGGGCCGAGGAGCGCCCGTGAACGGCTCGCCGGGCGAGGGCGACGGCAATCTCGGCCCGTTGCGCGCCGCCTGGCGTGCCCGCCGTGGGCCCACGGCCAAGGCGCTGCTCGACGCCGACGAGCGGGTCTTCTTCCGCCAGGTGCTCTCCACCCCCTGCCTCGAAGCGGTGGTCCGCGCCCGGGGTCCTTGGCTCGAGACCGCCGACGGGGCGCGGATCCTCGACTTCCACGGCAACAGCGTCCACCAGCTCGGCCACGGCCATCCGGCGGTGGTCGAGGCGGTGGTCGAGGCGCTCCGCACCCTCCCCTTCTGCCCGCGCCGCTACACCAACCCCTGGGCGGTCCGCCTGGCCGAGCGGCTCGTGGCCGCCCTGCCGGGCGGGCTCGGCGCCTGGAAATGCCTCTTGCTACCCTCGGGCTCGCTCGCCGTCGGCGCGGCCTTGAAGCTCGCCCGCTACGCCACCGGCCGGCCCGGCGTGGTGGCGTTCGAAGGGAGCTTCCACGGCGCCGGGCTCGATGCCGCCTCGGTGAGCGGCGAGCCCCTCTTCCGCGACGGCCTGGGCCCGCTCCTTCCGGGCGTGCGCTTCCTGCCGCCGCCGACCCGCGGCACTTGCCGCTTCGGCTGCCGCGACGCCGCCCACACCGGCTGCACCGACGCGCTCGCCGAACTGCTCGCCCGCTCGCCGGACGTCGGCGCGGTGATCGCCGAGCCGGTGCGCTGGACGACCGTGGAGCTCCCGCCCGAGGGCTATTGTCAGCGGGTGCGGACGATCTGCGACCGCCTCGGTGTGCTGTTGATCCTCGACGAGATCCCCTCGGCCTTGGCGCGCACCGGCCGCCTCTTCCCGCACGAGCATTTCGACGTCGTCCCGGACATCGTCGTGCTCGGCAAGGGGCTCGGCGGAGGGGTCTGGCCGCAGGCGGCGATGCTCGCCCGCGCCGCGCTCGACCTCGTCCCCGACAAGGCGATCGGGCATTACACCCACGAGAAGAGCCCGGCCGGCGCGGCCGCAGCGCTCGCCACCCTCGAGGTGATCGAGCGGGAGGATCTGTGCGCCCGGGCGGCTCGGCTGGGGTCGGATCTCGCGGCGCGCCTCGAGGCCCTGCGCGCCCGTCACCCGCTGATCGGAGCGGTGCGCGCGATCGGCCTCATGCTCGGGGTCGAGCTGCGCCGGCCGGACGGCGCGCCCGCAGCCGCCTTCGCCGACCGGGTCCTCTACGCCGCGCTTTCGCGCGGCCTCTCCTTCAAGATCGGCGGCGGCCACGTCCTCACGCTCTGTCCATCCATCACGATCGGCGAGGCCGAGCTCGATACCGCGGTCGCGATCCTCGATGCCGCGCTCGCCGAGGCGGCCGCCGCGGAGGGGTTCTGATCATGGCCGCACCGGGTGGGTCGCGCGGTGACGCCGATCACCGCGGCCGCGTTCGCCACCGTGCAGAATGCGCGTGTGCGTGGTGGAGGATCGCCCCGTGCAGCCTACCCCGATCCGCCCGTTCCTCGTGATCGTCGTCGAGCCGGCCAACGACCGCCCCCGCAGCGAGCCACCGGTGACATTCCTGCGGATCCGCTGGCTGCGGACCGGGAGGATCGGCCGACGTTCGGGCTGATCCTCGGACAGTGACCGGAGAGGCGCCGGGCGGTCTTCCTCGGCCGAAGCAACTGCTTGTACAAACCGGCCGGGTAGTCCCTCGACGGTCGGCGGGACCGGGCGGCAGCCAGGAGGGTGTCACGGCCGATCTCCGCAAGCTCTTCCGCTCGATCTAGGTCTTCTTCCCCTTCGCCCAGGAGGCGCGGTTCGTGCTCGGGCGTTGGTGGCAGCGCTGGGGCTGGCCGCCGGTCGAGCCCGATCTCTTGGCCCTGCCGCGGCTCGCCTTGCCTCCCGACGCTCTGCTTTTGGATGTCGGCGCCAACCGCGGCCTCGTGCTCGAGCTGATGGTGCGGCTGATGCCCCGGGCGCGGGTGATCGCCTTCGAGCCCAATCCGCGCTTGGCGGCGAGGCTCGCCGCCCACTGGCGCGGCGAACCCCGCGTCGAGGTGCGGGCCGTGGCTCTGGGCGACCGGGCGGGCACCGCCACCCTCTGGCTGCCGGTCTACCGCAACTGGCCGTTCGACGGCCTCGCCTCGCTCGATCCGGAGGCGGCACGCGGTTGGCTCGCAGCCGGCCGGCTCTACGGGTTCCGGCCCGATCGGCTGCGGCTCGAGCCGTTGCACTGCGAGACCGTGCGGCTCGACGACCTCGCGCTCGCCCCCGCCTTCATCAAGCTCGACGTCCAAGGCCACGAGGCGGCGGTGTTGCGCGGCGGTGAAGTGACCTTGCGG
>Ga0308391_1001324_pt1 | contig 10129 bp, 5 predicted proteins | sample Hotspr20Samplet1_FD_202363 | JGI IMG/M metagenome (GOLD analysis project Ga0308391, IMG submission 202363) | Hot spring phototrophic mat microbial communities from Octopus Spring, Yellowstone National Park, Wyoming, United States - 20050623_t1 ... | reverse complement strand
TGGCCCTACGCCCTCTTGGCCACCAAGCGCCTGGAGGGGGAGGAGATGCGGAGCGCCGAGGGGAAGAGGCCCCTGCAGTGGGTGGCCTGGCGGAAGGAGGCGTGGCTTCCCACCTACGAGCTCAGGAGGGACCCAGACACGGGCCGCTGGACCTGGTACCTCACCGAGGCCTTCTACCGGGAGCTCCTGGAGGAGGCCATCCACTACACCCATACAGGGAACTGGCCCAAGTTAGTGGCCCACCTCAAAACTTTGGCAAACTTGCCCATGTTTGGGGGGGTTTTCCAGCAGATCACCGACATCCGCCGGCGGGTGCAGAAGCTCTGGGGGGACACCCACCTCCGGAGCCCCGAGGGCCAGTGGAAGGCCCCCCCGTGGCGGAAGGCCCTGGAGGACTGGCCAAAGCGCCCCCTGGCCGCCAGCGTCTACCTGTACGTGGACCCGGAGGTGGACGGAGACCGGCCCAGGACCCTGGGGGAGTGGTGGGAGGCCCGCCGAAAGGAGGGCGCGTGATCCGAGGCCTCGCCCGCCTACTCTGGCACGTGGCCCGGGGCCTCCCCGACCCCGAGCGGGACCCCGACCTGGGGCCCTTCTACACCGACCTACGCCTGCGGTGGAAGCGCGACCCCCGGGAGCTTCCCCCCGAGGCCTGGGAGGAGGGCCTGCTGGAGCTCATCGCCGAGCGCATCGCCGAGGGGTGGGACCGGCACGGGGCCCCGAGCGCGGCCCGGGACCCCGAGGGGGAGGGCTTTGTGGCCTCCTTCGAGGGGCCAGGCGAGGCCGTCATCGTGCGGGCGGAGAAGAAGCGGGAGGCCTACCGGGAGGCCCGGAGACTATGGGTAAAGCGCCTGCTGGAGAGCTAAGGGGACCGACCGCGGCGGTCCCACGTGGTGCCGGTAAAATGCCCGCGATGAACGCAAATGCCCCCCGGGGTAGGGCAACCAACCCCGCCCGGAGAGCCCCAGTTGCCGACCTGAGGCCTCCACCCTACCCCGAGGGGGCGGGAGGAGGCAAGTGTGGAGCGCACAGAAGGCCAGAACACCCTTCCCCATCGGGAGGACCTGAGCAGGCAGGAACTAGCCCAGACTCTCTCCCAACAAGGCCTGAGCAGGCGTGAGATAGCCCGGATTCTCTTCCAGGAGCCCTACCTGGCGGCCTTCCGGGAGCGCCTTCCCCGCTACCCCTACGCCACGGACGACCCCCGGCAGGGGATGCGCCCCCGGAGGAAGGAGAAGGCCCTGGAGCACCTCTACATTCAGGTTGGCCGCTACCCCCACGCCATCTTCCGCATCGTCCTGGACCTGGACGAGCCCACCTGGTGGGACGCGATGGACCGGATCCCGCCCAGCCTCACCATCCCCAACCCCCGGGAACCCTGGAAGGCCCACATCGTCTACGAGCTGGACCCCCCCATCTGGCTTGCCTCCCCCAAGGCCCACGAGGGCCAGGGCAACCCCTTCGCCCTGGTGCGGGAGGTGGATGCCCTCCTTCGGGCTTATTTCGGGGCGGACCCGGCCTACAACGGCCTCCTGGGGCGGAACCCCGTGGCCCACCCCCACCTCATCGGGGGCGGGAAGCTCTGGGACCTCCCGAGCCTCCTGGAGGAGCTTAGGGAGCTCACCCCAAGGAGGCGGGCCCTGGCCTACCTGGACACGGCCACCTACGGGCGCAACAGCACCCTGTTTGACCACGTGCGGGCCTTCGCCTACGGCGTGGTGGCCATGTACCGGGGGAAGCCGAACGGGTTTGAGCTCTTCCGGCAGGCGGTGGCCCACGAGGCCCACCGGCTGAACCGGGAACTCTTCCGGGACCACCCCCAGGGCCCTTTGCCTCCCAACGAGGTGGGGTGGGTAGTCAAGTCCGTGGCCAAATGGACCTTCTACCACTACCGGGGGACCCGAGTCTGGCCGGTATCGGGGACGGGCAGGCCGGACCGGAGCCGGCTGTCCCATGCGGCCAGGGACCTGAAGGAACCCCTCCACGGCCAAGCGCTCCGGCAGGCGCTTCAGGAGGGCGGTAAGCGGCGCGGAGCCCAGCGTAGCGCTAGCGCCGAGGCGAGGCTAGTGGAGGCCCTGAAGCGCCTTCAGGCCCGGGGAGAGGCCATCACCGCCAAGGCCCTAGCCCGGGAGGCGGGCGTGCACCCCACCACGGCCTCCAGGTGGCTCAAGCGCATGCGGGAGTAGGGTTGAGCGTAGATGACTCAAGTGCCCCCCCCCCAAAATGGGGGGTTTTCGCCGTCCAGGACGTGGCGGAGAGGGGTCTACAAGCTGGTGGCTATCAGGGTTATCAGGCGGGGGTGCGGGGGGTGCAGCCCCCCGCGCCTTTGGGGTCTTTGGTCAGTGAAGTCAAACCAGCATCGTCCTGGACGACCTGGATACGGGAGGGGGGTGGTGGGGGGAGGGGCCCACGCGCGCGCGCGGCCGCGCAAATCGGCCATTTTCGCCTTCCAGGACGGCAAAATCCCCGATTCGCCTCCCCGAAAACCCGCCCTGAGAGGCCCGAGAAGGCGGGGGGTATGGGGGGGCAGTCTTCTCCTACCACCCCCCCTCTTCCCGGGCCTTCTAGGCCCCTTAGAGGCGGCTGTAGGGGGTCTTCCGGGGCAGGGTCGGACCCCAGACCCGGACCCCGGCCTGCCCCCCACCCTTTGGCCGCATACCTTTCCATCCCCGAGAGGCCCCTCTCCCCCCGCCTCTCCTTGCCGGGTTTATGCGGGGATCCCCGGGGATCCAGCGCAACTCCATGCAAGCCACCCCCCGCTCCAGGCCCTTCCGGGGCCTTCCCCTGCGCGAAGGTGAACTTTCGCGAAGGTGGCCCCCCATAACGCCGAAACCCCCCGCCGGTGGGCGGGGGGGAGTAAGGGTGGGCCCTTCGGGATAAGGGCATCCCTGAGGCCCGGAGATTTCACGGCCTGAGGGCCCGCGGGCCCCTTTGGCCGCCGCCCCCGACTCCTCTCGCAAGAGGCCGTGGGGCTTCGCCCCTGTTTCGCCGGTGGCCGTCCCGGGGACTTCCCCGGGCACCGCGCCCCATTTCCCAGCCTGGGGACGGCTGTGGCTGGTCCAGTAGGCCGGACTGCGCCCTCCCTTGAGGCCGGGAGCAGCCGGCTGGGCCTCCGGGATCCCGGCGAGGAGTCCCCTCCCCACCCCTGGATCCTTTTGGCCCTCGCCATTCTTTCGGGGCTCCACGCCCCGGAGATTCCGACACTCCCCTTCCGGGGAGGCCCACTTCCCGTGGGGGAGAGCCCGAGGCCCTCCCCCCCCGTCAGCGCCGAGGCCCCCTGGGCTGGAAACCCAGGGTAAGCCGGTCCGGGCTTTCCTAGCCACCGCACAGCGGCAGCGGGTTCGTGCACCGCAGGGGGTACGGGGCCCCCCACCGCAGCCATTCCCCCTCGTACTGGCCCGGTCTCCCCCTCTCCCTCGCCGCAGTTTTCCCGGGTCCCTCCCGCGGTCAACGCCGCGGTACTGTACCGCAGTACTCCCTACGGCTAACGCGCGTCCGTCGTCGCCCCCGCCAAGGCTCAGGACGATGCCAAGGCTCAGGACGACACGCGGAGAGGTTCCCGCGTTAGAGCGTGGTACTTGCACCTTCCCGCCTTCACGCCCTCGCCGCCCGCTTTCTAGGCCTTTCCCCCTACGAGGCTCCGGAGCTCGGGGTACTCCGGCACGGGACGGCAGGGCAGGACCCCAGGCGGGGTGCTCGGCGAAGGGAGGGAGTCTCACCCTCCCCTGTTCGGCCTAGCTATCGTGGGCCCCCCTGTTGGCAGGGTGGGCGCCCAGGCAGGTCTCCCCCCTGGGCCTACGCCCTCGCGAGCGCATGACCACCGGCCGCCGCCGCACGCGTCATGGGGCTATGGGTTCGCCCCACGCCGCGGGGGGGATTCGCGCCCCCTTTCCCACGCTCAGCCCTCGGGGTTCGCCCTGAGGACCCTTTCCGCGTCGCCCAACGTCCAACGTCTAGCCCCGGGTTCCCCCGGGTATGGAGTGCGGTCGAAGGAGGGTGTCCCCTCCAGCGCCGCGTTTGGTGCCGCGCCAGCCAGGATATTCCCCCGGCACGCGGCTCACCCGGCAGAAGGGAGGGGTGGCGGCCCCTACCCTTCCTTGTCCGGCCCCGGCGCCACCCGGGAAGTGGGTCTGCCCCTACCCTACCGCGCCGGCCTACCCGGGTCAAGGCCCCGCGCCCAAGGGAGCCTCAATAAGGCCAGCACAACTTCTTCCCACCGCTTGCAACCAAGGGCTCTTTTAGGCCCACGCCTCCTTGACACGCCGCCGCCCACGTGGTAGCCTGCCCTTTAGGAGGACCACATGCCGGCGAGGAAAAAGGACCAAGAAACCACCACACCATCCACCCTCTCCCGCCTAGAGGAGCGGCTAAGGGAGAAGGCAGAACCGCGGCTAACGGAGAAGCTTACCATCCGCCTAGACCGGCCCACTTACGAGGCGCTAGAGAGCCTGGCCAAGGAGCATGATCTGAGCATTTCCGAGTTGACGAGAGAGGTGCTCACTATGCTGGCAGAGGAGTACCAAAGCGAGCGGCCCAAGAGACAGCCCAAACTCTTCCCCGAGGAGTAGCATGTCCGCCGACCCCGCCGACTACCGCCTCTACCGGAGCCAGACCGCGGTCATGGCCGCCATCCGGCAGGCGGTGGCCAAGGGCTATCGCTACTACCTGGTGGCCACCACCCCGGAGGCGAAGGCCCTGGGGGCGGTGGCCAAGCTCCACGAGCGCCACCGCGTCCTGCTTTCCCCCGAGGCCAGGCGGGCCAGGAAGGAGGCCGGGCTTCCCGTGGCCCAGCTCTTCCTAGGCCCCGAGCCCCGAGGAGGGGTGTGGCCCTACGCCCTCTTGGCCACCAAGCGCCTGGAGGGGGAGGAGATGCGGAGCGCCGAGGGGAAGAGGCCCCTGCAGTGGGTGGCCTGGCGGAAGGAGGCGTGGCTTCCCACCTACGAGCTCAGGAGGGACCCAGACACGGGCCGCTGGACCTGGTACCTCACCGAGGCCTTCTACCGGGAGCTCCTGGAGGAGGCCATCCACTACACCCATACAGGGAACTGGCCCAAGTTAGTGGCCCACCTCAAAACTTTGGCAAACTTGCCCATGTTTGGGGGGGTTTTCCAGCAGATCACCGACATCCGCCGGCGGGTGCAGAAGCTCTGGGGGGACACCCACCTCCGGAGCCCCGAGGGCCAGTGGAAGGCCCCCCCGTGGCGGAAGGCCCTGGAGGACTGGCCAAAGCGCCCCCTGGCCGCCAGCGTCTACCTGTACGTGGACCCGGAGGTGGACGGAGACCGGCCCAGGACCCTGGGGGAGTGGTGGGAGGCCCGCCGAAAGGAGGGCGCGTGATCCGAGGCCTCGCCCGCCTACTCTGGCACGTGGCCCGGGGCCTCCCCGACCCCGAGCGGGACCCCGACCTGGGGCCCTTCTACACCGACCTACGCCTGCGGTGGAAGCGCGACCCCCGGGAGCTTCCCCCCGAGGCCTGGGAGGAGGGCCTGCTGGAGCTCATCGCCGAGCGCATCGCCGAGGGGTGGGACCGGCACGGGGCCCCGAGCGCGGCCCGGGACCCCGAGGGGGAGGGCTTTGTGGCCTCCTTCGAGGGGCCAGGCGAGGCCGTCATCGTGCGGGCGGAGAAGAAGCGGGAGGCCTACCGGGAGGCCCGGAGACTATGGGTAAAGCGCCTGCTGGAGAGCTAAGGGGACCGACCGCGGCGGTCCCACGTGGTGCCGGTAAAATGCCCGCGATGAACGCAAATGCCCCCCGGGGTAGGGCAACCAACCCCGCCCGGAGAGCCCCAGTTGCCGACCTGAGGCCTCCACCCTACCCCGAGGGGGCGGGAGGAGGCAAGTGTGGAGCGCACAGAAGGCCAGAACACCCTTCCCCATCGGGAGGACCTGAGCAGGCAGGAACTAGCCCAGACTCTCTCCCAACAAGGCCTGAGCAGGCGTGAGATAGCCCGGATTCTCTTCCAGGAGCCCTACCTGGCGGCCTTCCGGGAGCGCCTTCCCCGCTACCCCTACGCCACGGACGACCCCCGGCAGGGGATGCGCCCCCGGAGGAAGGAGAAGGCCCTGGAGCACCTCTACATTCAGGTTGGCCGCTACCCCCACGCCATCTTCCGCATCGTCCTGGACCTGGACGAGCCCACCTGGTGGGACGCGATGGACCGGATCCCGCCCAGCCTCACCATCCCCAACCCCCGGGAACCCTGGAAGGCCCACATCGTCTACGAGCTGGACCCCCCCATCTGGCTTGCCTCCCCCAAGGCCCACGAGGGCCAGGGCAACCCCTTCGCCCTGGTGCGGGAGGTGGATGCCCTCCTTCGGGCTTATTTCGGGGCGGACCCGGCCTACAACGGCCTCCTGGGGCGGAACCCCGTGGCCCACCCCCACCTCATCGGGGGCGGGAAGCTCTGGGACCTCCCGAGCCTCCTGGAGGAGCTTAGGGAGCTCACCCCAAGGAGGCGGGCCCTGGCCTACCTGGACACGGCCACCTACGGGCGCAACAGCACCCTGTTTGACCACGTGCGGGCCTTCGCCTACGGCGTGGTGGCCATGTACCGGGGGAAGCCGAACGGGTTTGAGCTCTTCCGGCAGGCGGTGGCCCACGAGGCCCACCGGCTGAACCGGGAACTCTTCCGGGACCACCCCCAGGGCCCTTTGCCTCCCAACGAGGTGGGGTGGGTAGTCAAGTCCGTGGCCAAATGGACCTTCTACCACTACCGGGGGACCCGAGTCTGGCCGGTATCGGGGACGGGCAGGCCGGACCGGAGCCGGCTGTCCCATGCGGCCAGGGACCTGAAGGAACCCCTCCACGGCCAAGCGCTCCGGCAGGCGCTTCAGGAGGGCGGTAAGCGGCGCGGAGCCCAGCGTAGCGCTAGCGCCGAGGCGAGGCTAGTGGAGGCCCTGAAGCGCCTTCAGGCCCGGGGAGAGGCCATCACCGCCAAGGCCCTAGCCCGGGAGGCGGGCGTGCACCCCACCACGGCCTCCAGGTGGCTCAAGCGCATGCGGGAGTAGGGTTGAGCGTAGATGACTCAAGTGCCCCCCCCCCAAAATGGGGGGTTTTCGCCGTCCAGGACGTGGCGGAGAGGGGTCTACAAGCTGGTGGCTATCAGGGTTATCAGGCGGGGGTGCGGGGGGTGCAGCCCCCCGCGCCTTTGGGGTCTTTGGTCAGTGAAGTCAAACCAGCATCGTCCTGGACGACCTGGATACGGGAGGGGGGTGGTGGGGGGAGGGGCCCACGCGCGCGCGCGGCCGCGCAAATCGGCCATTTTCGCCTTCCAGGACGGCAAAATCCCCGATTCGCCTCCCCGAAAACCCGCCCTGAGAGGCCCGAGAAGGCGGGGGGTATGGGGGGGCAGTCTTCTCCTACCACCCCCCCTCTTCCCGGGCCTTCTAGGCCCCTTAGAGGCGGCTGTAGGGGGTCTTCCGGGGCAGGGTCGGACCCCAGACCCGGACCCCGGCCTGCCCCCCACCCTTTGGCCGCATACCTTTCCATCCCCGAGAGGCCCCTCTCCCCCCGCCTCTCCTTGCCGGGTTTATGCGGGGATCCCCGGGGATCCAGCGCAACTCCATGCAAGCCACCCCCCGCTCCAGGCCCTTCCGGGGCCTTCCCCTGCGCGAAGGTGAACTTTCGCGAAGGTGGCCCCCCATAACGCCGAAACCCCCCGCCGGTGGGCGGGGGGGAGTAAGGGTGGGCCCTTCGGGATAAGGGCATCCCTGAGGCCCGGAGATTTCACGGCCTGAGGGCCCGCGGGCCCCTTTGGCCGCCGCCCCCGACTCCTCTCGCAAGAGGCCGTGGGGCTTCGCCCCTGTTTCGCCGGTGGCCGTCCCGGGGACTTCCCCGGGCACCGCGCCCCATTTCCCAGCCTGGGGACGGCTGTGGCTGGTCCAGTAGGCCGGACTGCGCCCTCCCTTGAGGCCGGGAGCAGCCGGCTGGGCCTCCGGGATCCCGGCGAGGAGTCCCCTCCCCACCCCTGGATCCTTTTGGCCCTCGCCATTCTTTCGGGGCTCCACGCCCCGGAGATTCCGACACTCCCCTTCCGGGGAGGCCCACTTCCCGTGGGGGAGAGCCCGAGGCCCTCCCCCCCCGTCAGCGCCGAGGCCCCCTGGGCTGGAAACCCAGGGTAAGCCGGTCCGGGCTTTCCTAGCCACCGCACAGCGGCAGCGGGTTCGTGCACCGCAGGGGGTACGGGGCCCCCCACCGCAGCCATTCCCCCTCGTACTGGCCCGGTCTCCCCCTCTCCCTCGCCGCAGTTTTCCCGGGTCCCTCCCGCGGTCAACGCCGCGGTACTGTACCGCAGTACTCCCTACGGCTAACGCGCGTCCGTCGTCGCCCCCGCCAAGGCTCAGGACGATGCCAAGGCTCAGGACGACACGCGGAGAGGTTCCCGCGTTAGAGCGTGGTACTTGCACCTTCCCGCCTTCACGCCCTCGCCGCCCGCTTTCTAGGCCTTTCCCCCTACGAGGCTCCGGAGCTCGGGGTACTCCGGCACGGGACGGCAGGGCAGGACCCCAGGCGGGGTGCTCGGCGAAGGGAGGGAGTCTCACCCTCCCCTGTTCGGCCTAGCTATCGTGGGCCCCCCTGTTGGCAGGGTGGGCGCCCAGGCAGGTCTCCCCCCTGGGCCTACGCCCTCGCGAGCGCATGACCACCGGCCGCCGCCGCACGCGTCATGGGGCTATGGGTTCGCCCCACGCCGCGGGGGGGATTCGCGCCCCCTTTCCCACGCTCAGCCCTCGGGGTTCGCCCTGAGGACCCTTTCCGCGTCGCCCAACGTCCAACGTCTAGCCCCGGGTTCCCCCGGGTATGGAGTGCGGTCGAAGGAGGGTGTCCCCTCCAGCGCCGCGTTTGGTGCCGCGCCAGCCAGGATATTCCCCCGGCACGCGGCTCACCCGGCAGAAGGGAGGGGTGGCGGCCCCTACCCTTCCTTGTCCGGCCCCGGCGCCACCCGGGAAGTGGGTCTGCCCCTACCCTACCGCGCCGGCCTACCCGGGTCAAGGCCCCGCGCCCAAGGGAGCCTCAATAAGGCCAGCACAACTTCTTCCCACCGCTTGCAACCAAGGGCTCTTTTAGGCCCACGCCTCCTTGACACGCCGCCGCCCACGTGGTAGCCTGCCCTTTAGGAGGACCACATGCCGGCGAGGAAAAAGGACCAAGAAACCACCACACCATCCACCCTCTCCCGCCTAGAGGAGCGGCTAAGGGAGAAGGCAGAACCGCGGCTAACGGAGAAGCTTACCATCCGCCTAGACCGGCCCACTTACGAGGCGCTAGAGAGCCTGGCCAAGGAGCATGATCTGAGCATTTCCGAGTTGACGAGAGAGGTGCTCACTATGCTGGCAGAGGAGTACCAAAGCGAGCGGCCCAAGAGACAGCCCAAACTCTTCCCCGAGGAGTAGCATGTCCGCCGACCCCGCCGACTACCGCCTCTACCGGAGCCAGACCGCGGTCATGGCCGCCATCCGGCAGGCGGTGGCCAAGGGCTATCGCTACTACCTGGTGGCCACCACCCCGGAGGCGAAGGCCCTGGGGGCGGTGGCCAAGCTCCACGAGCGCCACCGCGTCCTGCTTTCCCCCGAGGCCAGGCGGGCCAGGAAGGAGGCCGGGCTTCCCGTGGCCCAGCTCTTCCTAGGCCCCGAGCCCCGAGGAGGGGTGTGGCCCTACGCCCTCTTGGCCACCAAGCGCCTGGAGGGGGAGGAGATGCGGAGCGCCGAGGGGAAGAGGCCCCTGCAGTGGGTGGCCTGGCGGAAGGAGGCGTGGCTTCCCACCTACGAGCTCAGGAGGGACCCAGACACGGGCCGCTGGACCTGGTACCTCACCGAGGCCTTCTACCGGGAGCTCCTGGAGGAGGCCATCCACTACACCCATACAGGGAACTGGCCCAAGTTAGTGGCCCACCTCAAAACTTTGGCAAACTTGCCCATGTTTGGGGGGGTTTTCCAGCAGATCACCGACATCCGCCGGCGGGTGCAGAAGCTCTGGGGGGACACCCACCTCCGGAGCCCCGAGGGCCAGTGGAAGGCCCCCCCGTGGCGGAAGGCCCTGGAGGACTGGCCAAAGCGCCCCCTGGCCGCTTCCGTGTATCTCTACGTGGACCCGGAGGTGGACGGCCCCCGGCCCAGGACCCTGGGGGAGTGGTGGG
>Ga0308391_1001319_pt1 | contig 10167 bp, 11 predicted proteins | sample Hotspr20Samplet1_FD_202363 | JGI IMG/M metagenome (GOLD analysis project Ga0308391, IMG submission 202363) | Hot spring phototrophic mat microbial communities from Octopus Spring, Yellowstone National Park, Wyoming, United States - 20050623_t1 ... | reverse complement strand
CGGGTTGCGAAACGCGCGCGTTCATGCTAGTATACGGGTGTCATGGCGACGCACCAGGAAGGCTCAGGAATGACGAAGCGTGATCATCGCGGTCGGAAATATGGATGGACGCAGGTGCGAGGGTCGCGATTGAGGAATTTTCGGCTCGCTGAAGAGCACTGAAACCGCGTCAAAAGACGACGCACTCCGGCTGCTGGAGGAGATTGAGGAATTTTCGGCTCGCTGAAGAGCACTGAAACGCTTGTACTGGTTGGAGGTTGCGTCCGGCTCGCTGATTGAGGAATTTTCGGCTCGCTGAAGAGCACTGAAACACCAATGCCAAAATCTGCGCCACGAGCGCCTGCAACGATTGAGGAATTTTCGGCTCGCTGAAGAGCACTGAAACGCACAATGCGCCTGATCACCAACCACGCCCGAAACCATTGAGGAATTTTCGGCTCGCTGAAGAGCACTGAAACTTCTCATTATACCGGGAAAGCCTCGCTTTTTTGTACGATTGAGGAATTTTCGGCTCGCTGAAGAGCACTGAAACACACACAACGCGCTAACGCCTCTGAGAGCGTCGCCGCAATTGAGGAATTTTCGGCTCGCTGAAGAGCACTGAAACACACGATCGACGAATTGTTCGCTTTGTTCATCTTCGATTGAGGAATTTTCGGCTCGCTGAAGAGCACTGAAACTGGTGTCGCATTGTCGATCGCCACACGTCAACGGGATTGAGGAATTTTCGGCTCGCTGAAGAGCACTGAAACTCGTCCTCCCCCTAATCCTCGATGAATCCACCATAATTGAGGAATTTTCGGCTCGCTGAAGAGCACTGAAACGTTTGCCCCAGAGGATCATATCGCGCGTGAGCTTGATTGAGGAATTTTCGGCTCGCTGAAGAGCACTGAAACCCAAGCACCATGCCGTACAATCCGGGATCGTCGAGCGATTGAGGAATTTTCGGCTCGCTGAAGAGCACTGAAACATTCCTGATTGTGCTGCGCGCGCCCTCCGTGTCAAGATTGAGGAATTTTCGGCTCGCTGAAGAGCACTGAAACGGCGCGCCAGCGCGACCGAGTCGGGATCATCCGCGTATTGAGGAATTTTCGGCTCGCTGAAGAGCACTGAAACCGTATTCGAGACCGCCGACGGAACCCTCATCGTTTAATTGAGGAATTTTCGGCTCGCTGAAGAGCACTGAAACCGCCGCCAGCCGGATCGTCGCGTGAACGATATCCGCTATTGAGGAATTTTCGGCTCGCTGAAGAGCACTGAAACACCAGCCCGCGCGGCGACCAACGGACGGCGAGACGATTGAGGAATTTTCGGCTCGCTGAAGAGCACTGAAACCTTTGCGCTCTGCGTCGCGCTTTTCCTCGTCTGTCTTATTGAGGAATTTTCGGCTCGCTGAAGAGCACTGAAACTCGCAATCGCCGCTTCGTCGCGGCGCGCGTCTGCGGATTGAGGAATTTTCGGCTCGCTGAAGAGCACTGAAACCCGTTGGCGGCGATGATTAGGCGCGGAACGGCGCTGATTGAGGAATTTTCGGCTCGCTGAAGAGCACTGAAACTCCAGCCACCCGACAATCTTGCTGAAGAAATCCTCGATTGAGGAATTTTCGGCTCGCTGAAGAGCACTGAAACCATTCGGGCTGGGACGTACTGGCTCGAGGTGCAATCATTGAGGAATTTTCGGCTCGCTGAAGAGCACTGAAACACCAACGAAACGCGCCGGTCTGGTCAACACCCAGCGATTGAGGAATTTTCGGCTCGCTGAAGAGCACTGAAACCCTGTTGCGCTCTCCCGCTCCTCTGCGGCAAACAGCGATTGAGGAATTTTCGGCTCGCTGAAGAGCACTGAAACTCGCGCGGCGCGCACAGCGTAAACGCATCCGACATCATTGAGGAATTTTCGGCTCGCTGAAGAGCACTGAAACCGGAACGCGCCGCGCCGACGTATGAGTTCCTCGGAATTGAGGAATTTTCGGCTCGCTGAAGAGCACTGAAACAGTTGCGCGTGCGGGTAGCGACGCCGCGCAGCCCGTAAATTGAGGAATTTTCGGCTCGCTGAAGAGCACTGAAACGCGCAAGGCGCGGCTCATCATTTTCGCCGACGCCGACATTGAGGAATTTTCGGCTCGCTGAAGAGCACTGAAACGCGTGATCGCGCGGGTGCGGGTGACGGGAACGCTGGATTGAGGAATTTTCGGCTCGCTGAAGAGCACTGAAACCGATCGCGGTTGTGACGTACGTTGTCGCTCGCCTGGATTGAGGAATTTTCGGCTCGCTGAAGAGCACTGAAACTTTTTAACGCTCCGACGATGGCCGACATTCTCAACGATTGAGGAATTTTCGGCTCGCTGAAGAGCACTGAAACTCGTCAGACGGCAACAACCCGGAGCGCTACGCAGATATTGAGGAATTTTCGGCTCGCTGAAGAGCACTGAAACCTCGCTCACGCTCGCGGACGGCGCCATGCCTCATCATATTGAGGAATTTTCGGCTCGCTGAAGAGCACTGAAACGGTTAACCGCGTGCCGCTGGCGGTCATCGAGCACGATTGAGGAATTTTCGGCTCGCTGAAGAGCACTGAAACTGGCGCCGGCCGCGAGGCGTCAGCCGAGCGGCGGCGATTGAGGAATTTTCGGCTCGCTGAAGAGCACTGAAACAGGCGACGCGGCGGCCGCGCCGCGCTTGGATGAACCATTGAGGAATTTTCGGCTCGCTGAAGAGCACTGAAACAGGAAATTGCACAAGCCCAGCACGAAATCGGGAAACGATTGAGGAATTTTCGGCTCGCTGAAGAGCACTGAAACCCTACGCGCCGGGGCGCCGCAGGCAGGCATCACGGTTCATTGAGGAATTTTCGGCTCGCTGAAGAGCACTGAAACCTCTCTACCGCGCTGATCGCACGCGGCGGATGTTGTATTGAGGAATTTTCGGCTCGCTGAAGAGCACTGAAACTCACCGCCGACCAAATACGAGATCGTCAACGACCTCGAATTGAGGAATTTTCGGCTCGCTGAAGAGCACTGAAACTGATCAAATACGAGGCTTTCGATAGCCTTCGCTACGATTGAGGAATTTTCGGCTCGCTGAAGAGCACTGAAACTCAACGGGCAGTCGCTTATCTACGGCGATACGCTGAATTGAGGAATTTTCGGCTCGCTGAAGAGCACTGAAACGGGATGTATTTCAACAACGTCTCAATCGTCTCGCGCGATTGAGGAATTTTCGGCTCGCTGAAGAGCACTGAAACATGTAAGCGCTGTATTTATCATCTTTATTCGGGGCATTGAGGAATTTTCGGCTCGCTGAAGAGCACTGAAACCCGCGCCACAGACTGGCGAGCGCCGCCGCCTCGCGATTGAGGAATTTTCGGCTCGCTGAAGAGCACTGAAACGGAACGGACGGAATATGACCGGCGCGTCGTCAGTCAATTGAGGAATTTTCGGCTCGCTGAAGAGCACTGAAACGGGAAACCCCCCGATTTTGGCGGGTTTGGCGGGTTCGATTGAGGAATTTTCGGCTCGCTGAAGAGCACTGAAACACGCCGGGCAGAACGGCAGGCAACGCCGAGCAGTCGATTGAGGAATTTTCGGCTCGCTGAAGAGCACTGAAACCAGACGGTACGATTTCACGGATCCGGCCTATGACTGGATTGAGGAATTTTCGGCTCGCTGAAGAGCACTGAAACGCTTGACGATCTGTCGCGCTCGTGCTAGTATTGTGCATTGAGGAATTTTCGGCTCGCTGAAGAGCACTGAAACTCGCGGAGCGCTGGTCGGAGGTCGCTGGTGCCGATTGGATTGAGGAATTTTCGGCTCGCTGAAGAGCACTGAAACCAACGTCACCCTCACGCGGCGCGCACAGTGCAAAATTGAGGAATTTTCGGCTCGCTGAAGAGCACTGAAACGGCACAATCGCGTAGTCGCTTACGTCTGCAGCCCAGATTGAGGAATTTTCGGCTCGCTGAAGAGCACTGAAACCGCGCGACGGCGAGCGGATGCCGAGCGCCGCTTTTATTGAGGAATTTTCGGCTCGCTGAAGAGCACTGAAACGTCATATTCGCGACGCTGTAGGACAGACTGCTCTTATAATTGAGGAATTTTCGGCTCGCTGAAGAGCACTGAAACGAATATCGCGTCCGGGAAACGCCGAAATCTCGATTGATTGAGGAATTTTCGGCTCGCTGAAGAGCACTGAAACGCTCGTGGATAGGCGTCTCACGAGGTGGCAGTGCCGATTGAGGAATTTTCGGCTCGCTGAAGAGCACTGAAACGCGCGATGACGCTGACGAACGGATTGAAAATACTGGATTGAGGAATTTTCGGCTCGCTGAAGAGCACTGAAACGCAATCTCCCGGCGCGTCGCGTACCCTGCGCGACGATTGAGGAATTTTCGGCTCGCTGAAGAGCACTGAAACGCAGGCGCTGCTGGCTCAGTTGGCGATTGTTGTAGATTGAGGAATTTTCGGCTCGCTGAAGAGCACTGAAACATTGTCAAGAGGCAATTTCGGCGAATTTCCCGCGAAATTGAGGAATTTTCGGCTCGCTGAAGAGCACTGAAACCGCCGGGCGGGGATCGGCGGGGTTGAACACAGAGGATTGAGGAATTTTCGGCTCGCTGAAGAGCACTGAAACCGACAGTACGACAAAGTCTTTTGCGCGGAGATCGCATTGAGGAATTTTCGGCTCGCTGAAGAGCACTGAAACCGCGATTGCAGCGGAGGCGGGGTTTCACGGCGTACTATTGAGGAATTTTCGGCTCGCTGAAGAGCACTGAAACCGCGCTGGGCGTCCAGCGCGCCCTCGCCCCGACGCATTGAGGAATTTTCGGCTCGCTGAAGAGCACTGAAACTGCTGCATCCGGCCCAGGCGATGCCGTCCAGTCCTCAATTGAGGAATTTTCGGCTCGCTGAAGAGCACTGAAACGGTTTCGCTGTTCGTATAGGTATAGGAGGTTTTTCGATTGAGGAATTTTCGGCTCGCTGAAGAGCACTGAAACACACGTTGACGCGGGCGGCTCGGCGCTCCTGGCCAATTGAGGAATTTTCGGCTCGCTGAAGAGCACTGAAACGCACCACGCGCCTAATCACCAACCACGCGCGAAACATTGAGGAATTTTCGGCTCGCTGAAGAGCACTGAAACGTGGGGCAAACGCGGTGTGATCTGCGTCTACACGAGTATTGAGGAATTTTCGGCTCGCTGAAGAGCACTGAAACGCGCGGATGCAGTTTTTGCGCGACAACTCTGGGCGACATTGAGGAATTTTCGGCTCGCTGAAGAGCACTGAAACGTAGCAGACGCGACGGACGTACGAGGGAGTCGCAAAATTGAGGAATTTTCGGCTCGCTGAAGAGCACTGAAACGGGCGCGTTCGTCGGCGTGTTCGGCGCGTTGCGCTATTGAGGAATTTTCGGCTCGCTGAAGAGCACTGAAACCGCCTAATCATCGCCGGCGACGGCGGTCAACCACACAATTGAGGAATTTTCGGCTCGCTGAAGAGCACTGAAACCGATCGCGGTTGTGACGTACGTTGTCGCTCGTCTGATTGAGGAATTTTCGGCTCGCTGAAGAGCACTGAAACTGGCGCGGTCGCGGCCGCGCTCGGCGCTGCTCATGATTGAGGAATTTTCGGCTCGCTGAAGAGCACTGAAACCGCTCGGCGCTGCTCATGCTGTGATGTCGATGACAATTGAGGAATTTTCGGCTCGCTGAAGAGCACTGAAACTCCAGTCCTCAGCTGCGCTGGATAGTGGATTGGCTGGATTGAGGAATTTTCGGCTCGCTGAAGAGCACTGAAACGCGAGTATCTCGGTATGGTCACCGTAGCGCACGCAGATTGAGGAATTTTCGGCTCGCTGAAGAGCACTGAAACTGATAGACCATCAGGCGCTCGAGCGCGCCCGCGAGGATTGAGGAATTTTCGGCTCGCTGAAGAGCACTGAAACTCGCTGCTCCCTGGCTCCCCCGCCCCCGGCGCGTAGATTGAGGAATTTTCGGCTCGCTGAAGAGCACTGAAACGCGCGGGTTGTGGTAGTATATGAGCGTAATCGATATATTGAGGAATTTTCGGCTCGCTGAAGAGCACTGAAACACCGCGCAAATCGCCAGCGCGATACTGATCTCCTGCAATTGAGGAATTTTCGGCTCGCTGAAGAGCACTGAAACACGCGATCCGCGCCGCTGCTGCAATCGCCGGGGCGATTGAGGAATTTTCGGCTCGCTGAAGAGCACTGAAACCGTCTGTCTCGTACTGCGCAAGCGTGCCCAGCCCTATTGAGGAATTTTCGGCTCGCTGAAGAGCACTGAAACCAACGAGTGCAAAATCGCGCTCGCGTGCAACACGCGCATTGAGGAATTTTCGGCTCGCTGAAGAGCACTGAAACATCACCGCAGCCTCGTTGCTGCGGACGATCTCGCCGAATTGAGGAATTTTCGGCTCGCTGAAGAGCACTGAAACGAAAAGCGCCGCTTCTTCGATCTCTACCGCACCTGGAATTGAGGAATTTTCGGCTCGCTGAAGAGCACTGAAACAACGAGTTCATCTAACACTCTTCGAGGCATCATCACCAATTGAGGAATTTTCGGCTCGCTGAAGAGCACTGAAACCTTCGGCGTTCCCGCCAGCACCGCGCGCCCGCGCCGAATTGAGGAATTTTCGGCTCGCTGAAGAGCACTGAAACCGATATTGAGATCGACCCCGACGACCAGTACCCCAAAATTGAGGAATTTTCGGCTCGCTGAAGAGCACTGAAACGCTGCACCAGTCCGACCGTCGCGAGTTCGATCAGCAATTGAGGAATTTTCGGCTCGCTGAAGAGCACTGAAACCGGAATAAACAGACCGCAATCTTGCCGTTCCCGTCAATTGAGGAATTTTCGGCTCGCTGAAGAGCACTGAAACGGACAAAATTGAAACCGACACGCCCTACGATCTTGTAATTGAGGAATTTTCGGCTCGCTGAAGAGCACTGAAACCTCTACCCGCGCGCGGATCGCGGCGTCGGGTTCAAAATTGAGGAATTTTCGGCTCGCTGAAGAGCACTGAAACGACAGGTTGTCAAATCTCGGCTGAAGTCTTCACCAAAATTGAGGAATTTTCGGCTCGCTGAAGAGCACTGAAACCTGCCGCGAAGGAACACCAAATCATCAAACTTCTTGAAAAATTGAGGAATTTTCGGCTCGCTGAAGAGCACTGAAACCGTCTCGACGAGCGCGACGGCTTCCTTGTAGTCTGTAATTGAGGAATTTTCGGCTCGCTGAAGAGCACTGAAACGGCGTCGCGGTCGGCGACGGCGACGCAGTCCGCGACGAATTGAGGAATTTTCGGCTCGCTGAAGAGCACTGAAACACGCGCTCGCCTTTGAATTCGATGTCGCCGGCTTGAAATTGAGGAATTTTCGGCTCGCTGAAGAGCACTGAAACTTGTGCTCATCCGCGAGCACGAGTGGACGACGGTGGAATTGAGGAATTTTCGGCTCGCTGAAGAGCACTGAAACCCTCGACCGGCTGATGCTGAAACGTCAGCGTTGTCGATTGAGGAATTTTCGGCTCGCTGAAGAGCACTGAAACAATCTCCTCGCCGGTGATTTCGATAATTGTGAACTTGCAATTGAGGAATTTTCGGCTCGCTGAAGAGCACTGAAACAACGGCCTATCTCGCCGGTACGGGCAAACTGGCTCCAATTGAGGAATTTTCGGCTCGCTGAAGAGCACTGAAACTCGTCCAGCAGGCGCTTACTGCGCAGGTTGGGATCGAATTGAGGAATTTTCGGCTCGCTGAAGAGCACTGAAACTGCGCGCTCAACAATCTCGCGGCACTGCCACCTGGTGAAATTGAGGAATTTTCGGCTCGCTGAAGAGCACTGAAACCAGGGCGTACCGGCCCGCAGCGCCGTCCCGCGCCTAAATTGAGGAATTTTCGGCTCGCTGAAGAGCACTGAAACCGGCGTCTCGGTCGGAGTCGGCGTGCGCGTCACCGTCAATTGAGGAATTTTCGGCTCGCTGAAGAGCACTGAAACCTGGTCTCCCCTACCTGACTCCGGTCGCGGTCTCCCTAATTGAGGAATTTTCGGCTCGCTGAAGAGCACTGAAACCCAAAATCCCCGCTGGTCGCTCGTACACGCAATTGCAATTGAGGAATTTTCGGCTCGCTGAAGAGCACTGAAACTTGTGGATCGACGCCGAAAGTTCGTCAACCCACGAAATTGAGGAATTTTCGGCTCGCTGAAGAGCACTGAAACAGGTGTAGCGCGGCACGGGCGACGGCGGCTGATACGGAAATTGAGGAATTTTCGGCTCGCTGAAGAGCACTGAAACGCGACTACATCGCCCGCGCCGTCGCCGCGTGGCAGAATTGAGGAATTTTCGGCTCGCTGAAGAGCACTGAAACGCGATGCGAACGAACAGATGTGATGCGTGCGTCATATTGAGGAATTTTCGGCTCGCTGAAGAGCACTGAAACGAAGTCCGTTTCTGCAGTGAAGAACTCGTGTTCGAGAAATTGAGGAATTTTCGGCTCGCTGAAGAGCACTGAAACGGCGCTCAACGAGCGCGCGGCGGTCGGTGAAACGTACAATTGAGGAATTTTCGGCTCGCTGAAGAGCACTGAAACCGCACTGTCGAGCGAGATCAAAACGGTGACGCTGGGAATTGAGGAATTTTCGGCTCGCTGAAGAGCACTGAAACCAATCTTCAACTTCAGCGCGGCGAGGAGCATATTGAATTGAGGAATTTTCGGCTCGCTGAAGAGCACTGAAACCGTAGAAAAACTGCATCATCGAACTTCTTGGACACCAAATTGAGGAATTTTCGGCTCGCTGAAGAGCACTGAAACAGCAAACCGCGCGACGGTGGTGATCTCGTTGCCGAAGAATTGAGGAATTTTCGGCTCGCTGAAGAGCACTGAAACAGCGCTCGCGGTTCGAGCAGTGGCTACGCCAACTCGATTGAGGAATTTTCGGCTCGCTGAAGAGCACTGAAACGTTCCGCGCAGCATCACCCGCGCCCGGAGCACCGCGAATTGAGGAATTTTCGGCTCGCTGAAGAGCACTGAAACCGTTTCCTTACGAAGTATACCGCCTGTTTGTCGAGAAATTGAGGAATTTTCGGCTCGCTGAAGAGCACTGAAACGATCCAACGCCGCCAGCAGCAGCGCGCGGAAGCGTTAATTGAGGAATTTTCGGCTCGCTGAAGAGCACTGAAACCCCGGAAGGTTTCGTCTCCAGCGTCAACTGGTACTCAATTGAGGAATTTTCGGCTCGCTGAAGAGCACTGAAACAGCGGGGAGGCGTATGTGGGCGGGTCGAGCGACTACAATTGAGGAATTTTCGGCTCGCTGAAGAGCACTGAAACCGCGGCGCTCATTCGCGGGATTGAGATCGATCTGTGAATTGAGGAATTTTCGGCTCGCTGAAGAGCACTGAAACCCATCAACCCGCTTTCGATCACGAACTGCACCGTTCGAATTGAGGAATTTTCGGCTCGCTGAAGAGCACTGAAACCCGCCGGGGGAGCGCGGGCTGTTTGTGGTGCGGCATAATTGAGGAATTTTCGGCTCGCTGAAGAGCACTGAAACTCAGCGCCTGATCCCGACGACGAAAGACGCGACGCAATTGAGGAATTTTCGGCTCGCTGAAGAGCACTGAAACCAAAAACCGAAAGGTGCAGGCGCTCGGCGCGTTGATTTGAGGAATTTTCGGCTCGCTGAAGAGCACTGAAACCGCCGCTCAACCGCGCCGCGCGCGCCCAGTCCTTGTTGTTTGAGGAATTTTCGGCTCGCTGAAGAGCACTGAAACCCTCACCGGTCACGAAGATTTCGTATGACGAGTTCGTTTGAGGAATTTTCGGCTCGCTGAAGAGCACTGAAACGCGCGGGGTGTGGTAGAGTAGGAGCGTGATCGGTATTTGAGGAATTTTCGGCTCGCTGAAGAGCACTGAAACGGCGTGACCGGCAGCCAGCAGTTGGAATATCTCAATTTGAGGAATTTTCGGCTCGCTGAAGAGCACTGAAACCTCGGAAAGCGCGGCGACGTATTCAAAGACGCGACGTTTGAGGAATTTTCGGCTCGCTGAAGAGCACTGAAACTTGGCATTGTTCAACCCCCGAGAATAGAACTTCATCAATTGAGGAATTTTCGGCTCGCTGAAGAGCACTGAAACGCTAAACTCAGGGCGG
>Ga0308391_1001318_pt1 | contig 10169 bp, 17 predicted proteins | sample Hotspr20Samplet1_FD_202363 | JGI IMG/M metagenome (GOLD analysis project Ga0308391, IMG submission 202363) | Hot spring phototrophic mat microbial communities from Octopus Spring, Yellowstone National Park, Wyoming, United States - 20050623_t1 ... | reverse complement strand
CAAAACAGCGGCGCGTCTGATCGGGGTGTCAACCGTTTTTGCAACGTTTTGCTGATTGGAAAGGGAAGCGGCGTGTTTCGCAACTTGACGCGGTTCTGGCGCAAAAATCGAGTTGCGAAACGCGCCCGTCCATGCTAAGATACGAGTGTTGAGATGAAACACCAGGAAGGCTCAGGAGCGACGACGTGCAGGTATCGGGATCTGGGACACGGGTGGGGCAGGGAGCGGAGGTCGGGATTTCAGCAATTTCGGCTCGTTGAAGAGCACTGAAACCCGAACGTAATCCGCGCCATTGCTGGCCTCCTTCTTATTTCAGCAATTTCGGCTCGTTGAAGAGCACTGAAACCTCTTTGCAGAACACCCTTTTGCAGAACTTTCTGATTTCAGCAATTTCGGCTCGTTGAAGAGCACTGAAACCTCGGACACAAGCTGGGTGATATACACCCAGCTTCATTTCAGCAATTTCGGCTCGTTGAAGAGCACTGAAACGTCGATGAGCTTCGGCGAGGCGATAACCACCATAAAAATTTCAGCAATTTCGGCTCGTTGAAGAGCACTGAAACTCACGCGCCACCTGGCGCACGTCGGCGCGCCAGTCAGCATTTCAGCAATTTCGGCTCGTTGAAGAGCACTGAAACCCAGGCTTTGCCGAACGCGCGAATACTGAAGATTACATTTCAGCAATTTCGGCTCGTTGAAGAGCACTGAAACCCGCCCGGCGAGCGCGGGTTATTCGTTGTGCGGCAATTTCAGCAATTTCGGCTCGTTGAAGAGCACTGAAACGGTACATGTTGCGCTCAATGATTGTGATGTCTCGCCATTTCAGCAATTTCGGCTCGTTGAAGAGCACTGAAACACCGAGACGCCGGGCACGCCGCGCCCGACGCGCACGATTTCAGCAATTTCGGCTCGTTGAAGAGCACTGAAACCGCTTTGCGGAGATGTTCCATTAGTGCACCGACCGCATTTCAGCAATTTCGGCTCGTTGAAGAGCACTGAAACCCGCATTCTGGAGTTGTTCGTCTGACATCACCGATAATTTCAGCAATTTCGGCTCGTTGAAGAGCACTGAAACGCGCGACCGCCCGCTGCCGACAATCGATTTCCGCACAATTTCAGCAATTTCGGCTCGTTGAAGAGCACTGAAACCCTCACAGAAATCCGCTTGCTCTTCCGCCGCGTCCGATTTCAGCAATTTCGGCTCGTTGAAGAGCACTGAAACTAGTCCGCAGTATACACCAGAACGCTCGTTTTGTCAAATTTCAGCAATTTCGGCTCGTTGAAGAGCACTGAAACCAAAAACCGAAAGGTGCAAGCGCTCGGCGCGTTGAATTTCAGCAATTTCGGCTCGTTGAAGAGCACTGAAACAACGACGTTCCGCCGTCGTTGCTCGTTCCATACGCATTTCAGCAATTTCGGCTCGTTGAAGAGCACTGAAACCGCGGTACGACGAGCAGCTTACGCCGTTCGTCCGGTATGACTAGCCACAGCGCAACGTTGAAGAGCACTGAAACCGCGGTACGACGAGCAGCTTGGCGCAGAGGTGGCGGGCATTTCAGCAATTTCGGCTCGTTGAAGAGCACTGAAACCGCGGTACGGCTGGACGCTGGACAACACGAGCGACGATTTCAGCAATTTCGGCTCGTTGAAGAGCACTGAAACACGCGATGCGCATCAACCAGCGCTACCTCGACCTCGATTTCAGCAATTTCGGCTCGTTGAAGAGCACTGAAACACAAAGGGCTGGTCGGGCTGTGCGATATGACGAACAATTTCAGCAATTTCGGCTCGTTGAAGAGCACTGAAACACGGTGTGCAGCACAAACTGCACATCAAACGTCAGAATTTCAGCAATTTCGGCTCGTTGAAGAGCACTGAAACGCGCGATTTTGCACTCGTTGGGATCGTACCACTCCAATTTCAGCAATTTCGGCTCGTTGAAGAGCACTGAAACGCGCCGGGTTCGGCTCAAGCGCGTGCGGGTTGGTAAATTTCAGCAATTTCGGCTCGTTGAAGAGCACTGAAACTCGTCGAGAAATTCCGCATCGAGTTCCTGGCGCGCGGATTTCAGCAATTTCGGCTCGTTGAAGAGCACTGAAACTTCGCAGACCGGATCACAACGATGTTCGGGTATTGGTATTTCAGCAATTTCGGCTCGTTGAAGAGCACTGAAACCGACGCGCCAACCGCCTTCGCGTCGTTCGATCTCGACCATTTCAGCAATTTCGGCTCGTTGAAGAGCACTGAAACCCGCAAAACGTCTGCGGCAACCGTACCGCGATCTGGCGATTTCAGCAATTTCGGCTCGTTGAAGAGCACTGAAACGAACATCGCCGTCGCTCCGTTCACTCCGTCCAGCGACATTTCAGCAATTTCGGCTCGTTGAAGAGCACTGAAACCCCGCGGGCGGCTACGGCGACGAGGGGCAGCGGCGATTTCAGCAATTTCGGCTCGTTGAAGAGCACTGAAACCGCGTCCGCCGCGAACGCGAGCACCGTAGACGTTGAATTTCAGCAATTTCGGCTCGTTGAAGAGCACTGAAACCGAACGCCAGCGACAGATACGCCAACTCTATTCCGAATTTCAGCAATTTCGGCTCGTTGAAGAGCACTGAAACGGCGTTCACGCCCGCGCCTTGGCGCGCGGCTGACGGAATTTCAGCAATTTCGGCTCGTTGAAGAGCACTGAAACCGTCGATCTGCTGGACGCAGAGTCGCCCGCAACGCGATTTCAGCAATTTCGGCTCGTTGAAGAGCACTGAAACGGGTACCAGCGATACACGTTACTCCCGACGCGCCACATTTCAGCAATTTCGGCTCGTTGAAGAGCACTGAAACTGTACTGTCTGGTGCACTGACGGCGCAGCATAAACGAATTTCAGCAATTTCGGCTCGTTGAAGAGCACTGAAACTCACACTCGGTGATACGCTCTCCGACGCAGTGCAACATTTCAGCAATTTCGGCTCGTTGAAGAGCACTGAAACTCGCGCGCGTGGTATACTAGCAGCGTAGTCGATCAATTTCAGCAATTTCGGCTCGTTGAAGAGCACTGAAACTGGAGCGCGCCGCATATCGGGCAGACGCGCTCATCAATTTCAGCAATTTCGGCTCGTTGAAGAGCACTGAAACCACAACACCCGCGTCCAGTTTGCCGGAAGTGCAGCGGATTTCAGCAATTTCGGCTCGTTGAAGAGCACTGAAACCGTTCTCAACGAATTCCTCTGCGCGCTCTAGTTGCGCATTTCAGCAATTTCGGCTCGTTGAAGAGCACTGAAACACCAGCGGAAGCGTCCGGTCTGGTCTCGCCCCAACGATTTCAGCAATTTCGGCTCGTTGAAGAGCACTGAAACCGAACAGTCCGCGCAGCGCCGCAAGTACGGTTTCGATTTCAGCAATTTCGGCTCGTTGAAGAGCACTGAAACCGATGAGGATCGACGCGGTACGGTGTACGAGTTTGAGAATTTCAGCAATTTCGGCTCGTTGAAGAGCACTGAAACGCGCGCAGCGGAACTGATGCTGACTGCATTTCAAGATTTCAGCAATTTCGGCTCGTTGAAGAGCACTGAAACGGTCGCACAACTCGTACTGTCGCCCACTGAGCGCTACATTTCAGCAATTTCGGCTCGTTGAAGAGCACTGAAACCGCGGCGTGACGGTCGAGCGGCGCATCCGGCGGAAGATTTCAGCAATTTCGGCTCGTTGAAGAGCACTGAAACCCAAGTGCGCAGCCGTCCCGCTCGACCAGCCCATCATTTCAGCAATTTCGGCTCGTTGAAGAGCACTGAAACTCAAACGCCAGCGACTGAAGTCGCAACGCCTTGTAGATTTCAGCAATTTCGGCTCGTTGAAGAGCACTGAAACACGATCAGTACCCCAACATTGTGGTCATCCGGTCGGATTTCAGCAATTTCGGCTCGTTGAAGAGCACTGAAACTTCGTCTGTACGATCCTCATCTACCTCAACGACGAGCATTTCAGCAATTTCGGCTCGTTGAAGAGCACTGAAACCGAGCGGGGACGAAATCACACCGTCCCCGCGCTTGATTTCAGCAATTTCGGCTCGTTGAAGAGCACTGAAACCGTACCCAACACTGAGCCGCTGGTTCGCCGACTGCGGATTTCAGCAATTTCGGCTCGTTGAAGAGCACTGAAACGCGGTACGACGAGAAGGCGGGCGGTGAGGTCGCGGGATTTCAGCAATTTCGGCTCGTTGAAGAGCACTGAAACTTCCGGAACAATCGCCAGCGCCTCGTCGTAAATCGATTTCAGCAATTTCGGCTCGTTGAAGAGCACTGAAACGCGTCTCGATCCGGCGGACATCGCGCTGCTGCGATCCATTTCAGCAATTTCGGCTCGTTGAAGAGCACTGAAACTCTTTCTGATGCTGTTCGGCGTCGCGGTTGCGTTCAATTTCAGCAATTTCGGCTCGTTGAAGAGCACTGAAACACGGTGTGGATGTTCGCCCAGCGCCCGACCGACGCGATTTCAGCAATTTCGGCTCGTTGAAGAGCACTGAAACGATCCACCCGCGCGCCGTTTTCGGTTCGGGTCGGTACAATTTCAGCAATTTCGGCTCGTTGAAGAGCACTGAAACGGCGGCGTGGGACGCCCGGCGAACGGTGCAGTTTGATTTCAGCAATTTCGGCTCGTTGAAGAGCACTGAAACCGCGACGTACCCCAACGTCCCGTTTGGCGACGAGTAATTTCAGCAATTTCGGCTCGTTGAAGAGCACTGAAACGCACCGACAGCGTAAGCAGCAGCGCATCGAACGACGATTTCAGCAATTTCGGCTCGTTGAAGAGCACTGAAACGCGAACGCTTGAGGGCGTGCGCAGCACATCGAATACATTTCAGCAATTTCGGCTCGTTGAAGAGCACTGAAACGACCAGCGCGGCGTAGATGCTGATCTGATCAACATAATTTCAGCAATTTCGGCTCGTTGAAGAGCACTGAAACCGATACTCAACCGCGTAGTCGCGCGTCTCGCGGTCGATTTCAGCAATTTCGGCTCGTTGAAGAGCACTGAAACAGCGCGGGCGCGTCTTGACTGCCGTCCACCAGCGCGATTTCAGCAATTTCGGCTCGTTGAAGAGCACTGAAACGCAGCAGCACCAGCATCAGCATCAGCATCAGCAGCATTTCAGCAATTTCGGCTCGTTGAAGAGCACTGAAACCGAACGTGCGCGCGGCGAGCGGCGGGGGAGGAGGCGGAATTTCAGCAATTTCGGCTCGTTGAAGAGCACTGAAACGGTATCTGTGCGGCAGCGGAGTGGATAGGCGTAAAAATTTCAGCAATTTCGGCTCGTTGAAGAGCACTGAAACGCGGTCGAACCGTCGGCGCGCCGCGCGGACTGCTCGATTTCAGCAATTTCGGCTCGTTGAAGAGCACTGAAACGCGTCAGCGCCGTCGTCACCAGCCCGACGCCGGGTATTTCAGCAATTTCGGCTCGTTGAAGAGCACTGAAACGCAACGGTGCGAACAGACCGCTACGCTGCCAGATGATTTCAGCAATTTCGGCTCGTTGAAGAGCACTGAAACCCGGGACGCGCGCAGCGTAGTCGGCGAGGACGTTGAATTTCAGCAATTTCGGCTCGTTGAAGAGCACTGAAACTTGAGGAACTGCGGCTTATCTAACGAACCAACCAACATTTCAGCAATTTCGGCTCGTTGAAGAGCACTGAAACACCCCGCCGGGATGATGTACCCCTCAACCGACCGGATTTCAGCAATTTCGGCTCGTTGAAGAGCACTGAAACGCGCTGACGCCGACCGCGCAGAGTTGTTCTACCGGATTTCAGCAATTTCGGCTCGTTGAAGAGCACTGAAACCGTCGAAGTCAAAAGGCGGGAGAGCGACGGATCGCATTTCAGCAATTTCGGCTCGTTGAAGAGCACTGAAACCCCGACGGTGGCGGACGGCGGGCTGGTGCTGCTGCATTTCAGCAATTTCGGCTCGTTGAAGAGCACTGAAACCCTGGATCAGCAGCCGGTTGCGCTCTACGAGGTCGATTTCAGCAATTTCGGCTCGTTGAAGAGCACTGAAACTCTGCTTCGTAAAATGCAGTCATTTTATCCGGCGTGCATTTCAGCAATTTCGGCTCGTTGAAGAGCACTGAAACGTCCCAAGGCTTTCTGATGCTCTGGGACTGGTTTAGGATTTCAGCAATTTCGGCTCGTTGAAGAGCACTGAAACCTGTGCGGCGTCTGACCAGTTCGGTTGCGTCGCAAGTCGCATTTCAGCAATTTCGGCTCGTTGAAGAGCACTGAAACGCGGATACCGCACCAGAGTTCGATCTCTTCCATCTGATTTCAGCAATTTCGGCTCGTTGAAGAGCACTGAAACGGGTCGGGATCAAACGTCAGACCCCAACGGTTTCGATTTCAGCAATTTCGGCTCGTTGAAGAGCACTGAAACCTGCTGATCGTACTGGCGACGGACATCATCGACGTTGATTTCAGCAATTTCGGCTCGTTGAAGAGCACTGAAACCGGGGACGACGGGACGGGATCATCAACCGTCACAATTTCAGCAATTTCGGCTCGTTGAAGAGCACTGAAACCGCGGGCTTGGGGCATACCGTACACGTACCGCGCGTAGATTTCAGCAATTTCGGCTCGTTGAAGAGCACTGAAACAGTTGCTGGCGGAAATCATCCACATCGCCCACGCCATTTCAGCAATTTCGGCTCGTTGAAGAGCACTGAAACTTCCGAGCGACGCCGCGCCCGCAAGCGCTTGATGGATTTCAGCAATTTCGGCTCGTTGAAGAGCACTGAAACCGAAAGATCGCTGTGTACGCGCCGTTCATTTCTGGATTTCAGCAATTTCGGCTCGTTGAAGAGCACTGAAACCGGAAGAGGGTAACAACCAGCGCGCCCAAGCGATGCATTTCAGCAATTTCGGCTCGTTGAAGAGCACTGAAACCGACGCCCGCTTGCACCGGCGCAACGTCGTCGATCTTATTTCAGCAATTTCGGCTCGTTGAAGAGCACTGAAACTGCGCAGGTGCTCCATTAGCGCCCCGACTGCGCTGAATTTCAGCAATTTCGGCTCGTTGAAGAGCACTGAAACACGGACGCGGGTTCCTCGCGTACATCCACCCGCTCACATTTCAGCAATTTCGGCTCGTTGAAGAGCACTGAAACCTTTTTAGTCTACTACACCGCTCCTTACCCTAGCACAATTTCAGCAATTTCGGCTCGTTGAAGAGCACTGAAACTAACGCCGCCTCAACGTCGCCTTCGCGCGGCGCGCAATTTCAGCAATTTCGGCTCGTTGAAGAGCACTGAAACGCAAGTCGCAGCGCCGTTCTCGTGTCGAGACCGGCGGATTTCAGCAATTTCGGCTCGTTGAAGAGCACTGAAACTCTGCCGTCGCACCAGCGCCGCCTCAACGAGCATTCTCATTTCAGCAATTTCGGCTCGTTGAAGAGCACTGAAACCTTTCGGCGAGATAGCGCCTTCGCCGCGCAGAAAAATTTCAGCAATTTCGGCTCGTTGAAGAGCACTGAAACTCTCTACCATAGCCGACCTACCGACAGCATAAACCATTTCAGCAATTTCGGCTCGTTGAAGAGCACTGAAACCAGCGCGCTGACGATCCGCGAGGCGGCGAGCGTACTATTTCAGCAATTTCGGCTCGTTGAAGAGCACTGAAACAAGTCTATCGAGGACGCGCAGTGGTACAGCGTCGCATTTCAGCAATTTCGGCTCGTTGAAGAGCACTGAAACACGTTGATCGAGTTGGCGACGGTCGGTCTGGTGCAGCATTTCAGCAATTTCGGCTCGTTGAAGAGCACTGAAACCTTAGTGCTGACGAGAGTAGCGCTCCGTTTATTTCGATTTCAGCAATTTCGGCTCGTTGAAGAGCACTGAAACTCGGCGTTGCTGGGCGACGCGATCCACGCGCACCTATTTCAGCAATTTCGGCTCGTTGAAGAGCACTGAAACGTGCAGCACGCTGCTGGTGCTGGTGCTGCTGCTCAGCATTTCAGCAATTTCGGCTCGTTGAAGAGCACTGAAACAGGCGTCAGAATGCGCGGGGACGAAACCGCACCGTCCATTTCAGCAATTTCGGCTCGTTGAAGAGCACTGAAACCGCGGTGGACTGGGCGCGCGGGGTGCGCGGGGTTCCGATTTCAGCAATTTCGGCTCGTTGAAGAGCACTGAAACAGCATCAACGCAATCCGCTCGCGCTTGTACTTGTCGATTTCAGCAATTTCGGCTCGTTGAAGAGCACTGAAACAGATGCCGACGTCGGTCTGCCAGATTTCGACATCGACAATTTCAGCAATTTCGGCTCGTTGAAGAGCACTGAAACTCCCGCGCTTGACGCGGGCGCGGGCGAGATAGGAGATTTCAGCAATTTCGGCTCGTTGAAGAGCACTGAAACTACAGATCGCGCTGTAGGATTGTGATGCTGCGGTTGATTTCAGCAATTTCGGCTCGTTGAAGAGCACTGAAACATGCGCTACATCGAAGAGTTGACGAAGAGAAAGGAGCATTTCAGCAATTTCGGCTCGTTGAAGAGCACTGAAACAGCGGCTGCGCGGCGCGGAGGTGACCGAGGCGGGGTTGATTTCAGCAATTTCGGCTCGTTGAAGAGCACTGAAACTATAAAGCGTACTTCGCATACCTCAAGCGCAACCGTATTTCAGCAATTTCGGCTCGTTGAAGAGCACTGAAACTGCTTGCGGCAGTGCAGCAGGCGGTGCAGTTCGCAACATTTCAGCAATTTCGGCTCGTTGAAGAGCACTGAAACTCGGGATGGGTCCGTTGATGATCGTAACGTCTTGAATTTCAGCAATTTCGGCTCGTTGAAGAGCACTGAAACGTTCAGCCGCTCCGGACGCGCGGGAAACGCGGAAGATTTCAGCAATTTCGGCTCGTTGAAGAGCACTGAAACGCCACTGTGTTTTACCCGTCCCTTTTGCGGATCGGAATTTCAGCAATTTCGGCTCGTTGAAGAGCACTGAAACTGCTCCAGGCCCTAGGCCGCGTTTGGCAGTTGTATAGATTTCAGCAATTTCGGCTCGTTGAAGAGCACTGAAACCTCCGATTGCTCCCGTTCGAGCGCTACGCTCCGGGATTTCAGCAATTTCGGCTCGTTGAAGAGCACTGAAACCCGCGCTGCGGGCGGCAAAACAGGACGCCCACTGCCATTTCAGCAATTTCGGCTCGTTGAAGAGCACTGAAACGCGGGCGCCGAGTCCGTCCATCACCCAGCACCAGCCGATTTCAGCAATTTCGGCTCGTTGAAGAGCACTGAAACGGTGTCTATCCGTACTGGTTTGACGGGTACGGCGTCGTATTTCAGCAATTTCGGCTCGTTGAAGAGCACTGAAACACGGCGTGATGGCGGCGACAGACGGCGTGATGCTGGATTTCAGCAATTTCGGCTCGTTGAAGAGCACTGAAACCTCTGTCCGAAGCCAGTGGGCGCTTGTTCAACGGTATTTCAGCAATTTCGGCTCGTTGAAGAGCACTGAAACTCCATGCCGTCCAGAACACAAATCCGACGACCATGAATTTCAGCAATTTCGGCTCGTTGAAGAGCACTGAAACCGCCGACGCCCTCGCCGGCGCCTGTTCCCGACTGCAATTTCAGCAATTTCGGCTCGTTGAAGAGCACTGAAACGGTAGTGGCCGCTACTGGCACTATATGGGTGTCTGGCAATATTTCAGCAATTTCGGCTCGTTGAAGAGCACTGAAACGGACGCCCTTGCCGACGTCGACGCGCGATCCGTACCATTTCAGCAATTTCGGCTCGTTGAAGAGCACTGAAACCGACGGAAGCGGCGGCGGCGGGCGTGCGGGCGTACCGATTTCAGCAATTTCGGCTCGTTGAAGAGCACTGAAACGTGCTTGCCGACGCGCCGGAGCGGTACGGCATGCGATTTCAGCAATTTCGGCTCGTTGAAGAGCACTGAAACGCGCCGCGTGCGCAGCCAGCGAACGCTTGAGGGCGTATTTCAGCAATTTCGGCTCGTTGAAGAGCACTGAAACGCGAAACGCGGTGCCCCACCGACAGCACGCGCGGGATTTCAGCAATTTCGGCTCGTTGAAGAGCACTGAAACCCGCGCCTCACACGCGCGGGGGTTTCGTTCTTGAATTTCAGCAATTTCGGCTCGTTGAAGAGCACTGAAACCTCAACGTCGCCGGTGTAC
>Ga0308391_1001317_pt1 | contig 10181 bp, 7 predicted proteins | sample Hotspr20Samplet1_FD_202363 | JGI IMG/M metagenome (GOLD analysis project Ga0308391, IMG submission 202363) | Hot spring phototrophic mat microbial communities from Octopus Spring, Yellowstone National Park, Wyoming, United States - 20050623_t1 ... | reverse complement strand
TAAAGCCGTAGGTAAGGCCAAAGATGGACGATCAGGTTCCGCTCCCTGAAAGCGCGGAAGAGGGCTTCGTCCGGGAAGAGGGGCGTGGCGTACCTGGCCCTCACCCGAAGCCGCACGAAACCAAAGGGTCCCTTCTCGTCCTGGAGGTCCAGACTCAGGACCAGCCCGGCGAGGAAGCCCCCTTCCCTTTGCTCGGGGCCGAAGGCCTCGAGGCCCATCTTGAAGGCAAGCTTCCCTTTAGGAGAGCGCTCCAGCTTGGCGTGGACCTCCACCAGCTCCACGGAGCGGATTTCCAGCCCCCGGATGAACTTGGCATAGGCTTCGGGGTCGGGCTCCTCTTCGGCCTTGGGCTTGATGAGGCCGGAGCGCTTCAGGGTGTTGTAGACCCGCTGGTAGGTGAGGCCGAGCTCCCTGGCAATCTCGGCGACGCTCTTCCCCTCGCGGTAAAGCCTGCGGATGGTCTCCGACTTGCTCTCCATCGCCTAGGCGGCCCAGGAAAAGCGATTTTCCTTTCCCGGAAGGGAAACCCAGTGCAGGTCCCTCTCTTCCCACCCCGAGTGCACCGGCTCCGCCACGGGTTCGTCCGCCGCAAGGACGTACCGGGCCAGGACCTCGCCCTTCTCGTCGGCGAACTCCAACCGTAGGGAAAGCCCCAAGGCCTGGGCGTAGCGGGCCAGGCGCTCCAGGGTCATGGAGAGGCCGGCGGAGGTCTCCAGCTGGCTCACCCGGCTACGGGAGAGGCCAAGGCGCTCGGCCACCTCCTTCTGGGAAAGCCCCCTTTTCGCCCGCAGGTAGCCGAGGAGCCAGGAGAGCTCCTCGTCCAGGACCTCTCGGTAAAGCCGCCTGGCCTCCGGGTCCTTCATGGACTCCCGGAAGTAGTCGCTAAAGCTGACGTTGTTTCCCATGGCAATCCCCCTATTCGGTTGACCTTTCTCCGGCTCTCCCTATATGCGTTCACCGCGAGCTCCAGTAAAGCAGGGTCGGCTTCGTCCTGTTTCTTAACCTCTCCCGCGGCGACAACGAAGAGCTTGGCTCCTTGCCGCCAGTAGTAAAGCCGAAGCCCCGAACGGTGGCGCACTTCCCAGATGGGCGCTTGAAGCCCCTTAAGGGGCTTGGCCAAGGGCGGGCGCAGGTCGGGCCCTTGGTCTTCCAAGTTCTTGAGAAGGCCCTGGGCGACGGCGAAAAGTTTGGGATTGCTCTTCCTAAGACGGCCGAAGAACTCCAGGACTTGGGAGTACCCTTGGGAATCGCGATAAAGCTCCACCCGGTACTGCGCCACCGCACACCCCCATGTTAGTAGACCCCTTGAGGTTAGTCAAGGCTAACACGAGGCGGGCCCATTCCCTTAGGTTTCCAGCCCCGAGGTCCCCGTTCCCGCGTAGCCCTGGAACCGCCGTGCTCGGGCTCCTTGCACGGAAGGGGAATCTCGTCCTCATGCTTGTAACCTACTCAAAAAGCCCCTCCTGCACCGCCCCGCGCCTTCTAGCCGCCTCCACCGCCAGGTGGCCGTAGCTCGCGGCCAGGAGGTTGAAGCCCTGGGCGTCCTCGGCGCGGCCCTTGCGCTCGGCGATCTGGTAAAGGCGGTAGGCCAGCGCCCGGGCTCCCTCCGCCAGGGTCGGGGAAAGCTCGGCGAGGAGCCTGGCCGCGGTCCCCTCACCTTCCCTCTCCAGGAGGCGGATGAGGTGGTGGGCGGCCTCCCAGGCGCTTAGGCGCCGGTCGCCCTTCGGGTCCCACCCCTCGGGATACTCTTCGGGCTTGAGGAGGCGCACCTTCCCGCCCCGGGCGAGGAGGATGCCCCCTTCCTCCAGGGCGGCCACCGCGACGTTCTTGGCCTTGGCCAGGGTTTCGGCATCCCCGTAGGGACCCTCGCCGTAGCCGTACTGCTCGTACCAGGCCAGGGCGAAGCGGCTCGCCGCATCCAGCTCGGCCTCTTCCTCGGCCAGGAACTCGTCCAGGACCTGGTTGATGAGGGCCAGGGCCTCCCGCACGGAAAGGGGCCTGCCGTCGGGTTCCACCACGGCCCGGTAGCGGCTGAAGACGGCCATGCCGGGGCCGATGGCGCTCTGGGCCAGGTCCACGGGAGGGATGCTCCCTCGGGTGAGGTCCCTTAGGGCCCGGGGAAGCTCGGCCCGGAGGGCCCTGAGGAAGTCCTGCCGGGTGGCGAGAGAGGCCTCCTTGGGCCTTGGGCGGCAGACCAGCACGATAGAGGAGGCGAGGGTGTTGGCGCCCAGGCCCCGGAGGCGGTTTGCGCGTTCAGTGCGCATAGGCCAGGTGGCCACCACCTGGAAGCCCTCCTCCACCAGCCCCTGCAGGAAGGTCTCCCACCCCGTGGAGGCCACGGCCTCGGCCTCGCGCTCCTCGTCCTCCTCCACCTCCTCCACCTCCTGTTGCTTGAAGGCGTAGTAGAGGGTGACAGGGTAGTCGGGGTGGGCCCGCTCCCTAAGGTGGCGGAAGACCCGGCGCATGCCTTCCTCAAAGTGCCTGCGGGCCTCCTCCTTGCCCCCGTGGCGGAAGGGGTCGGCGATGAGCTCCTCGGCCTTGGGGGTGAGGAGGGTGCGGAAGAGGTCGGGGTAGACCTCCTTCAGGTTTCGGCGGAGCCAGACGTAAAAGAAGTCGGAGAGGTCGGCGTAGGCTACGTTGTCGTAGTAGGGCGGGTCGGTGGAAACGAGAGGCGGGCTTGGGGCGCCGTTCACCAAGTCCAGGGCGTTGACCTGGCGGGCCGTGCCCGGGGGAGAGGTGGGAAGGATTTCCAAAGATTCAGCAACCCACTCCACCGCGTCCATAAGGTTTCGCGTGGACCCAGAGAAGGGATTTACTTCGGCATAATCCCAAACCATCGGCAAAGCCTGACGTCCGAAAGCGCCGGCGACTTTGTCGCCTGCGCTTTGCCACCTTGAGAGCGTATTGCCGCTTTCCGCAAGTCGGTCCACCGCCAGCGCCAGGTACACCCGCACCGCCTGGGCGTAGGCCCGGGCACCCCTTCCCCCTTGGGCGAGGGGGGTGGGGTCATCGGGGAGGCCCGCCCTCAGGGCATCCTGGTAGGCTCGTTCCTCCGCCTCCTCCAGTAGGTCGGAGAAGGTGGAGAGGGCTAGGAGCTGGCGGGGGGTGAAGAGGTCGGCGTGGGTGGTAAGACCATACTTTTGAACACGGAAACCCAGCGCTTCAGTAGGGAGAAGGGTTTGGGGCTTCCAGGAAAGCTTTACACACTTCGCCAACGCCTCGTGCTCCGGGTCCGGGGCGTGGTAGCCCCGCCCTCTCGCCTCCTCGGTCACGATGGCCATGAGCCTCGCCCCCATGCGCCCAGCGCGGCCCTCGGCCCGCACCTGCTCCAAGGGAATGGGGGTGCCACACACCAGGCACCGGGCTCCGCGGCGGTTCACAGTGCCCTCCAGGGGCGGTGCACCCGCTCCCGTTTTCACGCGGAACATTACCCCTCCCCCGTCCACCTCGGGGACCACGTAGGCCTCCTTGCCCCGCTTCCTGGAAAGCCAGAAGGAGCGCACCAGGGGCGCCTCAGCCCGGCAGGCAGGGTTGGGGCAGGCCACGGTGCGGGCCCAGAGCCAGGCGATCACCGTTTGGCCGCTCAGCGTCGGGTAAAAGGCCCCGATGCGCCGGAAGGCCTCATCCCGCATCCAGCGGCCGTAGAAACGCACGTCCTCGGCGAGGCCCCGAGCCCGGGGGAAGCCGTCGGTGGGCTGGCGCCTCGCCTGGTACTCCGGGTTCACCGGGGGGAGTCCAGCGAAGCGGGGGGGAATCTCTATGAGGGCCTTGTTGAGGAGGACGGCCACCGGGTTCAGGTCGGAGGCGTAGGCTATAAGGCCCAAGCGCTGGCCCTCCAAGGGGATGGTCCCCCCGCCGGCGAAGGGGTCCAGCACGGGCGGGGCCTCCTGCAGAAGGGCCAGGATAGCGGCCCTGTCCTCCCTGGGAGGCGGAACCTTGCCCAGGATCCGGGCTAGGCTCTTGGCCATCTCGTGGCGAGCCTCCCAGAGGATGGGGGAATCAGGGTCCTTGGCCTCGTCCCAGTTCACCAGCTTCTCTAGGAGGGCAAAGAGCCGCTCCCGCTCCTTGGCGGCCTGGTCTTCCGGCAGGTGCTCGCCGGGGTCGTCCACGAGGCTTGCGAAGAGCACCGCCCTGGCCGTGGCCAAGGGGCGCCGCGCCCACCAGAGGTGCAGGTTGGAGGGATGGCCGTGGCGAATGAACTTCTCCCGACTAGCCTCCTTGTTGATGGCCTCGAGGGGCAGGGCGACCTCAATCAGCTTTCTGAGCATGGCGGGCCTCCTCCAAGATTTTCAGGATCTCCTGGGCAGCGTAAAGCCTGTTGCGCTTCCTTTTGCTGATGATTGTCAGAATGCCGTCTTTTTCCAGCCTCTGCACCAGCCTGTTCGCCCAGGCGTGGGTGATCTCAAGGCGGTCCTTGACCAGAGGAACGGTCAACACCGGGCGCTCAAAGAGAAGCTCTAATAACCCCAGGATATGGGCGCTCCCCCCTTTGCGTCCGTACCTTTCCCGCCACTCCCTCCAGAGGTCAAGGAGCCTGCTGGCCCGAGCCGCCACGTCCTTGGCCTCCGTGCGCACCCCTTCCAGGAAGAAGGCCAACCAGTCCTGCCAGGCTCCCCGCTGGCTCACCCCGAGGAGAAGGTCGTAGTAGAGGTTTCGGTGCCGTTCAAAGTAAGCGGAGAGGTAGAGGGCAGGCTCCGGTAAGAGCCCCCTCTCCAAAAGCATCAGGGTGATGAGGAGCCGCCCAATCCTGCCGTTTCCATCCAGGAAGGGGTGTATGGCCTCAAACTGGTAGTGGACCAGGGCGATCTCCACGAGGGGCGGAAGCTTGTGGTCGCTGTGCCAGAAGCGCTCCAGGGCATCCAGGGCCTCCAGCATGGCGCCGGGAGGAGGGGGGACGTACCGGGCCTCCTCCAAGGAACTCCCCGGTGGACCGATCCAGTTCTGGACCCGGCGGAACTCCCCCGGGGCCCGCCCCCCTCCGCGCACCCCCCTCAGGAGAACCGCGTGGACCTCCTTGAGGAGCCTTAGGGACAGGGGTATTTCCTGGAGAAGCTCCCTCCCCCGCTCCAGGGCGCGGACGTAGTTGAGCACCTCCTGGGCATCTTCCCTGAGCTCCGGGGAGGGGAACAAGGGCACCTGGGCCTCGAGGGCGTAAACGTCCAGCAAGCCCGCCTGCGTCCCCTCTATGCGGGAAGAGAGCACCGCTTCCTTCTGGATGAAGGGCCGGATGAACAGGTAGGGATTGGGGAGCTGGCGCAAGAGCCCCGCCAGTTCCCCGAGGGCCCTACCGGCCTTGTCAAGAAGGAGAATGAGCCGCTGGCTCCACTCCAACCGGGGAGGTAAGGGGTCTGGCAGAAAGGCGTACACGCCCCGGCCGATGGCTAAAAGCTTCCCCGGGGCCTGGGGGGCGAAGTCCTCCGGGCGCACGGCCTTTATGATACTAACTCCCCCCTCTTATATCACAGGACTTGGCGTGTGATACTCCCGTATCACAAGAGACCGCTGGTCTCCTGCTAGTCTATCTCCCGTGGAGACCTTGAAGCTCGCCCCCGGGGTGCGCCTCCGAGGACTCACCCCGGAGGGAAGCGTGCAGGTGGAGCAGGTTCGCTTCCTAGGGAGCGTCCTCAAGATCACCTACCGCACCCCCTCCGGCAGGCTGGAGGAGGCCCTCCTTTACCCCGATGACCTGGCCCGCCTCGAGGCGGAGGAAGAGACCCGCTTCCCCTTAGACGCTCCCGGGGACCTCTTCCGCCTCGCCGCCGAGGCCAAGCGCATCCAGAACGCCTACCTCTTTGACCCCTGGATGGCCGTGCACACCTCGCTGGTGGAACCCCTTCCCCACCAGATTGAGGCGGTCTACGGCCACATGCTGGGGAAGAACCCCCTCCGCTTCCTCCTAGCCGACGACCCGGGGGCGGGGAAAACCATCATGACGGGGCTCTACATGCGGGAGATGGCCCTTAGGGGCGCCCTGGAGCGCGCCCTGGTGGTGGCACCGGGGGGTCTCGTGGTGCAGTGGCAAGAGGAGCTTTGGGAGAAGTTCCGCCTGCGTTTTGAGATCCTCACCCGTTCCTTGATGGAAAACAGCCTGGAGAACCCCTTCCGGAAGCACCCCTACTGGCTCGCCCGCCTGGACCAGCTGGCCCGCTTCCCCGAGGTGGCGGAGAGGGCCCTGGAGGTGGACTGGGACCTGGTGGTGGTGGACGAGGCCCACAAGATGTCCGCCACCTACTACGGCCTGGAGGTGAAGGCCACCCAGCGCTACCGCCTGGGCCAGCAACTTTCCGAGCGGGCCAAGCACTTCCTCCTCCTCACCGCCACGCCCCATCGGGGCAAGGAAGAGGACTTCCGCCTCTTCCTGGCCCTCCTGGACTCTGACCGCTTCGCCGGGAAGCCGAGGCCAGGGAGCCCGCCCCTGGACGCAGAGGGGGTTTGGTTGAGGCGGCAGAAGGAGGACCTGTTGCGCTTTGACGGCACCCCCCTCTTCCCCGAGCGCCGGGCCTACACCATGGCCTACCGCCTCTCCCCGGAGGAGATGACCCTCTACCAGGCAGTGACCGCCTACGTGCGGGAGGAGATGAACCGGGCGGAGGCCCTAGAGGAGGGGAGGCGGCGCACTGTGGGCTTCGCCCTCACCCTCCTCCAGAGGAGGCTGGCCTCGAGCCCCCTTGCCCTCTTCCGCTCCTTAGAAAGGCGCAGGAAGCGCCTAGAGGCCAGGCTTTCCGAGGTACGGCGGGGGCATTCCCCGGGCTTTCCCCTCCTGGAGGAGGAGGACATTGAGGAGCTAGAGGAGTTCCCCACAGAGGAGCTGGAAGGGGCCCCCGAGGTCCTGGATCAGGCCACCGCCGCCCGCACTGCAGCGGAGTTGGAGGCAGAGATCCGCACCCTGAAGGCCCTCGAGGCCCAGGCCAAGCGCCTCCTCCACCTGGAGGGGGACCGCAAGTGGCAGGAGCTTCGCCGTCTCCTGGAGAGCGACCTCGTACGGGGACGGAAGCTCATCGTCTTCACGGAGCACCGGGACACCCTGGAGTACCTGGAAGGGCGCCTCGGCACCTTCTTGGGCCGCCCCGAGGCGGTAGTGGGCCTCCACGGGGGGCTTTCCCGAGAGGAGCGCCGCCTCCGCCAGGCCCGCTTTACCCAGGACCCCAAGGTGGAGATCCTGGTGGCTACGGATGCCGCCGGGGAAGGGGTGAACCTGCAGCAAGCTCACCTCTTGGTGAACTACGACCTTCCCTGGAACCCGGCTCGGCTGGAGCAGCGCTTTGGGCGCATCCACCGCATCGGTCAGAGGGAGGTCTGCCACATGTGGAACCTAGTGGCGGGGAACACCCGGGAGGGGGAAGTCTACCTCCGCCTCCTGGAGAAGCTTGAGGAGCAGAGCCGGGACCTGGGGGGACGGGTGTTTGATGTCTTGGGCCAGCTCTTCCAGGACCAGCCCCTTAAGGAGCTCCTCCTGGAGGCCATCCGCTACGGGGAGGACCCGAAGGTGCGGGCAAGGCTCTTTCGGAAGGTGGAGGGGGCCGTGGACCGAGAGAGGCTTCTTTCCCTCCTGGAAGGAGCTCTGGCCAAGGAGGTCCTGGACCCCAGGCGCCTAAAGCACCTCCGGGAGGAGATGGAGCGAGCTGAGGCCAGGAGGCTTCAGCCCCACTACCTCACGAGTTTTTTCCGGGAGGCCCTAGGGAGGCTCGGGGGAAGCGTCTACCTGCGGGAGGCGGGGCGGATGGAGGTGGCTTACGTGCCCCCCAGGGTGCGGAAGCCGGGGGTGCTCCGGCAGTACACCCGGGTCACCTTCCACAAGGACCGGGTGAGCCTCCCGGGCAAGCCCCAGGCGGACTTCCTGGTCCCCGGCCACCCCCTCTTGGACGCGGTGCTGGAGGGGGTGCTGGATGCCTGGGGGAAGTCCCTGGAAAGGGGAACGATCTTGGTGGATGAGAACGCCACCGAGCCCCGCCTGGTCCTGGCCCTGGAGCACGAGGTGGAGGATGCCCGGGGACCCGTTTCCCGGAGACTCCTCTACGTGGGAGTGGGCCTTACGGGGGAGGTGCAGGCCGAGGGGCCAGCCCCCTACCTGGACCTCCGCCCGGCCACGGAGGAGGAGCGGCGCCTCGGCCTGGAGCTCGCAGGCCACCTGGACCTCCCTGGGCTCCTGGATAAGGCGGAAACCTATGCGGTGGAGCACCTGGCGCGGGAACACCTGGAGGAGGTGCGAAGCCTGCGGGAAAGGGAGGTGGACCGCACCCTAAAGGCGGCGCGGGAGCGCCTCCTCTCCGAGATCTGGTACTGGGAGGCCCAAGCGCTACGGGAAGAGGCGAGGGCCGGGAAAGGAAAGGTAGGGGCTAAGGCCCGGGCAGAACAGGCGAAAAGGCGGGCGGAGGAGCTGAAAGAGCGCCTGCGCAGGAGGGAGGAGGAGCTCCTCAAGGCGAAGCACCTCCGCCCCCTGCCCCCCAAGCTCGCCCAGGCTATCTGGGTCATCCCCCCCCTGGACCAAGGGCCCTTTAGCCTCGAGGAGGAGGCCCGCAGGAGGCTAGAGCGCCTGGCCGTGGAGGCGGTCCTCCGGGCGGAGCGCCTGCAGGGCCACGAGCCTCGGGAGATGCCCCCGGGCTGGCCCGGGTACGACGTGGAGTCCCGCCTGCCCGATGGCTCCCTCCGGTTCCTCGAGGTCAAGGGTAAGGGCCCGGGCTCCGGGGTGGTCACCCTCTCGCGCACCCAGATCCTCACCGGGCTCAACAAGCCGGAAAGCTGGTTCCTGGTGGTGGTGGAGACCGACGGCGAGCGGGCCCTAAGAGCGCACTACATCCCGTCCCCTTTCCAGCGGGAACCGGACTTCGCCGCCACCAGCGTGAACTACGATCTCGACGAGCTCCTGGCGCTGGTGCGATGGAGCGTGGAACTCTAGACCGGGCCCCCCGAACGCCACTCCAGGAGCTCCCGCAGTTCCCTTAGCTTTTCCTCCACCAGGGACCGCCTATCCGGTGGGAGGGCCTCGAGGTCCAGCCGGAAGAGCCTCTTCCTTACTTCCAGGTACCAAGGCTTGGGGGCTTTTTCCTTTTGCAAGGGGCCGTGTAAGGATTTTGATACTGTCTTGCCTGTCAAGCCACCCCCTGGAGGGACTGGCCCGCGTAGTGCTCCCTGAGCCTCCCCATCATCCGCCTACGGTTCATTCCTTCGTGTGCTACCTCATAGCTCCACTCCGGCCATCCTGAGCAAGACCCGGCTCCGAATGAGGTTGTGGACCAAGAGGATCAGGTTGACCCGGGCCGCCAGGCCCCAAAAGGACCGGGCCACAAGATGTTTCCCTGACGGGAAAGCAGCTATCCGATGAAGCCCCAAAGACCGCACCATCACGCCGAACCGAACCTCAATCCAGTTTCTGACCCTCCCCATCCACCCTTTCCACCTAGTCTCCACCACCCTCCCGCCTCTGACCCGATAGGGCGCGGTCTTGACCCCCTGGACCCAGCGAAAACCCCGGTCCCCCAAGACCGCGGGGAGGTCCGCCACCAAGTCCCTCCCCCAGGTCTCCCGGGCATTTCCGGGGAGAAAGGCCCAGCGGGTCAGCCCCGAAGGGTCAAGCCGAAGAACGTGGCCAAGGTTTGCCTTACGCCTACTTGCGCCTATGCGCACCTATCTGGTAGTCTTCCACCATGCGTAGGGAAAGGCTGATACCCCTCCTGGAGTGGGCCCGCAGGGAGGGAATGTCGGAGAGCCTGGCGCGGAAGTGGATTCGGGAGGGCCGGGTGGAAGCCGTTCGCCTCGGCCACTACTGGTACATCCCTGAGGTGGTGGATGGACCCGAGCAGGGGACCCAGACCTATACCTTCTTCACCCACGCAGGCGGGGCAGGGAAAACCTCTTTGGCCCGGGACCTGGGGTTCGAGCTGGCCTCGAGGGGGTACCGGGTCCTCTTGGTGGACGCCGACCCCCAGGCCAACCTCACCGCCTGGTTAGGCGTGGACCCCAACTCCGTGGAAGAGGAGGAAACCCTCCTCAAGGTCATCCGTCAGGATCTTCTTCCCCGCCCTAGGCAGGTAGGCCGGAACCTCTACCTGATCCCCGCCTCGGTGAACCTGGCCATGGGGGAACTTGAACTAGACAAAAAGCCTTTGGGAGCTCTGGCATTGCGCACGGCTTTAGAAAGGGTGGAGGGGGAGTACGACTTGGTGCTGGTAGACTCCCTCCCC
>Ga0308391_1001316_pt1 | contig 10200 bp, 7 predicted proteins | sample Hotspr20Samplet1_FD_202363 | JGI IMG/M metagenome (GOLD analysis project Ga0308391, IMG submission 202363) | Hot spring phototrophic mat microbial communities from Octopus Spring, Yellowstone National Park, Wyoming, United States - 20050623_t1 ... | reverse complement strand
TGTTACGATTACGACTCAGAGGCGGAGGCAGTTTGAGGTTTTCTTTTTAGGTTGGATTAGGCGTACTATTGAAGTTTTTAGTCTCCTGATGTCTCAGAAGTAAAGATAATGCACCACGTATCTTAGCGCATCTATAAGGTGATTTGGTGCGTCTGCCAAGTTTCTTTCGTCTTTCCAGTATAGGTTGTTGATTTCGTTGATTAGATTTGGGCTGTCGTTCGTTATGTACAGCCTGTACATATTGAGCAGGGCAAATGACTGGCGCAAGTCCATCTTGCGACATCTATTGACATAATCAAGCCCAGCGTCGGCCAGTGCTCTAATCATTTCGGTTTGTGTGTAGTCTGCGAGTATAAGGTCGTAGTCGTATTTGTTTATGGCTTCTGCGAGTTCTTGGATACACTGGCCCTTACGATAGAATACTTCTTTGACGAGTATTTCTTTGCCTCCGACTACCCAGACCGCAACTGCGGCCGTCTCGGCATGTGAATAGCCGAAGTCTACGCCTATTATCGGGCGACTGGATGACATTATGTCATCAAAGCGGCTCGGCGCTACGATTTCGTAGTTCATCACTGCCCTACCCTGATAGTCAAGCCGCTCACCGAGGGCATAAACCCTGTATAGTTTCTCGTCCATATAAACAAGGTTCTCTATTGCTTTGATTTGCGACTCAGATAGAAATGGGTTGTCTTTATAGGTGCTCTTGGCTATAATATACTCCCTACTAGACAGGCCTTGTATGAAGTCGTCAAGCCAGAAGCGGCCGACTGGATTGAAATCAAGAAACACTCGGTCTCTTGTCCGCATAAATAGCTGAGCAAACTCCTCCTGAGTAAGCAAATTGACTTCATTCACGAATAGCCAGTCTCTTTGCGGCCCGCGCAGCTTCTCTTCGGTATCGGCTGAAAAGAATTCAAGTACCGAGCCAGAGGGGAACTTATATGTCAGAAATGTTTTATTCTCCTCTATGAGACTATAAACAGGTGCTATTATCTCCAAGAACTCCCTTAGCGCACCACGCTTGATATGAGAATAGGAACGGGATACGACGCTGGCAAGTTTATATGTGCCTCGCATCCCTTCTGTGAATAGATATTGCAGTATTGAATATGTTTTCCCGCTTCTCGTTCCACCATAAAGTATTGTTATTTTATGCCCACGTTTCAGTATGTCCCAATGCCTCTTGATTACTTGGAGTCGCATGAAACCTCTTCTATCTCTATCTTCACCTCCTTGGTCTCCGCCCCATATAACTTTCTTAGCAGGGCATAAAGGCGTACTGACCTGTCTAAACTCATCATGGTCGTACGATGTAGTTTAGACGGGTCTTCCCGCAAGATATTAAGTATGTGGCGAATGAGGGTTGATATTATCTCCCGAAGGAGGACTAAGTCGTCGTGCCCTTGCATAATCAAAGATACCAATAATAGTCAGCGCGCTATCATCATCCCGACCTCCGAGCGCCCTAATCACTGGTAGTAAGGCCTCATAAGAGGGGAGGTTACTCTTTCTGTCCTCACCAAACTCGGCAACGAAAGCCTCATAGGCCTCGTCGGCGCTTGTAGCGCTTAGTAGTGTAATAAGGGCATCTACCCTGTTGTGTAGACTATTTAGGTATTCGTTTATATCCGCTCTGAAAACATCAATCCAAAGGTCGCCAATGGCATCATATTTAGCCTCAAGCCCATCAAGCCATTCGTCAGCAAACTCATGGAAACTAATTTTTCGCAGTTTATGCCTGTCGCCTGTACTCATCGCGCCATCTAAGGGTTTTTAGTGTTATCGTTACTTTGGCGTGTTCGCCGCTATCAGCAATAGATACTTCGGCTGGCCTGAGGTTATATATTCTCTCTGGTAACATCCTATTAGAACGATTCACTACGTCCCAACGCTCCGCAAGTTTCAATATGTCAAGATTAGTCAAGTCGCATGGCGTATGGGCTAATATTTCTATTTGATACCTCGTTGTATAAGCCCTTATTATGTCCTCTTTTCGGTACAGCGAGGAAACAAAATCTTCTGACGCATATTCGTCATCTAATCTTATGATGCGACCCCTGAAACGAGCTTGGTGTTTTGCGTTACTTGGCACATTAATGCCTCGTATAGAACCCCTGAAATAGCCTATGACATCAATCCAGTCTTCTGGTATGATTGGTACAAACGTAAAACATCCACAATAGCCGCTAAGCGAGCATTTGTCTATTTCTTCGCTGATATAAGATATACTGTCGCCCTCAATAACAACGGCATGCCATTCTTCACTTCTTATTACTGGTATTTCAGCCTTACACCTTATAGGCGGCAGAGGCCTGCCCGTAGGTTCTTCTGGTATAGGAACACGTGTGCTAACAAAGAAAGACTCATAGCCGCCCTCCTCCTTATGTACAAATTCACTTCTTACATGAATATTATACCCGCCCGGCGGTAGCCCATTAATATCAATACCGACTTGATATGAATAGCCAGTAAGTATGTTTCTTCTTATGGTAATTCGCGAGCCGTTTTGTCTATACCAGTTAGTAACTATACTTGCGGCGTAGTCCTCTTCGGCGTATAGCATTGCCTGATCTATGGGGTGGTGGTCGGCTGGATTCCCAAATATGGCGACTCTAAGCTGAAACTTTCCAACTCCTCTGACCGGTGGTCTATTTGATAGCTTTATACTTATACCATCGGGATTTGTTGTTATAGATGCAAGCTGATTATCGGGTCTGGGTGGGTTTATTAGGATCTCTGGCTGGGACTCCAATAGTGTACCATCTGGACATAACAATTGGGCCTTTATAGTCGCTGGGCTATCAAGAAGCGGCAATATATCTAACAAGTAGCCAGATGGCGGTCGTAAAAGAGTGCCCAAAACTGGTGGCTCTTGCCCAGATGGAATAGGAACATAGAAATAAGAAAATCCGTTTAGGGGTCCATCCACATAGAATATTGTGTCGTAATTTGCGTTCCTAATACCAAAGGCGCTTGTCCCCGCAGCCTCAAAGGGAAATAGGTTGCCAAGCACCCATATACCAAACGGGTCGTATGGGAAGGGCGTGCTCACTGGGTTTCTTATATTTAGATTGTACGATGCTATAGGAACAAATGCGTTATTTACTTTCCCGTATATAATGACCGTATATATCCCAGTTAGCCTTGCCGATGGCTCTTGTGTAGATAGCAACACACAATCATACCTTGTCAAATTTATGATTTTGATTGTCAGGGTAAGATTATATATTGGTTCAGTAGACGGAACTCTATTTGTCATGACCGCGACCCATTTCCCGTCAACCTGACCGACTACAACACCCACGTAATCAGCGCCAGACCGCGTATTAGTCGGTGGTGCTGGTGGTGTAACCTCGGATACTAAATCAAACGAACTTAGCACCGAGGGAGAAGAATGATGTGAGTCTTGGCCTAATAGACATACTCGTTGTTTTACCGGTGATGGGATTGAAGGAGCGCTGATGGAGCTACTTGTCGCTGGTCTTATTGTTAATGTGCCGGGGGAAACGAATTCATTTGTCTCCTCTATGCGATTAGGATGTAAGAGAAGACAGTTAGCTTCAAATGATAGGCTTCTTAGTTCGTTTGGAGACTCAGCATCTATTACTATCTTGCCTCTTGTTGGATAGGCTTGGGTTGGTGTGTTTGCGGTTGGATTTAAGGACGTCCTGTAAGCGTAGAATTGCGTGCCCCCAATCTCTATATAAACACTTTTAAGGTATCTTGCATTCGGCATTACGTTGTCTATAATTGCTTCACGAAACTCACCGTATAGTCGCAAGTTATATCTTAGTGTTGAGTTTGTTATTACTGGGGAGACAACGTCTAGGCTATTAGCATGTCCAGAAACATAAAACGGCTGTCCGTTTAAAGGCGATATAAATCCAGTATCGCTATCCCTTAGAAAGGCGGCTTTTATATTGAACCTCTCATTAACAAGGAATGCGACTAATGGGAAAGGGTTTTGGGTGTCTAATGTGCCGGCGACGACATAAACGGTGTTGATGACGAACATTGCCGTCCTACCGCTTATACCTTGTATAGTGGCACGCAGGAATATTGAATTCGCTGTTAGCGGCCCCATCCCCATATCTAATACATCACCAACAGTAAAGCCCTCGCTTTCCCAGTCTGTGTCTAATAATTCAATACCAAATATCTGCCCTGCTGCGTAGGATGGTGGTACAACGACCATAAAAGCATTTGGATCAGGAGCATCAAGACTTCCAGATTGGGGTTCAAGTAAAGTTAGTCGGCGCTCAGTTAGCTCTATTCGCCAATATAAAAGCGGCGCTAATATTAAACGATAGTCTATTGGCCTTTGTGTTACCGCATTAGTTGTAGCATCTAAAACACGATAGTTTTGTATCTCTCTTATTATCATATCAATCTCGTTGATTTGTCTGGTTGCACGCTTTCAACGATATAATAATCGGCCTCTGCGTAGTCGCTATTTATATTCCACCGAAGCGATTTTACCCCTGGAAAGCCAGAAGAAGCGAGATTTATATAGTCGGCCACAACGAAAGGTAACTTTACCTGTTGATATACTTTACATAGTTTAGGCGCATAGTTATTGGCGACGAATTGTAGAAGAGCCGTTTCGCTTTGCTCATTAAGTCTATCAAGTGCATCTCCCATTATTATCTTGGGTGCGAAGTATTCGTTGCCTACTAATAATATACCTGTCTGTAATCTTGGTGGATTTAGTCTCCTTCTAAGTATTCTGGAGGCCGCCCTTATTGTGTCGTAGAATATGTTTACGAGTCGGTCTAACTCTGTTATGGATGTTTTTACTTTCCCTGGTGAATATGGCATATCAACCCGATTGTATCCTGCATAGCCAGCGAACCTTATCTCGGCAGCATGAGGCAGACTATTGCTGAACCTGTCAGTATAATCTCGCACCATTGAAACCAAGTTATATCCAGCAAATTCATCTGTGTTTATAGTATAGAACTCGGTATGGGCTATATTATGTAGTGGGAAGCTTGTTATGGGCAATGAAAATCTAAGCTGACGATTGTTCATGTATATTTTACTATTTAATAGCTTTGACGCCAACATTATTAGCTCGGTAGCTTCTATTGTATCTACATTATCACCTACAAGCCATATCTTATTAAGCGCAGGCGGATAGGTAACTGAATAGCCAGCTGCATTAACAACATCACGGATAGCCTCGCCTAAGTTGATCGCCCTTGTCGTCTTTGGGGTTGGTAATAGTTTCAGTAGTTGTTCTATTATGTTCCATAGCGCTATTGCGAGTGTAGCTATAAATACAATTCTTATTACGACCAATGCCGCCTTATATATTGCGGCAGCGACGCCGCCAGTAGCGCCGCCAGCGGCATGTGCGGCGGTATTAGCTATCGCTTCTTTTAGGTCCCTCACCTCTCTGATAATAGCATAGAGGAGAAGAAGACAGGAGGCAAGAGCGGCCGCCACAGACCCACGATCTCCCTCCCGCTCCAGCGCCACCACGCAGTTAAAGCCCGTTCTCGGCATCCTGCCCGCAACATCGCGCTCAAATAGTACGAGTTCATCTATATCTATATCAACGACCATCCTGTTTCTACCCCATTTAGCCTTAGATGCGTCTATTACGCCAGTCCAAGCAGCGCCACCTATCCTAATGACTATCCTAAGCGGTTTATATTTATTTGCTCTCAGAAGGCTGTTTATAGTATTATACGCGCTGTCAAGCAGTTGAACACCATCTATTGAACTACCAATAGAAACCCGATCGTCGGATCGACTAACTGTTATTTCTGCCTCCTCCCACCTACCCCACTCAGTAACCCGACGCCCCTGTACGATTAGCTCTATCGGCCTCATAACCGCCTCCTTATATTTTTCTTCTTATTCCCCTCGTTGATACTCGTTACGATTGTATTAGATAGCGAGTCATAATCAAACTCTACCCTCGTTGTCGTCGTGTTATTTACTATCTTGGGCAGGTCTTCGTTCTTTATATTTCCGAGCTTTCTGTTTATATCCGCTGGAACTATCCGTTCGCCTTCGTGTACTCTTACTATTAGTGCGTCTCTAATAGCCCCTGGGATACGAATTCCATCCCGAACAAACTCAGTACCATAAAAGAAGGTCGGAAGACGAGACACAAACTGACTAATAGCCGTTATATCTCGGATTGTCTGTGCTAATGGTGAAGGGGCATTCCTATCAAGTAGCTGGACATAAGTCTTTACTGCTGCCAGCGCCATCTCGCGACGCTGGGCTTTCTTTTTCAGCTCCTCTTGCTTTCTTATTAGCTCGCTTTCACGAGCCTCTAACTCGGCTATACTTTGGTCGGCGGCCAGAGCGCCCTGCCTGGCAAGCCCCTCATAAACAGCTATTCTTGACCTAAGCGTATTTTGTTGTCTTTGCAGGCTATTTGCTTGACGCTCTTCAATCTTAGATATGTAACTATTTAGAGCATCGCTGACAGCTTCAATAGCTTTTATGTATTCACGCACGATCTCCTGCTGCGCTTTTAGCGCCTCTTTGGCTTCACGAGCGGCTATTTCTTTTAGTTTGGCCGCAGCCTGTGCTATAAGCGCTTCCGTCTTAGCTATCTCTAACTCTATTGTCTCATCGCCTGTCTCCTGTAGTAACTTACGCAGCGTTTCCAACCGCTTAGTGGCAAACTCTATCTGTAGCTCGGCAAGCCTCTTCTCTCTATATCGAACAAAGTCCTCCTCTTTCGCGTAGTTTTGACGCTCTCTATCAAGTCTTGCAATTGCTATCTCTTCACGAAGTCTTATTTCCTTGTCGGCGGCCTCTAAGATTGCTCTTCTTATGGCTTGCTGTCTTCTGTTTTCCAGCTCAATAAACAGCTCTTCCCCTTCTTCTCCAAGTTCGGCAAGCGAAACCCTAAGTTGCTCTTTTAGTGTATCAAACTGCTCGTTTATTTCTGCTATCCTAAGGTCAAGAGCGTTTTGTACTAGTGTGCGCCGTATGTTATCTATCCTCTTCACGGCCTCCCTTACTATCTCCTCATCTTTTCTCGCCATCTCTGCTTTTAGTTCTTCTACTTTCGTCGCATACTTATTTCTTATTAGCTCTATTGCCTCCACATTACCCTCTAAGCGCCTTTCATATTCTTCAAGCGTGGCTTGCAATGCGGCAAACTTCTTTTCGTATTCTTCTTTTAGTTTCTGGCGTGCTGTTCCAACACTCTCTATCTCTATATCAAGCGCCTTTATGGCGTCATCTATAATCTTCTGCTGTTGCTCGGCTATCTCTTTTAGCGTTTTTTGTCTTTGAGATAGCAGTTCCTTCTCTTTATTATCCAGCTCGTTTAGTTCTTTCTGTAGTTCGGCCAGCCTCTCTTTTGATTGAGCAACCTCAGAAGCACCGAAGGAGGCAAAAATCTTTTCTATTCCAGCAGCCGCCTCCTCAGCCTTGGCAGCCACAAATGCCAATCCCTCCGCCGCCTTATCAGCCCCAACGGCTTTCAGCGCCTCAGCAAGACCACGTGGTATATAAGATAGTGCCTTCACAATAGAACCGATAGCCTTGCCAAGAAATGTGAGTAACTTGTTTAGAGGGCTTTCTATGTTCTTCTTTATTTCTTCTTCTGTCCTTCTTAGCTCTTCTTGTACATACTCACGCCTAAGTCTAAGTAACTCTATTTCTCTATCTGCCTGAGCCGCAAGCAATCTACCTTTCTCGGCAAGACCTTTTATTGTTGACTCGTCTAAGTTGGCAAGCCTAAGCTTTATAGCAGCAAGCTCGTTATTTATTCTTATCTCCTCGCTTGTTAGTTTTAGTTTCCTCTCTGCATTCTCTAGCGCCTCTATGTCTTTACCGATTGAAAGTAGCTTAGCGATGCCTTCCAGTAATAGCATTACTCCAACGCCTCGTAGTGCCTTAGTGCCCTCTACAATGGCACGGAAGAAGCCTTTTACGCCACCGCCAGCAGCCACAAACGCATCTCTGGCACGCTCGGTGGCGAAGGTAAGTGCCAGTACGGCCTCGCCAGCCTTACCAGAAGCACCGAGGAACTCAGTCATCGCATCTTTGAACGACTTAGTATAGTTCCCGACGTTCCTCTGGAATTGGCCGACCTCGGCATCTACCTTCTTTATCCTTGCATCGAGCTGTACGATGGCATCTCGTAGCCGAGCCGCTTCCTCGGTGTTTGCCTGCCCTGCCAAGACAAGGCTTTTGTATCTTTCTCTTAGGTCGTCAAGAGCGTCAGAAAGGTGATAATATGATGTTACATTGGCGTCTATCTGGCCTTTCAGCGCCCTTTCAGCTACTTCTAATGCTTCCGCCGCCCTTGCCGATGCTGTGCTCGCTTGCGCATATCTTTTTAGCGCCTTCTCAGCCTCTTTAACTTCTATCCTAAGTTTAGCTGCAACTTTGGCGGCCTCGTCTTCAAGCGCCGCCTTCTTAGCTGTCAGGCGGTTTATTTCGTCTTGTATCTTGGAGTAAGCCTTAGCAGCCGCAGAAGTCTTAGTTAGCTCGTCGGCAATCTTGCGAGCCTGTTCCGCTCCTGCTTTCTGATTATTAGTGAACGCATTGATAGCAGCCCTTAGCTCATTCAGAGACGGCACAATGCCTGACTTTATAGTATCACGAAGACCCTGTAACGATGCTATTAGTGCATTTACATTCTCTATTACAGGCGTAAATAAGGCCTCATCAAAGAAGTCTTTATAGCCAAGTTTATCGCTATCTTGTGCCATAACCCCTCCTTAGTATATCAATGAAGCTCTGTAGTCTACGAGCCTGTATTCTGGCCGCCATTTCTATTAGGTTTGCTCTCGATACATCAAGCACATGAAAGCCAGCTCGCTGACTAAGATACTTAACTGCTGCCCTTCTGTTCTTGTCATACGTAACATAAAGTTCGCCACCCTTCACATAATAGCCCATAGAACGATATAATAAACCCGTCCTCACAAGAGTCCATGTTGGCGTAGCCCCAAGACCCTTCTTTATGCGCCATTTCAGATAGCGCTCAGAATATGGAATAGGGGCTGACTTTGCACCTATCAGCCCCTTTTTCATTGTTTCTATCTGTCGGAACGCAGACGAAACTATTTCTACTTGTTCAGCATTCTGCCCGTTAGGAGGTAAGGCTTTGAACGAGACCACGCCAATCTCTGGCATGCCATCGCCTCGCAGTGCGTTGACGGCATCTTGCAGCCGTCTTATCAGCGCCTCTATTCTCACGCACGGAACGGCGCTCTAACGGATGGCCAATCGAACTGCGATCTTGGCGGGTTAGTTACCGCCGTACAATCCAGAATGTAATCCGTACCCGCTGCCAGCGTGTTATTCAGCTGATACCTCCCGTTCCCCAAGTCGGTATTGCCAGAGGCCACCACCGATAATCCAGAAGAGTCTCTGACTTCAATAGCCGCCAGAGGACTAACATCTGTAATAGGAACGACTATTGTACCATTAGGGGCATAATACTTGGTGAATAGGAATACTACCCAATTACTGCCTTGCTGAAACACTCTAAATCCCACTGGCTGAGGCGTATAATAGTTTAGTACATCAGGATTATTCCACAAAGGAATAATCTCATAATCCGCCAGAGTGAATGGCAATTGAAATCTTATTACATGTTTCTGTACCGAAGAATAGGTCGGGAACGCAAATTGAACATCAATAGACGATGGTACAACTGGGATGGCTGCGCCCGCCACGCCAGTAGCCGTATCTACCTTTCTACCCCAGATTGTGCCATTAGCATCCACCAGAAACACGCCCAGATTGGCTTGACATCTCAGCTCGGCAATCCGTTGCGCCCACTCCGTAGGAAGCTGACCTACAGTAGCCGTAATTGTTCTGGCAGCGTCCCGAACATAATACGTCGTTGCGCCGATCTCTTCGGTAACGGCCTCTGGTCGCTCCGAAGAAACATCGTCCAGACGAGGCGTAACTAAGCGGTAGATGTCGGGGAATCTTCTGTTAGCAGGGCTAAGTTCAAGACTGTCTGGGGAATCGTTTATTAACTCACTTACTCTTGTAGTGAAGATAAACTTCACTATTGGAGCCATCTTGGTGTAACAAGACGGAACTCCAAAGGCTTCTACGGGTTGCCCGCATCTGCATTGTAGTGCCATATCATACAAAGTTACCTATGTATAGGATCGCCATCTAAGCGTCATAACAAGCGAGTTCGCCTCGCCAGGCAAACCTTGTCCAGTGCCAGCTAAGTTAGAGTTATAAGTAGGT
>Ga0308391_1001311_pt1 | contig 10211 bp, 10 predicted proteins | sample Hotspr20Samplet1_FD_202363 | JGI IMG/M metagenome (GOLD analysis project Ga0308391, IMG submission 202363) | Hot spring phototrophic mat microbial communities from Octopus Spring, Yellowstone National Park, Wyoming, United States - 20050623_t1 ... | reverse complement strand
AACCTGATGGTGATGTTCATCGGGCTGGAGATGCTCTCGCTCGCGCTCTATGTGTTGTCGGGGCTGGCGCGTAAGGAGACGCGCTCGGAAGAGTCCGCGCTGAAATATTTCCTGCTGGGCGCGTTCGCGTCGGCGTTCCTGTTGTATGGGATTGCGCTGATGTATGGGGCGCAGGGCACGGTGGATCTCCGCGCGATGGCATTCCCAGCGGGCGAGGCGTCGGTCGCGTTGCTGACGGCGAGCGCGATGCTGATTCTGATGGGCTTGGCGTTCAAGGCGTCGCTGGTTCCGTTCCATTTGTGGACACCCGATGTGTATCAGGGCGCACCGACGGTCGCTGTCGCCTACATGTCGGCGGTGGCGAAGGTCGCGGCGTTCGGCGTGCTGATTCGCCTCACGCTGAGCGTTGCGCCCGCGCTGGAACTGTGGGGCGCGCTGCTGTGGTGGCTGAGCATCCTCTCGATGGTGGTGGGCAACGCGGCGGCGCTGGTGCAGCGGGACGCGAAGCGCATGCTGGCGTATTCCAGTATCGCGCACGCGGGCTACCTAACCGTAGGGCTGGTGAGCGCGAACGCGACGGGCGTCGCGGGCATGATTTACTATCTGGTCGCCTACAGCCTGATGACGGTGGGCGCGTTCGCCGTGCTGAGCCTAATGGCGCGTGCGGGCGACGCCACGACGGTGGACGCGCTGCAGGGGCTGTATCGGCGCAGCCCGTTCGCCGCGCATGCGATGGCGATTTTGCTGCTTTCGCTGGCGGGCATTCCGCCGACGGCGGGCTTTTGGGGCAAGTGGTACCTGTTCTTCGCGGCGGTGGAAGCGAACCAGTGGCTGCTGGCGGGCGTCTTGGCGCTGACCAGCGTGATTGGCGCGGCGTACTACCTGCGTCTGGTGTTCAGCCTATACGCGGAGCCTGTTGTGGCGAGCGGGCGTTGGTTCGTGCCTGCGCCTGTGTCTGCGGCAGTGCTGGCGTGTGTGGTGGGGCTGGTTGGGCTGGGCGTGCTGCCTGCGAGCCTGACCGACGCGGCGCGCTACGCCGCGCGGCAGGTCGTGGTGGAACAGCCTGCCGTATCCTCTGATGCTCACGCCTGGAAGTGATCCCAGCCTGTAATCGCGAACGACTCGCGCCTACCGTCAGGGTGCTTCAGCCATACCTCCTGCGCGGCAATCACCTCGCCGATCTTCGTAAGGGGCGCGCCCGTTTCGGCGGGGACGCGCGCCAGCAATTGCTGGGCGAGGGGCGGCGGCGCGGCGATAAGCAACTCGTAGTCTTCACCGCCTGCCATCGCGAAGGCGACGGGGTCAATCCCCTGCGCCCGCGCCCAGTGTCTCGCGGCGGGATGCACAGGCACTTGCGCAGCGTCTATCACCGCGCCCACGCCCGACGCGCGAAGTAGTTTCGGTAAGTCTGCTGCCAGCCCGTCGCTAAGATCCATCATCGCCGTCGCGCCCAGTTCCCGCGCCAACATGCCCACTTGCAGGCGCGGGATGGGTCGGAAGTGGGGCGCGAGGTCTACCTCAGAGGCTTTACCCGCCATCAGCGCAAATAGCCCCGCGCGCGAGCCGCCCAGTGCGCCCGTGACGAGCAGCCAATCGCCTGCCCGCGCGCCGCTGCGCAGCACAGGCTGCCCCGCCACGACGCCCAGCACGGATACATCGATGACCACGCGCTCAGCGCGGTTCGTGTCGCCGCCGATGAGCGCGACGCCGTAGGTCTGGGCACAATCGGCAAACCCGTCCACAAAAGCGTCCAGCCACGCGCCCGTGTATTCGGCAGGGAGCGCTATCGAAAGCAGCGCGCCCACGGGCGCGCCTCCCATCGCCGCAATATCGCTTAGGTTCACCGCCAGCGACTTCCAGCCCAGCGCGGCGGGGTCTATCCAGTCGAGGCGAAAGTGAACTCCCTCAACCAGCATGTCCGCCGTCCACAGGAGGGTCTGGTCGCCTGCCTGTAGCACTGCCGTATCGTCGCCGATCCCCTGCAGCAGCCGTATCGCGTCAGGCGGGGGGAGACGCCCCGCGTGCTGGGCAATCCGCTCAATCAGCGCGCCCTCGCCGCTTGCTGGCGCGTCTAATCGCATGGCAGGAGTGTACCTGTCCAGGTAGAATCACGGCGAGGGATGATGATGCGCATACAACATATCAGTTGGCTAACGGTATTGGCTGTGGGGTTGGCGGGCATGGGGTTTGCGGATGCGACCCTGTACGCAGGGCAGCCCACGGCAGACGCGGGAATTACCTTGCGCAGTTGGGGCGCAGGCTCGATAGAGGACAGCACGGAGACGACTTTTGTCGGGAGCCGCTCACTCAAGGTGCTGACGCGCGGGATGCTCTCAGGCGGCTGGATGATGTTCAACACCCCCGTTGACCTCCGCGCCGATTTGAACGCGCCTGACAAGGTCATGCGCTTTGCCCTTCGCTTTCCAGGCACGGGTGGCGCGGCGGGCGGCGGCGCAGGCGGTCTGCAAGCGCCCGGCGGCTTCGGCAGACCCGGCGCGCCGCCTGGCGGTCCAGGCTTCGGCGGGGAAGGCGGCGGTTCGCAAGCGTCAGGCGGCTTGGGCGGACCTGGCGCGCCTGCAGGCAGCGGCGGACAAACCACGACGCCCACCCTGCGCGAGCTGCGCCTAATCATCGAAACCAGCGATGGCAAACGCACGGAGACCATACTGCCCCTGCAGAACCTTCGCCCAGACGAACAGGGCTGGCAATCGCTCAGCGCTCCGCTTCGTTCCATCCCAGGCTTGCGCGACACCAACGGACAAATCGCCAAAATCGGCTTCTTCGGCGACACGACGGGCGTGTTCTACATCGGTGAGATTCGCACCCTCTCCGAAAGCGGACCGATTCAGGGCTACATGGCGATTCAGAACACCTTCGGCTCGATATTCACCTCGCGCACTCAGGAGCGGCTCAGCATCGCCGCAGGCGACGAACTCATCTTCTTCGGCGTGGCGGAGAATGTAAGCACGCCCATAGAGTTTCGCTGGAGTTTCGGCGACGACCCCTCGCAAGTGGACGGCGTAGGGCAAGTGGTGCGCCGCCGATTCCCCAAGCGTGGCAACTACACCGTGCATCTGACCATCGCCGACCCGCAAGGCGTGCGACCCCCAGCGACCGCCAAAATCCAGATTCAGGTGAACTGACGATGGCGTGGATCGACGCGCTCAAGTTCGACGCGAACGGGCTTATCCCCGCCGTGATTCAGGACGCCGACACGGGGCAGGTGCTGATGGTCGGCTACATGAACCGCGAGTCGCTCCAGCGCACCGTGGAGACGGGGCTTTGTACCTACTGGAGCCGTTCGCGCCAAAAATACTGGGTCAAGGGCGAGACGAGCGGGCACTTGCAGCATGTCAAGCGGATCTTGGTGGACTGCGACGCCGACGCGCTGCTGATTCAGGTCGAGCAGGTCGGCGTCGCGTGCCACACAGGGCATCGGAGCTGCTTCTACCGCGCAGTAGAAGGCGAGTCGCTTGCGGAAGTGGAGCCTGTGCTGATTGACCCCGACCAGGTGTACGGGTAGGCTTACCGCGCCGTGCCGCGCATCACCCGCGCGAGTTGCTTCTCGTGCTGGGGCGGGGTCAGCGCGACGACCGTGTCGCCCGGCTGCAGAATCAGGTTCGCTAGCCCCAGCGTGAGTTGCCCGTGGCGCACGACCGCCGCCAGCAGCGTCTTCGGGGGCAGCTCAATCTCGCCGATGCTCTTGCCCGCAACAGGCGATTCGGGCGTCACCTCCGCTTCAATCACCTCGATTTCGCCGCGCATAATCGCGCCGATGGGCAGCACCTCGCCGTACTCTACTTCCTGCTCCAAAATATTGAAGATAAAGCGGGTGCTACAGATGGTCTCGTGGATGCCCAGTCGGAAGAACAGTGGCTCGTGGCGCGGGTCGCGCACAACCGCCAGCACGCGCTTGACCTTGAAAAAGTTCTGCGACAGCTGGCTGATGATGAGGTTATCTTCGTCGTCGCCTGTGGCGGCGACCACCACATCGGCGCGCCGCGCGCCCGCCTCGTTCAGCACGCGCACCTCGCAGGCGTCCCCGTACATCACGCGCTCGCCTAAGTCGTCCGCCAAGTCCATCGCGCGCTTGCGATTCTTCTCAATCAGCAGCACCTCGTAGCCGTGCTGGTGCAACGCCTTTGTCAGATGATAGCCGATGTCGCCACCGCCTGCGATAATCACATACATGGCGCGATTATTATACCGACTGTCCGCCCTCCAACTCGTCCAGTACGGCGAACACCTCCGCAGGCTTCAACTCCAGCCCTGCCAACACCTGCGAGGCAACCGCCTGCTCCCCCGAAAACCAGCCCAGCGAACGATAATCACTCGCCTCGCGCACCTGCACTTCTATCGCCCGCTTGTCCACATCCACCAGCCACACCTCAGGCACGCCCAGCGCATGATAATCCTGCAGTTTCTCCTCCCACTCAGCGGGGCGGTCGGACGGCGAGAGGACTTCAATCACCAAGTCGGGCGGTTGCTCTGTGCGCGCCTGCTGGAGAAGGCTGCTGAAGTCGCTAAACCGCTGGCGCGAGAAAAACATCAAATCGGGTTGGCGTGTGCGCAACGGGTCACGACGCACCACCACATCATACGGTGCAATAAGCATCTCGCCCAAACGCTTCGCACGCGCCACAGGCGCAATCGTTAGCAAAATCTGCTGCGCCACAATCTGATACCTAAAAGTGGGGCTTGCCAAGGGTTTCACCTCGCCGTCGATGATTTCGTAGTGCGTTAGGTCGTCGGGCAGGTTCAGATAGCCCTCCCAGTCCACCACCCAACGCGCCGCTTGAGCCGCTGTCGTCATCGCCATCACGCTTCACCCCCTTGCTCCAACTCGTCCAGTACAGCGAACACCTCCGCAGGCTTCAACTCCAGCCCTGCCAACACCTGCGAGGCAACCGCCTGCTCCCCCGAAAACCAACCCAGCGTGCGATAGCCCCACTCCTCACGCAGCAGCACCTCAATCGCCCGCTTGTCCACATCTACCAGCCACACTTCAGGCACGCCCAGCGTATGATAATCCTGCAGTTTCTCGCTCCAGTAGGTGTAGGTGTCCGACGGCGAGAGGATTTCGATAATGAGGTCGGGGGCGACCTCAAGGCGGGGCTGGTCTTGCAGCTGCGCCCAGTCGTGGAGGCGTTCGCGCGAGAGGAAAAACAGGTCGGGCTGGCGCGTGCGCACAGGCGCACGACGAATCACGAAGTCAAACGGAGCAGTGAGCAGTTCGCCCAGTCGCTTGGATTGTGCGAAAGGGTCTATCAACCGCAGAAGTCGCTTCACGATTGCCTGATGTTTCAATCTTGGGCTTGCCAAGGGTTTCACCTCGCCGTCGATGATTTCGTAGTGCGTTAGGTCGTCGGGCAGGTTCAGATAGCCCTCCCAGTCCACCACCCAACGCGCCGCTTGAGCCGCTGTCGTCATCGCCATCACGCTTCACCCCCTTGCTCCAACTCGTCCAGTACAGCGAACACCTCCGCAGGCTTCAACTCCAGCCCTGCCAACACCTGCGAGGCAACCGCCTGCTCCCCCGAAAACCAACCCAGCGTGCGATAGCCCCACTCCTCACGCAGCAGCACCTCAATCGCCCGCTTGTCCACATCTACCAGCCACACTTCAGGCACGCCCAGCGTATGATAATCCTGCAGTTTCTCGCTCCAGTAGGTGTAGGTGTCCGACGGCGAGAGGATTTCGATAATGAGGTCGGGGGCGACCTCAAGGCGGGGCTGGTCTTGCAGCTGCGCCCAGTCGTGGAGGCGTTCGCGCGAGAGGAAAAACAGGTCGGGCTGGCGCGTGCGCACAGGCGCACGACGAATCACGAAGTCAAACGGAGCAGCCAGCACTCTGCCCAGCTGTTTGGCGCGTGTGAATTGGCGCAGTTTCTCTGCAAGAGTTAGCATGATCTCTTGATGCTTGAGTCTTGGGCTTGCCAAGGGGTTCACCTCGCCGTCGATGATTTCGTAGTGCGTTAGGTCGTCGGGCAGGTTCAGGTAGCCTTCCCAATCCACGATCCAGCGTTCCGTTCTCGGTTGCGGTTGCGTGGTTGTGATTGCCATAAGACACCCCCATTAGAGCGCGGCTTCGCCGCGTTCGCCTGTGCGGATGCGCACCACCTCTGCCACATCCGCGATGAAGATTTTGCCGTCGCCGATTTCGCCTGTCTGTGCCGCCTCGATAATCGCGCTGACGACCTCCTCGACGCGCGCGTCGGGCACGACGACTTCAATTTTGATTTTGGGCAGCAGGTTCAGCGTGTAGGTGCTGCCGCGATACTTCTCGGTATGCCCTTGCTGGCGTCCGAATCCGCGCACATCGGCAACGGTCATCCCGTAGACGCCGATGTCGTTCAGCGCCTCTTTGACCGCCTCGAATCGGATGGGGCGGATAATTGCCTCGACTCGTTTCATCGCTGCGCTGCTTTCAGTTTACCCCACATGAAGTCGCGCAGCGCATACGGCAGGTCGGTGCCAATCAAATCGACGCCCGCGTCCCAGAGGGCTTCCCACACGGGCGGGATGTCGGGTGCGCCCCAGAATCGGAGTTTGTAGCCTTTCGCGTGGGCGCGGCGCAGAAGCAGAATCTGTTGCAGTTGCTCGCGTTCGGCGTCGGGAAACGCGCCGCGTCCGTTCCAGTGGAACAGGCGCGCCCAACTGTCGCTAACCCACGGCGTCAGCGTTGCGGGCGCGTCACCGTCCAAGTCGGGCAGGCGTCCGTCGTAGCCGACGAAGCGCACGCGCTCGCGCGCCAGTCGCTCCAGCGCGATGCGGTTGCCCGACAGCACCGCCGTCACAGCGCGGGAGTGTGTGCGCGTCCCCTCGTAGCGTGTCAGCAGGTCGTCGTAGCGCGCGAGTATCTTGTGCAGCGCGTCGTAGGTGCGCTGCGCGTCGCTCTTGACATCAATCAGTAGGTAGAAGTGGGGCGCGTCGGGGTAGATGCGCCCGCGAAACTGGCGCGCACGCTCACGCAACGGCGCAAGGTACAGCGACTCCAGCGTGCGTTCCGAGCGCAACTCGTGCGGGTCGTGCCCCACCAGCAGTTGGTCGCCCACCAGAAAGATGTCCGCCTCGACGCTGCAGAAGCCGCACTCCAGGGCGTCTTGGAGAGGGCGCTTGCGCCAGTAGTCGTTGTGCGAGTGGGCGCGGGGCAGGGGCGTCATGAGGAGTCCTCGTCGGCGTTTTCGGGCGCGTCCTCGGCGTCTTCAGGCGGCTTGGGCGGCGGGGCGGCAGGCGCAGCCCGCAGGATATACACGCGCACTTTGCGCCTACCGAACTGCATCGCCTGCTGGCGCGTTGCATAACAGAGGTCAATCTTATGCCCGCGAATGGCGCGTCCCTTGTCGGCGGCGATTGCCATCCCATAGCCCTCGATATACAGTACCGTGCCAAACGGGATCACGCGCGGGTCTACAGCGACTAGCCCGTAGCCTGCAGGCAATCCTGTGGCGGTGCGTCCCGTGCCTGTGCCGCCGCCGCTGCGGTGCGGGGTGTACGCGCTGGCGTGCATTTCGAGAACTCGCACGGTGCGGAACGCCGCGCTCCTACCCACTGCGCCGCGCGAGGCGATATGCCCATGCACGCCGATTTCGTAGATGCGCGGCTGCGGCGGCTCAATCACATCCTCGCGCACCTTGACGCGCCGTACCTCCTTACCGTTGCGGTAATAGACGCGCCAAATGATGAGGCTCTCGCCAGGCTTGCCTGCCGCTTTCAACACACGATGGCGCGGGGGTAGACGACGATTCACTTCAAACAAAGTGGGCGGCGGCGTCTGCACGCGCTCATCCACAATCTTGACGGTTGTGGCTCTCGGCGCGGCGCGTGGCTCTTTGGCGCAACTGAGTGCGCTTATCGCCGCCGCGCCCATGCACACGAGCAGCCCGCGCCACAGCCCAATCCAAAAAGTGTTGCTTCGCTGATGCATCCTTGCCTCCTTTGGCGTTTCAGTGGGCGCCCACATGCGATGCGGGCGCAAACGCGCGAGGTCAGCGACAGCTGCTATCGCGTGTTCGCTGTTGGTAGCCTGCCTTATCGCGTTGGGAGGTAGTATACCTAACCAGGAAGGCGGTGCAAGACAAACTTGTGTCGTGGCTATTACGCCCTTGTCAGACTGGGATGATGAGGGATTCGGGTACACTCTCGGCGGGGGACGGAGATGCGAAAAACGGTTCTGGGATGTAGCCTAGCACTCGGCGCGGTCTTGATATGCGGCGGTGTCGGGTGGATTGTGGCAGGGACGCGCGTCAGAGCCAACCCAAGCGCGAGCGAGCGCATCTTTACCGTCGAGCGTGGGGACATCACGGTCGAGGTGAGCGAATCGGGCGGGGTGGAGCCTGTGCGCGTGGTGGAAATCAAGTCGCGCGTGCCTGGGCGCATCGAGACGCTGCTAGTGGACGAAGGCGCAGTCGTGGAGCAGGGACAACTCTTGGCGCGGATTGACCCGCGCGAGATTAAGCAGCAGGTGGAGCAAGGCGGCGCGCAGGTCGAGTCGGCGCGGGCGAGCGCACAGCGCGCCCGCATCGCGCTGGAGATGGAAGCGCAGCAGGCGCGCCTACAACTCCAGCAGGCGCGAATCCGCTACGAGCAAGCCCTCCGCGAAGCCGAAACGCAGCCGACGCTGACCCAAACCGCTCTCAAAAACGCCGAGAACGCCCTCAAGAGTGCCCAAGAGAACCTGCGCCTGCTGCGCGAGGTGAAGCACCCGCAGGAGCGCGTGGAGCTTGCCAACGCGCTGCGCGACGCCGAGACCCGCCTGCAAGAGGCGCGTCGCAACGCCGAACGCCTGCAAGCCCTGCTGGAGAAAGGCTATGTCTCGCGCCAGCAGGTGGACGCCGCCCAAACGCAACTGGTCGCTGCCGAGAGCCAACTGCGCAATCTGCAGCAGCGCCAGCAGCAACTCGCCCAGCAGCACGCTATCGAACTGGAGAACGCCCGCCTGCAGGTCGAATCGGCGCAGTCCGACTTGGAGCGCGCCCGCGCCAGCGCAGTGCAAGACGAACTCAAGCGCAAGGCACTCGAATCTGCCCGCGCCGACTTGGAGAACGCCCGCCTGCGCCTGCGCGAGATCGAAATGCGCCAACTGGAACTGCAACAGGCGCGCGCCAGCGAGAAGCAAGCCATCAGCCAGTTCCAGAACCTGATGATTCAACTGTCGGAGACCGATGTGCGCGCGCCGATTCGCGGGGTGGTGACGCGCCGCTACCGCGAGGTCGGCGAGCTGGTGATGTCGGGCACGACAGGCTTCGGCGAGGGCACGCCCATCCTGCAAGTCGCCGACCTGTCGCAGATGCGCGTGCGCCTGAACCTCAACGAGCTGGATGTCGCCAAAGTGCGCGTCGGGATGCCCGTGGAAATCACCGTCGACGCGCTGCCTGAGCGCAAGTTTCGTGGCACAGTGCGCAAAATCGCGCCTGCTGCGCAGTCCAACCCGCAGCAAGCCTCCGCGCTGGGCGTGGTCAAGTTCGCTGTGGAGGTCTACCTGAACCAGACCGACGACGCGCTGCGCCCTGGGATGACCGCGCGCTGCCGCATCCTCACGGCACAGAAAGCCAACGCCCTGCGCCTGCCGCTGGAAGCGATTGGCAAAGAGGGCGACCGCGACTATGTGCTGCGCATCGTGCCCAACCAGACCGAGCCGAACGGCAAGCCCAAAACCGAGAAGGTGTTCGTGAAAGTGGGACTGCGCAGCGCGAGTTATGCCGAGATTCTGAACGGCATCCGCGAAGGCGACAAGGTACTCAAGCCGCCGTTCAGCGGTCCCCAACGCCGCCAGTTTGAGTTCGGCAGTGGGCGCGAGGGCGAAGAAGACGCCGAAGGTGAGTGAGGTATCATATTAGCGGGGTATGGCGTTCACAGTTGAGGACTTCGAAGATCTGCTACGCATTCTGGAAGAGAGACCAGAATGGCAGGAGCGGATGCGGCGGGCGATTCTGACGCGCGACCTGTTGGAACTGCCCGCGGATTTTGCACAGCTGCGACAGATTGTTCAGGAGCTTGCGGAGGCGCAGCGACGCACCGAACAGCGCGTGGAAGAACTCGCCGAAGCGCAGCGACGCACCGAACAGCGCGTGGAAATGCTTACTGCCGCGCACGAAGTACTGGCTGCGGAAGTTCGGGAACTCCGCGCCATCGTTGCGCAGCTTGGCGATACTGTCGCAGGTCTCAGTGCCACCGTCGCAGAGATGCAGCGCACCTTCAACGAGCAGCTGG
>Ga0308391_1001302_pt1 | contig 10238 bp, 8 predicted proteins | sample Hotspr20Samplet1_FD_202363 | JGI IMG/M metagenome (GOLD analysis project Ga0308391, IMG submission 202363) | Hot spring phototrophic mat microbial communities from Octopus Spring, Yellowstone National Park, Wyoming, United States - 20050623_t1 ... | reverse complement strand
CAGTTGGCCGAGTCCCAGCTCCGCATCCAGGAACAACTCCTCGGCATTAAGGACGAGCTGGCGGATGTGCGAGGCAGGCAGCTTGAGCTGGAGTATCGCATCAAGGCGGCTGCCTTCTTTGGTGGTTGGTTGCGCAAGCCGGCAGTCGTGGAGATCAGCGACATCTGGGACCAGCTCGAGGAGCATCTCGATGAAATAGACATGCGCCGTCTGACTGCTGTGGACTTGATCGTGCGCGGCCAGCTTCCTAAGAAGCGGGGTGGCGGCGAGGTGTGGTTGGCGGTGGAAGTGTCTAACGTGGTTGACCTAAACGATGTTGAACGCGCCATAGAGCGCGCTGCCCTGCTGCGCAGGGCAGGGCTGCCGGCTATCCCCGTGGTGGGTGGCAAGCGGCTCACCCGTGGCGCAGCCGCATCCGTCGCCGAGCGACGGGTCGTCCTGTCCAAGGGTGGCGAGCTTGTCGGCTGGGACGAGATGCTAGACAGCACGCTGGGGGCGTCGTGAGCGGGTGCGTTCCAGGACTGGGTGAGTGACGGCACTGCCGTCGTCCACCCTCTACAGATTCGCCTTCGCTGGCAGCATCGCTTGGTGGAAGTAAATGCACCTTGCAAGCTGCCTTGTATTAGACCGAGATTGGTTGGCCGGCCTTGCTTGTCGGGTCCAAAACTTGACAATAAAATAAGCATCAGCGTAGCCTGCGCTCGTCTTTAGGAGGTGCATCATGAACACACTACAAATCTGGGGTCCATTTATCGGAATAGCCGTAGCCGGCTTATTGTTCCTCAGCGGTTATGCGACGTTGCTGCTGCCCAAGAACAAAGCGCTCAGCATGCCACTGGCTGGTCGCATCAACGAAGCCTTTGGGCCTGATACCACCCTTCGCTTCGTGCAGTTCATTGCTGTGTTCCTCATGGCGGTGGGGGTGATGATCATCATCGCCTCGCTGGCCGCGATCCTGAACAACGTCCGGCTGTTTGTACCCTAAACGCAGCGCACCCGCGCCGAGTTGAACTGCCGAGCCTGTGTCCGAGGCTCGGCTTATTTTTGCCGTGGACTACGCAGCGCTTATCTCGCGGTTCGAGCAGCGGTTTGGCCATCGGCCAGCCTTTCTCTCGCGCGCGCCAGGTCGGGTGAACCTGATTGGCGAGCACACGGACTATAACGACGGCTTCGTCCTCCCCATGGCGATCAACCGCGAAGTGGCCGTCGTCGGCGCGCCGCGCGACGACCGTCGCATCCGTTTGTATGCGCTCAACTTTGACGATGAGGCGGATTTCGCGCTCGATCAGCTTCAGCGCAGCGAGCCGGCCGATTGGAGCGACTATCCGCGCGGCGTGGCCTGGGTGCTCCGAGAGGCCGGTTTCGACCTCGTCGGCTTCGATGGCGTCTTGTATGGTGATGTGCCGATCGGGAGCGGGCTGTCGTCGTCGGCGGCAATTGAGATGGCGGTGTTCATGGCCTTTGCTGCTTGTCAGCCGGCGCTGGCCGGGCTGGATCGGGTGCGCGCGGCGAAGCTGGCGCAGCGCGCCGAGAACGCCTTTGTCGGCGTCAACTGCGGAATCATGGACCAGTTCGTCTCCGCCCTCGGCCAAGCCGGTCACGCCTTGTTCATTGATTGTCGTTCGCTGGACTACGCGCCGGTGCCGATGCCGGACGGGATGGCTGTGTTGGTCGTGGATACAGCGGCGCCGCGCAGCCTGGCCGCCAGCGCCTATAACGAGCGGCGCGCTCAGTGCGAGGCCGCGGCGCGCCTGTTGGGCGTCCCTGCGCTGCGCGATCTCTCGCCTGAGATATTCGCCCAGCGACGCGCCGCGCTGCCGGCCCTGGTGGCTCAGCGCGCCGAGCATGTGATCTACGAGAATCGGCGCGTGTTGGACGCGGTCGCTGCCCTGCGCGCCGGCGATGTGGCGACCTTCGGCCGGCTGATGAACGAATCGCACGATAGCCTGCGCGATCTCTATGAAGTGAGCAGCGCAGAGCTGGATGCCGTCGTGGAGATCGCGCGGGGTGTGTCGGGCGTCTATGGCGCGCGCATGACCGGCGCCGGTTTCGGCGGCTGTGCGATCGCCCTCGCCGAACAGACAGCCGTAGATGCGTTGCGCGACGCCGTGATGCGCGAATATCCCGCCCGCACCGGGCGACAACCCTCTATATACGTATGCACAGCAAATGACGGAGCAAGCTGGAGGCTACTGACATGAAATACCTGATCACAGGCGGTTCTGGCTTTTTAGGGATTAACCTGACCCGCTATCTGTTGGACAAAGGTCATGAGGTTATCTGCTACGACATCGCCGACTTTGACTATCCGGAGCGCGACCGCATCACCTTTATCAAGGCCGATATTCGCGACCGCGCTGCCTTGGACCGCGCCATGCCGGGCGTGCACATCGTCGTGCATACGGCAGCGGCGCTGCCGCTGTATTCCAAAGAAGACATTTACACCACCGATGTCATCGGCACGCGCAACGTCGTCGAAGCGGCGTATCAAGCGAGCGTCGAGCGATTGATCCACATCTCGTCCACCGCTGTTTATGGCATCCCCGATCATCATCCCCTCTATGAAGATGACCCGTTGCACGGCGTGGGGCCGTATGGCGAAGCGAAGATAGAAGCCGAGCGCATCTGCCTGGAATACCGCCAGAAGGGCATGTGCATCCCGATCATTCGCCCCAAGTCGTTCATCGGCCCGGAGCGCCTGGGGGTGTTCGCCCTGCTCTACGACTGGGCCAGAGATGGGCGCAGCTTCCCGGTCCTGGGCAACGGCAAGAATCGTTACCAATATCTGGACGTGGAGGACTTGTGCGATGCGATTTACCTGTGCGCCACGCTGCCTCGTGAGCGAGTGAACGACACCTTTAACATCGGGGCGAAGGAGTTCGGCACGGTGGCGGAGGACTTTCAAGCCGTGCTCGACTATGCTGGCCACGGCAAAAAGGTCAAGCCCTTTCCCGCCGGGCCGGTGATCCTGGGCCTGCGCATCTTGGAGGCGCTGGGCCTCTCGCCACTCTACAAGTGGGTGTACGAGACGATCGCCAAGGATTCATTCGTCTCTATTGAGAAGGCGGAGCGCGTCCTGGGGTTTCGCCCCAAGTATTCCAACAAGGATGCGCTGTTGAGGAACTTCCAGTGGTACCTGGATAACTACGAGAAGTTCGCCCATCAATCGGGCGTCTCCCACCGCGTGCCCTGGAAGCAGGGGGCGCTGGCGATCATCAAGCGCTTCTTCTGAGGCTCAGAGGACGCAGAGGGGATAAAGAAACTCTGCGCCTTCGGCATCTCTAGGGGGCAGCGTAGGCCGCAAACGCTTTTGTCGGCCGCGAACGTCCCCCGCCTTGCCTGTGCGTTGCTAAACTTGACGGGAAAGTTGACGCGCAGCAACCCATTCGTTCTTATCGCGCTGCCCTTCGCTGCCGGCATCTGGCTGGCGTCGGCGTTCCCGATGCCGGCGGCGGTGCCCGCTCTCGCGTTCGTCACCGCAGCCCTGGCCGCGCTCGGCGCGGTCTGGCTGCGCAGCGCGACGTCCAGCACCTGGTTGGCGGCCTGCGCGGCGTTGCTCTGTTTGGGTGCGCTGCACTATACCCTTCATGCCCCTTTGCCGGCTGCGCGGTCGGTCGCCCGCTACAACGGCCAGTGGGTGCGCTTGGAAGGCATCGTTGCCGATGAGCCTGATGTGCGGCCAACCCACACCAATTTGCGCCTGAAGCCGTTGCGCATCCATACAGCAGGCGTGAGCGACGAGGCGCTGGACGACCTGGTGCTGGTGCGCGTTGAAACACAAAAGTATCGGTCCGATAGCGAGGCGCTGCGCAGCAGGGTCCGGCACGACTATGAGGATTGGCCGTATGGCAGCGTCGTGCATGTCGAAGGATTGCTCGACGCGCCGCCGCGCATGGGCAGCTTCGACTACCGCGAATACCTGGCCCGCCGCCAGGTCTTCTCCTGGATGAGACAACCACGCAAGTTGTTGAAGGTCGGCGAGGCGCCGGAGAACTGGCTATATGCGCGACTGCTGGAGTTCAAAAATGTCATTCGCCAAGAGGTGTGGAACAGCCTGCCGGATCGAGAGGCCGCGCTGTTCAGCGGCATCCTGCTCGGCGACGCTCGAGCGATGCCGGATGACCTGAAGGAGGCCTTTCGGCGCACCGGCACGTCGCACCTGATCGCCATCTCGGGGTCTAACTTCAGCATCTTGATCGCGCTGACGCTGCCGCTGATGATCCGGCTGGTGGGCCGGCGTCGGGCGGCTTTGCTGGCCTTGCCGGCCATTGTGCTCTATGCCGTCTTCGTCGGCCTGGAAGCCTCGGTCGTGCGCGCGGCGGTCATGGCCGGCGTGGGGTTGGTCGGCATGCTGCTCTGGCGCAGGGGGATCACGTTGAACACATTGTGCGCAGCCGCGTTCATCTTATTGCTCTACGACCCACACATGCTCTTCAACGTCGGCTTTCAGCTCAGCTTTGCGGCGACGCTCGGACTGGCGCTTTATGCCGATCGCCTCGGCGGGCGGCTGCGGGATTGGGCCTCGGCGCACATCCCCCACCACCGCGCGCGGCAGGCCTTCTTGTTCGTCTCGGAGAGTGCTCTGCTGACCTTTGTGACGCACCTGACCACGCTGCCCGTGCAGTGGCTGATCTTCGAGTCTTTCTCCTCGGTGGCCCTGATCACCAACATGCTCGTCGTGCCCTTGCAACCGCCGCTCATGATCCTCGGCGCGCTCGGATCGCTCATCGCAACCGCCACAGCGGCGCTGGGGGGTGTAGGCCAACTGGCGCTCCTGCCCGCGCAATGGCTATCGTCACTCACGATTCTCATCGTCGAGGGCTTCGCTGAGTTCACGTATGCCCTGTTGCCGGTGACCTTCTTCAGCCTGCCGGCTGCCGCTGCGTATTACGCGATATTGTTGGGGTTCACGGCCTTTCTGTTCCAGCCGGTTATCGTCCGCCGCGCAATCAGGCACCTGTTGTGGACGCATCGTGCTGTGCTTTCCATCAGCGTGGCGGGATTGACTGCGCTGGGGCTTGGCGTACTCCTGTGGTTTCAGCGGCCGGATGGCCGCCTCCACGTGACCTTCGTCGGCAGCAGCGCGATCATTCGCTCGCCAGATGGCGCGCAGGCGGTGTTTTTGGGGGACGGTGATGTTGTCAATGCGCTGCGTCGCATGATGCCGGTCGGCGATGGGGAACTGGAACTGCTCATCGTCCCCCAGCGCAGCGAACGCCACTGGCGGAACGCCGGCTTCTTGCTGGCGCATTATCGCGTCCGCGAGCTCGTCCTGCCGCCTGGCCGTGATCAAGTGACCGATGACCTCGCGGCAGCCCGACAGGTGGTTCGCAGGAACGCCGCGCAGGTGGTGACGGCAGCGGATGGCACGACGCTGGCGCTGGGCCGTCAGGTCTCTCTGACAATAGCCCTGCGCATGCCGGCTCAGGATGGCCAGCAGACGATCGGGACGCGCCTCCGTTATGGCGAGGTGAACATAGATTTGGTGGGGGATCAGCAAGCGATAAATTACGAGCCGCGAAGCACGCTGGTCTTTTTAGGCTGGGCGCAGGCGGACGTGGCTGCGCTCAAGGCTGCCGGCCCGCGCTGGGTGGTCTGGACGGATGGCGCTGGCTTGCCGCCTGCGCTGGGCGTGCCAATTCGCACCTTGAACCTTAAGGAAATCTCAGAGGTCGCCCTGATGAGCGATGGTCAGCAGCTCATCCTCAGGTGATGATCGCAATCGTGTGCCGTGCCGGCCTAGCATGCTGCGCGCGCAGCGAAGCATCTCACCGTCATGCCAAGTGACATCCGCCGGCCTGCCGCCTCGGCCGCCCGCCTCGCGCCAGGCATAGCACCTCAGAAGGGTTCTAGACATCATTGCTATTGGGCCACTCCCAGGCAGCCTAATGCCCCCTGCGCGCGGACGTGCCCATGCAACCTTTGGTTAGTTCGTGAGTGTTACAGTTAGACCCGATGAGACTTTCGTATCGAGAACGCGAGGAAGCGCTGCGGCGCATGGCCGCCGAGGGCGTGGATGTATTGGTGATCGGTGGCGGCATCACCGGCGCGGGGATCGCCCTGGAAGCAGCCGCGCGTGGCCATCGCGTCGGCTTGGTGGAGAAGGGCGACTTCGCCGGCGGCACCAGCAGCAAGAGCACCAAGCTGGTGCACGGCGGCATTCGCTATCTCCCTCAGTTTGATTTCGCGCTGGTTCAAGAGGCGCTGGTCGAGCGCGGACTATTGATGCGCAACGCGCCCCACCTGGTGCGCCCGCTGGGCTTCGTCTTGCCGCTATATGCTGAGAACAAACGCCCGTTAGGCACCCCGATTGTCCCGCCGGGCGGGGTCGGGATGAGCGCGCTGTTGCGCGCTGGCCTGGCGCTCTATGACCTGATGTCTGGTCGGCTGGCCATCCAGCGCCATCGGCGCCTTGGGGCGCGCCGCGCTCTTGAGTTGGCGCCTGCGCTCAAGTCAGAAGGGCTGCGCGATGCCTTCATCTACTACGACGGCCAGACCGATGACACCCGCTTAACGCTCACCGTGCTGAGGACAGCGGCGAAGCGCGGCGCTCGGCTGGCGAACTACGCCGAGGTGGTCGGATTCGACCTTAAAGCAGGGGAAATCCGCGCGGCGCGCGTGCGCGATGTCCAGCAGGGCGAGGAGTTTATCATTCCCACCCGCGTCGCCATCAACGCGACGGGGGCGTTTGCGGGCCGCATCGAGGCGCTGGCCGGCGCGCCGCGCATCGCCATCGCGCCGGCCAAGGGCGTGCACCTCACCCTCTCCCGCCAAGCCCTGCCCGTCACCGACCACGCCGTGGTGCTGCCGGAGACACCGGACGGGCGGCTGCTGTTCATCGTGCCGTGGAACACCCGCGTCACGCTCGGCACCACCGACACAAAAGGCGGGGACCTAGATCACCCAGCAGCGACCGAGGCCGACATTGACTACCTGCTCAGCACAGCCAACGCTTACCTGCGAACGAAGCTAGACCGCAGCCAGGTGATCAGCGCGTGGGCCGGCTATCGCCCCCTCATCAGACCAGCCAACGCAGATGACCAGGCGACGGCCAAGCTCTCGCGCAACCACGTCGTCGCCGATGGCCCAGGCGGCATGATCACGGTCACCGGCGGCAAGCTAACCACCTACCGGCGCATGGCCCAGGATGCGCTCGACCACCTGGCGCGGCGCTGGAAGCAGCCGATCACCCACCCGACTGAATCCCTGACCCTGGACGGTGCAGAAGGGCATGCTGCTTGTCAGGACGCGCTGCGCCAGGCCGCAGCGCGCTTTGGCTGGGACGAAGACGTGTTGGCGAGGCTGGCGCAATATGGCGGGCAGGCAGAAACGATCCTTGCCTTATGCGCCGGCGATGACGCATTGGCGCAGCGTCTCGTCCCCGACCTGCCCTACATCGCGGCTGAGGTGATCTACGCCTGTCGCCATGAGATGGCAACCACGCTAGAAGATGTGCTGGTCCGACGCTTGCATATACAGATCGAGGATTGGTCGCACGGCGCTGATTCGGCAATGACCGTCGCCCGTCTAATGGCCGGCGAGTTAGGCTGGTCAGCATCCGAAGTGACCCGACGAGTGGGAAGCTACCGAGAACAGCTCCAGATAGGGGCATGAGTAGCAATTTGCCAGGTCGTGCATGAGCAACCCCAGTAAGCCCCTTCCATAAAAACAGCTTAAATCTTCTGTCTTCGCTTTGCTTATAATGTCGCTTGTGAAGCGCTCAGCAATTCCTACATCTCTCGCTGCCAGCCCCATTCCGCGCAGGTGCGACGCAATACCTACCACGATGAACTATGAAGAGATGAGCACATCGCCATGCGTATTCTGGCCATGATCCTCGCTGGGGGGCGCGGCAGCCGGCTGAGCGTGTTGGCGAACAAGCGCGCCAAGCCCGCTGTCCCTTTCGCGGGCAAATACCGCATCATTGACTTTCCCCTCTCCAACTGCGTCAACAGCGGCATCTACACCGTTGGCGTGGTGACTCAGTATCGCCCCCGCTCGCTCCAGGACCACATCCGCAACGGCGCGCCGTGGGATCTCGACCGACTTAACGGCGGCGTGTGGATGCTCCAGCCTTACCAGGGACGCTTGGCCTCTGACTGGTACGAAGGCACTGCTGACGCCATTTATCAGAACTTGGATTTTGTGCGCAACGCGCGCGCCGACTACGTGCTGGTGCTGTCCGGCGATCACGTATACAAGATGGACTACAGCATCCTCGTCAGCTTCCATCAAGAGAAGCGCGCCGATGTCACCGTCGCCACGCTGCGCGTCTCCCCAGAAGAAGCCAGCCGCTTCGGCATCGTGCAGACCGATGCGGACTATCGCGTCATTCACTTCGAGGAGAAGCCGCCCCAACCCAAGGGCACGCTGGCCTCAATGGGCATCTACGTGTTCAACTATGACACGCTGGTCAAAGTGCTGAACGAGGACGCCAAAGACCCAAACTCCTCGCGCGACTTCGGCAAGGACATCTTCCCAAAGATGGTGCGCGAGAAATACCGCGTCTTTGCCTTCCCTTATGCCGACTACTGGGTGGATGTTGGCACAATCCAGTCGTACTGGGAAGCGCACATGGATTTGCTGGCCGATACGCCACCGATTGACCTGCTCGACCGTGAGTGGGTGATCCACACGCGATCCGAGGAGCGCCCGCCGGTCAACATCCGCACCGGCGCCACGGTCAACCACTCGCTCATCACCGATGGTTGCGTGGTCGAAGGCTCAGTGGAATATTCCGTGCTCTCGCCCGGCGTGCGCGTCAAGCGCGGCGCCGTCGTGCGCTATTCCATCGTGATGACCGACGCAGTGATTGAGCAAGGCGCGATGGTGGACCGCTGCATCATTGACAAGAATGTGATCGTCGGGCGCGGTGCGTGCGTCGGCTATGGCTCAGACTACACGCCGAACAACAACCCCGATCTGCACCTTTCTACGGGCATCACCGTGATCGGCAAGAACACTATCGTCCCGCCCGACTTTCGCATCGGCCGCAACGTCATTGTCGGGAGTGACCTCAACGACGATGCCTTCAGCGGCGGTTATCTGCCCAGCGGGCAAAACTTTATGATAGAGGCGACGGACTAACAACTGTATACACAAGTGCGTTCACGAATCGCTCGCCATACCAGTCTGTCATGCTGAGCGCAGTGAAGCATCTAAACTCCCACCCAGCCAAATCCCTACATGCCTAACTCTGTGTCACGCCGAATTCACCGAAGCGCCCTCAGCAGTTTAATCAGCCGCGAGTCTAGATTCTTCGCGCCAGCGAAGAATGACCGGTAACCCTTGATGCTGGTCACGCCAGGCATATACGCGTCCCAAATCATGAATGCACCCATTTAATCTGAACTCAAATAAGCAGATGAGGATTGATCATTTGGCTATCGCCGTTGCCAATCTGGATGCCGCGCTGACGTTCTACCGCGACGCACTCGGCCTAGCGGTCGAGCGCGTCGAGGACGTGGAGAGTGAAGGCGTGAAGATCGCCTTCCTGCCGCTCGGCGATAGATCAGGACAGCCGGGCGCGCGGCTCGAACTGGTCCAACCAACGCGCGAGGACACCGGCATCGTGAAATGGATGAGCAAGCACGGTCCAGGCATGCACCACGTCTGCCTGGAGGTGCCCGACATTGAGGCCGCGCTCGGCCGGCTGGTCGCGCACGGCTGCGAGTTGATCAACCCGCAGCCGGTGACGCGAGCGGACGGCACGCGCTATGCCTTCATCCATCCGCGTAGCGCGTTCGGCGTGCTTGTGGAGTTATACGAGAAGCCGGCGCAGTGATTTAGTCAATCTTCTTGCCGATCTCCTCCAGCAGGCGCTCGCGCGTCTCCTCCAGCGGGATGCGCTCGATCACCGGCGCGAAGAACCCCTCCACGACCAAGCGGCGCGCCTCGCGCAGCGGGATGCCCCGGCTGCGCAGATAGAAGATCGGCTCGTCCTCCAGCCGGCCCACCGTGCTGCCATGCGTGCACCGCACATCGTCCGCCTCGATCTCCAGGCCGGGGATGGAGTCGGCCCGGCTGCGGCTGGAGAGCTGGAGGTTGCGGTTGGCCTGATAGGCGTCGGTCTTCTGCGCGCCCGGGAAGACGCGAATATTGCCGCGCCACACCGTGCGCGCTTCGTCGCGCAGCGCCGCTTTATACAGTAGATCGCTCTTGCAAGCCGGCGCGATGTGGTTTTGCTGCGTGTCGTAGTGAAGCTGCTGGCGCGTGTCCGCGAAATACACGCCGCTCAG
>Ga0308391_1001298_pt1 | contig 10251 bp, 8 predicted proteins | sample Hotspr20Samplet1_FD_202363 | JGI IMG/M metagenome (GOLD analysis project Ga0308391, IMG submission 202363) | Hot spring phototrophic mat microbial communities from Octopus Spring, Yellowstone National Park, Wyoming, United States - 20050623_t1 ... | reverse complement strand
CTGCCCGCACCCGCGCTCGCAGCTCCTCGGGATCGACCGGCTTGGTGATGAATTCATCCGCCCCCGCATCCAGCCCCTCTACCCGAGCCTCAACTTCAGAACGGGACGTGAGCAAAATGAAATAGACGAACTGCCCTGCTGCGGATCCCTTGAGACGGCGACAGAACTCTACCCCCGACATCTCAGGCATGACCCAGTCGCAGATCACCATGTCGGGCCACTCGCTCTCTTCCAAGCTTTGCAAGGAATCCCAAGCTGCTCGGCCGCTTTCCCAGCTTTCCACGTAGTACTGGGAGCCTGTGAGAACATTGATAATGTAGCAACGAACCACTGGGTCATCATCGACAACCCAAATGCGGGGGGTGCGAGCCGGAACAGAGCTCCAAAAGGCTTCTTCTGCAGGCCCAAGAGCCGAACCAGAAGGGTGGTATACAGAATCCAAGCCCTCCAGATCAAGGGACGACATAGTCTGATGACATAGTCTAAAAAGGAGCGCTCCATTGCAGCCAGATCCCAATCCTAGCGCCAACGGCTAGTTGGAACCAGAGCTGGGAGCGGCCAGACAAGCATGGTTGGAGGCCCGCTCACGGAGCGCAAGGTGCAGTGCTTCCACAAACTGCCGCACCCGAATCGGGTCGATCATGGGAAAGGGATCCGAATAGCCTGTCGGCATGCCTGCGGAACGGGAAGACCGCTTCAGAGAACTGGCCACAATCACGCCATCTGCCCGTCGGATCAGGCTGCCGATGTTTTCGGCAGTAGCCCCCGAGCCGATGAAGAGCGGTACCTGAGGAGCAACTTTGCGGGCCAGCTCCAGCTCCTCGAGCAGGGGTGGCTTGCCGGTGGCCCAACCGGAAAGGATGATGGCATCGGCCAGGCCGCGCTCCACCGTGTCGGTAATAGCCGCATCCAGGCTGATGGGACTTAGGGGTTGAGCGTGTTTCACCAGCACATCGGCGAAAATCTTGATATTAGCCCCCAGCTCCCGGCGATAGCGCAGCAGGCGGTGGGCATTCCCCTCAATGATGCCTTGGTCGGTCACCATCGCCCCGCAGAGCACATTCACCCGGATGAACTGCGCCCCCACACAGGCAGCAATCGCCAGAGCACTGTAGCCATCGTTGCGCAAGACGTTGATCCCGACCGGCAGCGAGACCAAGGTTTTCAGCCGCTGGACGATGACGGTCATGGCGCTGACCACCGCTGCGTCCACCCGATCCTTGGCAAAGGGGGCATCGTAAAAGTTCTCGACGAGGATCCCGTCTACCCCTCCTGCAGCCAGGGCAGTAGCTGCCTGTTCTGCCTGAGCGATCACCCATTCCAAGTCCCCCCCCCAACGGGGTGAGGTGGGCAGCGGCAACAAATGAACCACCCCAATGACCGGATGGGGGGTTTTGAAGAGGTGTTGCAGCAGGTTCACCGGCAAGCTTCCTCAGGGATCCCTAACGATCTTACGCCTGGATCTGACCCACAGGGGTATTCTCTGGGGGAAGTGTAACATCAGGGCTGGGGGGAGAAGAGCGGGCTAGGCCTCGGAGCAATTGCGGCACCATACCCGGCCCTTCGTAAACCCAGCCGGTATAGATCTGCAGCAGGCTGGCTCCCGCTTCCAGTTTCTCCAAGGCGTCGGCCAAGGTGAAGATGCCCCCCACTCCGATGATGGGCAATTTTCCTTGGGTGGAGCGGTGGATGTAGCGGATGACTTGGGTGGAACGCTCCCGCAAGGGGGCACCGCTGATCCCGCCGGCTTCTGCAAGGATTGGCCTAGACTCCGCTGGTGCGAAGGGGATCCCGCGGCCAGGCAGGAAACGGGTCTTCAGGTTATCGCGGCGGAGGGTGGTGTTGGTGGCCACAATCCCGGCCAGTTGATGGTCTTGGGCCAGCTCCAGGATGCTGTCGATGTCGGGCCAGTCCAGATCGGGGGCGATCTTCACCAGGAGGGGTTTTCGCTTCTGATTTTCCCGCTGTAAGGCAGACAGGATGGGCTCCAGTTGCTCAGCAGCCTGCAGGGATCGCAGCCCCGGCGTGTTGGGGGAGCTGACGTTGACCACAAAGTAGTCCCCCAGATCCTGGAGCAGCCGGAAGCTGGCCAGGTAATCGGCAGCCGCTTCTTCTAGGGGGGTGATTTTGGCTTTGCCCAGGTTAATTCCAATGGGGATGGGACGTTGGTGTAGCCGACGCAACCGTTCGGCCAGAGCCGCCGCCCCTTGGTTGTTAAAGCCCATGCGGTTGAGGGCGGCGCGATCTTGGGGCAGTTGAAACAGGCGAGGTTTGGGGTTGCCCGGTTGGGGCTGAGGAGTGACGGTGCCCACCTCTACAAAACCAAACCCCAGGCTGGGCCAGACGCCCAGAGCCAGGCCATCTTTGTCGAAGCCCGCAGCCAACCCAAGGGGATTGGGAAAGGTAAGGCCCCACAGCGACACCGATAGCCGGGGATCCCGGTAGCAAAACAGTCGCTCCAGAGCCGATAGGATCCCGGTGGCCTGGGTGGTATCGATCCAGTGCAAGGCGCGCAGCAGGGCCATCTTGACCGTTTCTGGATCAGCTCTCAGCCCAGAAAAAAGCAGAGGCCACAGCACATCTCGGTACAGGTTTACCACAAGGATTTCCTACGGGTGGGAACCCATGGATTTTGGATTTACTGCTAGGTCAAGAGTCATTCCCTATTGCCAGGCAGCGCCGACGCCCATGGTGGGGCATTCAACCGTGACCCCCTTGGGAAAGCTATCCCAGATCTTGGTTGCAGTGGCCCTTCGTCGAGCGCTGCTCGAGGCTGGCTCCCCAAACTGCCCCCAACAGCAAGGTTACCAACAGGTGGATGCGGCCATCCAACATCACCACATCCAAAAGCCCTGAGGCAAAAAACGCCGTCAAGGCCAGCAGCATCCCCAGCAGGACACTTTCTTGAGAGCGCCGCCAAGCTTGCCATCCCCGCGCCAAAATCCAGCCCCACAGGATCAGATGGCCCAGCAACAGCGGGATCCCACCCTCAGCCGCCAGGTGTAGGTACAAATTGTGGCAATGGCCCAGCAGCTCCGGCGGCTCCTGAGCATTATAAAGGGCGGCAAAGCTCTGCCAGCCCCAGCCCGTCAAAGGCCGCTCTCGCGCCATCTGCAGGGCGAATTGCCAAGCATCCAGCCGGTTGGCGGTGGAACTAAAGTAGAGCGCTTGAGGATCGAAGGTGTCTGCCAGACGGCTCCAAATCAATCGGGGCACTACGGCCCGCCAGCCCGGCCAATCCCAAGCAGCAGCCAAACCAGCCAACCCTATGCCGACCAAGATCCCGATCCCCCACCAACAGCGCCGTAGGGCCAGCCCTATCACCAGCGCCAGCCCCCCCGCTCCCCAGCCGTTGCGAGAGGCCGTCAGCAGCAACAAGAGGGATCCCAGCCCCAGCACAGCTCCCAACCCTACTGCCTGTGGCCAGTCTCTATCGGCTCGATCCAGCCACAGCCCTGCCGCCAAACACAGGTGGATCACCAGGTAGATGGCCAGGATATTGGGGGAAGTAAAAGCTGCCGCCGGTCGCTCTCCCCCGGCAACCCCCGTGATCCAAACCGGCCCCAAGAAGAAGTGCCCCTGCCATCCCCACAGCACTTCTCCCCAACCCAAAAGCAGCATCAGCCCGCTGCCCAGCACCAACACCTGGGCCAACCGCCGACGGCCTACAGGATGGAACTCCGTCCCGCTACTGCGAGAGGCCAGCGCATCGGCAAAGGCCGGCAGCATCAACAAAAAAGGCCAGTAGTTGAACATCCCCGGCAGGCTCAGTCGCCAATCCTCCCCCCAAAAGGCCACTCCCACCGCAGCCAGGCTCAGGAGAGCCGCCAGTCCAAATAGAGGATCCCGCAGGATCGCCCCACCATAGCGGGTATAACCCTGGATCGTCCCCACCAAAGCCAACAGCAAGCTGGGGGCCAGATTCACCGGGATCAGCGCCGCTGCCGCCAGCAGCCAGCCCCGCGGTTGAGAGGGCAAGGGATCCGGCGACAACTCGGGAGACAAAACCGGTGCCGAAGAAGACATCACTCATCCTCGATGGGGATCCCTGGCCTTACCCGCCCCTGGCCGAAGTAGCGCCCAAATTGCAGCTCGTACACCTCATCTTCATCTTGGGTTTCTACCCAGAGCTCCGAGCGGGCATAGCCCACGCACAGCAGCCCATACCCCTGCTCCTTCAGCTCCCGCGAGATGCCCATTGCCTCCGGCTGATACAGGGATCCCCGCCGTACCCGCACCGCACAGGTGGTACAGGCGCCATTGCGACAGGCAAAGGGCAGTTGGATCCCTTGGGCCTCGGCGCTGGCCAAAATGTATTGATCCGCCGGCACCTGGATCAGATAGTGAGTGTCCCGTTGGCGGTCATGGATGTGAACCGGGTAAGAAGGGGCAGAAGAGGAAGAACGCATGGGGAAGTGGCCTTTTTGCAGAGCAGAAATCTTTTTCATGATTCCACAGGATTTTAACCACTGCCCTACCAAACCTGAACCGGCTGGGGATCCCCAGGAGCTGAAGCCGATCTGTTGGTGGTTCTAAAGATAAACAAACAGACTTCGAGTTGGTTGTTGAGATAAGCTACAGGTAGGCCTCCCAAGGAGAGCATCCCATGCTGGAAACCCCCAATGCCAATCTGGCCTCACCGGAAAAACCTTCGCCTTCCCTCTCTGCCGAAACCCTCAACAAGCTGATCGAGAGCAATGCTGAAAGTCGGCCTTGGGGGAGCTTTACAGTGCTGGAAGAGGGCCCTGGCTACAAAATCAAGCGGATCGTGGTTTTGCCCAAGCATCGCCTTAGCCTGCAGTTGCACTACCATCGCAGCGAACACTGGATCGTCGTTGCCGGCACCGCCAAGGTCACCTGCGGAGATGAAGAAAAGCTCATCACGGCCAACCAATCCACCTACGTGCCCCCTTGCACCAAGCATCGTCTGGAAAACCCCGGCGTCATCCCTCTGGTGATTATCGAGGTGCAAAACGGCCAGTACTTGGGCGAAGACGACATTGTCCGCTTCAGCGACGACTACGCCCGGGTTAACGGTGGGCAAAAGTAGCCAATCTCAAATGGCCTAGGCGAGCTCTTCGCTGCTGAGGATCGCGATCCTCTAGAACAGCATCACCAGCAGGGCAACCACTAACAACAGCACAGCCCACATAGCCTGCCAGAAGGGATGGTAGCTGGTGATGAGCTGGCCATGGCGGGTTTGGAAGCGGGCCAGATCCAGGTAAGGGGCCACCCCCCGTCGGAACCACCCCACTGCGGATCCCTCTTGGCCGATTACCCCCCCTGCCTGGCGCGCTCCAAACAGGAAGTTGCCCAGCGGCCCAAAGCGGGAAGCATAGCGCAGGAAGATCATCCCTGTCTCATCCTGGAACTTGAGATCGGAGCCAAAGCGATAGCCCGGATCCCCCCGCCCGATCACCCGCCCCTCCAACTGCATCGGCAACCCGCGCAAGGGGCTGGCGTAGGGATTGCTCATGGCCTTCAACACGGTCAACGCTGGCGGGTTTTCTAAGCTGGGGTACATCACTGTCATCTTCAGCAGCAGGCCCAAGCCCACCCCCATCAGGATCAGCCCGGCAAACATTTCATAGAAGCCCATCCGCAAAGCCGGGATCCCGAGCAGCGCCCCCACAATCGCCCCCAGCCACTCGGCGTTCAACAGCAGTATATCCAGCAGAAAGTTCCCGTAGAGCTGTTGCCGGTTGAGCTGCTTGCCCTGGGCAACCACGCTGGCCATGTCGAATTCCACCGGCAGATCCAGTTGCTCCGCATAGGTGCTCAGCGCCCGCACCCGTTTGCCCGTGAGGGGATGGGTGGAGTTCAGCTCCATCCACCAGGCCCAAGGGTTAAACAGATCCCACAAAAATACCCTGCCCACCTGGCCGGGATCCGAGGCAACCCGGTAGGCCGTCCCTGCCGTAACAGCCGCCTTGGCATCGTAGATCCCCAAAGCCCGCGTTCCTTCCAGCAGGCGAGCACTGCGCTGTCGGGTTTCCTCATCCCGCTCCCGCTCTCCCTCTTGCACAATGCCGTAGGCAATTTTCACCAAAGCCCGCGAGAGCCCATTGGGGTTGCCGGTGGTTTCGGCAGCAAAGTGGTCGGCAAAGTACTCCCGCACCCGCGACAGATACAGCAACAAGTAGGAGCCGGCCACATAGAAAAAGTAGGCGACCAAGGCCAGGAAGCGGAGGCTGCCCCTTTTGCCGTTGTCGCGCGCATCCCGCATGTAGACGTAAAGAAGGTAGAGAATCTGCACCAACGTGGAAGCCAGGGTCATGACGGCGAAATCCCAGTGGATCACATGCCCCAGCTCGTGGGCATAGACCGTAGCCACCTCTTCATCTTCCAAGTAGGTGAACAACCCTTCGCTGACGACGATGCGGGCCGTATCCGGCAGGCTGCCGTAGGTAAAAGCAGTGGGGTTTTGGTCGCGGATCAGCCCCAGCTTCGGCTGCTTCAGCTTGTACTGGCGGCAAACCCGTTGAATCACCTCTGCACTCTCTGGGCTGCGACGCCCAATTTCCGCCAAGCTCACCCACTCGGTGCCATAGAGGCTGTGCTGGATCCAGTCCATCAGCCAGGGAGACAAGAAGAAAATCAAAGCGTTGAAGGCGAGGGTGAGCAGAACGGCAAGGATGAAAAAGCCCAAGGAAAATCCCCCCTCTGAGACGCCCAAGATGGCCAGGAAAAGCACAAACACCATGCCAAACAACAGGCTCAGAGTCACGCCTGCGGCCATTGTCAGGTTGCCGGCAAAGCTGGCCAAAATCAGCGAGACCCCCACCTGAGGCGCGCGGTAGCTGCGCTTGGTTTGCCCAATTTTGAGACCTGAGGTGGCGGGATCCAATTCCGCTACGGTGCGGCTGGGGTTGGAGCAATAGCGGCTCAGCCAAACGCTCAGTAGACGCAGCTCGTGGGGATTCAGGCTTTTCAGAGGCTCCAGCCACAAGGCCGCTTCCACCGATAACATCACCGTCGAGACGGCGCTGGGATTGCGAAACAAGGTGGGCAAGAGGGGCAGAACCTCCTGTTTTTGCCCAGAAGTGAGGCTGTGAAAACCCAAAACCGCCTGGCGGAGCAAACCAGGCGGCTGAGGAAGGTCGGCGGTAAGCAACTGGCGATTGCTGACAAAGCAGTAGCGGCTTAGATCCAGACTCTCTGAGAACTCCATCCCGGGATCCACCTTGTCTGTCGCCGGCTCCGGATCCAGCCTCACCTGAGTTTTCCAGTCGGCAGCCTGCTGGCCCATGGGGCGGCTGTAGAGGGCCAACCGTTTGACTTGGGGGTAGCGAGTGGGAATCGCCTTCTGGAACCAGGCCGTCAACTCCTCATAGTTGAGAGCAAGGCCGGCAGGGCGGTTGATCATAATGACAAGGGCATAAGCCTTGGGACTCTCCTGGAGCGGTTGGGCTTTGGCCTGTAACCTAAGGCGGGGATTGGCCAGCGCCTGCTCCAGCCACTGCACCACTTCCTGTTCGTTCATGGCCCTCTCCCGGATCTAGTGAGGTGAAGAAGATCAACTATTCATCAACCATTCAACTGTTGCCTCGGTTGCCGACTGCCGATTGGCCTCACGGGAGCTATTCTGGCATTTCCTCCCGTTGACGGGATCCCCATCCTCCTACCAGCCCAGTACAGTTCCCCTTCTGGGAAAGCATGAGAACCTGAGCTTTGGGAATTTTTGGCTACAAAATCGAGCGCTGCCCTTCTGGGCTGATACCAATAATGGTGAGCTGGCAATCCAACACTTTGAAACCGTACTTTTCTGCCACCTTCTGGGTGATGTTAAGAATGGCGTTGTTTTTGAACTCGATCACCTTGTTGGTCTTGACGCACACCAGATGGTGGTGGTGGTGGGGGGCCGGCTGGTTGATCTCGTAATGTTTGTGCCCTTCGGTCAGTTCCAGTTCTCGCAAAATGCCCATGCGGGACATCAGCTTGACGGTGCGGTAAATGGTGGAAAGGCTAATGTTGTGGCCTTCTTCCCGCAACTTTTTGTGCAACTCCTCCGCGCTCAGATGCGTGCCCTCAGGCAAGTTTTGAAACGTTTGCAGGATGATCTCCCGCTGCCGAGTGGCTCGCCAGCCTTTGGCATTGAGCTCTGCCTTGAACGCCTCTTCGGTGTAGACCATGATGCCGCCCCTCCGCTGTTGGGCAACGTCGCCGTAACAGTCAATAAGTTCTGTAATTGATAATAACTTCATTTATGACGACACCACCCGACTTGGTTGCTGAAGACATCGTTCAGGCTCAGTTCAGGCCCAATAGAACAGGGACGCAACTGAGGCGCATGGGCTGCCGGGAGAGCCTCGGGAAGGGTGCGGGAAACCCAATCCCTCATCCATCCGGGATGAGCTAGCCTACAGAGCAGAGCCATGTGGCGGACTGTTTCTGGTGTTCGGGCGCGCCTAGGCTAACATACTCAAGAAAAGGCCCGCGGCATCCTGACAGCGTTGGCAAGCGTAGTGATCGGGGAAGGAAAACGAAAATGCGGTTTGAGCAGCCCAAAACCTATTCCATTTCTCTGGGTGGCTGGGGGTTCTGGCTGGGATCCCTGGCGTTGGCAGCTTTGCTGACCAGTGTCGGGCTGGGGTGGCTGGTCGCCGGATTGGTGGCTCTGTTGCTGTTTTTGCTGTCCTTGCCGGTATTGGTGCTCCTGGCCTTTCGCTGGTGGGCGCGCCGCTGGATCACGACGGATCGCTGCCCGGTGTGTGGGTCAGAATCGCAAGCCATTGAGGGCAGCCATTTCTTTTGCCCCAATTGTGGAGAGCCGCTGTTTGTTGCAGACGGACGTTTTTATCGGCAAACGCCCCCCGGCACCATCGATGTAGAGCCTGTGGAAGAGGGTGGCTGGGAATTGACGAGCTGATGCCCCCTCGGTTGCCGGGATGTTTAGAGGGTGTTTTCCGTGAAAAGTGCTATGCCTGCGGCACCCCATGGTGCTACACAACACTGTTGCTCCGCAACGCTGACGCCACGGCACGAACGACATCTGTGGGGCTGGCCCGGTAGGCGGCTGGTTTCGAGCTGGGTTGGACTGTTCTCGGCGGCAATTCTGTTGCTGGGTTTGTCTCCCCATTCCCAGGCGACGGAGCAGGGATCCCTGCAACCTCAGGTGGAAACCTATCTGGCTCAGTTGGCCGGTCGGGGGTTTTCGCCCACAGCTCAGGGGGTTTGGCTGCAGATGGAGGATCCTTCGCCTCAGCGGGACAGAATCCTTGTTTTGGGACAGCATCAGGGATCCACACCCTTGCCGGCTGCTTCTTTGACCAAGGTGGCAACGACCCTGGCCGCTTTGCAGCACTTTGGCCCGCAGCACCGCTTTGTTACCACCTGGCTGGCCACTGGCCCCTTAACTGCTGAGGGAGTTCTACAGGGGGATCTCTGGGTTCTGGGGGGGGAGGATCCCTTGTTTGTCTGGGAGGAAGCCTTCTCCGTCGGCAACCTGCTCAATGCCTATGGGATCCGCCAGGTGCGCGGGGATCTGGTGGTGGTGGGCCGCTTTTACATGAACTTTTCCCGGGATGTGGCGCAATCGGGATCCCTGTTGCGGCAGGGGCTGGATGCGCGGCGTTGGCCACCAGAGGCGGAGGCCCAATTTCAAACCTTACCCCCCGGCACACCCAGACCGCAGGTGGAGATCTTGGGTTCGGTGCGGGTTGCCCAGCAGATCCCGCCCGGCGCTCAGGTTTTGCTCAGACATGAGTCCCCCCCCCTCATTCACCTGGTCAAGCTGATGAACCTCTACAGCAACAACTCCATGGCCGAGATGTTGGCCGATGCGGTGGGGGGAGCAGACCAAGTGGCCCAAATCGCTCGGGCCATCGCCGGGATCCCGGCAGAAGAGCTGCAACTGATCAACGGCTCCGGGTTGGGGGTGGAAAACCGCATTTCGCCGCGGGCCAATGTAGCTATGCTTCAAGCCATCCAGTCTCTTCTGGAGGAGCAGGGGCTCTCTCTTGCCGATGCTTTTGCCGTCGTCGGCCAAGATGTGGGAGTGTTGGAGCGGCGTCTGTTGCCAGGGATCCTAATTGCCAAGTCGGGCACCTTGAGGAGCGTCAGCACCTTGGCGGGTGTATTGCCAACCGCGCAGGGGGACATCTGGTTTGCCCTGATGAATGGCGGATCCGATCTGGTCGGCTTTCGCACCCAGCAGGGACAATTCCTCAGCCAGCTCCAGTCCCAATGGGGATCCCCTGCCACCTTGCCTGAGCGTTGGATCCCTCGCTCTGGGGATACGGGATCCCGCAC
>Ga0308391_1001290_pt1 | contig 10282 bp, 11 predicted proteins | sample Hotspr20Samplet1_FD_202363 | JGI IMG/M metagenome (GOLD analysis project Ga0308391, IMG submission 202363) | Hot spring phototrophic mat microbial communities from Octopus Spring, Yellowstone National Park, Wyoming, United States - 20050623_t1 ... | reverse complement strand
AGAACGTCTCCTTGGGGTCGAAGATCAAGATCTTCGACTTGGGCTTGTTGTTCTTGAGGTACCAGGCGATCATGCCGGCCCGCTCGTAGGGTCCGGGCGGGCAGCGGAACGGGTTGGCCGGGGCCACGATGATCACCGTGCCGCCGTCCTTCATCGCCTCGAGCTGCTTCCTGAGCAGGAGGGTCTGCGGCCCGGCCTTCCAGGCGTGCGGCATGATCTCGGCCGCGGCCTCGTCGTAGCCCTCGAGCCCGCCCCAGACGAAATCGATGCCGGGCGACAAGACCAGCCGGTCGTAGTCGAGCACCGCGCCGCCCTTGAGGGTCACCTTGCGGGCAGTGGGATCGACCCCGACCGCCTCGTCGTGCACGACCTTCACCCCACGCTTGGCGATCTTGTCGTAGCCGTGGGTGATCGTCGACATCTTCTCGATCCCACCGATCACGTAATTCGAGAAGGGGCAGGTGACGAACTGCCTGTCGCGTTCGACGAGCGTCACTTCTGCCTGCGGCAGGAACTTCTTGACGTACTTCGCCGCCGTGCCGCCACCGAAGCCGCCGCCCACCACGACCACCTTGGGCGAGGCGCCGCGGGCGAGGTTCGGCAGGGCCAAGGCCGTGCCGAGGCCGAGGCTCGCGCCCAAGAAAGTCCGTCGCGTGGTCATCGTCTTGTCCTCCCCGCTCATTGGTTCGCGAAATAGGCGGCGAGTGCGGCGATCTGCTCGTCGGTGAAGGCCTTGGCGATCCGGTTCATGATCGTGGCCTCCTTCTGACCGTCACGGAAGCCGGTCAGCATCTCGGTCATCTTGCGCGCGGGATAGTTGGCGAGCTTGGGGATCTCGAGCTGCCCCGCCTCCTTGGGCCCGTGGCAGACCACGCAGTTGCGGGCGATCGCCTCGGCGCTCGGTGCCGCCGCCGCCGGTCCGGCGAGCCCGATCGCCGCCGCGGCGAGCGCCATCTTGGAGAGCACGATCCGTTGCGTGCGCATTCCCCAGCCTCCTCGGGTTCCGGGCGGACCGCCGCGCGCGGCCGGCCACCCGCATCTGCAAAAACCCTAATATTCGACCTTCGCCAACCTCGCTCCGCCGCGGCGGAACGTCGCGCTCAGGCCTGCCGCCGCAGCCAGCTCTCGAACCCCTCGCGCCGATAGGCCTCCTCGTGAACGTAGCGGAAAAGCAAGAGGAACTCACGTGGTGGTAGATAGCCCGGCATCTTGGCGACCGCCACCTGGTGCGCCGGACGGCCCAGGGCCGAAGCTGGATCGGCCGGGAGGAAGATCGCCACCGGCGTCATCTGCCCGGCGATCCGCCGCGCGAACGCTCGCTCCTCGTACTTCGTGCCGTCGAGGTCGGTCACCTCGCGCGCGCCGTGCAGGTCGAGCTGGAGGATGTCGAAGCGCTCGCGGATCCACTCGGTGATCGCCGGATCGGCGAAGTTGACCTCGTGCAGGTCCTTGCAGAACGGGCAGCCGCGCTGCTCGATCAGGACGACGAGCCGCTTGCCGGCGGCGGCTGCCGCCTCGAGGTCCTCGCGCAGGTCGAGGAACGATTGGAGGAACCAGGGTTGGGCCGGCAGGCCGCTCGCATCCGTCACGACCGCGCGAGCGGATCGGGCGAGAACGGCGCCGGCTGCGAGGCCGAGCAGCGTGCGACGGGTCGAGGGCATGGTGGTCAACCTCCGGTGAGCGGGATCGCAGGGGGCTCGGGCAAGCGTTCGAGCAGCATGCCCAACAGCCCCCAGAAATGCATCTCGCCCGGATAGCCCTGGATCCGACCGACCTCCCGTCCAGCCTCGAGGAGCACGAAGGTCGGGGTGAAGGTCACGGGGCGCAGATGCGCGAACTCGCTCGGCATCCCGCGATCGAGGTCGACGCGTCGCAGGGGCGCTCGACGTCCTTCTTCGGTCTTCGGGTAAATGGCGCCGATCTCGGCCTCGAAGCGAGCGCACCAGCTGCACCCCCGCTCGCCGAACATGACGAGCTCGGCGGCCACGGCTTCACCCGCGGACGGGCCGAGCCCGACCCCGAGGGTGGCCGCTGCCCCGACCACGAGCCCGATCGACCGCCGCCCTGCCAGGGCCATCACCGCCTCCGCGCTCTTCGCGCTCGCCATGGTGCGCCGAGCGACCGTTCGTCGCAACCACGAAACGCTTGCCAGGTATATTAATGCTGTCTTATGTTCCGGACAAGGCGTTCGTGCAGGATCGGCGGACCCCGGCCGCGGAATCGTTGGCTGGCGTCGAGACGAAGACGAGCAGGGAGGTGGTATGGGCTCGGGCCGGCTTCGGAACGCGGAAGGCGCTGTGATAGGGCCGCTCGGGGCCGGACCAGCTCGCTCGGCGGTCGGTAGGTTGCCGGCAGCGGGAAACCGGCCCGCGGCGAGGCCCCGACGCTCCTCGAGTGCGGCCGACGGAACCTGGGTCGACCCGAGCGTCACGAGGAGTTCGGAGCGACGTGGCGGCGCGGCCGGTCCTTGGCCGACCTACCACACGGCTGCATGGACCGTTCGCGCCGGCGGGCCAACCGGCAGCAGGCCCGGGACGTCCGCGAGCGGCACGAAGGATGCGGCGAGCCGATCCGGGCCGAAGACCCGCCGGTCGACCTCGAGGAACCTGGCGACCTCGAGCGGGTTCCGCCCTATATGGCGAGCGGGACGGGGATCGAGGCGCCGACCATCCGGCACTGAGGACGGCGCAGGCGCCGTTGCGACGGGAGAGTGACGATGAAGGAACGGACCGCGGCGAGCCGCCGCCACGTGATCAAAGGTGCGAGCGCCCTGGCGCTCGGCGGGCTGTGGCTCGCCGGTCGACCGGCCGAGGCCGACTTGGCCAAGGCGCAGAAGCTCTTGGCCGAGCTGATCGGCGGGAAGACGCCGCAGGAGGGCAAGGTGCGGCTCGAGATGCCGCAAATCGCCGAGAACGGCCAAACCGTGCCGTTGACCGTGGCGGTCGACAGCCCGATGACCCCGAACGATTACTGCAAGGCGATCCACATCCTCGCCGAGGGCAATCCCGAGGCCGCCGTGTGCACGTTCAAGTTCAGCCCGGCGAACGGCCGCGCCCAGTTCTCGACGCGCATGCGGCTCGCCCAGACCCAGAACGTCTGGGCGGTGGCGGAGATGTCGGACGGCTCGGTCTGGATGACCAAGACCGAGGTGAAGGTCACGATCGGCGGCTGCGGCGGCTGAGCGGGAGGGGAGGAACGAGATCATGACCGACGTCAAGCCGCGCATCAAGGTCCCGAAGACCGCCAAGAAAGGCGAGATCGTCGAAATCAAGACGCTCGTCAGCCACGTGATGGAAACGGGCCAGCGAAAGGACGCCGAGGGTAAGCCGATCCCGCGCAAGATCATCAACCGCTTGACTTGCGAGTTGAACGGCAAGCCCGTCTGCGAGATGATCCTCCACCCGGCCATTTCGGCCAATCCGTACATTTCTTTCTTCGTCAAGGTCGAAGAGAGCGGAACGTTCGTCTTCAGCTGGTACGACGACGACGGCAGCGTCTACAAGGCCGAAAGCAAGATCGACGTCACCGCCTGAGGGGGCTGCGAGCCCCTGCTTTCCGGTGCGGGCCGCATCTGCGGGTGCGGCCCGTCGCGTTCGATACTCCGGGAGGACCCCCTTGGTCAGCCGCCGCGATTTTCTGACCCTCACGGCTGCCGCCTGCTCGATCCTCGGCCCGGGCCGCGCCGGTCGGCTGGCGGCGCAGGACCGGCTCGGCGAAGCCGACCTTTTGGCCTTCCGGCCGGTCGGCAACGTCACCATCCTCCACCTCACCGACCTGCACGCCCAGCTCTTGCCGATCTGGTTCCGCGAGCCCTCGACCAATATCGGCGTGGGCGAAGTGCGCGGCCTGCCGCCGCATCTCACCGGCAAGGCGTTCCTCGACCGTTTCGGCATCGTCCCGGGCAGCCCCGAGGCCTACGCTTTCACCGACCAGGACTTCGTCGAGCTCGCCCGGCGCTACGGGCGGGTCGGCGGCCTCGACCGCATCGCCACGCTCGTCCGGGCGATCCGGGCGGAGCGGGAGGGCCGCACGCTCCTGCTCGACGGCGGCGACGCGATGCAGGGCTCCTGGGTCGCCCTGCAGACCAAGGGCGCCGACATGGTGAAGGTGCTCCGAGCCTTGGGCGTCGAGGCGATGACCGGGCATTGGGAGTTCACCTACGGCGCCGAGCGGGTCAAGGAGATCGTCGAGGAGCTCGGCTTCCCCTTCTTGGGAGGCAACGTCCTCGACACCGAGTGGGAGGAGCCGGTTTTCGAATCGACCGCGTTCTTCGAGCGCGGCGGTGTGAAGATCGCGGTGATCGGCCAGGCCTTCCCCTACACGCCGGTCTCCAACCCGCGCTGGATGATCCCGCAATGGTCGTTCGGGATCCGCGAGGAGCGGGTGGCGCAACACGTCGAGAACGCCCGGGCGGAGGGCGCCGAGCTCGTCGTGCTCTTGAGCCACAACGGCTTCGATGTCGACCGCGAGCTCGCGGCGCGCGTTCCGGGCATCGACGTGGTGCTCACCGGGCACACCCACGACGCGCTGCCCGAAGCGCTCCGTGTCGGCAAAACGCTCGTCGTGGGCACGGGCTCCAACGGCAAGTTCCTCGCCCGGCTCGATCTCGACGTGCGCGGCGGGGAAGTGAAGGACTACGCCTTCAAGCTGATCCCGGTCTTTTCCGAGGCGATCCGGCCGGATCCGGCGATGGCGAAGCTCGTCGAGGAGCTGCGCGCGCCCTTCCTGCCCGACCTCGATCGCGTCGTCGGCCACACGAGGAGCCTCCTCTACCGCCGGGGCAATTTCCAGGGCAGCTGGGACGATCTCATCTGCGCCGCCTTGCTCGAGGGGCGCGACGCCGAGATCGCGCTGTCCCCGGGCTTCCGCTGGGGTCCCTCCCTCCTCCCGGATCAGCCGATCCGCATGGAGGACGTCTGGGCGCAGACGGCGATGACCTACCCGCAGGTCTACCGGATCGAGATGACGGGTGCCCAATTGAAAGAGGTGCTCGAGGACGTCGCCGACAACATCTTCAACCCCGACCCCTATTACCAAGGTGGTGGCGACATGGTGCGGGTCGGTGGCATGGCCTTCACGATCGACGTCGACCAGCCGATCGGCCGGCGGATCTCGGACATGACGTTCCTGAAGACCGGCCAGCCGATCGACCCGGCGCGCAAATACGTCGTGGCCGGCTGGGCCTCGGTCAACGAGGGGGTCGAGGGGCCGCCCGTGTGGGAGCTCGTCGCCCGCTACATCGAAGCGCGCAAGGTGATCGACCTGCCGACCGCCGGGCGGGTGATCGTCAAGGGCGGCTGAGGCGGCGGCGGTGCTCGAGGTCGGCTTCCTCGCGGCGTTCGGCGCGGGCGTCCTCTCCTTCTTGAGCCCCTGTGTGCTGCCGCTCGTGCCGCCCTATCTCTGCTTCTTGGGCGGGCTCTCGATGGAGCAGCTGCAGAGCGGGGTCGCGGGCGAAGAGGGCGCGGCCTTGCGCCGCCGCACCGTGCTCGCCGCGATCCTGTTCGTGCTCGGCTTCGGGACGGTGTTCGTGACACTCGGGGCCACGGCGAGTGCCGTCGGCCGGCTGCTGGCCGAATGGAGCCTCGTGCTCGCGCAAGTGGCCGGTGTCGTCATCATCGTCCTCGGCCTGCATTTTTTGGGTGTGTTCAAGATCGCCTTCTTGAACCGCGACATCCGCTTCCAGCCCGAGAAGCCCGCGGGGCTTCTGGGTTCGTATTTGATCGGGCTCGCCTTCGCCTTCGGCTGGACGCCTTGCGTCGGCCCGGTGCTCGCCGGGATCCTGTTCGTTGCCGGGACCGAGGAGACGATGCTGCGCGGCGCGCTCTTGTTGGCCGCGTATGCCGCCGGGCTCGGCCTGCCCTTCGTCTTGGCGGCGCTTTTGCTCGACCGGGCGGTTGCGGGCCTGCGCCGGATGCGCCGCTGGATCCCGACCGTCGAGCGGGCGACCGGCGCGCTCCTGGTCGGCACGGGTCTGCTGTTCGTGACCGGCCGCCTCAACGAGCTGTCGTTCTGGTTGCTCGAGACCTTTCCGATCCTCGGCCGCATCGGTTGAGCCGGGCCACGAAGGCCTGGTAGGAGCCGACCCAGCCCTTGGCCCGGGCGCGGCCGAAGGCGGCGTTGATCGCGATCCGCCGGCGGAAGCTCGCCCGCACCTTTTGCGCGAGGTCGGGGCGCAGCGTGAGCTCGCCCGAATCGAGCATCGCGAGCACCCGCCGATAGCCGGCCTCGGCGCGGAACACGGCATCGGGCGCGTTGCACTCCGAGTCCGGCCGCTGGCGATAGACCCGCATCGCCCGGCGGACGATCGGGTAGGAGCCGAGCCGGTCGAGCAGGAGGAGGTTGAAGACCACGTCGTCGCAGATCGGCACCTCGAGCCAGCGCAGCCCGAGCGCCCGGTCGACCACCGGCAGGACCGGCACCGGATCGTCGAGCAGGAGATCGGCGTCGAGCTCGACCGGCTCCTCGCCGGGCGGCAGCCAGGTGCGCAAGAGCGTGCCGTCCGCCTCCTCGACGATCTGTACATCGTCGCTCGCCGCGCCGCGCGCGAGCGCGAGCGGGGCGAGCGTGGCGAGCCGCTCGGGGGTGAAGACGTCGTCGGCGTCGAGCGGCGCCACGAGCCGTCCGCGGGCGGCGTCGAGGGCCGCGTTGCGGGCCCGCGCCACCCCGGTCCGCACCCCGCCCGTCTCGACGAAGCGGACGCGGGGATCGGCGAGCCCGGCCGCTTCGAGCAGCGCGGGATAGTCCCGATCGGCGTCGTCGACCGCGATCACCGCCTCCCAATCGGCCAGGGTCTGGGCCCGCAGCGAAGCGATGCAGCGGGCGAGCGTGCCGCGCGCCCGGTAGACCGGGATCAGGACCGAGACGAGCGGGGCCACCTCCCGGCTCAGCCCATCTTGAGGGCGGCCAAGAACGCCTCCTGGGGGATCTCCACCTGCCCCACTTGGCGCATGCGCTTCTTCCCTTCCTTCTGCTTCTCGAGGAGCTTGCGTTTGCGGGTGACGTCGCCGCCGTAGCATTTGGCGAGCACGTCCTTGCGGAACGCCTTGACCGTCTCGCGGGCGATGATCCGCCCGCCGATCGCCGCCTGGATCGCAACCTGGAACAGCTGCCGCGGGATCAGCTCCTTGAGTTTCTCGCAGACCGCCCGGCCGCGGCTCTCGGCCATGCTCCGGTGCACGATCATCGAGAGCGAATCGACCCGCTCGCCGTTGACCAGGATGTCGACCTTGACGAGGTCGGACTCGCCGTAGCCGTCGAGCTGGTAGTCGAAGCTCGCATAGCCGCGCGTGCAGGATTTGAGCTTGTCGTAGAAGTCGAAGACGACCTCGTTGAGCGGCAGCCGGTAGACCACCATCGCCCGGTTGCCCACATAGGTGAGCTCCTGCTGGATCCCGCGCTTCTCCTGGCAGAGCTCCAGGACCTTGCCGAGGAACTCGTCGGGCACGAGGATCGTGGCCTTGATCCAGGGCTCCTCGACCTTCTCGATCCGGGTCGGGTCGGGATAGTCCGAGGGATTGTGCAGCTCCATCACCTTCCCGTCGGTCGTGTGGACCCGATAGACGACCGAGGGTGCGGTGATCACGAGGTCGAGGCCGAACTCCCGCTCGAGCCGTTCCTGGATGATCTCGAGGTGGAGAAGGCCCAAGAAACCGCAGCGGAAGCCGAGGCCGAGTGCGCCGCTGCTCTCGGGCTCGAAGACGAAGCTCGAATCGTTCAATCGGAGCTTGGCCAGGCTGTCCCTGAGCGTCTCGTACTCCGCGGCATCGGTCGGGTACATGCCGCAGAAGACGACCGGCTGGCTCGGCCGGAAGCCGGGAAGTGGTGCCGCCGCGGGGCGGCGCTCGTCGGTGATCGTGTCGCCCACCCGGGCATCGGCGATCTCCTTGATCGCGGCCGTGATGTAGCCGACCTCACCCGGGCCCAGGGAATCGACCTGCAAGGGCTTGGGGGTGAACACCCCGATCCGGTCGATGGTGTGCACCGCACCCGTTCCCATGAAGCGGATCTTGAGGCCGCGGCGGAGCTCGCCGTTCTTGACCCGGACGAGCGTCACGACGCCGAGATAGGGGTCGTACCAGGAATCGACGACGAGGGCCTGCAACGGCGCCCCGCGATCGCCCACGGGCGGCGGCAGCCGCTGCACGATCGCCTCGAGCAGCTCGTCCACCCCCTGCCCCGTCTTGGCCGAGATCATGAGGGCATCCTTCGCATCGAGGCCGATGATGTCCTCGATCTGCTGCACGACGCGCTCCGGGTCGGCTGCCGGCAGGTCGATCTTGTTGAGGACCGGGACGATCTCGAGGTCGGCCTCGATCGCCTGGTAGGCGTTGGCGAGCGTCTGCGCCTCGACCCCTTGCGTGGCGTCGACCAGCAGGAGGGCACCTTCGCAGGCGCGCAGGCTGCGGCTGACTTCGTAGGCGAAATCGACGTGGCCCGGCGTGTCGATCAGATTGAAAACGTACTCCTGCCCGTCCTTCGCCGTGTAGCGCAAGCGGACGGTCTGCGCCTTGATCGTGATCCCCCGCTCGCGCTCGATGTCCATCGAATCGAGCACTTGCGAGGTCATCTCGCGCGGATCGAGCCCGCCGCACTTTTCGATCAAGCGGTCGGCGAGGGTCGACTTCCCGTGGTCGATGTGCGCCACGATCGCGAAGTTGCGGATCCGGGAAAGCTCGCTCATCGACCCCCGCTCGATCGGTTCTCGTCGAAACGCCCCGCGAAACGCCGGGGCATCCGGGCCGCCCGCGGCCGGCGCGGCACACCCGGCACCCGGGGCCGCTGCACCGCCGCACACGCCCCGAGCCAGCATATAGGGCGAGAGCGCCGGGAGCGGAGCCCCTCCCCGCCTCGAGCCGGGCGAGCCGCGGCCGGGCGTCAGCTTTGCCAGGGCAGGACCCCGCGCGGTAGCCCCGCGAGCCGGGCGAGCACCGAGGCCGCGACCGCGAGTGCCAGCACCACCGCGACGGCGACCGTGCCGACCGCCGCGGCACCGCCCGTGTTGCCCTCGTCGTAGAGCATGAAGACGACCACGCCGAGCGTCTCGTTGCCGGTCGACCACAACAGCGCCGAGACGGTGAGCTCGTTGAGCGCGGTCATGAAGACGAGCAGGGCACCCGCGGCGAGCGAGGGCAGCAGGAGCGGCAAGTGGATGCCCAGGAGGCGGCGGATCGGCCGGGCGCCGAGATTGGCCGCCGCTTCCTCCATCGCCGGTTCGATCTGCTGCAGGCCGGCGGCGATCGGCCGGAGCGCCAGAGCCAGGAACCGCCCGGCATAAGCGACGACCAGGATCGCGAGCGTGCCGTAGAGCGAGACGCCGAGGAGCGGCAGCGGCTTCAAGAAGACCAGGATCACCGCGATCGCGAGCACGATGCCGGGCAGGGCCCAGGGGGCGTCGGCCGCGAGGTCGAGCAGCCGGGCGAGCCGCGAGCGCGCGGCGTGGACGAGCCAGGCGAGCGGCAGGCTCGCCGCGGCACAAAGCAGCGCCGCGAGTGCGGCGAGCAGGAGGCTGTTGGCGAAGGCGCGGGGCACCGCCCCGTGGGCCGCGAACAAGAGCTCGAAATGGCGGAAAGTCGCCGTCTCGAAGGTCAAGGGCACACCCACGGCCGGGACGAGCGCACTCGCGACGAGGGCGAGGAGCGGCATCACGGTCACGAGAAGGAGGAGGCCCCAGGCGAGCGGCTCGACGAGCAGGCGATGACGGCCGAGCTCCGAGGGCGGGCCCTCGAGCAGGCTCCGGCCGGATCCCGCCACGCTGCCGCGCCCGGCCAGGGCCTGGACGAGCAGCCCGATCACCGCGAGCAGCGCCAACAGGCCCGCGAGCACCGCGACCTCGGGCAGGACCCGCGGGCCGAAGCCCGACAGCCGTTGGTAGATCAGGCTCGTCAAGAGCGTGTAGCGGCCGGGGATGCCGAGCAGGGCCGGGATCCCGAAATTGCCCAGGGCGGCCACGAAGGCGAGTGCGCCCCCGGCCCAAAGCGCCGGGCGCAGGAGCGGCAAGAGGATGCCGACGAGCACGCGCGCCCGGCCCGCCCCCACGTTGCGCGCCGCTTCGACGTACTCGGCCGGGATGGCCGCGAGCCCGGCCCGCACCGTGAGGAAGGGCATCGTCGCGTGCTCGAGGGCGAGCAGGAGGATCACGCCCTCCCGCGAATAGAGCGGGTTCTTCGCACCCGGCTCGGGGGCGAGGCCCAAAAGCCCGAGGATCGGGCTCGCCGGGCTCGCGAGCTGCAGCCAGGCGACGGCTGCGATCTGGGCGGGCACGAGGATCGGCAAGAGGAACAGG
>Ga0308391_1001280_pt1 | contig 10387 bp, 13 predicted proteins | sample Hotspr20Samplet1_FD_202363 | JGI IMG/M metagenome (GOLD analysis project Ga0308391, IMG submission 202363) | Hot spring phototrophic mat microbial communities from Octopus Spring, Yellowstone National Park, Wyoming, United States - 20050623_t1 ... | reverse complement strand
GGAAGGCTCAGGAATGACGAAGCGTGATCATCGCGGTCGGAAATATGGATGGACGCAGGTGCGAGGGTCGGATTGAGGAATTTTCGGCTCGCTGAAGAGCACTGAAACCTCGTCGCAGACGAGAACCGCGCGCGCGTCAACGTTTGAGGAATTTTCGGCTCGCTGAAGAGCACTGAAACTCGCGACGCAGCCGTCACTCTGTCGAGCGTCGAGACGATTGAGGAATTTTCGGCTCGCTGAAGAGCACTGAAACAGCCGCGATACGAGTTCCGGCAATCTGTCTCTAGTGTTGAGGAATTTTCGGCTCGCTGAAGAGCACTGAAACTTCAATGACGGCCTGGTTGCAGTCGGTGCAGCACCAATTGAGGAATTTTCGGCTCGCTGAAGAGCACTGAAACTCCGGTTGCTGCGGCGGCCGGGGGGATTTTTTTATCTTGAGGAATTTTCGGCTCGCTGAAGAGCACTGAAACGTCGCTCAATCGAATCGTCACGTTCAACGCCCGCCATATTGAGGAATTTTCGGCTCGCTGAAGAGCACTGAAACCGTATAATGCGATAGCGCATACGCCGATACCCGTCAAATTGAGGAATTTTCGGCTCGCTGAAGAGCACTGAAACATCTGGTGCTCGACGACGAGCGCGGCGCATACGGATTGAGGAATTTTCGGCTCGCTGAAGAGCACTGAAACACGGGCTTCCAACGTCTCATATCGAACATATTCCGATTGAGGAATTTTCGGCTCGCTGAAGAGCACTGAAACATCCCTCCAACAACGACAACACGACGAGCGCCGTACTATTGAGGAATTTTCGGCTCGCTGAAGAGCACTGAAACACGAACGTTTGATTGCGCAGACGGCGGCGCTGCTGCTTGAGGAATTTTCGGCTCGCTGAAGAGCACTGAAACCGCTGCAAGCGATGATCGAACTCGTCTACGGCATTCAATTGAGGAATTTTCGGCTCGCTGAAGAGCACTGAAACCCCGTCGCGCACCGACCAGCCGCCTGGTTTGATGAGTTGAGGAATTTTCGGCTCGCTGAAGAGCACTGAAACGACGCGGAAATATCGACGCTGAACATCTCCAACTCGTTGAGGAATTTTCGGCTCGCTGAAGAGCACTGAAACCCGGCGCGAGAAACGCGCTGCGGTAATCAAGATCGTCATTGAGGAATTTTCGGCTCGCTGAAGAGCACTGAAACATCCGTAACACGTCGATGGAGCAGTAACGATTCCGATTGAGGAATTTTCGGCTCGCTGAAGAGCACTGAAACCAATATTGATCACGACCTCACCCTCGGATGTCTGATTGAGGAATTTTCGGCTCGCTGAAGAGCACTGAAACCGACTTGCTGTACGGAGACGATACCGCCGCCTATACGATTGAGGAATTTTCGGCTCGCTGAAGAGCACTGAAACCGTCAACGGTCAACGTTGGGGGAATCACCGTCAACGCTTGAGGAATTTTCGGCTCGCTGAAGAGCACTGAAACGCACGCGGCAGACGCCTACGTTGCGGCGTCAACCGAAATTGAGGAATTTTCGGCTCGCTGAAGAGCACTGAAACCGCGCAGCCCGTCAAAACCGCGTCGGGGGTTATCTTTGAGGAATTTTCGGCTCGCTGAAGAGCACTGAAACTTCTGGAGGGCGCGGTTGATGGCGACGCGACTTGCGTTGAGGAATTTTCGGCTCGCTGAAGAGCACTGAAACTCTGGCGCGGGCAGATCGAGCGGATCGAAGAAGCGCGTTGAGGAATTTTCGGCTCGCTGAAGAGCACTGAAACGCTTCCCGCCTTCAACCCGCTGCTGTTTCCCTTCGAATTGAGGAATTTTCGGCTCGCTGAAGAGCACTGAAACCGCGGGATGTTCAGCAGATTGGGTTCGCCGCACGCGAAATTGAGGAATTTTCGGCTCGCTGAAGAGCACTGAAACAACCGTAGTAAACGGCCCAAGTGTTAGCGTATAGCCGATTGAGGAATTTTCGGCTCGCTGAAGAGCACTGAAACACATTCAATACGGAGAACAAAAAGAATTTCGTCGCGTTGAGGAATTTTCGGCTCGCTGAAGAGCACTGAAACGGGTGAGTTGATACTCGCGCCCAATCGCCTCGTTCTCATTGAGGAATTTTCGGCTCGCTGAAGAGCACTGAAACTCGTAGATCAACCGCCTGTCGCGCACCGACCAGCCGTTGAGGAATTTTCGGCTCGCTGAAGAGCACTGAAACATGTGGGTTCTGCGCGAACCGCGTTGGGTCAATGACGTTGAGGAATTTTCGGCTCGCTGAAGAGCACTGAAACGTCGCTTGACGGCGCGTAGCGCGGCAGCACTTGCCGATTGAGGAATTTTCGGCTCGCTGAAGAGCACTGAAACGCGCGGCAAGCGAATGATTGCGCAGACGCCGCACCATTGAGGAATTTTCGGCTCGCTGAAGAGCACTGAAACACGATCGATTTCCGCACAGACAGCACGCTGGTCTGTTGAGGAATTTTCGGCTCGCTGAAGAGCACTGAAACCTCTCGACGTGATCGGGCTTCCGGTGCTTCTCCCAGTTGAGGAATTTTCGGCTCGCTGAAGAGCACTGAAACACAGTACGGTTTTGAGGGTACAGTGCCGGGTATGCGATTGAGGAATTTTCGGCTCGCTGAAGAGCACTGAAACAGACGCCGACGTCGGTCTGCCAAACTTCAACATCGACATTGAGGAATTTTCGGCTCGCTGAAGAGCACTGAAACGGAAGTCGGCTTCCAGTTCGCGCAGTTTGGCGAGATCGATTGAGGAATTTTCGGCTCGCTGAAGAGCACTGAAACGCAAAAATCGCCCAAATCGGGGGTTTTCGCGGGGACATTGAGGAATTTTCGGCTCGCTGAAGAGCACTGAAACCGTTTCAAGTGCCGATGTCGCTCGTGTTCAGCAACGATTGAGGAATTTTCGGCTCGCTGAAGAGCACTGAAACCTTCGAAAGACGACGCGCTGAAACTCCTCACCGAGAGATTGAGGAATTTTCGGCTCGCTGAAGAGCACTGAAACCAAAATGTGGTGGAAGATTGAGGAAATCCCGCATCAAATTGAGGAATTTTCGGCTCGCTGAAGAGCACTGAAACCCGGCGGCGGCAGCGGGTCGGGAAGGTCGTCGGGGATTGAGGAATTTTCGGCTCGCTGAAGAGCACTGAAACGTCGAACGTTGCGAGAAACTGCGCCGCGCCGCTCAGCCATTGAGGAATTTTCGGCTCGCTGAAGAGCACTGAAACCTGGATTACCTGCTGCTGGACGGCGATTGTCCGGTTGATTGAGGAATTTTCGGCTCGCTGAAGAGCACTGAAACGTTGGCAGCGCGTTGCGTCGCTTGAAGATGTGCGATTGAGGAATTTTCGGCTCGCTGAAGAGCACTGAAACCAACGCGCGGTTTGTGCATCTGCGCGCGGGGCGGCATTGAGGAATTTTCGGCTCGCTGAAGAGCACTGAAACCGACCTCAAGCGCGCGTTTCAGCAGTTGCGTCAGATTGAGGAATTTTCGGCTCGCTGAAGAGCACTGAAACTTTGCCGTCTACGCGCGCTGGGTAGACGGGTTGAACGATTGAGGAATTTTCGGCTCGCTGAAGAGCACTGAAACGTATTCTGAGCGCCGCCGATCCCGTCGCAGCGTTGGATTGAGGAATTTTCGGCTCGCTGAAGAGCACTGAAACGCGTGCAGAGTTGGAGTTGGTAGCGCGTCATCACTAAATTGAGGAATTTTCGGCTCGCTGAAGAGCACTGAAACACGCGATGCCGCGATCCGCGCCCCAGTCGTCGAGCATTGAGGAATTTTCGGCTCGCTGAAGAGCACTGAAACAGGTCTTCCCGCCGCGCGGGGCATCGGCGAGGAGACGATTGAGGAATTTTCGGCTCGCTGAAGAGCACTGAAACCCGCGCGCAGATCGGCGACGGCGAGCGTCACATCCATTGAGGAATTTTCGGCTCGCTGAAGAGCACTGAAACCCGGAAACCCGCGGACGCCGCTTGCCCAATCCGCCGCATTGAGGAATTTTCGGCTCGCTGAAGAGCACTGAAACTCGAGGAAGAGAATAGCAGCGTAGACGGGAATTGTCAAAATTGAGGAATTTTCGGCTCGCTGAAGAGCACTGAAACTCGGCAAATGCGCGTTATCTCGTCAGTTGGGAAGGAATTGAGGAATTTTCGGCTCGCTGAAGAGCACTGAAACACGCGGCGCAAGTCGCGGCGACGGCGGTGCTGGTGTTGTATTGAGGAATTTTCGGCTCGCTGAAGAGCACTGAAACGCAGAGCCGCGCACAATGATTCGGAATGCATATCGGATTGAGGAATTTTCGGCTCGCTGAAGAGCACTGAAACTGGCGTGGCAAATACGAGAGGTTTATGTTGTCTAGGATTGAGGAATTTTCGGCTCGCTGAAGAGCACTGAAACATCGCGAACGATGTTTTAGCAACGGGCGCAGAGTGGATTGAGGAATTTTCGGCTCGCTGAAGAGCACTGAAACCGTCAACGACGGATTGCGGGATAATCGTCGTCGGGAATTGAGGAATTTTCGGCTCGCTGAAGAGCACTGAAACACGCGCCGCGCGTTGCTACCACCATCCACAGTCTCGATTGAGGAATTTTCGGCTCGCTGAAGAGCACTGAAACTTTGTTCCGCTGGGCCCCGGGCGGACCCCATACGTAATTGAGGAATTTTCGGCTCGCTGAAGAGCACTGAAACTATCCGTCAACTGCGTTGCGCCGGAAGTCGAGTTCGATTGAGGAATTTTCGGCTCGCTGAAGAGCACTGAAACGTTTGTCAAGGACGCTCGGTGAGGATTTCGGTTGAAATTGAGGAATTTTCGGCTCGCTGAAGAGCACTGAAACCGTACCACGCAGTTTGCGCAGACGGCGCAAGCGCGGCATTGAGGAATTTTCGGCTCGCTGAAGAGCACTGAAACTGGCGCGCGGCTGACGGATCGTTTATGCTGAAGCGCCATTGAGGAATTTTCGGCTCGCTGAAGAGCACTGAAACGTCGGCTCCGGATTTATGCCGAGCAGCGGGTACGATTATTGAGGAATTTTCGGCTCGCTGAAGAGCACTGAAACTCGTTGCGACAGTACACGCTTGGAAACAACCCGACTAATTGAGGAATTTTCGGCTCGCTGAAGAGCACTGAAACGCGCTGCGATGCTGCGTTGACGCAGCAGCAGTACGGATTGAGGAATTTTCGGCTCGCTGAAGAGCACTGAAACCGAAGCGCGCCGGGCGCGGGTCGGCGGGGTTGAACAGATTGAGGAATTTTCGGCTCGCTGAAGAGCACTGAAACAATTGGAGTTGATCGCGTATCACCACTACACCAAAGAATTGAGGAATTTTCGGCTCGCTGAAGAGCACTGAAACCACTTCGGTGTTGTTCGCGCGGCGGACAAACCCGACATTGAGGAATTTTCGGCTCGCTGAAGAGCACTGAAACGGTTGCCGCAGATGCTGTTCCCTCCCGCGGGCGGATAATTGAGGAATTTTCGGCTCGCTGAAGAGCACTGAAACTTGCGCGCGATGCCGAACAATAAAAATCCCTCGACATATTGAGGAATTTTCGGCTCGCTGAAGAGCACTGAAACTCGCCAAACCCGCGCTGCCGTCACAACACATCATTCATTGAGGAATTTTCGGCTCGCTGAAGAGCACTGAAACAGGATGTGGAGCGGCTGGTTCGCGTTCTTTTCGACCTTATTGAGGAATTTTCGGCTCGCTGAAGAGCACTGAAACTACATCGGCGGAAAATACACCATCGCGCCGGAGATCAATTGAGGAATTTTCGGCTCGCTGAAGAGCACTGAAACTGTCGAACGCTGGGTGCGCGGCAAGCGGGGGTGGACATTGAGGAATTTTCGGCTCGCTGAAGAGCACTGAAACGGCGTCGCGCGTGGCGCGGGCGGCGGTGCTCACCGATTGAGGAATTTTCGGCTCGCTGAAGAGCACTGAAACCGCGTGGGCTGGTCAGCGGCGCTCGTGCGTACGCGACGATTGAGGAATTTTCGGCTCGCTGAAGAGCACTGAAACTCCGGTCGGCAAAAGGCACCGGTAAAACGCAGTGGCTGGATTGAGGAATTTTCGGCTCGCTGAAGAGCACTGAAACTCTAACCGTCTATCAGGTGCAAGACAATCCTCCGGTTTGATTGAGGAATTTTCGGCTCGCTGAAGAGCACTGAAACCGTGTATCTATACAATCAACCAGAGCGTTACGGAAAATTGAGGAATTTTCGGCTCGCTGAAGAGCACTGAAACGCCTGGATCGGGGCGACGTAGTTGACCCACTGCGGTTCGCATTGAGGAATTTTCGGCTCGCTGAAGAGCACTGAAACGAGCGACAACCTCAAGCGCGCGGCGGATTGGGCAAGATTGAGGAATTTTCGGCTCGCTGAAGAGCACTGAAACCTCATCAACGCACCGCTGATCCTTGCGGACGGCGCGGGGAAATTGAGGAATTTTCGGCTCGCTGAAGAGCACTGAAACCGCGAACAATACGGAAGTGCGGCTGGAGCCGGAGACGATTGAGGAATTTTCGGCTCGCTGAAGAGCACTGAAACAGCGCGCCGCTAACGCCGGATCGTAATAGTTCGGATCGATTGAGGAATTTTCGGCTCGCTGAAGAGCACTGAAACGCGTATGGGTCGCGCCGGTGACGGCTATTCCACAACATTGAGGAATTTTCGGCTCGCTGAAGAGCACTGAAACCGAGAAACTCAAACGCGAACGACGCCGCGAATGTCCATTGAGGAATTTTCGGCTCGCTGAAGAGCACTGAAACACGACGTTCAGCGTCTGCGCGCGGTCTACAAGAGCATTGAGGAATTTTCGGCTCGCTGAAGAGCACTGAAACACGTGGACCGCGCTCCCCACTGCGACGCGCGATCCGATTGAGGAATTTTCGGCTCGCTGAAGAGCACTGAAACCTCAGACGGGAACAGTGCATCGCTGTCGGCGTCGTTGATTGAGGAATTTTCGGCTCGCTGAAGAGCACTGAAACCGACGGGTTGCGCGCTGAGCACAATCTGGAGTACGTATTGAGGAATTTTCGGCTCGCTGAAGAGCACTGAAACAGAAACCCCGTCAGGCAACTGACGGGGCTTTTCATATTGAGGAATTTTCGGCTCGCTGAAGAGCACTGAAACATCGGATTTGGGAAGGCGAGCGAACGTTTCTGCCAATTGAGGAATTTTCGGCTCGCTGAAGAGCACTGAAACCGCGCCGAACGGGGGGCGCGGCAACGCGCGAGACAAAATTGAGGAATTTTCGGCTCGCTGAAGAGCACTGAAACGACGGCAGTATCTAATGCAACGGTGAAGATAGACGACATTGAGGAATTTTCGGCTCGCTGAAGAGCACTGAAACGTTGGCGGTGGCCTATGTGATGCTGCGTGCTGTGTGGTATTGAGGAATTTTCGGCTCGCTGAAGAGCACTGAAACTTCCAGGCCGGCGTGTACTGGTTGGAGGTGCAATCCGATTGAGGAATTTTCGGCTCGCTGAAGAGCACTGAAACGATGGACGGGCTCGAGGCGCTGCAGCGCGCGGTCGCTATTGAGGAATTTTCGGCTCGCTGAAGAGCACTGAAACTTTGTCGTTGTAACACTATTGGGAGGTTGTGATGGATTGAGGAATTTTCGGCTCGCTGAAGAGCACTGAAACTTGTGGATCGACGCCGAGAGCTCATCGAGCCAACCGATTGAGGAATTTTCGGCTCGCTGAAGAGCACTGAAACTGGTACTAATCAGGGGAGTTGAACGTTTGTTCTGGATTGAGGAATTTTCGGCTCGCTGAAGAGCACTGAAACGGGAAGTTCAGAATATAACCCCTTTTCGGATCATAATTGAGGAATTTTCGGCTCGCTGAAGAGCACTGAAACCGCGCTGGAGCAGTTCGGGCTTCACTGCGTCTGACAATTGAGGAATTTTCGGCTCGCTGAAGAGCACTGAAACCTGGAAGCGGTGATCGAACTCATCACCGATATTCAATTGAGGAATTTTCGGCTCGCTGAAGAGCACTGAAACCCCTAGCGGTGAGGCGTATGTGGGCGGGAGCAGTGAATTGAGGAATTTTCGGCTCGCTGAAGAGCACTGAAACTCCGCTGGTCGCCGCGCGGGTTGGTCGGCGACGCGCGATTGAGGAATTTTCGGCTCGCTGAAGAGCACTGAAACGGCGTTCTGCCGGATCGAATCGTCGCCAGGTTGCACATTGAGGAATTTTCGGCTCGCTGAAGAGCACTGAAACCAACCGCGATCTGCGCCGTCCTTACCGAGCCGGGCGAATTGAGGAATTTTCGGCTCGCTGAAGAGCACTGAAACTCTCGATCAAGGTCGAGCCGATTATTGGCACTTCGAATTGAGGAATTTTCGGCTCGCTGAAGAGCACTGAAACGCGTGCAGAGTTGGAGTTGGTAGCGCGTCATCACTATTGAGGAATTTTCGGCTCGCTGAAGAGCACTGAAACGGAATGTACTTCAGCAGCGTCTCAATCGTTTCCCGCGATTGAGGAATTTTCGGCTCGCTGAAGAGCACTGAAACTGGGTTTTGGCGTAATGTTCGAACCACTCAAAGCCGAATTGAGGAATTTTCGGCTCGCTGAAGAGCACTGAAACTTACGCTGAGCGCGCTCGATCCGAGCGACGCGGAAATTGAGGAATTTTCGGCTCGCTGAAGAGCACTGAAACAGTCGTCGAGCGCCGCCAGCAGCGCGTCCGTCTCGATTGAGGAATTTTCGGCTCGCTGAAGAGCACTGAAACGATACCGCCGCTCCGCACGCAGCGCGGCGAGATGCATTGAGGAATTTTCGGCTCGCTGAAGAGCACTGAAACCGGCGAGTATCACGAGTTTCTCGACGCGAGTGAGCATTGAGGAATTTTCGGCTCGCTGAAGAGCACTGAAACACAAAATCCAGACACTGCCGCGCTCCAAAGAAGACATTGAGGAATTTTCGGCTCGCTGAAGAGCACTGAAACCTCGACCGGCGTCTGCTGGAACGTCAGCATCGTCGGCTCCGATTGAGGAATTTTCGGCTCGCTGAAGAGCACTGAAACCTTATCTTCGCGCCGCACAGCATCAGCGCTGCGACGTATTGAGGAATTTTCGGCTCGCTGAAGAGCACTGAAACGAACATCGCCGCCGCTCCGTTCACTCCCTCCAACGCATTGAGGAATTTTCGGCTCGCTGAAGAGCACTGAAACTCGTCAGGTCTTGGGACGTAGACCAGAAGAACTTTTATTGAGGAATTTTCGGCTCGCTGAAGAGCACTGAAACTCTCGGGCGGCACACCATCCCCGGCCTCAAGAACCAAAATTGAGGAATTTTCGGCTCGCTGAAGAGCACTGAAACCTACGCGCCGGGGGCGCCGGGCAAGGGATGGGGCAATTGAGGAATTTTCGGCTCGCTGAAGAGCACTGAAACACCGACAGCATCAACCGCAGCGCCGCCACGGTAATGACGAATTGAGGAATTTTCGGCTCGCTGAAGAGCACTGAAACACTGTCCGGCAGTAGGCGTCTCGTTTTGCCGTGCGATTGAGGAATTTTCGGCTCGCTGAAGAGCACTGAAACGGAACGGGCGCGGGCGTCGGCGAGGGCGACGGCGAATTGAGGAATTTTCGGCTCGCTGAAGAGCACTGAAACCACGCCAAACTGGAGACCCGATCACGCGCCCGCGGACCATTGAGGAATTTTCGGCTCGCTGAAGAGCACTGAAACGCGACAATGACGAACGGATCATCCAACGAACCGGAAAATTGAGGAATTTTCGGCTCGCTGAAGAGCACTGAAACTCTTCAACGCACGGTCAAGCGCATCCGGCTCAACATTGAGGAATTTTCGGCTCGCTGAAGAGCACTGAAACGGCGTGCGCGTGGCCGTCGCCGCAGACGATGGGTTCATTGAGGAATTTTCGGCTCGCTGAAGAGCACTGAAACTGCGGTGCGCGCGCCACCATACGCGCCATAGGACGAATTGAGGAATTTTCGGCTCGCTGAAGAGCACTGAAACGTTGCGTTGATACAGTTGGCCGTTGCGTACGTGATGATTGAGGAATTTTCGGCTCGCTGAAGAGCACTGAAACCGTCACGCGCTTCGTCTCTGTCGTTGATGTACTTCCTATTGAGGAATTTTCGGCTCGCTGAAGAGCACTGAAACGCGACAACAAGAGCAATGTCATCACCGAATACGTACGATTGAGGAATTTTCGGCTCGCTGAAGAGCACTGAAACGTCGACAACCCACCGCAACGCGGGAACCGACGGCATCGATTGAGGAATTTTCGGCTCGCTGAAGAGCACTGAAACGAATGCTTGAAGACAGGATCAACACGGCAAGGGTTGAATTGAGGAATTTTCGGCTCGCTGAAGAGCACTGAAACCACTGCCAATCGCGCC
>Ga0308391_1001277_pt1 | contig 10396 bp, 7 predicted proteins | sample Hotspr20Samplet1_FD_202363 | JGI IMG/M metagenome (GOLD analysis project Ga0308391, IMG submission 202363) | Hot spring phototrophic mat microbial communities from Octopus Spring, Yellowstone National Park, Wyoming, United States - 20050623_t1 ... | reverse complement strand
GACGACAATTCCCCATCCAAGTAGGCGCTCAACTGTTCAAAGCGCTCATCCACCACCGGCAGCTCTTGCTGGGGATCCCTGGGGTCGGGGTTGGGGTTGCCGCGAACCATGGTCATTCACCATTAAGGTAGGGTTTTAGGGTGGATTGTAGGCGGGCGCGGGCGCGCGCAATGCGAGACTTAACAGTGCCCAAAGACACCCCTGTGATCTCGGCAATTTCCTCATAAGCCATTCCCTGAATTTCCCGCAGCAGGATTGTCTGGCGAAAGGCCTGCGGCAAGTCGCGGACGGCTTGGTGCAATCGCTCGTAGAACTCGCAGGTGGCGAGGTGCTCATGGGGACTGGGGCTCTCGCTGGGCAGCTCCCATTCCATCTCGCTATCCCGCATCTGAATCGGCGCATCCAGAGAAAGGGGCTGCTGCTGTCGTTTGCGCTTGCGCAGCTCGTCGTAAAACAGGTTGGTGGCGATCCGCCCCAGCCAGCTGCGAAATTTTGCCGGCTCCTGTAGGCGTTTCAGGTGGCGGTAGGCCCGGATCCAAACTTCCTGGGCCAAGTCATGCCGGTCCTGCCAGTCCGGGGCAAGATGATAGAGCACCTTGTCCACATGGGCCTGATGGCGACGCATCAACTCGGCAAAAGCCTCCCGATGGGGCTGGGATCCCTGCTGACAGATCAGCACCAGATCCACATCAGCGAGCTTTTCGGGCCGCACAGGCACGTTCTTCACCAAGACCGACCAGCGCTGGCCACTGATGTCGCTGAGGGCAGCATCCATAGGCATCCATAGGTTGTAACAACAGCAACAGCGGAGGGATCCCCTCCCAGACAGAACCTCTGTTGCCCAGACGAAATGGCAGAGTTTGGGTTCCCCCCACCCTCAAACCGAGGGTAGCTCCAGAGGCTCTGAGGGCCATACCGGCAAGACCACCTCCTCATTGGATCTTGGCGCACATGGCAGGACGGTGGACACAGGAGCACTTTTGCAGGATAGCTCTTGAGTTGATAACTGGGCTACAGTGGGCTTGCGGTATGGTAAAACCCCGACCCGGCATGACTTCCGATGCTCCTGTTGCCGTCCTCTCCGAGCTCAAGGCGGTGCCAATGTTGGCCGAACTTTCGGCGACGTCCTTGCAATGGTTGGGATCCCAGGTCAAGCTGCGGGATATCCCGGCGGGACAGGCCCTCTTCATGCAAGATGCCTGGGGCAGCGTAGTTTATCTGATCCTCGCCGGCTGGGCTAAGGTGCGGCGGGCTTTGCGGGCGCAAGACAGCACCAAAACCCTTGCCTTGCTGGGGCCGGGCGCTTGGGTGGGGGAAATGGCGGTACTGGACGAAGCTCCCCGCTCGCGAGATGTGCTGGCCCTAACCCCGCTGCGGGTGGCCGGGATCCCGGCGGCAACCTTCAAAGCGCTGATGTTGCAGGAGCCGCAACTGTGTTACCAGCTGGCCTGCAGCCTCTCCCGTCGCCTGCACCTGGCCAACTTGCAGGCGGATCTTGACCAGCAGAGCCCCCCGCTGCGAGTGGTGCATACGCTGGTGCAACTGGCGGAAGCTTTTGGCGAGAAGACCCCCCAGGGGATGCGCATTGTCTACCCTCCCCCCCAGGATTTGGCCGATATCAGCCAAGTTAGCCGGGAGACAGCCCTGGCGGTACTGAGCCGTCTGCAGCAGCAGGGGGTTATTCAGCCGCTGCCGGAGCAACAGTCTTTGCTGCTGATCCGGTACGCCAAACTGCTGGAGGCCACCCGTCTGCTTTAGATATTGAAGATATTGACCCATGTCTCCCCAACCGATTTCTCCCCATCCAGGACAAGAATCTGTCTGGGACTATCCGCGCCCACCTCGTCTGGAGCCCACCACAGAACTGGTGGAAGTTCTCTTCAATGGCGAGCTCATTGCCCAAAGCCGCCGTTGCTACCGCGTCCTGGAAACCAGCCACCCGCCCACCTACTACATTCCCCCCACCGACGTTCGACTGCAGTATCTCCGCCCCAGCTCTCGCACCTCTTTCTGTGAGTTCAAAGGGGCTGCCTGCTACTGGACAGTTCAGGTCGGATCCCAAACAGCCGTAGATGCCGCCTGGAGCTATCCGGATCCCAGCCCGGCGTTTTTGCCCATCCGCGACTACCTTGCCTTTTATCCAGGCCGTGTGCAGGAGTGCCGGGTAGGTGGAGAACGAGTCCGGCCTCAACCCGGAGATTTCTACGGCGGTTGGATCACCTCAAAGGTCGTAGGCCCTTTCAAAGGAGAGCCGGGTAGCTGGAACTGGTAGGGGCGGAGCAGCGATTCCCGAGGGGGGATCCCTTTTACCCACGAAAAGGACTACAGTTAAGTCGATGCGGGTAAGTTGTCCAAGGACTCCGTCCCGCTGGCACGAACAGGAGAGCGCGGACAAAAACCATGACGGTGCGGGTGCCCCTCGACTACTATCGGGTTTTGATGCTGTCGGCACGGGCAGATGAGCATCAGATCGAGCAGGCATACCGGGAGCGGATCGATCTCAAGCCGGGCGAGCGCTCCTGGCTGCTGGAGTTCTCGCCACAGGCTGTGGAAGCTCGCGCTCAAATGATCCAAGAGGCAGCTTCTGTGCTGCTTAACCCTGAGGCACGGCGAAACTACGACGAACATCTCATGCCGGCGGATCCCACCTTAACGGTGGAGGAAACACGCTTGCCGGGAGTGCTGTGCTTGTATTGCGAAGCCGGAGAATACCAAGCTGCCTTGGACTTGGCTCAACATATGCTGGAGCAGGGCCACCCTGCTCGTTCCGATGCCATTTTGGCGCGGGCCATCGCTCGTCTGACACTGGGTCGAGAAGCCTGGCAACAGGGATCCTATGAAGAGGCGGCGCGTTCCCTACAGGCGGGCTTGGCGGAGCTGGAGGAGTATCAGGCCTTTCCGCAGATGCAAGCGGAGATCCGTATCGATTTGGGCAAGCTGCGTCCCTATCGCATTTTGCAACTCCTCAGCCAAAGTGCTCCCGCCCAAGCTGGAAGACACACCGCTGATGGGAACGGGGAGCGACAGCAGGGACTGGCTCTCCTCAAAGCCATGCTGGACGAACGGGGCGGCATCGAGGGGATGGGGCAAGATGGCTCTGGCCTCAGCACCGAAGATTTCCTGCGCTTTATCCAACGGGTACGTCGCCACCTCACCCTCAAAGAACAGCAAGAGCTGTTCGAGCGGGAGGCTGAGCGTCCCTCGATGGTGGCCGCCTACTTGGCCGTGCAGGTGTTGCTGGCGGCAGGTTATCTGGAAAACCGCCCGGCTCTGGTGCGGCGTGCTCGCGGCTACCTGGCTCGTCTGGCGCAGCGGCAGGATGTGCATCTGGAGCAGGCCATCTGTAGTCTGTTGCTGGGGCAGACCGAAGACGCGCTCGCCCATCTGCGCTCCACCCAAGAAGTAGAGGCCTTGCAGTTTATCGAAGAACACTCCGCCGGTTCTCCCGACCATCTGCCGGGTCTGTGCCGCTTCACAGAAAAATGGTTTCAGGAGGAGGTGTTCCCGGAATTTCGCGGTCTGGAAGCCACCCAAGCGACGTTGCAAGCCTACTTCGACAACCCCCAAGTGCAAGCTTACCTGGACGAGATGCCCCGCCGCGAAGACCCGCCGGCAGGGATGCTTTCTCCCAGTGCTCCGCACCGCTGTCGCGAACAAGCCCCCCATCCCCCACCTCATTTGCCTGCCGTGGTGGGTCCTGAGCCAACCCAGGAATTGTATCGCCCACCCGCCCCTTGGCAACAGGGGGTGCCAGAACCCCCGCGCCTCTCGGATTTGCCCTCTTACCGCAGCACCCCCAAGGCGGGCGTCTCTGCTCTTGCGGATGAGAGTTCTAGTGCTCCGCACCGCTGTCGCGAACGCGCCCAAGACCGTTCCCCTCAGGGGGACGGAGTCCAGGGCCTAAGGTCCGCTGGCGCGATCGGTTTGCAGGATGTGGAGCGTTACCGCCGCAGCCGCTTGGGATCCCGTAAGCGTCCTGCCCTTCCCGCCGTGGGCTTCGCACCGCTGACGCGAGTGGCCGGGGTAGTTGGTGTGGGCATCCTCTCCCTATTGGTCATCTGGCAAATGTTGCGGGGCCTCTTCACGCCGCCGCCGGCACCACCGCTGGAGCAACCCCAGGTGCAAATTGAGCAGCCGCCGGTTGACATATCGCTACGCGACGCCTCCGCGAACGACAATCCCGGCCAGACGGAACTCACTCCCCCGCCTGAGCTAACCGGCCCTCTGGCGGAGTGGCAAGGAGTACAACAGGTGCGGGTGGTCTCCAACGATGGCCTCAACATTCGCCAGCAACCCAGCCTGACGGGAGCCATTGTCGGGACAGCCCCACGCCAAGCCCTGCTGCGGGTGGTGGAGGTGCAGGCTGGGGAGGGACAGGTGCCCGTCTGGCTGCGCATTGAGCGAGATGGCGCGCCCGGGGGATGGGTCGCCGCCCAGTCGGGCTCCACCCGTCTGGTGGAACGGCCCTAGCTCTCCCTTGCTGCCAGCTGTTATTGCTCCGCAACGCTGCTGCGACCGCGCTACGGGGACGGAGTTCTCGGTCCCGCCCTTTTAAGGGGTATAGTCTGCTTCCTTCTCAACTGTTGTGGATATTCTGCGCAATGCCCCGCTGGGGATTTATCTGGAAGAGCCTCGCACCTGGCTACATTGCCTGGATCCGCGGGTTAAGCTGGCCTGGCTGCTCAGCTTTCTCCTCAGCCCCATTCTGGCCGGCAATGGTTGGCGCTTGGCTGTGGTGGTGGCTCTTCTGCTGCTAACTGTGGCGGCCCGTCTGCCGCGCCGGGTTTGGTCGGGCCAACTCTCCCTGGTGCTGGCCCTGAGCCTGCTCACCTTTGGGATCACCAGCTTGGCGCCGGATGGATTGGGGGTTTTTCCCCAACCGCAACGGCAGGATATGCAGGTGGTGGGCTATGGGCTGATTCCCGTTAGCGGTGCCGAGCGCTCTGTTCGCGACAGCGGGAGGGATTCCTTTTTGGCTGTAGAACAGGGATCCCCAGACCGTGCCTGGCGGGCGCAAACCCGTGCCTGGCAAACCCCTTACCGCTACCGCCTGGTTCAGTTTTCCCTATTGGGACGAACCTTTCAGGTCTCCCGCCGTTCTCTATCGGTGGCGCTGCGGCTGGGCACCCTCATTTTTACGTTGCTCTACGCCACCCATTTGTTTTTGTTGACCACGGCCCCCGAAGAAATTGCCGAAGGGATCGGCCAATTGTTGCAGCCTCTCAAGCGTTGGAGCTGGCCGATTGCCGAAGTAATTCTCACCCTCACCTTGGCGCTGCGCTTTCTGCCTTTGGTGATGGAAGAGGTGCAAAACTTGGCGCGGGCGGTGCGAACTCGGGATGTGCGCTGGGGATCCCTGAGTTTCCGGGGCGGGATGCAAACCCTGCTGGCTTTGGTGGAGCGCTTTTTTGAAAACTTGCTCCTGCGTGCGGAACAGACGGCCATGGCGATGCAAGCCCGTGGGCTGACCGGCCCAGACCATCCCCTGCGCTGGCACCGCCTACAACTGCGGCGGCTGGATCGCGGCCTACTGGCTCTACTGCCCCTGTTTTGGCTGCTCAGAACCTTGTCCCCCTAAGGTGACCGGCAACACAGCTTTTTCCTACCCAGGGGGATGGGGCTCGTCGCTGCCCATCGGCATGAGCAGCCGAGAGACACAACGCCCATCGGAAGAGAGGTAAAAGGAGAGCTGGCCCCCCATCCGCTGCACCACCCGTTGACACAGGCTGAGTTCCAGACCAGGACTTACCGATAGAGGCGACTTGAGCAGAGGATCCGCGTAGATCACCTGCTCTGGCCCCAACTGAAGGGCAGCCATCAGGTGAGGGTCGAAGCTGCCCTGATCCACCACCAGCAGCTCTGCATAGCCAAAGGGCTCCGCACCGCTGTCGCGAACGCTGGCTTGGCTCCACAGATCCAGCCGCCCCCCTTCCGGGCTGCGCAAAATAGCGGCTGTCAACACCTCCCAGAGCACCATCTCCAGTCGTTCGGGATCCCCCTGGATGGTAAGGCTCATGTCCCCATGGGCCCGCGGCCATAACTTGCGTTTTTGGGTCAGGGCCTCCACTCGGCGTAGGCTTTTGCGCACCAAGGTTGCCAAGGGCACCGACCGCGACTGCGGCTGCACCTGCCAAGTTTCCGACTGCAACAACGGCCCTGTGGAGACGGTCAGATCCCGCAGCCCTCTGCCAATTTCCACTACTTTTTGCCAGCGGGTGGCTTCGTCTCCGGGGATCTCCGGCACCTGACCCAGGCGGTGCAGGCTGTCCAGAAGGGCATTCTGCATATCCAGCAGGCGGCGGTGCTTGTACCAGTTCAACTCCCTGAGCACCTCCTGCCGCTCTTGCAAAGTTTGCATCCAGAGCAAGCGCCGCAGCGTCCAGCCGCAGGTCTGGGCGATCAGCATCACAGCCGCCCGCTCGTCGGGATCCCAAACCTTGCCCGCTTCTGCCCCCAAGATCAAAACTCCCAAAGCTCCCGCCTGCGAGGAGTTTGTCTCCCCCAGCGCCACCAGCAGCCAGGATCCCAGGCCGGCAGCAAAGTGCTCCGCACCGCTGACGCGACTGAGCCAAGTGCGGCTGGCAGGGGGGATCTGCTCCTGGGTGAGCGGCAGAGGTTCTGCCGACTGCAGCGCGTAGGCCAGTAGGGGATCTTGCAGGTCGATCTCGGTGGAGCCGGTCTCCGTCCCGGCAGCGGTAGTAAAAGGCCCCTGGAGCTGAGCCCGGCTTTCCCCCGGCTGCCAACTGACCACCAGCGCCAGAGGGATCCCCAGCAATTGGGCCGTCTGTCGGACGGTGGTGGTGTACAGATCTGACAAGGTGGCCAAGTTTGGCAAGGTTGAACAAGTGGCGATCAGGCCCTTGAGCAATTGCTCTTGTCGTTGCCGGCGTTGTTCTGACCGAATTTGCCGCAGGATCACCCCCACCTGTTGGGCAATCCCCCGCAGCAGTTGCCGCTCTTCCCGGCTCCAGGCCCGTAGCTGGGGATGCAACACCAAGAGCAGCCCTTCCACAGGTGTGGTGGCGGTACCGCCGACCCCGGTGTGGGTCAGCATCAAGGAACGAACCCCTGCCAGTTCCTGCCGCCAAGAGAGCAGGCGCAGATCTTGGTCGTAGTTTTCTGCCACGACCACCTCGCTGCGCATGAGATCCTGCCAGTCCTGGTCGCTCAGAGGGCTGAGCTGCTGTGGCAAAGTCTGCTTGCCTTCCCTGCGGTACTCGTAGAAGAGGCGGGGGATGGGGCTGTCGGGATCCACCGTCAACACGGCCACTGCACCGACTTTCAGGCGCTGGGCCAGGCCGACAACGGCTTGCTGGAGAGCCTGTTGCAGCTCCGCCGGGTTGTAAAGCGAGCGGCCCACCTGTTGCACAAACTCTTGGTCATCGGCCAACTGGCGAATGCGGCGATCCAGATTTTCTAGGGGGGCAGCCAAGGCCAACCCATTGGCGGCAGCAGCTACCAACTGTCGCTCAGCGGCTTGCCAGGTACGGGGCACATCCGATTGCACCCAGATGAACCCCAGCAGATCCTTTTCCAGCAAAATCGGGGCCGCCAAAACGGCCTGGGCCCGCAACTGCTGCATCAGCTTGGGGGGAACCTCAGAGCGAGTCGTCCCTGTGCCGCCCACCACCACCTGACCATCGGCGAGGGTGTAGTACATGTCCCCCAATTCCCGCAGCGAAAGGCTGACCTCCCCTGTTGGCCCTGCTCCGACTTTAGCCCCTTTGGGAACAGGGGGCTGAGAGGACTCCGTCCCCCCGCTGTTGCCAACAGCTTTGGGGGCGCTTCCATGGGGGACGAACTGCCCCTGGCCGCGCTCGTGCCAATACACCTGAATGTGGACGGCGCCCAGGAAAGACTGTAGCTCTTGCTTCACCCAGCTGACCCGTTCCTGCAGGGATCCCACCTGGCGCATCGCCGTTCCCAACCTCAGGAGCGGATCCTCAAGGCGCTTTTCGGTCTGCTGCTGCCAAGCGTTTTCCAACTCCTGCAGAGAGGCTGCCAACTGCCCCAGCAAAATTCCCAAGAGAGCCTTTTCGTCCTCATGGGTGGTAACCCCCCACATTTGGGATCCCAACATCAGGATCCCCAAGCAGCGCCGCCGTCCCACTGCCGTTCGCGACAGCGGGCCGTAGGCCGAGAAGGGATAAATGAAACAGCCCTGGATCCCGCCCAGTCGCCTGGCCTCCCGCTGCCAAATGCCCATGCGCGGCTCCTGAGAGAGGTCGGGCAGGCTGATCGGTCGCTGCTCGATCACCACCTGCTCCAGGATCTCCCCCGGCTGTAGAGGATGCACCGCCCGCAGTAGGGTTTGATCCTCAAGAAGGGTCACTCCCCCCTGACCCACCAACTGGTGATTTGGATAGTCGTAAAAGGCCAGCCAGATCAGCGGCGCCCCAAACGCCGCCTTGACATACTCCAGCGTGAGCTGAACGAGGGTGTTGGCATCGCTCTGCTCCCGCATCTGCTGCAAGGTTGCTTGCAGGGCCACCAGGGGAGATATTGGCCCAGCTCTATCGGAATGAGGGGGAACAGACTGAACCATACCTGTGTGGAGCTATTCTGCGGGTTCCTCTGCAAGTCAATGCCCTCTCAGCCAGATCTCCGTCGGATCTGAGCCTTATTTGTTGCTGGGCAACGCTGAGGCAACAGGTGAGAAGAAGAGAGCCCGGACTTGTTGCTGTTTGGAACAACTTTGGCATACTCTCCGCCCCAAGGGGCAGGGATTCTCGACGTCGGGCGTTCGCCCCATCCTCGACGCAGTGAAAGATTTGGTTTTCATCTCTCACCCAGCCCCAGTGTAGTCTGTCTGCAGCCGTCCTTCATGGCTTCCTAACTTCCCTGGGGTTGGTCGCGGAACGCTTGGAGAGTGTCTCAATCTAGTTTGGAATGACTGTAATTTCAGGAGGGCTTCACCACTGGGATCCCGCGCAGCTTGTGAGTATGGGTCACCAAGCTCTGGACAAAGTGTTGAAAGCGCTGTTTTAGCTTCTCATCTTTGAGATTGCCTTGCTCGTCAAAAGCGCTCCAAGCCCGACCGATGGCGATCTGCTCGGGGATTACCCAGCCATGCACCCAACGCACAATCAAGCGCATCTGGTTCAGGGTATTGCTGTTGCTCTCGCCGCCCAAAACGCTGATTAACCCAAAGACCTTACCCTCCAGTTGCTCAAAACTCAACAGATCCAGTGCATTTTTCAGGCTGCCGCTGATGCCGCCGTGGTACTCCGGGCTGGCTAGGATGATCCCATCCGCCCGCTTCATGGTTGCTCGTAGGACTGCCACATCGGGATAATCTGCATAGGATTCCGAGCCATCCACAAAGGGCAACTTCATCTGCCGCAGATCGAGGATGTGCAACGGGATCCCCAACTTCTCAAACTCGCGCCGCGCCACCTCCAGCGCCTGGTACGTCAGGGAATTGGGCCGCAAGCTGCCCCCGATTGCCACGAAACGAGCCGCAGAGGTTTCAGCCATGGTGGTTTGAGGATTGCCAGTGAGGGCTTGTAGAGGAGACATGGGCCGGACTCCCGAGCAGACATCAGTTACGTTGCAAACAATCATAACTCATACCAACTTCGAGTTGTAAAGATTTCCTTAACTTTTCTGCTCCGCAACGCTAACACGTTTGCCGAAGGGTCGCGTAGCGATAGCAGCCGGATTCCTATCCAGAACTGGGGATCTGGATACCCTTTAGCAAAGGGATCCGGGGCCAACGGATCACCTGCAGCAGGTTGGAAAAATCATCCCGCCAGACGGGATCCCCGGCTTGGGGCAAAAGGGGCTGCCAGGGATCCAGTTCCTGCAGGACTCCAGAGTTTTGGGCCAAAGGGCTCCGCCCTGCTGAGGCGGTCGTCGAAGCGTCGCGCGGCGATAACAGCACCCAGTGGGAAGGGGCCAGCCCCGCCTGGCGTTGCTCAGGGGAGAGATCCCGGTGGTCTTGGTGCCAAGCGTGAAGCTGCAGGGATCCGGCCAGGCCAGCCAACAGCGGGGCCAGGTCGAGGTGGCGGTTGGTGATGTTGAAGAGCAGCCAGCCGTGGGGCTTGAGCTTGCTGAGGTAGAGGGCCAAAGCCTCTTGCGTGAGCAAATGCACCGGCACTGCGTCAGAGCTGAAGGCGTCCATCACCATCAGGTCATAGCTGCCCTCTGGGATCCCCTTGAGGCTGAGCCGGGCATCACCGAGGATGACCTGCACCTGCGCCCGCGTCTGGGCCCACCGGAGATAGGAAAAATAGCGGCTCGCCCAATCGACCACGGTGGGATCCAACTCGAAAAACGTCCACTCATCCCCTGGCTCGGCATAGGCGGCCAACGTGCCGATCCCCAGCCCCAACACCGCAATGGCGGGCGTGGGATCCACAGTCTGGGCTCTGAACGCCGCAAACACCTGCCCAAC
>Ga0308391_1001275_pt1 | contig 10404 bp, 10 predicted proteins | sample Hotspr20Samplet1_FD_202363 | JGI IMG/M metagenome (GOLD analysis project Ga0308391, IMG submission 202363) | Hot spring phototrophic mat microbial communities from Octopus Spring, Yellowstone National Park, Wyoming, United States - 20050623_t1 ... | reverse complement strand
CAGCAGGCCCTCCACCCCAGTCTCCCTAAAGCGTTCCCGCCACAGCAGCACGGTGGGGCGCGTGGTGCCCAGGCGGCGGGCCAGTTCCCGGTTGGAGAGACCCTCGGCGGCGCCGAGGATAATGGCCACGCGCCGCGCCACCTTCTGCGTGGTGCGCGGATGGCGGGCGATCTGCTCCAGCTGGCGACGCTGGCTCGGGGTCAGGGCAATGGGTTCGGCGGGTCTCCACATACTTAGAGTTAGTATGTCACAGAACCCGCCTATTGTCAAGATATTTTTGGTACAGGACACTAGCGGCAGCCGCTGCAACTCGCCTCGCCCCTCGGACTGGCCGAGCCGCCGGTTCTGGGGCTGTCGATCTCCGGCATCGCGGGGACGTCCACCGTGGCTGCCTGCGGCGCCGGCGTGGGAGCCGCGCCGGCGCTTCGGCCGCTCACCGTCACATAGCCGAGATCGGGATTGTAACGTTCCAGGCCGCCGCCCCAGCCGCGCGCCGCCGGTTGAGGCGGGTAAAGATAATACGAGACCCGACTCGGACTCCAGAACGAGTAACCGAACGGACTGTGAAACAGGCCGCTGGCGGGAATGAAGGTGAACATGCCGAAGTAAGGATTCCAGTACCAGCCGCTTGCGCGCCACGGCACGCCCCAATCGAGCAGCGACTTGGCGGCGGAGATGTTCGCCAGCGCCAAATAGCCCGACCGGCGGGCGCTCCAGCGGTAGAGCGCGTCCGTCTGACGAGCGTCGAAGCGGTGCGCCACCAGTGTCTCGGCTTCCAGGGGGACCATCCGGCCCTTCTTGATCGCCAGCTTGCGATCGCCGACTCTCACGCTTGCCTTGCCCTTGTAAACGCGAAGTTCAGCCGGCTGGGCCGTGATTCGGTAAAGGCCCTTATCGAGAATGAGAATCTCAGAGCCGCCCACCAGCGCCGTGAGAGAATTGTCCGGGAGGATGTCCATCGCCTCGATCAGGGCCGTGCCCGCGACGAGCTCGAACTTGCTGTCCGTGACGAGGGTGGAGAGCATGCGCAGCGTGCTGTGCTCCCCCAGCCGGAGGATCACGCCCGGCGCGAGCAGCAGCTCGGCGCGGCCGAGCTCGGTACAGAGCAGACTGCCCTCGGCAAGATTGGGGAACTCCCCGAACTTTTTCTCGATCGGTTCGCCGTCGACCAGAACCCGGCCCTCGAGGTGGTGGATGGCGCCGGCGCGAGCCGAGACGATCGCCTGACCCCACGCGGCCGCGGCCAGAGTCCCAGCCGCCAAAGCGGGCAGCCACCGCAAAAGGTGCTTCGCCGGCATGCGCAGACCCTTTCTAGCCACATAGTGGCCTGAGGGTAGGACGCCTGTCAAGGAAAACCGGTTACCGTCCGTCTGGAACGCGCGCTCTTCGCCGGAGGAGAGCCGCCCGACGCGGGATTTTTCACTGCGGCGCGCGTGATCGTGTGCCTGAAGGAGAGGCCAAACCAGCCGTTCCCTCAAGCCTTCGCCGCCTCATGAGCCATAACGCTCCAGCCATCCGTCAAGCTGCCGCCGCAGGCGGTCCCGGACGGTGACGAAGCCCGCGTTGTCGTATTCATTGCGCTTCTCGCGCGGGTCGCCCGAAAGGTAGTAGAGTTCATTCGGCCCCTCGCCCCCGTTGCGGATCACTAGCTTGAAGCGGTTGTCCCGGGCCATTTGCGTGTTGCGAAAATAGCCGAACACCGTCGGGGGCCAAGCCTGGCCCTTGGGAAAAGTAAGCCCTCGCGCCAGAACGAGGAAGCTGCGACCGCAGAGGTTGCGGTCAGCCGGCACGGGCGCCTGCGCCGCCTCGCACAAGGTGGGCACCAGATCGTAGAAGCTCACCAGCTCGGGCCGTGTGGCCTCGACCGGGATCTGGCCGGGCCAGGACAAAATGAGCGGCACTCCGATAACCTCCTCGTACATGTTGATCGGGTCCGAGGCGTGCCCCTTGCTCCAGAGCCCGTGCCGGCCGAGCAGATAGCCGTTGTCGGCGGTGAAGACGATCAGGGTGTCGCTCCAGAGCTGCCGTCGGCGAAGCACCTCGAGCAGGCGCGGAATCTGATCATCGAGTGCGGTGACGCCGGCGGCGCACTTGCGGAGGTTGCCTATAACGTCCTCGAACATCTCCTTTTCGCGCAATGCGTTCGGCGCCGCCGGCTCCCAGCCGATGGTCTCAAAACGCGTCTCGGCGTACAGATCGTAGTACTTCTGCGGATGCCCGTCGTAGGGCGTGTGCGGATTCAGATAGCTCACCGTGAGAAAGAACGGCCGGCCGGGCGTCTGCCGGTCGAGAAACTCGATCGCAGCCTCCGTCATCAGCTCGGTGAGGTAGCCGCTTTCGGCGACGACCTTCCCGTTGCGGCTCATCCGAGGATTTTGATAGGGGCTTGAGCCGCCCAGCATCGTGTATGTGAATTCGTAGCCGTGGCCCGGCGCCGCATCATTGCCCATGTGCCACTTGCCCACATAGCCGCAACGATAGCCCTCGCGGGCCAGGATGTCGGAGATCATCACCTCGCGCGCGAAAGACTCCGGCGGCGACGCCTGGCCCTGCGGGGGATCATCGATTGGGTTCGGCGTCAGGAAGTCTTGGATGCCGTGCTGCATAGGCGTCCGGCCGGTGAACAGGGTGGCGCGGCTCGGCGAACAGATCGGCGTGACGACGAAGGCGTTCAGGAATCGCATGCCCATCCGGGCCAGCAGGTCGATGTTCGGCGTGCGGATCTCTTTGTTGCCGTAACAGCCGCACATCCAGGCGGCGAGGTCGTCGGCCAGGATGAGCAGGATGTTGGGCCGTTCGGGCTGGGTTCGCCGCTGCGCCCAAACGGCGGCGCCCGCCCCCAGCGCCGAACCCAAGAAACGGCGGCGACTCGGTCCTGACATTGGTTTCCCTCGGCGAGTTCGCAACGACAGCGATTGGCTCGGGCGCCGCCGGCGGAGGGCAGCGGCGCCCGCGCAAGCTCTATCGTACAACAGGCCCGACGTCGCCCTCGCTGCGGCGTCACTTAGACCGGTCTCAGTAACTTTTCCCGCGACCCTCGGGTGCTTAAGGCGACGCCAAATGCCGACTCCGGCCGTAGACTGCGGTATGGGGGACTGCAATGGTGGACTCACGGAATCGGCCGAGAAGGCCCCAGCCGGGCCGACGCGGATACGTGCTGCTGACCACTGCCGGCGGGCTGGTGGCCATGATGGGTGCGCTGGGACTGGCCGTGGACGCAAGCGCCCTCTACATCGCGCGAAACGAGGCGCAGGCCTATGCCGACGCTGCGGCGCTCGCCGCGGCGCTCGAGCTGGACGGAACCACGGCGGGGATCAGTCGTGCGCGCAACCGCGCCCTGGCGGTCCCTAACCGCTGGGGACTGGCGACGAACCCTTTCAGCGGCACGCAGGTCGACTTCGCGACGAGCGCCCAGGGCCCCTGGGCCTCCTCGCCCAATCCGGCCGCGGGCTACCGCTTCGCGCGGGTTCAGGCCTCGGCGGCCCCTTCGCTGCGCTTCATCCCGGTTGTGGGCGGACCGACGAGTTCCACGGTACGAGCCTCGGCGATCGCCGCCCAGGTGGAAAAGACGAGCTTTCGGCAAGGCTCCTTCCCGTTTTCGCCCATGGTGCATAACGCCGCCGACCCCAACTATGGCTACACGGTCGGCGAGCGCTATACCCTGCGCTGGGGATCCAATCCCCAAGTCGGCCCCAACGTCTGCCCGGGGGACCGGCATCCCACGTGGGTGGCGAAGGCGAAAGAGGGCTGCGCCTCCGAACGCGGCTACATCGAAGAGACCAGCGCCTCCATCATCCGCATGGCCATCGAAAAGGACTACCAGACCTACCTGCGGGCGATCGGCGAATCGGTGATCATGACCGGAGGCGCCAAACAGACCATTCGCCACAGCTTGATCAACCGGGTGAACCAGGACACCGATAACATTTCCGCTACGTACGCCGAGTACGTCTCACGGGGCATCGGCAACGGCCGCCGTCTTGTGGCTGCCCCCATCAACACCTGGTATCCCGACTACCGAGTGGTCGGCTTTGGTGCCTTCTTCCTGCTGCTGCCGTCGGAGTATCCGGCCGGCGGGACGAAGTCTTTCTGCGCCGAGTACATCGGTCCCTATGTGCAGGGCAGCCGGCGCAAAGGGGCCGGCGCGCCAGGGGCTTATGTGGTGAGGTTGATCGAATGAGACGCCGCGGCAACGCCATCCTCGAGTTCGCCTTGTCGTTCGGGCTGCTGTTTTCCGTCTTTGCCGGGGTGTTCCAGTTCGGCCACAGCTTTTTCCTTTACAACAACTTGCAAAGTGCGGTGCGCGCGGGAGCCCGATATGCGTCGCTTGAAACGTACGAGTCCGGCACGGCCACCCCGACGAGCGCTTATCTCACCTCGGTCCGCAATGTCGTCCTCTACGGAGACCCCGCAGGCGGCTCCACGCCGCGCATACCCCGTCTGAGGCCGGATCACATCCAAGTGAGCGTCACCATGGACCGGGGTGTGCCGACCGAGATCACGGTCGCCATCAACGGCTACCGCATCGACGCGGTGGTCGGGTCCTTGACGCTCAACGGCAAGCCGCGCGTCACGATGCCTTACATGGGGCGGTTCGCTCCGCCGGTCTAGAGAGGTGGCACTATGGTCCGTTCCAATCCGGCCTCCCGGCGACGCGGTTCCGCCCTGGTGGAAAGCGCCCTGGTCAGCATCGCCTTCCTGGCTGTGTTGATCGGGATCTTTGACCTGGCGCAATTCCTCATCGTCCGCCACAGCTTCGTCGAACGCGTGCGGGCGGCGGCGCGCTACGGCGCGGTGAAGCCCAACGACCAGACCGGAATCCGGAACATCGTGCTCTACGGTCGGACAACGACACCGGACGGCGCCTCCTCGGGCATCTTCGGCCTCAGCCCCGCAATGGTCGTTGTAGACCGCACCGGTGTGGGGACGACCGGGGAGCAGATCAGCGTCTCTGTCGTGAACTATCCGTACCGGCTGTACTCGCCTTGGCTCGGCGGCGTGCTGGCCGCCGCGCCGGTCACCGCCAGCCTTCCCATCGAGGCGCCGTAGCTAGAGCACATCCGCAAAACCTCGCTTGAGGTGGCGGAAGGTGAGCCCGCCCAAGAGAAACGCTGCGAGCGCCATCGCCAAAGGAAAGACCATTTCCTCCCAGTCGGGCCAGCGAGCCGACAGCAGCCGTTCGCGGTAGGCGCGCACCAGATAGGCCATCGGATTCCAGCGAAGTAGGAACCGGACTTCACGCGGGTAGAACGCCTCCGAAATGAAGATCGGCGTCAGCCAGAACCATAGCGTCAGCACCAGGACGACCACCTGCGCCGTATCGCGCAAATAGACGTGAAGGCTGGAGACCAACCAAGCGATACCGACCGCGAGCAAAGCGAGCACCAGCATATGCACCGGTAGAAGCACCAGCATCGGACTGAGCTGGCGCACGAGGATCGCCGTCAGCGCCACCACCAGCCCCAGAGTCATCAGGTGGCCGAGAAAGGCCGACAGGAAGATCGCCACCGGGATCATCTCGGCCGGAAAGATCGTCTTGGTGATGAGGTTGGCGTTTTCGACCAATGAGGCCGAGGCCCGCTGGATGGTCTCCTGGAACAACAGCCAGGGCAGAAAGCCGCACATGAGGAACACCGCGTAATTGTCGGTCACCTCCCCGCGGGGCAGCTTCACGGCCAGGCAGATGTCGAAGACGAAGATCCAGCATGCGAGCAACACGAGCGGATGAATCAGGCCCCAAAGCCAGCCCGCGGCCGAGCCCACGTAGCGTTGCTCGAAGTCGCGGCGCACCATTTGATAGAGCAATTGGCGCCGCGCGATCAGATTCTCGAGGAAGAAACTGCCCGGCACCCGCATAAAAAATCGGGCGGAAGCGCCACCGATTCCGCCCTTGTGATAGGATACCGGAAACCCGGCTTCCGGGCCGGCGCCGCCTACTCGGAGGTGTGCTACATTGCTGGTGACCATGCGATACGAGACTCCGGTCCGCTTCGTCCTGGAGGCCAAGCCCCGCGAGGTTTACTGGCTTCCGCCGGATGCCTCGGTCTACGAGGCGATCGAGCTGATGGCGACCAAGAGCATCGGGGCCGTGCTGGTGCTCGAAGAGGGAAGACTGGTGGGAATCATCAGCGAGCGGGACTACGCCCGCAAAGTGATCCTGAAAGGCAAAAGCTCGCGCGAGACGCCCATCAAAGAGATCATGAGCAGCCCAGTGATCTTCATCACGCCCGAGTGCCGCGTCGATGAGGCGATGAGGTTGATGACGGAGAAGCGCATCCGCCACCTGCCCATCCTCGAAAACGATCAAGTGGTGGGCGTCGTCTCGATCGGGGATCTGGTGAAGTTTCTGGTGAGCGAGCAAGCCGCAACGATCACCCAGTTGCACGCTTACATCACGGGGCGCTATCCCGCTTAAGCTTTCCGGCTCCGCCGCGTTGTTACACTGTCACTGGATGGCTGGGGCCGGCGACAGTGGAAAGCTGGAGGCGGCGGTCGGGGCCTGCTTGCAGGAGCTGGCCGAGGGGCCCGTCGTGCGCCGCTGCTTCCAGTGGATCGCGAACCGGCGCCGCTGGATCGACGAGCGCCACTTGGAGTTGTGCCGCATTCCGGCGCCCACCTTCCAGGAGCAGGAGCGTGCGCAATGGATGCGGGCGCGCTTCACCGAGCTCGGCTGGAAGGCCGAGCTCGACCGGGCCGGCAACGTAGTGGCCGCGCTCTCGTTTGAACTGCGCCGCTACATCGCCGTGACGGCGCATCTGGATACGGTGCTCGCACCCCGCTCACCGGAGGAGATCACTGTGGACGGCGACGGCGCCTTCCGCGGTCCGGGCGTGGCGGACAACGGCCCGGGACTCGCCGCCCTGCTGGCTCTGGCCGGCGCGCTCGGCGAGCTGAACGGCGCCGGCTGGGACTGTCCCCTGCTGCTCGTCGCCAACGTCGGCGAGGAAGGCGAAGGCAATCTCTCCGGAATGCGCCACCTGTGCCGCTCCGCCGGCCTCGGCAGCCGCATCGGGGCATTCCTCATCCTGGACGGGCCGTCGATCGAACGCATCACCTGTCGCGCCGTCGCCAGCCGCCGCTTCGAGCTCTCCATCTCCGGTCCGGGCGGCCACAGTTGGACCGATTCCGGTGCGGCCAATCCGGTGCACGCGCTCAGCCGGGCGATCGCGCTCTTTGTCGATCAGCACGGCAACGGGATCCGGCCTGGGACGGCCGGCGGAGACGAGCGCACCTCCTTCAACTTCGGAGTCATCGAAGGCGGCACGAGCGTCAATTCGATTCCGTGCTTGGCGCGCGCCAAGGTGGACCTCCGCTCGGAGTCGCCCGGCCGTGTCGAGGAGATGGTGTCGCGGCTCACCGCCTGCCTCGAGAAGGCGCTCGAGGCCGAGAACCAGCGCGCCGGTGGCGCCCGGCTGTCCGCGCGCATTCGCGAGATCGGTTGCCGCCCCGCCGGACGGCTCCCCGAAGAGGCCCCGTTGCTTCGCTCCCTGCGCGCCGTCGACGCCTGGCTGGGGATCCGGTCGTACCTGGACAGCGCCTCCACCGACGCCAACATCCCCTTGTCGCTCGGCATGCAGGCGGTCTCGATCGGCGCCGGCGGCGAGGGAGGAGGCGCCCACACTCCGGCCGAGTGGTATCATCCGCGAGGACGTGAGATCGGCCTGAAGCGCATCCTATTGGCTGCGGCTCTGCTGTGGAAGACCGAGGGAGCGGCCTTCGCTCGGGCCGGTCTGTGAGCAGCCGCGCACCAGCGCGCTGGAAGGCCGAGGCGGCCTTGGTGGTGATCGCTTTCATCTGGGGGGCCACCTTCGTTCTGGTCAAGCAAGCCCTCGAAGACGCCTCGACCCTGTTGTTTCTGGCGCTTCGGTTTTTGCTTGCCTCCGCCGTCCTGCTCGCGGCCTACAGGCGCCGCCTGAGACCCCTGGTGGCGGGCGGCTGGGACGGCATCCGGGGCGGGCTGCTCACCGGGCTGTGCCTGTTCGGCGGCTACCTGTTTCAGACCCTCGGCTTGCGCCTCACCACACCGGCCAAATCCGCCTTCCTCACCGGCCTGGCCATCCCGCTGGTCCCGCTGCTGGCCGCCCTCCTCGTGCGCCTTCCGCCCTCGGCGCCCGAGCTTTTCGGCATCACCGTCGCCACCGCCGGCATGGCGCTGTTGACGGCGCCGGATGCCGATCTAGCGATCAATCCGGGCGACCTGCTCACGCTCGGTGCGGCTTTCTTCTTCGCCCTGCATCTCATCGCCGTGGGTCATTATTCGCCGCGCGAGGGCTTCGAACGGCTCAGCGTGCTGCAAGTGGCCACCGTGGCGCTGCTCGCGCTGGCGGGCTTCTGGTGGGCCGAGACTCCGTTTCTGCACTCGAGCCTCACGCTGGCCGGAGCCGTCGCCGTCACCGGCATTCTGGCCACAGCGCTCGGCCTCACCGTGCAGGCCTGGGCGCAGCGCCACACCAGCTACACGCGAACCGCGGTCATCTTTGCCGCCGAGCCGGTCTTCGCCGCACTCACCAGCTTTGTGGTTCTTGGCGAGACGCTGACCGGCCGCGGCTGGCTCGGCGCCGCCCTGATCCTGGCCGGCGTCCTGATTGTGGAGCTCAAACCTTTTCACGGCCTGAGACGTCCGGAAAGAAGAAAGACGGAACCCCGGCGCAATCCCCTATAATCGAAGAAGAAGCAAGACCGCCTGGTAAGAAGAGGTCCCCACACATGAGTTTTTGGAATCAGCGGCCGACGGGCAAGGTATTGACCTTCGTCTTGATCGGAGTCACCCTCGCCATCGGCATCCTCATCGGCACTCTGGTGGACTCCCGGGTGAAAGCCGAGCGCAGCCAGCCGGTCACCGATGCCACTCCCCTGCGGATTCCCGATCCGGTCGAGCTCTCCAACGAGTTCAGCCGCCTGGCGAAACGGCTCGAGCCCGCCGTGGTGTTCATCGAGACGGATTTCGACCCCCGGCCGCGCGAAACCTCGCGCCGGGGTCCGTCCGAACCCGAAGAGGGTGACGAGATGGATCTGTTTCGACGCTTTTTCGGCGGGCCGTTCGAAAACATGCCGCGGCCGCGCCAGGCCACCGGCTCCGGCTTCATCGTCGATCCGAAGGGCTACATTATTACGAACCATCATGTGATCGAAGGCGCCGACCGAATCCGCGTCAAGCTCGTCGACGACCAGACCGAGCACCGGGCCCGTCTGATCGGCTTCGACCCGGAGACCGACCTCGCCGTCATCAAGATCGATGCCGGCAGGCCGCTGCCCACGGTCGCCATCGGCAACTCCGACGCCGTCCAGGTGGGGGACTGGGCCATCGCCATCGGCGCGCCGTTCGGGCTGGAGGCTTCCGTCACGGCGGGGATCATCTCCGCCAAAGGCCGCGACGTGGGCCCGCAGCAGTTTCAGCGCTTCATCCAGACCGACGCCGCCATCAATCCCGGCAACAGCGGCGGCCCCCTGGTGAACGTCCGCGGCGAGGTCATCGGCGTCAACACGATGATCGCCACGCGCAGCGGCGGCTACCAGGGAATCGGCTTCGCCCTGCCGATCAACATGGCGGTCAAGGTCTACAACATGATCATTCAAAGCGGGCGGGTCACCCGTGGCTCGATCGGCATCAGCTTCTCGCGCGAGCAGGCTCCCATGTTGCTTAAGGCCCTCGGAGTCGACCACGGCGTCGTCGTCAGCCAGGTGCAGCCCGGCGGGCCCGCCGAGAAGGCCGGCATCAAGCCCGAGGACATCATCCTCGCCATCGACGGAAAGCCGGTCAAAGACGGCGACGATCTGGTCTCGCGCGTGGCCGAGACGCCGATCGGCACCCAGGTGAAGATCTCGATCGACCGCGGCGGCAAGCGAATGGAGATACCGGTCAAGATCGAGGATCGAGCCCGCGTCTTCGCCGACGATCCCCGCTTCGCCTTCTACCGCGAGCGGAAGACGCCCGAGGCCGCTGCTCCGGCCGAGGCGATGTTCGGCGTCTACGTGCGCAACCTCTCCGCGCGCGAACGGACGGAACTGTCGCTGGAGGAACAACAGGGCGGCGTACTCGTCACTCGCGTCGAACCGAGGTCGTTCGGCGAAGACATCGGCCTGCGGGAACGGGACGTGATCGTGTCGATCAACCGCCGGCCGGTCAATTCGGTCGACGACGTACGCGCCATCCAGTCGACGCTGAAGTCCGGCGACGCCATCGCCTTCCGCGTCCTGCGGCCCGGCTCGGCCCGCGGCCAGGTCACGTGGTTCAGCACTTATCTGGCAGGTCGCATCCCGTAGAATCCGAAGGCCTTGGCTAATCCGCCAAGGCGCGCTCCAGCCGCGCCACATTGGCGCGCATCACCGCCAGATAATCACCCTCGCGCGGCACATTCGCGCAGGGATCGAAGACGACCACCCTGACGCCGTAGCCGGTCAGCC
>Ga0308391_1001270_pt1 | contig 10418 bp, 9 predicted proteins | sample Hotspr20Samplet1_FD_202363 | JGI IMG/M metagenome (GOLD analysis project Ga0308391, IMG submission 202363) | Hot spring phototrophic mat microbial communities from Octopus Spring, Yellowstone National Park, Wyoming, United States - 20050623_t1 ... | reverse complement strand
GCTGTTCCGCAAGAGGCCCCACACGGAGCTGAACCCCGAGGAGGTGGTCGCCCTGGGAGCCGCGGTGCAGGCGGGGATCCTGGCCGGTCATGTCGAGGACAAGCTCCTGCTCGACGTCACGCCGCTGTCGCTTGGGATCGAAACCATGGGCGGCGTGGTTTCCAAGCTCATCCACCGCAACTCGACGATCCCGGCCAGCGCCACCGAGGTCTTCACCACGGCCGTCGACGGACAGACGAATGTGCTGATTCACGTCGTTCAGGGTGAGCGTGAGCTGGCCCGGGACTGCCGGAGTCTGGCTCGGTTCGAGCTCAAGGGTCTCGATCCGCTGCCGGCGGGCATGGCGCGCATCGAGGTCCGCTTCCTGATCGACGCCAACGGGATCCTGAACGTGACGGCGCGTGATCTGCGAACGGGCAAGCAGCAGGAGGTCGAGGTCAAGCCCTCCTACGGCCTCACCGAGGAGCAGGTCGAGCGCATGATCCAGGAGTCCTACGAACGGGCGGAGGAGGATCTGCGGGAGCGCCAGTTGCGGGAGGTGCGGCTTGAGGCCGACCGCATCCTCCAGGCCACTGAAAAGGCCAAACTCCACCCGGCCTATTCCGAGCTCGGCGATGAGGAGCGGGCGCAGATCGAGGCGGCCGAAAACGAGCTCGTGCTGGCCTACCACGGCGGCGATCACTTGCTCATCCGCGCCAAGATCGAGCAGCTCAACCAGGTGACCCTGCGGCTGGCGGAGATGATGATGACCAGCGCCGTTCGCCAGGCGATCGAGGGCAACGAGTCCTGAAGAGAGGAGGCAGCCAAGGGCCCGTGAGCATGAGAAAGTTAAGCTGGGACGACGCCGAGGAGATCGCTCTGGCGTTGTCGGAAAAGTTCCCCGGGCTTGATCCGCTCAGCGTCCGCTTCACCGACCTGCACCGCTGGGTTACGGAACTCGAGGGCTTCGCCGACGACCCGAAGGCCTCAAACGAAGCCAGGCTGGAGGCGATCCAGATGGCCTGGTACGAGGAGTGGAAGCAGACGCAGGGGTAAGCGCTTGCCGGCCTGGCGGGAGCGGCAACCCAAGCGCCGGCGCTTCAGTGCGGCCCGAGCGTCCGCAACATGGCAAAAAAGATTCCGGAGAGCGCCGCCTCCGCGCCGGCCCAGAAAACAAACGACCACTTGATGAGATCGGCCCTCATCGAGTGCATCTCCTCGCGTAGCTTGCCCTCGACGCGGCGAATCTCTTCGCGCAGTTCGCCTTCGACCCGACGGATCTGTTCGCGCAGTTCGCCCTCGACTCGGCCGATCTCTTTGTGCAATTCGCCCTCGACCCGGCGGATCTCTTCGTGCAGTTCGCCCTCGACTCGGCGGATCTCTTCGCGAAGCTGGCCCTCGACCCGGCGGATGTCCTCGCGCAGTTCGCCTGCATTCCGCTCCAGATCCGCCTTCGTGGCTGCGCGCTGCTCGACGGTCGAGGTGACGTACTCAAGCAGCGAGCGAGCCTCCTCCTCGCCCCGCTTCGGCTTCAGCTTCTCATAGAGCTCGAGCAGGCTCGGCATCGGCCTGCCCCAAGTTTAACAAGCTGTATCGAGTCCCCCGTGGCGCGCTCGGCGCCGCCTGCGTCGCCGGGAGCCGAACCTGTTAAAATTGGTAATGGCCCGTCAGCGAGAGGGGCGGGAGTAACTCAAGGGTAGAGTCACGGCCTTCCAAGCCGTTGGTTGCGGGTTCGAGTCCCGTCTCCCGCTCCACGCCGATTTCTGCTAGACTTGAGGATGCCCGGCTTGTCTCCGGGGCGGTGTTTGGCTGGCGTAGCTCAGCGGGTAGAGCAACTGATTTGTAATCAGTGGGTCGGGGGTTCAAGTCCCTCCGCCAGCTCCAGCTTGCCGTGCCGGCGCCGGACCAGCTACAGTAAAGGCGAGGACGGGTGGCCGAGTGGTTAATGGCAGCAGACTGTAAATCTGCCGCTCCTTGCGAGCTACGGAGGTTCGAATCCTCCCCCGTCCACCAGCCGGCCTGCGGAGGGCGTCGCCGGGCAGCGCCGAGCGGGCAACACGAGCCGATGTAGCTCAGTTGGTAGAGCGCGTCCTTGGTAAGGACGAGGTCACCGGTTCAATCCCGGTCATCGGCTCCATTGCTTCAGTCGGGGCCAGTTCTACACCGGATTCGTCTTCCCAGGATCCGAGGGCAAGCAGGCGGAGTTTAGGAACGAGCTATGGCCAAAGAGAAATTCGAGCGGACGAAGCCGCATGTCAACATTGGGACGATCGGGCACATCGACCACGGCAAGACGACGCTGACGGCGGCGATCACGCAGGTGTTGTCGAAGAAGAACCCGCGGGTGAAGTTTCGGAGTTTCGATTCGATCGACAATGCGCCGGAGGAGCGGGCGCGAGGGATCACGATTGCGCTGGCGCATGTGGAGTACGAGACCGACAAGCGTCACTATGCGCACGTGGACTGTCCGGGGCACGCCGACTACATCAAGAACATGATTACGGGGGCGGCGCAGATGGACGGGGCGATACTGGTGGTGGCGGCCACCGACGGGGTGATGCCGCAGACGCGGGAGCACATTTTGCTGGCGCGGCAGGTGGGGGTGCCCTCGATTGTGGTGGCGCTGAACAAGGTGGATGCGGTGGACGATCCGGAGCTGTTGGACCTGGTGGAGCTGGAGGTGCGGGATCTGCTGAAGCGGTATGAGTTTCCGGGCGACGAGGTGCCGGTGGTGCGGGTGTCGGCGCTGGGGGCGCTGAATCAGGAGCCGCAGTGGGAGAAGGGGATCGAGGAGCTGTTGGCGGCGGTGGACGACTATATTCCGTTGCCGGTGCGGGATGTGGACAAGCCGTTTCTGATGCCGATTGAGGACATCTTTTCGATCCAGGGCCGGGGCACGGTGGTGACGGGGCGGATCGAGCGGGGCCGGATCAAGGTGGGCGACGAGGCCGAGATTGTGGGCTTTCGCGAGACGCAGAAGACGGTGATCACCGGGGTGGAGATGTTCCGGAAGCTGCTGGACGAGGGGGTGGCGGGCGACAATGTGGGGCTGCTGTTGCGGGGCATCGACAAGGACGAGGTGGAGCGGGGCCAGGTGGTGGCCAAGCCGGGCTCGATTACGCCGCACCAGAAGTTCCGGGGCGAGGTCTACGTGTTGAGCAAGGAGGAGGGCGGGCGGCACACGCCGTTCTTTACGGGTTACCGGCCGCAGTTTTATTTTCGGACGACGGACGTCACCGGGGTGGTGCGGTTGCCGGAGGGGACCGAGATGGTGATGCCGGGCGACAACGTGAATCTGACGGTGGAGCTGATCACGCCGGTGGCCATGGACAAGGGACTGCGCTTTGCCATCCGCGAGGGCGGCCGCACGGTGGGCGCCGGCACCGTGACCGAGATCCTGGAGTAGGAGATCGGATCGGCAGGGTCCCAGGATCTGGGCTACACTGGTAGAAGGCGCCGGGCTCGGCCGGGCGCGAGCGGCCGCTCCCGTCGAGCGTGACAGGGGCGTAGGTTTAAGGGTAGACCGGCGGTCTCCAAAACCGCGAGTGGGGGTTCGAATCCCTCCGCCCCTGCCATTCCCGTTAGTGAACGAACATCTTCCGGCGGGCGACAACGGACGAACATGACTTCTGAAGGTGTGCTGCAAAGGATCGGCCAATGGCCGGTGCGACTGAAGAACTACGTGGAAGAGCTCCAGACGGAGATGCGGCGTGTCACCTGGCCCAACGCCAAGCAGGTGCGAGCCACCACCCTGGTGGTGCTCGCTACCGTCTTCGCTTTCGCCGGATACTTCGCCGTCGTGGATCTGGTGTTGGGCCGCTTGATTACGCGCATCTTTGAAGCCTTTGTGAAGTAGCAAGGAAAGCATGGCCGAGCACGATCGTTTCTATCCCGAGTCCCACGAGGACTGGCAGCCGGGCGAAGCGGAGCAACAACCGGCCGCAGCCGGCGAGGATACGGCGGCCGGACCGGCCGAGCAGCCCTCTTTCGAGGAGGCGCCCGCGCCGGCCCCGGTTGAGGCTGCGCCGTCCAAACGCTGGTACATCATCCACACCTATTCGGGCTTTGAGAACAAGGTCGCCGAATCGCTTCGGAGCCGCGCCCAGGCGTTCGGCTTCGAGCATCGGATCGGGCAGATCCTCATTCCGACCGAGGAGGTCGTCGAGCTGCGCGGAGGCAAGAAGGTCACCAGCAAGCGCCTGCTGTATCCGGGCTATGTGCTGGTGGAGATGGAGATGGACGATGACCTCTGGCACGCCGTCAAGAATACGCCGCGCGTGACGGGTTTCGTCGGGGGCGGCACGCGCCCGGTGCCTTTAAGCGCCGATGAGGTCAATCGCATCCTGTACCGGCAGGCGGCCAGCGCCGAGCGCCCCCGGCCGAAGATGACGTTCGAGAAGGGCGAGATGGTCCGCATCACCGACGGTCCGTTCACCAACTTCTCCGGGCGTGTCGATGAGGTCAACACGGAGCGGGACACGCTCCGTGTGCTGGTGACCATTTTCGGGCGGCCGACGCCGGTCGAACTGGAGTTTCTGCAAGTGGAGAAGCTCACCTGACGGGAGCCCGGCCAAAGAGCGAGAGGTTTTATGGCGAAGAAGGTCGTTGCGCAAGTGAAGTTGCAGATTCCGGCGGGCAAAGCGACGCCGGCGCCCCCGGTGGGCACGGCTCTCGGCCCGCAGGGCGTCAACATCATGGAGTTTTGCAAGGCGTTCAACGCGCGGACGTCGGGCAAGGAAAACGAAGGTCTGATCATCCCGGTCGTCATCACCATCTATCAGGACCGGTCCTTCACCTTCATCACCAAGACGCCGCCGGTGCCGGTTCTGATCAAGCGAGCGGTGAACCTGGCCAAGGGTTCGCCGGAGCCGAACAAGAACAAGGTGGGCAAGATCACCGAGAAGCAGGTGGAGGAGATCGCGAAGCTGAAGATGCCGGACCTGAACTGCTTCACGCTGGAGGCGGCTATTCGCTGCGTCAAGGGCACCGCGGCCAGCATGGGCGTCGAGGTGGTCGCGGGCTAGCGGCGGGCGCCGGCCGTCTCGGTTTTGTTATACTGGCGTTTCACGCCGAAAAGGGGACCGGCCGGTCGCCCGGCCGACAATGAAGTTGAGCATGGGAGGCTGACGCCCGACGCGAGTGTCGAGGCGGAGGCCGTTCGGACCAGCTAAGTATGGCACACAAGCACGGGAAGAAATATCGCGCCGCTGCGGCGCAAGTCGAAAGACGCCTTTACAGCCTCGAAGAGGCGATCCCCTTAGTCAAGAAGATCAAATACGCCAACTTCGACGAGACGGTTGAAGTGCACATGCGCCTCGGCGTAAACCCCAAGCATGCCGACCAGATGGTGCGCGGCACGGTCGTCTTGCCGAACGGGCTGGGCAAGTCGATGAAGGTGCTGGTGATTACCTCGGGCGAGAAGATCCGCGAAGCCGAGGAGGCCGGTGCCGAGTACGTCGGCGGCGAGGAGATGGTCAACAAGATCCAGAAGGAGAACTGGCTGGACTTCGACGCCGTGATCGCCTCGCCGGACATGATGCGCTCGGTGGGTCGGCTGGGCAAGATCCTCGGACCGCGCGGCCTGATGCCGAACCCGAAGACCGGCACCGTGACGATGGACGTGGGGCGGGCCGTGAAAGAGGTGAAGGCGGGCAAGGTGGAGTTCCGCGTCGACCGCACCGGCGTGATCCACGCGCCGGTGGGCAAGGTGAGTTTCGCGGCAGACAAGCTCATCGAGAATGCCCAGACGCTCATCCAGGCCGTGGTGCGCGCCAAGCCCGCGGCAGCCAAAGGGCGCTATGTTCGAAGCGCCACGGTCTGCTCGAGCATGGGTCCGGGCATCCCGCTGGACGTGACCGCGATGAACATGCGGGTGGTTTGAGGCGGGGCCGAGGCACACCATATGAAGAAGCGCGAAAACAAGAGGAAAGAGGCTGAGCTCCTGCACCGGACGCTGGAGCAGACGACAACCGTATTCGTCACCGGTTTCGACAAGCTAACCGTTCAGGCCGACTTCGAGCTGCGCAAAGCGGTGCGCGCCGCGGGCGGCACCTACAAGGTGGTGAAGAACAGCCTTGCGGAGCATGCTGCGCAGGGCACGCCGTCGGAGAAGGTGTTGAAGGGCCTGACGGGGATGAACTCGCTGGCGCTGACCTCGGGCGACCCCGTGGCGTTGGCCAAGGTTCTGACCACCTACGCGAAGGACCATCCGAGCTTCACCTTCAAGGCGGGGTTGGTCGAGGGGCGGGTGGTCGATGCCGGCGCCATCGCTGCCCTGGCGCAGTTGCCCTCGCGCGAAGAACTGCTCGCCAAGATTCTGTACCTGATCCAGGCGCCGGCGCAGAGCCTGGCGCGGGCGATCCAGGGTGTGGGCCGGAACCTGGCGGTGGTCATCGATCAGGCGGTGAAGGAGAACAAGTTTTCAGCCTGAAAGCGGCGCCGGGAGAGGCCGGCGCGACGCGGGCGGCCAAGTTGGATCAAGTTGGATGGATTGAGGAGTCAACACAAGACATGGCGGACATCAACGCACTTGCAGAACAGATTCAGGGCTTGACGCTGCTTGAGGCTTCCGAGCTGGTGAAGCTGCTCGAGCAGCGGCTGGGCGTATCGGCGGCAGCCGCGGCGGTGGCAGTCGCGGCGGCGCCGGCGGCGGCCGCGGCCGCACCAGAGGCGGAGGAAAAGACCGAATTTGACGTGATTCTGACCGCGGTCGGGGATAAGAAGATCAACGTCATTAAGGTGGTGCGCGAAGTGACCAACCTCGGTCTGAAGGAGGCCAAGGAGCTCGTGGACACCGCCCCGAAGCCGGTCAAGGAAGGCGTCAGCAAGCAGGAGGCCGAAGAGATCAAGAAGAAGTTCGAGGCGGCCGGCGCCACCGTCGAGGTGAGGTAACGGTCCCCGGGGGCCAAGGCAGGGCGCGCGCGTCGGCGCCGCCCCCGTCTGGCGGATTGAACGCCGCGGGTGCGGTCTGCTATAGTGTAAACGATCCTGACCCCGGGCCGGATGCGGGAAAGGCGCCTGTGAAATTTTTGCCCTGCGTAAACTTCCGCAGTCTGTCTGAAGCTGCGAAGGTTCTAAGAGTGTCTTTTCTCGCCTCAACATCACTCAATTCATCTGAAATCCAGGAATGCCACCCTGGAACGCACCCGACCCTTATGCGCAATTCGCAACTTCTGGGGCCGCCCGCTTCCGGGCTTTGCCTTCGGAGTCTGGCGTGGAAAGTTCAATCCCGCGGCGGCAACGGCTGAAGGGCAGCGCCGTCTTGTGTCTGAGGAGTTGAGAATGGAAATTTCGGCAACAACGGCCACGCGCGAGCGAGTCGATTTTTCCAAGATTCGCACTTCGGTCCCGATTCCCAACCTGATCGAGGTCCAAAAGAAGTCTTACGAGCGCTTTTTGCAAATGGACCTTTTGCCGAACGAGCGCGAGGACATCGGACTGGAGAGCGTCTTCCGCTCGGTGTTTCCGATCTCGGACTTCCGCGGTCTGAGCGAGTTGGAGTTCGTCGACTACTCCATCGGCAACTGGGAGTGCAAGTGCGGCAATCTGCGGGGGCTTCATCATTTGCGCTCGACCTGCTCGCACTGCGGCGCCACCATCCGCACCGACCCCTATCACGGCGGCGACGTGCTGTGCGAGCGTTGCGGGACCTTCAACAAGAACATCGTCACCTTCTGCAACCGTTGCGGCGATCCGGTGAGCCTGCAACTGAAGTACGACGTCACCGAGTGCGAAGAGCGGGGCATGACCTATGCGGCGCCGCTCAAGGTCACCATCCGGCTGACCGTCTATGACAAGGACCCCGAGACCGGCGCCAAGACGGTGCGCGACATCAAGGAGCAGGAGGTCTTCTTCGGCGAGATTCCGCTGATGACGCAGAACGGGACGTTCATCATCAACGGGACCGAGCGGGTGATCGTTTCCCAGTTGCACCGCAGTCCGGGGGTCTTCTACGAAAAGATCCAGGCGCAGGGCTACTACCTCGGCAAGATCATCCCCTACCGCGGAAGCTGGGTCGAGTTTGAATACGACAACAAGAACCTGCTTTACGTCCGCATCGACCGCAAACGGAAGTTCTACGGCACGGTCTTTCTCCGGGCGCTCGGGCTGAAGACCGATTCGGAGATTCTGAAGGCCTTTTATGAGGTGAGCGAGGTCCGGATCCGCGATGCCAGACTCTGGCGGCCGGTCTCGCCTTCGCTCAAAGGCATGCGCGTCTCGCAGGCGATCAAGGACGAGCAGGGCAACGTCCTGCTGCCGCCGGGCCGCAAGATCACCGACGCGGTCCTGAAGAGCCTGGCCGAGGCCGGCGTGAGCGAAGTTCCCATCGCGGTGAACGACCTGGAGGGCGCCTGGGCCGCCTCCGATGTGGTCGACCTGAGCACGGGCGAGGTCCTGGCCGAGGCCAACCAGGAGCTCAACGAGTCGATCATCGCCAGCTTTATCGAGGCGGGCGTTGCCTCCTTCGAGGTCTTCTTCCCGGAGAAAGACGACGTCGGGGTGGTGATCTCGGCCACGCTCAAGAAGGATCCGGTCAAGACGCAGGTTGACGCGTTGCTTGAGATCTACAAGAAACTCCGGCCTGGCGATCCGCCCACGGTGGACACGGCGACGCAACTGTTTCAGGGCATGTTCTTCGACCCGCGCAAGTACGATCTGTCGCGGGTCGGGCGGATGAAGTTCAACATCAAGCTTTACGACCGGCCGGACGCCACCGACCGGGACAAGCGGACGCTCGACCAGAAGGACTTCATCGACGCCATCAAATATCTGCTCCGGCTCCGCAAGGGTCACGGCAGCGTCGACGACATCGACCACCTGGGCAACCGGCGGGTGCGCGCCGTGGGCGAACTCCTGGAGAACCAGTTCCGCATCGGGCTGGTGCGCATGGAGCGGGCCATCAAAGAGAAGATGTCGGTCTACCAGGAGATGTCGACGGCGATGCCGCACGACCTGGTGAACGCCAAGCCGGTGATGGCCGCCATTCGGGAGTTCTTCGGCTCCAGCCAGCTGTCTCAGTTCATGGATCAGACCAACCCGCTGTCGGAGATCACCCACAAGCGGCGCTTGTCGGCGCTGGGGCCGGGCGGCCTGTCGCGTGAGCGGGCGGGCTTTGAGGTGCGCGACGTCCATCCGACCCATTACGGCCGGATCTGCCCGATCGAGACGCCCGAGGGTCCCAACATCGGCCTGATCTCCTCGCTGTCCTGCTTTGCCCGCATCAACGAGTACGGCTTCATCGAAAGCCCCTACCGGCGGGTGGAGAAGGGCGTGGTGATCGACGAGGTCCGAATCACCAATCCGGGCGACACCGGCTTTGCGGTCAACGCGGTGGTGCCACGCGAGGAGCTGGAGAAGGCGATCCGCGCTCTCCGGCCGGATCAGCAGCCGCCGGAGTACGAGGCGCATTGCGTTTATCTATCGGCCTGGGAGGAGGACCGTTACATCATCGCGCAGGCCAACGTTCCGCTGGAGCGCAACCGGATCGCGCGCGAGCTGGTAAACGCCCGCCAGGCGGGCAACTTCGTGCTCAAGCACCGCGACGAGGTCCAATTCATGGACGTCAGTCCCAAGCAGCTCGTCTCGGTGGCTGCGAGCCTCATTCCGTTTCTCGAGAATGACGACGCCAACCGCGCGCTGATGGGCTCGAACATGCAGCGGCAGGCCGTGCCGCTGCTGCGGGCCGAGGCGCCCCTGGTGGGCACGGGCATGGAGGCGGTCACGGCGCGCGACTCCGGCGCCGTGGTCATTTGCCGGCGCTCGGGCATCGTCGACTCGGTCGATTCCGAACGGATCATCGTGCGGGTCGAGGGCGAGCTGCACGAGGGCCAGTTGTCGCGCGAGGTGGGAGCCGATATCTATCAGCTCACCAAGTTCAAGCGATCCAACCAGAACACCTGTATCAACCAGAAGCCGATCGTCCGGGTAGGCCAGCGGGTGCGCAAGGGGCAGGTGCTGGCCGACGGGCCGTGTACGGACCAGGGTGAGCTGGCGCTTGGCCGCAACGTCCTGGTGGCCTTCATGTCCTGGCGAGGTTACAACTTCGAGGATGCCATCGTGGTGAGCGAGAGCCTGGTGCGCGACGACTACTACACCTCGATCCACATCGAAGAGTTCGAGATCGAGGCGCGCGACACCAAGCTCGGCCCGGAGGAGATCACGCGCGACATCCCGAACATCGCCGAAACGTTCCTGCGCAACCTGGACGAAAGCGGCATTATCCGGATCGGCGCCACCGTCAAACCCGGCGACATTCTAGTGGGCAAGGTGACGCCGAAGGGCGAGACGCAGTTGACGCCGGAGGAGAAGCTCCTGCGGGCGATCTTCGGCGAGAAGGCGGGCGACGTCAAGGATGCGTCGCTCTACTGTCCGCCGGGCATCGAGGGGACCGTGGTCGGCGCGAGCGTCTTCTCGCGAAAGGGAGCCGAGCTCGACGAGCG
>Ga0308391_1001267_pt1 | contig 10440 bp, 7 predicted proteins | sample Hotspr20Samplet1_FD_202363 | JGI IMG/M metagenome (GOLD analysis project Ga0308391, IMG submission 202363) | Hot spring phototrophic mat microbial communities from Octopus Spring, Yellowstone National Park, Wyoming, United States - 20050623_t1 ... | reverse complement strand
GCTGCCCGAGATCGCCGGCGGCCGCGACCGGGTCGTGATGGTCAGGAGCCAGCGCAACCAGTACGACCACGCGGTCCGCACGGCCGGGCTCGCGATCGTGGAGGTGGGCCTGCCCGACCGGTTCGCCGGTGCCGGCTGCCGCGACGCGGAGGCCTGGGAGATCGACGCCGCGATCGACGCGCGGACGGCCTGCGTGCTCTGGGTCGCCCATCCGCGGGCGCGGCCGCCCCTTGCCGAGGTCGTGGCGGTCGCCCGGGCGCGCGGCGTGCCGGTGCTGGTGGATGCCGCGGGCCAGCTCCCGCCGGCTGCGAACCTGCGCCGCTTCCTCGAGCAGGGCGCCGACCTCGTCGCGTTCAGCGGCGGCAAGGCGATCGGCGGGCCGCAGGGAAGCGGCCTCCTGCTCGGCCGGCGCGATCTCGTGGCCGCGGCCGCCCTGCAGATGCTCGACATGGACTATCCGCCGGGCCTGTTCCGCCCCGACCCCGCCTTCCTGCCCACGGACCGCCTCGCGGGCCTGCCGCCGCACGGGATCGGCCGGCCCTGCAAGGTCGGCAAGGAGCAGATCGTGGGCCTGCTGGTCGCCCTCGAGCGGTTCCTCGCCGAGGACGAAGCGACGCGCCGTGCCCCCTGGCTCGAGGCCGTGGACGAGCTCGCCCGCGGCCTCGAGGGCCTGCCCGGCCTCGCCCTCGAGCCGCGGCTCGATCTGCCGGTGCCCGAACTCGCGCTCCGCCTCGAGCCCGGGCGTGCCCGGCTCGATGCCCGCGGCCTGCTCGAAGCCCTCGTCGCGGGCGAGCCGCCGATCCACCCCGACCCCGAGGAGGTCGAGGAGGGGCGGGTCGTGCTGCGGCCGGACTGCCTCCTGCCCGGCGACGTCGAGCTCGTCCTGGCGCGGCTGCGCACCCTCCTGCGCCCGCCCGCCGCGTGATCCCCGAGCGCGCCCGGGCGATCCTCGCCTACCTCCTGATCTGCCTCATGTGGAGCAGCTCGGGCCTGATCGTCCGCTCGATGAGCGCGGCCGACAGTTGGCAGATCAACGCCCTGCGCACCGGCACGGCAGGTCTGCTCTTGAGCCTCTGGCTGGTCCTCGTGCACCGCGGCGCGCTCGGCCGCCGGCTGCGTGCCGTCCACCCCTGGGCGCTGCTCGCCATCTTCCTGTCCTTCGCCGCCGGCACCAACCTGTTCATCTACGCCCTGAAGCACACGACCGTGGCGAACACCGCCTGCCTGGGAGCCACCTCGCCCTTCTGGGCGATGCTCTTGGCCTGGTGGCGGCTCGGCGAGCGGCCGAGCCGGCGCACGCTCGCCGCCGCCTGCCTGGCGCTCGCCGGGGCCGCCACCATGGTCGGCCAGGGCCTGGTGGTGGGCGGGTCGGGCTGGCGCGGCGATCTGGCGGCCTTGGGCCTTGCGCTCGCCTTCGCCTTCCAGCTCGTCAACCTGCGCGCCTTCCGCCGCGAGGAGCTCGTCCCGGCCTTCGCGCTCGCCGGCCTGCTCACGGGCGGGCTGCTCGTCCTCCTGCGCGGCGGCATGGCCGAACTCCCCGCCGCCGATCTCGGGCTCGGCCTGCTCTTGGGCCTCGTGCAGATGACGGTGCCCACGATCCTCATGATCTGGACGTCGCGCTGGCTCACGGCCGTCGAGATCGCCCTCCTCTCGCTGCTCGACACGGTCTTGAACCCCTTTTGGGTTTTTCTGTTCTTGGGTGAGGTCCCGAGCCCCTTGGCGCTCCTGGGCGGTGCCGTGATCCTCATGGCCGTGGTCCTCGCCGTGGCGCGGCGGCCCTGACGCGATCCGGCTCTCGCTACGAGCCGCGTTCCGGCGCCCGCTGCCCGGTCGCCGCCAGCGGCTGCGATCGGGGATGGAGGGCTCGAGCACCATCGGGGTTGCAGGGGAGCCGCCGGTTGGACGCTCGAGAACGTTCCGCCGAGCTGTTTCGAATGTTTCGAATGTTGCGAATGTTGCGATCGTTGCATTCGTCGGCCGGAACGGTTAGATCGGGAACGAGTCGAGAGGAACGAACCGTGGCCATCGCAGCACCGACGACCCTTCCGCCGTCCCGCGAGGAGGTGGAGCTCGCCCGCGCGGCGGGGCGGCGGCTGGCGGCCTTGGCGCGTCGCGGCCGCCCTTTGAGCCTGCAGCTGCGCGAGGCGGGCCGCGAGGAGACCGTCGAATTGCCGGCCGCCGCGGTGAAGCTCCTGGCCGCGATCCTGGAGGAGATGGCGGCGGGTCGGGCGGTCGCCGTCGCACCGCGGGAGGCCGAGCTCACCACCCAGCAAGCGGCCGATTTCTTGAACGTGTCCCGGCCGTTCCTGATCCGTCTTCTCGACGAGAAGAAGATTCCGTTCCGGCGGGTGGGCGCTCACCGCCGGATCCGCTTCGAGGACGTCGCGCGGTATAAGGAATCGATCGACGCCGAGCGCCGCAAGGTGCTCGACGCGCTCGCCGCCGAGGCCCAGGAGCTGGGCCTCGGCTATTGAGCCTGGGGACCCTCACGGCGTTCCTCGACGCCTCGGTGCTCTGTCCCGCGCCGCTGCGCGATCTCCTGCTCGAGCTCGCCGTCAGCGATCTCTATCGGGCCAAATGGTCGGCCACCGTCCACGACGAATGGATCGGGGCGTTGCTGCGCAGCCGTCCCGATCTCGCGCGGCAGCGGCTCGAGCGAACGCGCGATCTGATGAACGCACACACGCGCGATGCGCTCGTCACGGGCTACGAGGATCTGATCGAGGTCTTGAGCCTGCCCGACCCGAACGATCGCCACGTGCTGGCCGCGGCGATCAAGGGGCGCGCCGATGTCATCGTGACCGCCAACCTCGAGGACTTCCCGGCCGAGGTCCTCGAGCGTTGGGGCATCGAGGCGCAGCACCCGGACGCGTTTTTGACGGGGCTGTTCGACCTGGCGCAGCCGGCCTTCCTCCAAGCGGTGAAGACAGTGCGCGCGCGGCTGAAAAACCCGCCGAAATCCGCCGAGGACTATCTCGAGACGCTGAGGGCGCACGGGCTGGGCGCGACGGTCGCCGCGCTCGCGCCCTACGCTCGGTATATCTGACGGTGCTCCCCGGACGGTGCCTCGGTGGGAACGGACGTGCAGCGGCTGAGCTCGCGAGGCTGCGGCCGGAGAGTGCGGGGCCGGGCTCTCCAAGGACTGCGAGGGGCCCTATCTCCAGGTATGCCTTCTAATTGCCGAATTTCGCAGTCGAGCTGGAATTTACCTTCACCCCTCAGGGTCGCGCGTTCACCTAAAAACAGCACTGAAAAAAGAGCGGAGCCAAGTGCTACTCAGTGTTTAACGTGCATTTTCCTAGCACTCCTAGCTCCCTTCAAGCGACCATTTCAGCCGCACCGAGATCGCTCCTAACGGGCCAGAGGCGAGAGTACAACATCAATACGCTGTCCGCCATTTACTGCGACGCGACGCATGAGCCCACCACCTTCTGGTATGTAGGGAGAGGCGTGCCAGATGATCCAAGTCGCAACAAAAAACTCGCTGTCGGCAACTCGTTCGAAGCGGAAGAACCCTTGTGCATCGCATAGCGTAACACGACGTAGCTTCAGATATTCTTCAGGAGGCTCCTCAAGACGAACACTGCCAGAAGCAGGAAAAAATCCATGGTCGTCATTTTGGTAAATTGCCCGGATCCGAGCCCGCGCATAGTCGGTTGCGGGTATCAATTCAACCTCCCGGCCGGCGCACGTTACCGCTCCGCCGCCCCGCTGAGGGATAACAGCGCTCCCAGTGATGGTGTTCGGCCCGTCTACGAGGTATTTCCTTGTCAATTCCGCATCGAATCTCTCCACAATCGGAATGGGCGGCCCAATCGGCGCGCATCCTACCGAAGCAGCAATTATACCGATCGAGACGAAAGCAGATATAGCCCTAACCATATCTGCCCTCCGACTTGCCATACCAAACTTCAGGGGTATACGTATCCGCCAAGCTTTTTGTTATTCGCCACAAGGCCCAACACCAGACAACAGAGGTCGCATCGCTCATGTATTCAACGTTTGGACGCCGTCCCGTACATGGCCATTTGCCGCTTCTGCGATCCTGCCGAACGGCGACACGCATATGAGTTGAAATTGTCTACCACGGCGAGCCTGATCGTCAAGTGCGCCTCTTCGGGGCGACCTCAATCTCGGAGATCGGCCGGGCTCGCCACTTCCCGGACGTAAGATTTTGAGCCTCGCCTGCGTACAACCCGATCCACTCTACCTGCCGCTTTGCGAGAGGGTTTCGCGGCCCAGGCGCTCGAGCGGGAAGGGCCGATCCCAAGCGGCTGAGGCAAGCCGCGGCCGCTCTACCTGACGAACACGACCCGAGTCCCGCAGCCGCCCAGTCGTGCTCTCGACGAGGAGCGCGCCCGGGCCGGGAGGTGAGCCTCACACCCACTCGCGGTCCGCCCGGTAGGGCGAGAGGTCGAAGCCCGGGTCGCGGCCGGCCACCAGATCGGCGATCAGCCGGCCGGTCAAGGGCCCGAGCGTGAGCCCGATGTGCTGGTGGCCGAAGGCGAGCCAGAGATTGGGGGTGGTGGGGCTCGCCCCGATCACCGGCAGACTGTCCGGAAGCGTCGGCCGGCAGCCCTGCCATTCCGAGAGGATCTCGCCCGAAAGGCCGGGCACGAGGCGCTGCGCCAGCGGCACGAGGCGGCGGATGCGGCGATGGTCCGGCTTCGCCCAGGGGCTCGCGAGCTCCACCCCGCCCGTGAGGCGGAGGCCGCCTTCGAGCGGGGCGAGGACGAAGCCGTGCTCGCAGCTGTAGACCGGCCGGCGCAAGGCCGTGGCCGGGTGCGGCAGCATCACGTGGTAGCCGCGCTCGGCATCGAGTGGGACCGTGACCCCGCCCACCCCGGCGAGCCGCTTCGAAAAGGCGCCGGCCGCCAACACCACGCCGTCCACGGGCAACAGCCCGGCGGTCGTGGCGACCGCCCGGATCCGCGGCCCTTCGAAGGCGAAGCCCTGCGCCTCGGCCCGGAGCCAGTGGCCGCCGCGCTCGTGGAAGGCCCGGGCGATGCCCTGGACGTAGCGGCAGGGGTCGAGCACGTACCGGTTGTCGGTGATCAGGAGCCCGGCTTCGAGGTCCGGGGCGAGCGCGGGCTCGAGATCGTGCAGGCCGGCGGCATCGAGGAGCTCGTAGCGCCGGCCGAAGCGGTCCCACAAGCCGCGGTGGGTGGCACTGGCATCGAGCAATGTCGCCCGGCTGCGCGCGACCCAGAGCCAGCCGCCGGTGCGCACGAGCTCGCCGAGGCCGCATTCCTGGATCACGAGGTCGTGGGCGCGGTCGCAGCGTTCGGTGAGTGCTGCGATCGAAGCCGCCAGCGCCTCGACCCGCCGGGGCCGGGCGTTGAGCAGAAGGCGCAGGAGCCAGGGCAGAAGGCGCGGCAGATAGGCCCAGCGGATGGCGAGCGGGCTCGTCGGGTCGGTGAGGAGAATGGGGAGCTTGCGCAACAGGCCCGGGGTCAGCACGGGGGCGACCGAGCCCCGGCTGATCACCCCGGCATTGCCGAAGGAGGTGCCGGTGCCGGGCTCGCGCGGGTCGACGAGCGTCACCTGGTGGCCGTCGCGCTGCAGGAAGAAGGCGCAGGACGTGCCGACGATGCCCGCGCCGACGACCACGATCCGCTGCCCGCCGCCCATCTCGTCCTCGCCGTTCCACCCGCGCCGGCGCGGGCATAGGGCCTCGCCCCCGACCCGTCGAGCCGGCCGCGTGTAGGGCCGCGATCGTCAACCTTTTCTTCACCCTTTTCGCGCAGAAGGGGGGCAGTGGACGATCGGAGATCGGGCTCGGTGCTGGCACTCGCGATCTTTCTCCTGCTCGCGGGCCTCGGAGCGTCGGCAGCGCACCTAGCCGTACCCCGGGCGCGCTTCGCGCCCGCACCGGGCCCGTGGTGCGCGAGCTCGACCCTGCCGCGCGCCGGGCGGTCGAGCGGCGGTCGCGGGCCGCCTGCGCCGCAGCCGGCGGGCGAAGGGCTCGATCTGGCGGAACAGGTCGCCAGTCGTGACGGTGCCGAAGGGCACGACCGGGAGCCCGGCCGCGCGCAAGAGCTCGGCGGTCCACCGGTTGCAGGTGCGCAAGAGGTGGAAGGGTTCGGGCGAGGCCCAGAACACGCTCTGCGGGGCGCGACCGCGGGCGATCGGGATCGGCCGGCCCGCGGCGTCGAGCTCGAGGGCGCGGAGGGCCCGCTCGTGGAGTCGCGCGAGCCCGGCGGTGCTGACCTCGAGGTGGAACAGCTCCTCGCCGGGGATCGCGGTCGCCGGGCCACGGTGGGCGGTGAGGTTGACCGCACTCGGGGTCGGCCAGAGGGCGGCGCGCAGCGCCAGCCCGAGCGAAGGGTCGGGGTCCGGGTAGTAGAGCCGGTCGCCCCAGCCGAGCTCGAGCCAGTCGGCCTCCGGGAAGGCGGTCCGGAACGGGGAGTCCACGGGCAGGGCCGCGGCCGGGACGACCACGCCCGTGTGCCAGGCGTGGCGGACGACGAGGAGCGGCAAGAGCTCGGCCTCCTCGAACCATGCGCGTGGCGGGGGTGGCCCGGGGCAGCCCGTGAGCGAGAAAGCGAGCAGGCCGACGAGCAAGCCGAAAAGTCGGTTCCTCACCCTCGTCTCCTACGTTGGGAGCGGACCTCGTGCGACCGGTGTGGAGCGCCCGCCGCGGCCGTAGCCGGCGGCGAGCACCACCGACACGAGGCCGATCGCGATCCGGACGACGGGACCGTTCGCTCGCGTCCCCAGGTTCTCCCGTGGGCCTCGGGGCGCGGCGCGAGGCCGCCCGCCTCGGCCGGACCGGCGGGCGCCGGCGGGCCGGTGCGGCCCGCTAGCCGGGCGGGGAACGGACGGGCCGCGACACCGGAGGTTCCCCCTCGTGGGCTCGTCGCCTCGACCCCGGGGCCGGGGAGGGACGTGAACGCGGCGACCCCGTGCCGCGGAGGCCTTCCGGAGGGCCGGGCGCGGCGGGCGAGCCGGCGGACGAGCGGGCCGCTCCCGACAGGGAACGCCCGCGGCTCGGGTCTCGTCCGCACGGTTCCGGGCGGAGGACCAGAGCGGGCGGCCTCGGGCGTGCCTTCCGCGAGGGGCGTGGGCGGGGGCGGTGCGGCTGCGGCGGCGAGCCGAAGGGCGAGTGGGCCGATCGCGAGGGGCAGCGGCAATGTCTTGCGCCTGGTGCGTCATGCTCCCGGGCGGACCCGAACGAACGGGTCGGGCGTGCGTTCCTCGGCGGCGGACGGAGGGGGCACGGTGCCGGCGGCGAACCGAGTGCACGCACACCGGTCGGGCCGTGCCGGGGCCGAGGCATCCGGCCCGTCGCCGCGGCTGCGGGCGGGCCCGGTGGGGCCGTCGGCGTTCGCTCTCCGTGGCCGTCACCAGCGCGGGCCGGGGCACGGAGCGGCGGACGAGCCGGACCGGCGGCGAGCGGCCGGGGCGATCCGCGTCTCGCCATCTTCGCCGCTGGCCGTGCCGGGCCCGCCGCGGCCGGGCGCGCGCCCCGAGCGGACCGACGGCCGCGCGGGACCATCGCGGGACGGGCCGCCGACGACCCCGGCGACCCGCCGCAGGGCACCGCGAGGACGGGAAACCGCCGGCATCCCGACCCCGGATCGGCGGCGCGGCACCGCAGCCGCTCGACGCCCGGTGGCGGGGCGGTTATCGGGCGGCCGATCGTTCGCCCCGGATGGCCATGCCCCTGCTGCCGCCCCTCCGCGAGGTTTGGCGCGACGCTTTGCGCGAGGCGCTCGTCCACGGGCCGTTGCGCCTTCTGCCGCGCGAGCGGCGCCGGGCGATCGACCGCCGGCTGCGCGGCCGCGAGGAGGCGCGCAAGCTCGCGCTCGCCGATGCGGCGATCGTCTCTTACGGCAAGAGCGGACGGACCTGGCTGCGGGTCCTCCTCTCCCGGGTCTACACGCTGCGCCACGGCCTTCCCTCGAACCTGATGCTCGAGTTCGACAATCTGCACCGGCTCGATCCGGCGATCCCGAAGCTGCTCTTCACCCATGCCAACTACATCCGCGATTGGACGGGCGAGTGGCAGAGCCGGCGTCATCTCCACGGCGTCCGCACCGTGCTCCTGATCCGGCATCCCTGCGACGTCGCGGTCTCGCAATACCACCAATGGCGGCATCGCATGCGCCCTTGGAAGACCGTGCTCAACCACTACCCGCCACCCGGCGCCCCGGTCGAGCTCGAGGCGTTCTTGCTCGATCCTGCAGTCGGCCTGCCGGCGATCCTCGCTTGGCTCGAGCTCTTCGAGCGGGAGCTCCCGGCGATCCGCGACCACCTGCTGATCCGCTACGAGGATCTGCGGCGCGACACGGCAGGCGAACTCGCCCGGTTGCTCACCTTCCTCGGCACGCCGGCGAGCGCCGCGGAGATCGCCGAAGCGGTGGCCTTCGCCCGCCTCGACAACATGCGGCGGCTCGAAGCCGAGGGGGCCCTCGCCTTCCACGGGATCCGGGCACGCCCGCGCGACCCGTCCGACCCGCGCTCGTTCAAGACACGCAAGGGGATGGTGGGTGGCTGGCGGGGCGAGCTCGGGCCCGAGGCGGCGGCGCGGATCGAGGCTTGGCTCGGCGCCCGCGGGGCTTTGCCGTTCGGCTACACCCTCGAGCCGGAACCACTCGCCGGCTGATCGCCCGCTCCGCCACGCGGCGCCGGAGAGGGGCGGTGCGGCTCGGCTCGGGCGCGGAGCGGGACGGCCCCGCGAGGTCCAGCCGGGAAAGCTGCCGGCCGTTGGCGGCCGGCCGCCGCGCTGTCGCGGCGTCTCGCCCTCCCCGTGGTACTCCCGGCCGGACGCTCCGCACCGAGCAAGCCACCCTCCCGGCTCCGGGCGGGCCGAATCCGCCCGTCGAGCCGGCACGATCGCTTCGTCTCCTCGACCATGGGCCGGCCAACGGGACGAGCCTGACGGTGGCCGCGCCTGGCCGGTTGGAATGGTGCGCCTCGCCAGCCCCGACCCCGTTCCGTCGGGCGGAGGGATGCTCCCCGGGCGGCCGTGCCGCGATCGGCGGCGCCGACCCCGGTGGTGCGTCCGAACGTCGAATGCGCCTCGAGCTCATCCGGGCGGCTACCCGATCGTCCCTCGGCGACCGTGCCAATCCGCGCGCCGTCGCAGCACCGCCGGGCCGTGCTCCGGCCCCGGATCGAACGTCCGCCGTCCTCCGCCGCTGCGAACGGGCTCGGCGCCGTGCCGGTCTCGGCGTGGAGGACCGCGACGCGCACCGGCGCGGCGAGCTTCTCCGCGGGCCCGCCGGCCCTCGAAGCGGCCGTGGCCGCTCCGCGACGGCCCGGACGCCTCCCGTCGTCTCCTTCGTCCGAGCCTTCGTTCGGCGCACGCTCGCGCGAAGGGGGCATCCTTCCCACGAAGGGGCAGCCCCTTTCGGGGGCCTCCAGCTCGTCGCCGGCCGCGACCGGAAGGCAGAGGGCGCCCGTGACGAACTTCGATCCGGCACGGAGGGCGAGCCCTCGCTGCCGGACCGCCCCTCCAACCGCACCAGCCGGCCGACCCGCGCTCCGTCACGGCGCGCAGGGGCGGCGGGCGGTCGGCGCGGGTACCTCGGTCCGGAGGGGGGTGGCGGCGATCGGGCTGGTGTTGCGGTCGGGCGCGGCGCTGCCGCTCGGCTACACTCCGCGCCGGCAACGATAACGGGCCGAGCGGGTCCCGGGCGTCTCGTTCGGCCGAGGAAAGCGCGCGCGGCTCGCGAGCCGATTCCGCCTTCGAACCTTCTCCCGTGTCCCGCGCCGAACGACGGTACCGGCGAGTCGGCCGCGCGTCGGTCACGAATCCGTCGGGTCACCCCGCCCGTGGGCCGCTCCGGTCCCGGCGCTGCGCGAATGGGCTCCGAGGCTCGGCGCCCCGGTCGGCTCGGAAGAGGATGGTTCCGCGGCGAGGGATCGCCGCGCGGCCCCGTCCGGGCTCCTGCCGGTGCGAGGGGTCTCGATGCGCCTCGGCCGCCCTCGCCGACCCGTTCGAGCCGGCGCCGGACACGCGCCGACGGTGGCCCTCCGGCTCGTCCGGCCGGGACGTTCGGGCCGAGACGGCGTGGGTCCGGGGCTCGCCGGCGGCTACGCCCGGCGATGCCCCGCGGCCGTGGCGAGCCGACGCTCGGTATCGACGATCACCGCCCTCGACCGGCGCGCGCGTCGCGGGTGGACGGAACGCCTCGGGACCTCGCTCGCCGTACCCGTCCCGACGGGCGGGCGGGGCGCCCCCGACCGCGCATCCCGCCGCGCTCCCGCCCGGCGTGCGACCCGCGCCGGCCAGGGGTCCTGCCCCGCGGTTCCGGGGGCGTTGACCAGCGCGATCCTCGGGCATCGTCGGGCCGGCCGCACCCCCGCCGCCGAGATGAAGCGCGCGGTTGGTGGCGACCGGCAACGACCCGGGGCCACCGAACCGGCAGCATCCGCGAAAGCTCGGGCCCACCGGGGCGGGCGGCGGTCCTGTTCGGGACCGGGGGCGGGCGC
>Ga0308391_1001251_pt1 | contig 10530 bp, 7 predicted proteins | sample Hotspr20Samplet1_FD_202363 | JGI IMG/M metagenome (GOLD analysis project Ga0308391, IMG submission 202363) | Hot spring phototrophic mat microbial communities from Octopus Spring, Yellowstone National Park, Wyoming, United States - 20050623_t1 ... | reverse complement strand
CGCAGTTTCATCCGCCCGTTTCAGTGCTCTTCAGCGAGCCGAAAATTCCTCAATTAAGAGCGTTTCACTATATGCTGATAGCGCCCCAAAGTTTCAGTGCTCTTCAGCGAGCCGAAAATTCCTCAATGGAAAGCGTCGCTCGCGCGGTCAACAGGGACGCCCGTTTCAGTGCTCTTCAGCGAGCCGAAAATTCCTCAATACAAAGCGGAACGGCGCGTTGACACAACCACCGGCGTTTCAGTGCTCTTCAGCGAGCCGAAAATTCCTCAATTCGAGTTGACGTTGACGTTTCTGTACAACGAGACCACGTTTCAGTGCTCTTCAGCGAGCCGAAAATTCCTCAATTTGACCTGACGGAAATAGAACCGATCACTAGCGGGCGGTTTCAGTGCTCTTCAGCGAGCCGAAAATTCCTCAATGTGTTGTGACAGGCGTTCCGAGAAACTCATACACGTTTCAGTGCTCTTCAGCGAGCCGAAAATTCCTCAACGAACTGACTACCGACTTTCAGCCTCGTCGAGCGTGAGTTTCAGTGCTCTTCAGCGAGCCGAAAATTCCTCAACGCGCATCTGGAGGCGCTGCTCGTCGAGGCGTTTCCGTTTCAGTGCTCTTCAGCGAGCCGAAAATTCCTCAATTGGATTGAAACGCCTGGACATTCGCGATCTTTTTAGGGTTTCAGTGCTCTTCAGCGAGCCGAAAATTCCTCAAGAAGACGAGGTGTTGTGACGGCAGCGCGCGGATTGTGTTTCAGTGCTCTTCAGCGAGCCGAAAATTCCTCAATTGAGGCTTGACAACCGTCAGCGTGTGTGGTATAGGTTTCAGTGCTCTTCAGCGAGCCGAAAATTCCTCAATTTGGCGGTCGCGGGCGCTAACCGTAGTGTTTGACGAAGTTTCAGTGCTCTTCAGCGAGCCGAAAATTCCTCAACCGACGTGCAGCGCGTCGCGCCCGAAGTCCAGCCAGGTTTCAGTGCTCTTCAGCGAGCCGAAAATTCCTCAATCGGTTGATGTCGAGACGGCGTATGAGCGCGTCGCGGGTTTCAGTGCTCTTCAGCGAGCCGAAAATTCCTCAACTGATCAGTTCCGCCTGACTTCGCGCCGATCGGTACGTTTCAGTGCTCTTCAGCGAGCCGAAAATTCCTCAATCAAGGAAAAAAAAGAAAAAGCGCCCCGCATCAAATGCGTTTCAGTGCTCTTCAGCGAGCCGAAAATTCCTCAATGTCGTTCCTCGCGCATATCCACCCGCTGACCGGGCGTTTCAGTGCTCTTCAGCGAGCCGAAAATTCCTCAACGAAACGCTGCTGTACACCGTCAACGGGCAGTCGCGTTTCAGTGCTCTTCAGCGAGCCGAAAATTCCTCAATCATACAAACTCGACCCGTCGCTTACCAAGCCCGGCGTTTCAGTGCTCTTCAGCGAGCCGAAAATTCCTCAAGGGTCGCACATTCCCGATCAGTACCAGCACCACCTGTTTCAGTGCTCTTCAGCGAGCCGAAAATTCCTCAAGCTAGCCGCCATCACCCCGTCTGCGATGTGAATTCCGTTTCAGTGCTCTTCAGCGAGCCGAAAATTCCTCAATTGAACCGCACCGAGCCGATCTCTGAACCGTTGAAAGGTTTCAGTGCTCTTCAGCGAGCCGAAAATTCCTCAATCAACCCGCAGCCCGCAGTACTCGACGGCGGCGGTAGTTTCAGTGCTCTTCAGCGAGCCGAAAATTCCTCAATAACGAATGTCGGTTCCGGCAAGCCGCTTTCGGCGGTTTCAGTGCTCTTCAGCGAGCCGAAAATTCCTCAACGCGGATCGCGGCATCGCGCTGGCATTTTTCGCGAGTTTCAGTGCTCTTCAGCGAGCCGAAAATTCCTCAATTACGGGATGCCGCAGGCGCGCGTGCATCGCGGGCGCTGTTTCAGTGCTCTTCAGCGAGCCGAAAATTCCTCAACCTTCAGCCGCGCCGCCCGCGCCCAGTCCGAATTGGTTTCAGTGCTCTTCAGCGAGCCGAAAATTCCTCAATCTGGCGAAAACACTGCGCGAACAGCGCGAGGTGAAGTTTCAGTGCTCTTCAGCGAGCCGAAAATTCCTCAACGTCGGTGTCGTAGTCGAAATCGCGCAGATGACGCGTTTCAGTGCTCTTCAGCGAGCCGAAAATTCCTCAATCCGCCGCCGCCCGCCGGATCGCGCTACCGGCGGACGTTTCAGTGCTCTTCAGCGAGCCGAAAATTCCTCAATCGACCGCAATCTCAAAAACCGAAAGGTGCAGGCGCTGTTTCAGTGCTCTTCAGCGAGCCGAAAATTCCTCAATGCCAAAGCCCCGCACCTCGCAGGTGTGGGGCTTTTGTTTCAGTGCTCTTCAGCGAGCCGAAAATTCCTCAAGGTGCGGAAGTGGCGGGGGAGTACCGAGAAGTGTCGTGTTTCAGTGCTCTTCAGCGAGCCGAAAATTCCTCAATTCGAGCGCCGCAAGCGCGTCCTCCAGATCGCCGACGCGCGTTTCAGTGCTCTTCAGCGAGCCGAAAATTCCTCAAGCGCTGCTGCCGCATCTCACGCAACTCGTCGCAGCGTTTCAGTGCTCTTCAGCGAGCCGAAAATTCCTCAATCTTTCGCCGACCTGATAACCACAATGTTGGGGTATGTTTCAGTGCTCTTCAGCGAGCCGAAAATTCCTCAAGTGCGATGTCCGCCGGATCGAGAAGCGGGTTGTCGCGTTTCAGTGCTCTTCAGCGAGCCGAAAATTCCTCAATCTTCTTTGAGAATTTCGTCGGCGCATACGCGGCGGAGTTTCAGTGCTCTTCAGCGAGCCGAAAATTCCTCAATGGCCGTGGCGCAATGCAAATAATGATCACTGGATGCCGTTTCAGTGCTCTTCAGCGAGCCGAAAATTCCTCAATCACCGCTCTCCCGAGCCGTCGAGCGTAATTCGATCGAGTTTCAGTGCTCTTCAGCGAGCCGAAAATTCCTCAACTCGGAAGACCCCGCGCTACTGGCGTTGTTCCGCGCGTTTCAGTGCTCTTCAGCGAGCCGAAAATTCCTCAATTGTGGTCAATAGCGGCTACACGACGTTGCTTGACGTTTCAGTGCTCTTCAGCGAGCCGAAAATTCCTCAATCTGTTCTAGGCGCTTGCTGGGAGGAGGAAAACAGCAGGTTTCAGTGCTCTTCAGCGAGCCGAAAATTCCTCAATTCCCGCGTTGGACGCGGGTGAGGGGGAACGAGGAGAGTGTTTCAGTGCTCTTCAGCGAGCCGAAAATTCCTCAATCAACGACAACGAATCGGCAAGCGCGCGCGTGGCAGGTTTCAGTGCTCTTCAGCGAGCCGAAAATTCCTCAATTGACAAAACGGGTGTTCTGGAGTATACTGCGGACTAGTTTCAGTGCTCTTCAGCGAGCCGAAAATTCCTCAAGCTGCGAAGCGGTACGGTTATTGCGGGAAGTGCAAGTTTCAGTGCTCTTCAGCGAGCCGAAAATTCCTCAACAGACCCGCAACGCGCGGTTTGTGCATCTGCGCGCCGTTTCAGTGCTCTTCAGCGAGCCGAAAATTCCTCAATCTTTGCACCGACGTACAAACTGATGTTACCCGTTTGTTTCAGTGCTCTTCAGCGAGCCGAAAATTCCTCAATCGGTCTGGGAGCAAGTACGCCGGACGCTGCGCGCACGTTTCAGTGCTCTTCAGCGAGCCGAAAATTCCTCAATTCTTGTTGATTTCGGGGGCGTTCGGCGGCTGCGGAAGTTTCAGTGCTCTTCAGCGAGCCGAAAATTCCTCAATCATCCCTCGCCGGACGGTTACGCTTGATGAGTTATGTTTCAGTGCTCTTCAGCGAGCCGAAAATTCCTCAATGCCGCTGCGTCGCCAGATGAACCGCTGCCACCCGGAGTTTCAGTGCTCTTCAGCGAGCCGAAAATTCCTCAATCGACCGCGAGTCGAAAGACTACGCGGTTGAATACAAGTTTCAGTGCTCTTCAGCGAGCCGAAAATTCCTCAACGAGCGTAATTCGATCGACGGCGAGTTCGTTGAATAGGTTTCAGTGCTCTTCAGCGAGCCGAAAATTCCTCAATGAGCGGGATAGTGGATATTGTCAGATACGGCGAGCGTTTCAGTGCTCTTCAGCGAGCCGAAAATTCCTCAATTCTCGTTCATTTCCACACCTCTACCAGCGCGTTCGCAAGGTTTCAGTGCTCTTCAGCGAGCCGAAAATTCCTCAACAAATTACTTCCTACTCACCCAACTCCACTGTGCGGTTTCAGTGCTCTTCAGCGAGCCGAAAATTCCTCAAAAATGACGATTGACGAACTGCTGACAGACGAAGCGCGTTTCAGTGCTCTTCAGCGAGCCGAAAATTCCTCAATTGGCGCGTCGATTTCTTGTACTTCTTACTGATAATGTGTTTCAGTGCTCTTCAGCGAGCCGAAAATTCCTCAACCAGCGCGCGAAGGACGCGACGTACTCCCGCGTTGCGTTTCAGTGCTCTTCAGCGAGCCGAAAATTCCTCAATTTCTGATCGCGTCCTCAAGCGCGCGTAGCGCGCCGATCGTTTCAGTGCTCTTCAGCGAGCCGAAAATTCCTCAACCCGCCGTCGCCGCTTCGGTTGCAGCGGTAATCGCGAGTTTCAGTGCTCTTCAGCGAGCCGAAAATTCCTCAATATGAGTTCTCGACGAGCGACGACGGCGACGAGCGCGTTTCAGTGCTCTTCAGCGAGCCGAAAATTCCTCAACAACGCGAACACCAGAACCGCCGGACGCGCGTCCGGGTTTCAGTGCTCTTCAGCGAGCCGAAAATTCCTCAATCGCGCGTCAAGAACTCGACGCAGAGTTTCTGGAAGAGTTTCAGTGCTCTTCAGCGAGCCGAAAATTCCTCAATCGGTAGGTTTCGGTAACGTAAACCAACGGCGCAGACGTTTCAGTGCTCTTCAGCGAGCCGAAAATTCCTCAATTGACCGCGAGTCGAAAGACTACGCGGTTGAATACAAGTTTCAGTGCTCTTCAGCGAGCCGAAAATTCCTCAATTGCGCCGCGCGGTCGATTGGGCGCGGGGGGTGCGCGGTTTCAGTGCTCTTCAGCGAGCCGAAAATTCCTCAATTCCGATCCGCGCAAAGAGCGCGCCGATAAACGACATGTTTCAGTGCTCTTCAGCGAGCCGAAAATTCCTCAATTTGAAACGCCAGTCGGTGTGGCTGTTCGGTGTTCGTTTCAGTGCTCTTCAGCGAGCCGAAAATTCCTCAATTCTGGTACGAGGCAGCGCGCTGGGCTGTTGATCACGGGTTTCAGTGCTCTTCAGCGAGCCGAAAATTCCTCAATCCCGCGCCGCCGGCGCGTGCGCCGCGCCCCGCGCAGCGTTTCAGTGCTCTTCAGCGAGCCGAAAATTCCTCAATTTACGCTGGGGCGATGGTGGGGCAACTATGATTTTGCGTTTCAGTGCTCTTCAGCGAGCCGAAAATTCCTCAATCCGGCGGGGTACGATCCCCGCACATTCCAATTCCCACGTTTCAGTGCTCTTCAGCGAGCCGAAAATTCCTCAATCCCCACCCCAGGAGGCGCGCCAGGATGGCCGCATCCGTTTCAGTGCTCTTCAGCGAGCCGAAAATTCCTCAACGTCGGTTGGCGGTCGTCTTCCCGCGCGTCTTCACGCGTTTCAGTGCTCTTCAGCGAGCCGAAAATTCCTCAAGCGCTGATGTTCGGAAAATACTGAACGTAATAGTGAAGTTTCAGTGCTCTTCAGCGAGCCGAAAATTCCTCAATTCGGCTTGGTCTCCAGCGTGAGTTGATACTCACGCCGTTTCAGTGCTCTTCAGCGAGCCGAAAATTCCTCAAGTGAGGAACGTCCAGCCCCAGCGTGATGACTCGATGTTTCAGTGCTCTTCAGCGAGCCGAAAATTCCTCAATCAAACTAGACGACGTGGAACTGAGCCGCCCCAGCGGTTTCAGTGCTCTTCAGCGAGCCGAAAATTCCTCAACTTCGCCGCGCGATGCAGATCGGAGAGGACGGTCAGTAGTTTCAGTGCTCTTCAGCGAGCCGAAAATTCCTCAACGCGCGGGCGGTGTCCGCAAACCAATTCGACAGTATGTTTCAGTGCTCTTCAGCGAGCCGAAAATTCCTCAATTCTTTGGAGCGCGGCAGCGTCTGGGATTTGTGGGCGTGTTTCAGTGCTCTTCAGCGAGCCGAAAATTCCTCAACCAGCACGCCCAGCGCCTCAGCGCGCTGCTGCTGGGTGTTTCAGTGCTCTTCAGCGAGCCGAAAATTCCTCAACTTGTGTGCCGGCGGTGGAGCGTGCAACGCTGATCGCGTTTCAGTGCTCTTCAGCGAGCCGAAAATTCCTCAACGTTCTAAGAAATCAGAGCCGCGTTGGAAGCGAAGTTTCAGTGCTCTTCAGCGAGCCGAAAATTCCTCAATCGTCCAACTCTTGGCGCGCCGCGCGCTCGGTCATTGGTTTCAGTGCTCTTCAGCGAGCCGAAAATTCCTCAACTGGGTTTGGTCTCCAGCGTGAGTTGATACTCGCGCCGTTTCAGTGCTCTTCAGCGAGCCGAAAATTCCTCAATTTGCACTCGCCTTCTTTGCGAAAGAGAGCAGTTACGGTTTCAGTGCTCTTCAGCGAGCCGAAAATTCCTCAAACTGCTGAACAAACAGAAACCCCGCCGTTGCCGACGTTTCAGTGCTCTTCAGCGAGCCGAAAATTCCTCAACGGGGTGAATATTGATTCGCTCGACCGGCAAGAGTTGTTTCAGTGCTCTTCAGCGAGCCGAAAATTCCTCAAGACCAGCGCTTCAATCGCGGCTTGAACGAACCGCGGTTTCAGTGCTCTTCAGCGAGCCGAAAATTCCTCAATTGGATGCGTCAGTCGTTTTGGTTTGCGCACCCACTGTTTCAGTGCTCTTCAGCGAGCCGAAAATTCCTCAAGTGGATGTAGTACGATACGGCGAGCGGGCGTATGAGTTTCAGTGCTCTTCAGCGAGCCGAAAATTCCTCAACGTCGTTGCGTCTGGCGTCGCGGACGCTGCGGGCGCGTTTCAGTGCTCTTCAGCGAGCCGAAAATTCCTCAATACGGATACGCATATGGCGCATACGGCGCATCATAGTTTCAGTGCTCTTCAGCGAGCCGAAAATTCCTCAAGGACTAGTTGTGTTTGACGAACGGGGTGACGGCGAGTTTCAGTGCTCTTCAGCGAGCCGAAAATTCCTCAACTCGCGCTGGAGCAGCGAACGATTGTGCTGCCCGCGCGTTTCAGTGCTCTTCAGCGAGCCGAAAATTCCTCAATTATGAGGACGCACGTGAGATCGGATCGGTTCGGTTTGGTTTCAGTGCTCTTCAGCGAGCCGAAAATTCCTCAATGCGGCAGCGACGGAACTCATCACCGACGCGCCGCGTTTCAGTGCTCTTCAGCGAGCCGAAAATTCCTCAAACCACACGCGCGCCGGTATGTCAAGTCGCAAAATCGTTTCAGTGCTCTTCAGCGAGCCGAAAATTCCTCAATCGCGATCTGGCGCGTTGACTTCTTGTACTTCTTACTGGTTTCAGTGCTCTTCAGCGAGCCGAAAATTCCTCAATCAATATCCAAATAGCGCTGGTTGATGCGCATCGCGTCGTTTCAGTGCTCTTCAGCGAGCCGAAAATTCCTCAACAGCGCTTTGCGTCGGTTGAGGACGCAGAGGTTGCAAGTTTCAGTGCTCTTCAGCGAGCCGAAAATTCCTCAATCGCTCCGGTTCGCCGGGCGTCCCTTCGTTGTAAAGGGTTTCAGTGCTCTTCAGCGAGCCGAAAATTCCTCAACGCGTCCGGCGCAAATTGGCGGTAGAACAACTCTGCGGTTTCAGTGCTCTTCAGCGAGCCGAAAATTCCTCAATCGGCATCAGACCGTTGCCGGTGTGGACGACGAGCGTGTTTCAGTGCTCTTCAGCGAGCCGAAAATTCCTCAAGGTGCCCCACCGACAACACGCGCGGGTAGCACTTCGGTTTCAGTGCTCTTCAGCGAGCCGAAAATTCCTCAATAGCGTGACGGTTTTGATCTCGCTCGACAGCGCGAGGGTTTCAGTGCTCTTCAGCGAGCCGAAAATTCCTCAAATTCAATAATCATCCCCAACAGCCGCGCCCGGATCACGTTTCAGTGCTCTTCAGCGAGCCGAAAATTCCTCAATTATAAAGCATACTTTGCGTACCTCAAACGCAACCGCTGGTTTCAGTGCTCTTCAGCGAGCCGAAAATTCCTCAATTCAAACTCGTACACCGTACCGCGTCGATCCTCATCGGTTTCAGTGCTCTTCAGCGAGCCGAAAATTCCTCAATGGGAAATTCGCCGAAATTGCCTCTTGACAATTGACGTTTCAGTGCTCTTCAGCGAGCCGAAAATTCCTCAAAAGTACGCTTTATACGCGGTCTTGGTTCGCTCTCTTGTTTCAGTGCTCTTCAGCGAGCCGAAAATTCCTCAATGACGAGAAAATTCAAGCCGGCGACATCGAATTCAAGTTTCAGTGCTCTTCAGCGAGCCGAAAATTCCTCAATATAGAAGGATTTGCGTTGTTCGGGATCGCCAGAAAGTTTCAGTGCTCTTCAGCGAGCCGAAAATTCCTCAATTTTCGAGCCGGACGAGGCGGTGCGGTCGCGGGTAGAGTTTCAGTGCTCTTCAGCGAGCCGAAAATTCCTCAACATCAAGAACGCGCCGCGCCGACGTATGAGTTCCTGTTTCAGTGCTCTTCAGCGAGCCGAAAATTCCTCAATGATAGACATATACTCCTTCCTCCCTCTTCTAAGCCGGTTTCAGTGCTCTTCAGCGAGCCGAAAATTCCTCAACTTCGACGCCGTTGGCGACGAGGGAAACGAGTAGCGCGTTTCAGTGCTCTTCAGCGAGCCGAAAATTCCTCAACGCCTTTGCCCCACTCTTCCTCCTCGCCTGCGCCGAGGTTTCAGTGCTCTTCAGCGAGCCGAAAATTCCTCAATTTGTGTCTGTCCTGGCATTGGCCATTGGTGTCACACTGTTTCAGTGCTCTTCAGCGAGCCGAAAATTCCTCAAACCCCGCGCGCTCAACAAAGGCGTAGTACGACAGATGTTTCAGTGCTCTTCAGCGAGCCGAAAATTCCTCAATTCGGCAAAAGGCACCGGTAAAACGCAGTGGTTGGCGGGTTTCAGTGCTCTTCAGCGAGCCGAAAATTCCTCAATGTGTTGTGACACTACTGATGACACCGGCGGCGGGCGCGTTTCAGTGCTCTTCAGCGAGCCGAAAATTCCTCAAGCAGCGTTGATGAACGTCAACGTCGCTTCACCAACATGTTTCAGTGCTCTTCAGCGAGCCGAAAATTCCTCAAACTGAACGCGACGCTGAACGCTGCGCGCTCAACAAGTTTCAGTGCTCTTCAGCGAGCCGAAAATTCCTCAATTCACCCGACGCACGCGCGGGTGAGAAGGGAGAGAGGTTTCAGTGCTCTTCAGCGAGCCGAAAATTCCTCAATTTTGATGGCTGGTATGAAGCGTGCACCTTCGTTCGAGTTTCAGTGCTCTTCAGCGAGCCGAAAATTCCTCAATCTCTTCGCTAGCGCCGCCGTCTTTGGGTGGGTGCGGAGTTTCAGTGCTCTTCAGCGAGCCGAAAATTCCTCAATCGGTGTCGCGATCGACTTGTGTGCCGGTGGTGGAGGTTTCAGTGCTCTTCAGCGAGCCGAAAATTCCTCAATGCAACGACGCGCAAGCGGTCGCAGAACTGATGCTGAGTTTCAGTGCTCTTCAGCGAGCCGAAAATTCCTCAATTTGTCGGTGTCGTAGTCGAAGTCGCGTAGATGGCGCGTTTCAGTGCTCTTCAGCGAGCCGAAAATTCCTCAATCAAAAACGGATTTTATTGTTTCATCTCGAATATGCGTTTCAGTGCTCTTCAGCGAGCCGAAAATTCCTCAATCGGATTTGCGGTAGAAGTGAAAGCGAGGCGAAAGATGTGTTTCAGTGCTCTTCAGCGAGCCGAAAATTCCTCAATCAATCGGCGCAGCGACGGCGTATCTCGCAGACAACGAGTTTCAGTGCTCTTCAGCGAGCCGAAAATTCCTCAATTGGGTCAATGACGTTGCGCCGGTGCAGTCCGGCGTCGGTTTCAGTGCTCTTCAGCGAGCCGAAAATTCCTCAATGCGAATGTCGTTTTCGACATTGTCGTCATTCCTCGCGTTTCAGTGCTCTTCAGCGAGCCGAAAATTCCTCAATTTTCGAGAACTTCCTCGACGGTGAATCCATATGCGAGTTTCAGTGCTCTTCAGCGAGCCGAAAATTCCTCAATAAAGAAGGAGGCCAGCAATGGCGCGGATTACGTTCGGTTTCAGTGCTCTTCAGCGAGCCGAAAATTCCTCAATTCTTGAAGTCGATTTGCCCGGAACTCCCGGAGCCGGGTTTCAGTGCTCTTCAGCGAGCCGAAAATTCCTCAATCGCCATACGTCCTCCTATAGTGTCACAACGACAAAGTTTCAGTGCTCTTCAGCGAGCCGAAAATTCCTCAATCCCGACCCTCGCACCTGCGTCCATCCATATTCCCGACTGCGACGATCACGCTTCGTCGTTCCTGAGCCTTCCTGGTGCGTCGCCATG
>Ga0308391_1001243_pt1 | contig 10602 bp, 7 predicted proteins | sample Hotspr20Samplet1_FD_202363 | JGI IMG/M metagenome (GOLD analysis project Ga0308391, IMG submission 202363) | Hot spring phototrophic mat microbial communities from Octopus Spring, Yellowstone National Park, Wyoming, United States - 20050623_t1 ... | reverse complement strand
GGGGGGATCCAGGCGCAGAGGTCGGCTATGCGGCTGGGAGCGCCCGCCTCCCGGACGTGAATCGCCGTCAATTCCGCCCCCAGTGTTTTGGCGAGCAGTGCGGCGAGCTGGAGCGAACGCCGCGCCAGCTCGGAGTCGTTCACCGGGCACAGGATCCGGCGAATGCTCACCGGAGCAGCCGGACGAGCCGGCGCCCGCGCCATCAGCACCGGCAGGTTGCTGGCCCGCAGAACCCGCTCGGCCACCGAGCCGAGCAGCCAGCGGTTGACGCCGGTGCGCCCGTGCGTGCCCAGAGCAATCCAGTCGGCGCCGAGCCGGGAGGCCGCCGCAAGGATCCCATCGACCGGCGCGGCCTCGACCGTTTGGGCGCGGACTCGCGCGGCAGCCGGCCCCAAATGTGCCTCGAGGAACCGCCTCAGGCTTCGTTCGGCTTCTTCCAGACTCTCGCGATACTGCCGGCGCAGTTCCTCGATCTGGCGTTCGGTGAAATAGGGCGGCATCGGGATCGATTCGGCGTACAGCGCCGTCAACTCGGCGCCGGCCGCCCGGGCGATCGTTTGGGCGTAGGCGAGCGCGTGGGCGGAGATCTCGCTGAAATCGACGGCGCAGACGATGTGTCGAGGAAGCTGGGCCAGGCTCATGACGGGCTCACAGAACATAGATGCGGCACTCGAGCCATTCGTGACCCGTTTGACCGGCACGAGCCGGGTCACCGGCGAAGCGGGTCTAGATGTCTATTGTTTTCAGTCAAATGGGGCAGGGCTTCGGTTTGGCGGCGGAATTGCCATAGTAACCTCAGGCTAGAGCGGGCTCAAGGCCGCTCCATTTTGGGGAGATCATGGACAGGGATCCGATTGTGATCTGGCCAGATTTTCCTCTTTGGTAGAGACCATCTAACCCAGCTTCCTCGTTGCGGTCAAGAGGCGCACGTAACCGATCGTTGATCCTCAATCAGGGGACGCCATAGCCACGGCAAAATCTGGTATGATGCTTAGGGGTACTACCGCTTGCGAGTACCCCTAAGAACGCCGGCCTAACGTTCCTGCCAAGTTTCAGCCACGGATAAGGAAACGGCGCTTGATGCACGCCCTGAGCCGGTTGCTTCTGTTCGCGCTGATTCTCGTGAGCGCGGGATCGGTCGCGAACATGCCCCCCCCGAGCTCTCCCCAAGCGGACCCGGGGAGCTTTCAAGAGGCAACTCCGCAGAGCTCTTATCGTTCCACGCTTGCCCATGGCCAGCGGCTGGCAGCCCAGGGCCGCTATCGCGATGCGGCAGAGGCTTTCGAGGCCGGATACCGCAGTGCGTCCGCCGCCGGCGACCGTCGCGCTGCGGCTCTGTTCTTGGTGAACTTGGCCAATGCTCGCCTGGGACTTCACCACTACCGGCAAGCCATGCAAGATTATTTGGAGGCCCGGAATCTGGCCACTTCCAATGGCTACGAGGATCTTGCACGTGTCTTGGCGGTCAACCTGGCTTGGCTGTATCGGGTTCAGGGGGCGCAGCGAGAAGCTGAAGTCGTGTTGCGCCAGGCCATCTCGGGTCCGCCTTCGGCCTGGCCTGTGCAGGCCTTGCTCCTGCTCGCCGAACTTCGTTTCGAACAAGGCGACGTGAATGCGGCAGTGGATCTATTCAAGCAAGCGCTCATGCGGGCGGAGCAGGGTGGCGACTCGACTTTCACGACGGACCTCCTCGAAGTGTACGGCAACATGCTGCTGCGCGCCGGTGAGCAGGAACGCGCCCGGGAGGCCTTGTATGCGGCGTTCCGCAGGCGGAAGTTGGACGGAAAGCCGGTCTCCGCGTTCTGCTATCGCCTCTTGGCGGAACTCTGCTTGGCGGAGGGAGATTTGCAGTCTGCCGAGCGGCTGATGAGCCGCTCCTTCCAGGCCGCACAAAGCGGCGCCGCGCTAACACCGCTGTGGACTCTGTTCTATTCCCGGGCACGGGTCCGCCAGGCGCGGGGTGACCTCGAGGGTGCGCTGGCGGACCTGAACGAGGCGACCGAATCCATCGCCAGCCTGCGCCTGGCGTACTTGCCGGCCGAGTCAGTCCGTGCCGGGGCGAGTGTGGGCCTGCAAAAGGTCTACGACCTGGCCGTCGAGGTGTCCGCGAGCTTGTATCGAAAGAGGCGATCCCTCCAGACGGCCCGCCTCGCCTTCGAGTTGGCTGAGCGGAGCCGGGCCATCGCCTTCCGAGAGGCGCTCGAGGAGTTCGAGCGTATTCGGCCGCATCTTCCGGCTGAGTATTTCGAAACGCTGCGGCAGCTCTCCGACGCCGAGAATCTGGCTTTCCGCGCCGGCACGCCTGAGACGCGGGATCGGGTCGGCCAGCTTCGCTTACGGCTGACAGAGCTGGAGGCGGCTGCCGGTCTGGGCGCCTTCGGGCAGCCGCGGTCGGCTCCAGGCCAACCGCGACGGGTGACGGTGGCGTCGGTGCAGCAGGTGCTGGCGCCATCGGAAGCGCTCTTGAGCTTTCATTTGGGGGCCGAAAACGCATATCTGTGGGCTCTGACCCGCGAGCGCTTTGAAATGCACTCGCTCGGCCCGAGCGCCCGGCTGACGTCGCTGGTCGGCGATTTCCGGCGCGCACTGACAGCCCCCTCCGCCGGGGACACTGAGCAGGCCCATGCAGTGGGAGCGGAGCTTGAAAGGCTGCTGTTTGGGAGGCTGAGCCGCGAGGTGCGCCGCAAGTCCGACTGGCTGCTGCTCGTCGATCGCGCACTCTTCGAGTTGCCGTTCGCCGCCCTCCCAACCCCGGGAAGCGGCGAAAGACGCCCGTATCTGATCGAGCGGCATTCGCTGCGTTTGGTGCCGAGCGCGGCGATGCTTCTGGCGGGGCGAGGGGAGATCTGGAGGGGGCCCTTGGTGGCGGTGGGTGATCCGGTGTATAACCGAGCCGATCGCCGGTGGAGTGGGAAGCATCCGCCGCGCTTTCCGCTCCGAATCAACGGCTGGGGGGCCCAGAGCGGCAGCGCAGAGCTGGCCCGGCTGGCGGCAAGCCGACGAGAAATCGAAAGCGCCGCCGCGGCCTATCGCCGCGGCTCGGCGGCGCCGATTCTGCTTTTCGGACCCGACGCCAGCCGCCAGAGACTCGAACAGGCGCTGGCGCAACAGCCCGCGGTCCTCCATCTGGCAACCCATGTGGTCCCCTCGACCGAGAATCCCCATGTGGGCATGATTGCGCTCAGTCTTCGGCCGGACGGAACGCTGGATCTGATCGGAATGGAGCAGATCGCGGCGATGGCGGTGCGTCCGGCGCTGGTGGTGATGAGCGGTTGCCGCTCGGGCGGCGGCGCATTGCTGGCCGGAGAGGGGCTGTGGGGACTGGCGCGTGCCTGGCTCCGGGCAGGAGCTCTGTCGGTGGCGGCAACGCTATGGCCTGTCCCGGACCTCTCCGGTGATCTGCTCGAGCGCTTCTATCACTACCTCAGCGCCGCGGATCCCTCGGGCCCGCCGGCGCACCCGGAGCGCGCCTTGCGGCGGGCACAGATCGATATGATCCGCTCGGGAAGCTGGCGAGCGCAACCCGCCCATTGGGCCGCTTATTTCGTTCTGAGCCGAAATTGACTATGCCGGCTGCGGGCAAGAAGAAGGCGATGGATGCCACCGAAGACGACCGATGCGGCGCCGGAACTTCGCCGGATTGCCCGGCAAGGATTGATCTGGCCTCGGGCGGCGACTATGCCGCTCTCGCCGCCTTGGTGGCGCGGATCCGCGCCGGGGAGGAACAGGCCCTGGCGGAGCTTTACGCCATCTTCTCCAAGGGCATCCGGTTCCAGCTCTGCCGGCAGCTCGGCCCGCAGGAGCTCGACGACAAGGTTCATGACACGTTCCTCATTGTGGTTGAGGCTATCCGGCGGGGCAACCTGCGCGAGCCGGAACGGCTGATGGGGTTTGTGCATACCATCGTCCGCCGCCAGATTGCCGCCTATATTGAATCGGCGGTAAACCGCCGCCGCAATCAGGCCGACCTGGAGGCCGCCGACCCTGTCGCCGACGAGCGTTCCAGCCCGGAGGCCCAAGCCATCGCTCGCCAGAAGATCGAGCTCATGAAACGGGTTTTGCGCGAGATCTCCCGGCGCGATCGGGAGATCCTGACGCGTTTTTACATCTACGAGCAGAGTCAGGAGCAGATCTGCCGCGAGATGAATCTGACCGAGACACAGTTCCGGCTGCTCAAATCCCGCGCCAAGGCCCGTTTCGGCGAGCTGGGCAAGAAGCGGCTCGAGGGGCGTCCGCTGGCCCGCTTTTTGCTGAGAGCTTCCTCCGGCCGGAGGGACTAGATCGATGAGGGTTGCCGGCTGCCGGTCGAGCGGCGCCGGCAAGTGGAGACCGAGATGGTGATCCTGATGTCGACTGCGAAAGGAGCCCACCCCAGCGACGACGAGCTCGAGCTCTACAGCCTGGGGCGGCTCGAGGAGGAGCAACGCAACACGATCGAAGAGCATCTGCTCGTATGCGAAAGCTGCCGGAAGCAGGTGGAGGAGTTCGATGAATTCGCGGCGGCCATGCGGGTGGCGCTTCTTGAGACCGAAGTCCCAAAAAAGGCGGAGGCGTGGACCACCCGGCTGGCGCGGCTGGCGGCGCTTCCGAAACCGGTCTGGGCTGGCGCCGTGGCTGCCGCTGTCGCGCTTGTGCTGATCCTGCCCTGGCAGCAGCAAACCCAGCCGCCGCACTCGGTCGAACTCGAGGCCCTGCGCCAAGCCGCGCTCGCCACCGCTCCGCAGAACCGGCCTCTCGTTTTGAGGGTGGACCTGACCGGCCTGACCGGTGAGCAGGAACATCATCTGGAGATCGTCGATGCGACGGCTCAAGTGGTCTGGCGCGGCGTCGTGCGGTCGGAGGGGGACAAGGCCGTCGTCGCCCTCGAAAACGGCCTGGATGAGGGGCGTTACTGGGTCCGCATCCATCAACCAGGCACGGGAGAGCTGCTGCGCGAGTTCGGCTTACAGGTCGACTGAATCGGCGCGCCTCAGCTCGCCTTCGAGTAGCGGCGGGCCAGTTCGGCGTCCTCGGCCACTGCGTCGGAAAAGACCGAGGAGATCCCGGCTCGGCAGAAGGTCAGTTCAATTGCGCCGCGGCCTCGCCGATCGCACGCTGGAGCGCCTCGAGCACCTCGCGCTCGTTTCCCGGCCGCCGGGCGAGCGCGAGAACCGTCTCGATAAATCGGCCGAGGTCTCGGCCAAGAGCCTCATACAGCTCCCAGAACGGGCCATAGCGCTTCGTGTAGGTGTAATCGAACGCCAGGCCGGCGTTGTTCAATGCCGCCGGGCAGCGGTTGAAGGTTTTCGGCTCGGGCTCAATCGCTCGGCAAGCGCGCTCCAGCTCCCCGAAGATCTTTTCCTTGAGCGCCAGCGCCTCCGCCGTGCCGAGCTCGCCGCGGCGGACTTCCCGGTAAAGTTCCCGGAGGCGGTGGTGAAAGGAGTTCACCACCGAGGCTTTCGCCAGGAACAGCTCGGCCTCGCCGGACAGGGCCTCATACAGCGCTGAGGATTCGCCCCCCTGGCGGCGTGCAAAGTCGGCGGCGGTGAGAAATCCCGCCAAGGTGGCGGCCGCCTCGGCCAAGTGAACCGGCAGACGTTCGAGCGCCTGATGAAGATCCTCGTGGGCGACGACTACAGCCTGCCGCTCCGGGGGAGCTGAGGCCAGCGCAGCGGTCACCGGCGCATTGCCGTCGGCGACGGCTTCAGCCGGGTAGAAAAAGACGTCGTAGCGGTCGGGGTCGATGGAGCAGCCCGCCGCGGTGCCCTCGGCGAACTCGAGCTCGTCGTAGGAATCGGGCAACTCGAGCTTGCCCGTGTAATAGCAGCGGAAGAAGGCTTCCCGCGCGCCGGAGCGAAGCTGGAAATTGCGGGTCTCCGGAATGCCGAGTGACTTCTGGTGGGCTTTGAGAGCCCGGATGATATCCTCCGGCGAACCGACCTCCTCGGCGGCGGCCGCCGGCCAGGCCACAAGGGCGGTCAGGAGGATTGCCCGTCTCCAGCCCACACTTCCGATCGTAGCGGCTCGCCAGCGACGGGCGAAAGCGTCAGGGCGCCGTCCGGTCCACTACCGGCAGCTCAATATGAGACGGATACTGGCGCGAATGGTGCACGGTCTGATTGGCGATTCGGACGGTGGCGCTGAGGCCGAACGGCTCGCCGGTATTCGGATTCCGGTCGAATTGCGGAAAGTGGCTGCTGGTGATGTCAAGCCGGATGCGGTGGCCGCGCCGGAAGAGGTTGCTCGTTCCGACCAGGTCGATCGTGAAGGCGTAGACTCGGCCCGGCTCGAGCGGCTTCGGAGCGCTCAGGCTCTCGCGGTAGCGCGCCCGCACGATCCCCTCGGCCACATTGATGGCGCGGCCGTCGGGGAAGACGTCGACCAGCTTGGCGATGAAGTCGGTGTCCGGGGCGTCGCTAGCGGCGTACAACACCACCTTGACGGGCCCGGTCACCTCCACCGGCTCGGCGAGGAAGTCCGAGGTGTAGACCAGCACGTCGCCCCGCTGCTCGATGGGGCGCTGATCGACCGGGCCGGCCGGCGTCGGTGTACCACAACAGTTGTTGCCGCCCAGACTCGGCACGGGATTGTCGGGGTCGTAGCGGTAGCGGTCCGGAGGCGAATCCGCCCGGGGAAGCTCCCAGCTCAAGCGGCCGTCGCCGTGCAGCGTGTTGGCCCTGCCGTCGCTTTCCAGATAGAGTCGCCGCGTCCGGGCCCGAGGCAGTGGATAGTCCTGCTCCCGACGCCAGACGTTTTCGCCCATGACGAAGAGCGTCACCGGCGGCTCGCGGTCCAGGCCATTGTCGATCCCCTTGAGCCAGTAATCAAAGAAGCGTAATTGTACGGCGTCGACATCGATGTGGGCGTGCGGCCCGAAGTCGATCTCGCCGGTCTTCCGGGAAGGACCGTGTCCCCAGGGGCCGATGAGCAGGCGCGTGCCGCGGCGCGCCGCCTCGGTCTTGCCCTTCTGGCGGAGGCCCATGTAGCCCCGCAGCGTTCCCTGGCTGAAGATGTCGAACCAGCCGCCGATGTTGAGAGCCGGAACCGTGATACGGTCGAACACCTCCTCAGCATTGAGCGGCTTCCAATAGTCGTCGTAGTCCGGATGCCGGATCCAGTCGCGGTAGAACTGCGCGTTGCGCCCGAGCAGCTCCTGCATGCCGATGAGCGGCAGGTGGCGAAGCACGCGGTCGTAGCTCAGCCCCTCGGGGCCGTCCGCCATCGTGTGCGGGCCGGTGTTTTGCATGATGCGCGACTCCTGGCGCACCGGTCCCCAGCCGAAGTTGAACGACAGGCGCCAGCCGCCATTGAGCGTCACCCAGTCGTGGTAGAGGCTCGTGGCCGCCACCAGCGGCGCGATGCAGACCAGACTGGGCGGCGCCGCCATGGCGGCGCGCCACTGGACGTGGCCCAGATAGGAGCCGCCCTGCATGCCCACTTTGCCGTTCGACCAGCTCTGGCGCGCCGCCCACTCGATGGTGTCGTAGCCGTCCTCGATATCGTTGCGGAACGGCTCCCACTTGCCCTCGGACTCGTGCCGCCCGCGCACGTCCTGGTAGACGAAGACGTAGCCGCGCCGGGCGAAGAAGACCGCATCGGCGTAAGCGCTCGGGTAGCGTTCCGTGCTATAAGGGGTGCGCGAGACGAGGACAGGGTAGCGACCGGGCTTGGCCGGGCGGTAGACATCGGCGTAGAGGGTGACGCCGTCCCGCATCCGGATGGGAACGAGATTCTCGATCACCACATCGTTGGTCGGCGGATAGGCCTCGGGGAAGCTCACAGGCTCGGACGCCGCCGCCAGGCCCGCTCCGGTCAAGAGGATGGCAACTTGTACCAGCATTGCGCGCCAGAGTAACAAATTGCGTCAAGGCTTGGCAAGGCTGCGCCCGGCGACGCGTATAATAGCGGTCACCTGAGATGAGGGTGATACCTTTTCCGCGCGCGGTGCGCCTGGCGGCCGGCCTGCCTGAGGTCTGCCGATTCGGCCTTGCCACGCGCGGGACGTCCAAACTTCAGCCCGCGGACGTTGAAGAAGCCCTGCAACGCGGCATCAACCACCTGAACTGGTGTGGCCGACCCGACGGGCTCAGCCAGGCGGTTGCCGGCCTTGGCAAGCTCCGGGAGAGGGTGGTCGTGGCCGTGCAGTTTCGGTCGCGCACCGCGCGAGGCGCGGCGCGGGAATTCGAGCGGCTGCTCAAGCAACTGCGCACCGATTACCTGGACGTCGTCACGTTTTATTACGTCGAGTCCGGCCAGGAGTGGAGCCGCCTGATGGCGCCCGGCGGCGCCTGGGACTACCTTCAGCGCCAGAAAGAGCAGGGCCGGCTGCGGCTGATCGGCCTCACCAGCCACCAGCGCCGGCTCGCCGCGCGCTGGGCCGCCGGCGGCGCCTTGGATCTCCTCATGATTCGATACAACGCCGCGCACCGGGGCGCCGAGCAGGACGTCTTTCCCGCAACGAGGGCACGGGGAGTGCCGGTGGTAAGTTTCACCGCGTTACGCTGGGGCGCCCTGCTCAAGCGCACTCCGAAAGATCCGCCCGAGGCCCGGCCGCCGTCGCCCGCCGATTGCTATCGGTTCTGTCTGGCTCAACCGGCCATCGCCGTGGTTCTGGCCGCTCCGGCCAACCGCAGGGAGCTCGACCACGACCTGACACTGCTCGAGCGCTGGAGTGCGCCTTCGCCCGCCGAGCTCGATCGCCTGCGGGAACACGGGGACCGCGTGCGGCGCCACGGCGGTCCGTTTCCCTGAAGGTGCCTCAGCGCGACGCCGCCTTCACCGGATCGGGATAGTGGCGCAAGTAGGCCTCGCGCACAATCGGCTCGGCAATGTCGCGAAGTTGCGTCCAGTGCAGGCTGCTGCCGAGCTCGCTGTCGGAGCCCGCAGCCAGGCCGGAGCCTCCCCAGATCTTCTCGTTCGGATAGTCCTCGGCCGCTTGGAAAGCGTAGATGAGCTTCTTGACCCGAAAGACGTCCTCATCATACGGCGAGCCGCGAATTACGCTGTAGGTATAGCGCCCATTCGGACGGCGGCAGATGAGGCTGATCAGGTTGGTGTAGCCCCTGGCTGCCAGCACCAGCCGCGAGTTTGGGTCGCCCTTCTCGTCGGCGATGACGAAGTCGTAGGGCGACTCGTAAAGGATCTCGGGCTGCGCCGTGACGGGCGCGACACCCGCCCGGCCTTCGAGTAAAGCCAGAAGCCGGTCGCAGACCTCCCGGATCGTCCCTTGGATGATCTTCTCGTCGCCGGCGCTTTTGCCGCGCATGCGCTGTTCGCGGTATGGCTCGAAGACCCAGGTGAAGTGGTTGCGTTCGAGCTCCTCAATGTTCACCGGGTAGAGCCCGCCGCAGACGTCGATCTTGTTGTTGTACTGGACGATCCATCTTAGTTGCGGCTCGCCCTCGGCCCGCTCGAGCAGCTCGTGATGTTCGAGAACGAACGTGGCCAGGCACACGTCCTGGTCGGCATTCCAGACCCAGAGATGGACCGGGCGCTGGCGCTTCAGCCATTTCTCCATCAGCCGTCCCTGACGCACGGCGATGTAGGCTTGCATGGCGGCGCTCATGGTTGCTTCCCGCACCACGCCGCGATGGTGGTCGAAATGAACCCAGTGGCCGCGGTGACCGGGCACGTCGTCGATCACCTCAAGACCGATGGAGTATTCGGGCGTCAGGCTAACGAAGTCATCCCAGCTTTTGAAGCGCTTCGGCGCCACGTGAAGCTGGATGTTTTGAAAATGTGAAGCCATGTGCGTGGAGAGGGTCGGCATCCCGCCTTCAATCCCCTCACCCGTTCGGGTTTGCCTCCTCTGTTCTCAGGATACCGGAATCCCGGTGGGCCGGCGCAGTGACCGGATTCGCGTCGGACGTCCCTTTCGTGAGGCGGCGCCGGCGGATGCTACGCTGGTGATGTAAGGCTGCGGCATTGTCAAGCGCGGCCACTCCCAAAAACCCAAATCGCAATGAAGCTCCCTGCGTGTGGTGCGATCTCGCTGGTCTTGCTGAATCTTTTTGTGCGTTTGCCGGCCCGTGCCGATGCGTCGGCTCTATTGACGCTCGAGGCGGCACTCGAGCTCGCCGATCGGCAGCATCCTGTGCTCGAATCGGCCGCCGCCGCGCTGGAGGGGGCGTCGGCTGGAATCGTTTCCGCCCGCGCCTACCCGAACCCCATGTTCAGCTCGCAGTCCGGCCGCCAGTACATTCGTTTGCCGGGAAACATCCCGGGTATGGTGCAAATCCTCAGCTATCAGCAGCCGCTCGAACTTGGCCGGCTTCGCCCCGCGCGGATCGAAGTAGCCGAACAGGCACATCGGGTGGCGACCACGGAGCTGGCCGCCCGGCGGCTGGCCGTGCTCAGCCAGGTGCGGCGCACTTTCCATCAGGTCTTGCGTCACGATCGCGAGACCGAAATTTTGCTGGAAAACCTGAAACTGATCGAGGAGCTGCGGCGGCGGATCCAAGTGCAGGTCGAAGTGGGAGAGGCGGCGCGACTTGAGTTCGTCCGGGCCGAGGCGGAGATCGCTTCCGCACGCGCCCAAGTGAACCGCGCGCGACTCCAGCGTGTGGCCGCGCTGGCGACGTTCCGGAGTGCGGTCGGCGCCCCGCTGCCCGAGGAGGTCCGCCT
>Ga0308391_1001242_pt1 | contig 10608 bp, 10 predicted proteins | sample Hotspr20Samplet1_FD_202363 | JGI IMG/M metagenome (GOLD analysis project Ga0308391, IMG submission 202363) | Hot spring phototrophic mat microbial communities from Octopus Spring, Yellowstone National Park, Wyoming, United States - 20050623_t1 ... | reverse complement strand
CGTACGTCAAAGCGGCGCCGGACCTGATCGTCGAGGTGATCTCGGAGTCCAACCGGAGCCACGACACGGTGGTCAAGTTTCGCGACTACGAGCGCTACGGCGTGCGCGAGTACTGGCTGGTCGACCCGCGCGAGGCTCACATTCGAGTCTTTGTCTTGGAGGGCGCCGCCTATCGGCTTGTTGGCGTTTTCGGGCGGGGCGAGCCGGTGAGCTCCCGAGTGCTCGAGGGGCTGGCGTTCGACGCGGGCGAACTCTTCTAACGGGGGTCGCGGCGCGGCGATTCTGTGTGGACAAGCGCCGGTTTTGAGTTTACACTAAGTGCTAATGAGGTACGGCGGCCCTCTGAAGGGTCCACGATTTGATGGGGCGAACCTGGCAGGCCCGGCTGGGCATAGGCCCCGGGCGCTCCGGACACCTGACGGCGGCCGGCGCCACTGCGGCGCAGCGAGCGAAGCCCACTCCGATTTGAGCACCGTCGTTTAATGCATCCTTCCAGATCCGGACAATTTCCACGGTCGTTTCTTCGCCCAAGGGAAAACGTCAACGAGATGATTCGTGCGCGCGAAGTGCGCGCCGTCTTTCCCGACGGCGTGGTCGAGATCATGCCGACGCACCTGGCCATCAAGAAGGCCAAGGAGATGGGGCTCGACCTCATCCTGGTGGCGCCGACGGCCGAGCCGCCGGTGGCCAAGGCCATGGACTACGGCCAGTGGCAGTACGAGCAGAAAAAGAAACAGAGCGAGGCCAAGAAGAAGCAGCACGTCATTCAGGTCAAGGAACTCAAATTCCGGCCCAACACCGATGACCACGACTACGAGTTCAAGAAGAACCATGCCATCCGCTTCCTTCAGGAGGGCAACCGGGTAAAGGCTGTGGTGCAGTTCCGGGGCCGGGAGATCGCGCACGTGGATCTGGGGCACAAGCTGCTCATGCGCTTCGCCCGGGATCTGGCCGAATATGGCGCTGTGGAGGGTCAGCCGAAACTGGAGGGCAAGAACGCCCACATCATCATCGCGCCGGTCAAGCAAGTCAAGAAAAAGAAGGAACAACCGGGGCCGGCGCCCTCTGCCTAGCGCGCCGGCTTAGTGCAGTTCGAGGGAGAGGCGGGCGGGCCCGCGCTCGGTTTCGCCGGCGGGAATCTTACGCAGGGTGATGGCGCCGCGGTCGACGCGCAGCCGCACCAGCGGCTCGCCTCCTTTGGGGCCTTCGAGCGTAGCGCCCTGCTCGGTCGGCGCCAGCCGGAACGGCTCGCCGAATTCGTTGCGGATTTCGCCCCGCTGCGCCACGGCGAGCAGGCCGAAGCGGGCGCTCTCCGGTACCGCCAGCTCGATGTTGCCCGCGCCGACGGTGACCGTGAGCGCCTCCGCGAGAAGTTTGGCCGGACGCAGCACGACGTTGCCCCGCTCGAGTTCGAGCTCGAGCGGGCCGGCGAAATCGACGAGCTCGACGTCGCGCGTTCGGCCCTTGAGCCGGATCGGTCCCTCCACCCCGCTGGCCAGCAGCGTGCCCAGGCCCAGGCGCAACCGGCCGCGCACCTGTCGCACGCGCAAAACTGTCCGCTCGCTTTCGAACTCGAGGCCCTGGGGCAGGCGGCGGAACTGGAGTTCGCCGGAGAAGGCCCCGCTCAGGTTGACCGGGCCGCCGGCGGCCTCCACCTCGACGTCGCGGCCGCGGCCGCGCAGATTCAGGCCACCCTTCAGGTTCACGGCGCGCACCAGGCGGCTGCGCCGCACCTCGATCCGCGCTGAGCCGCCGATGTCCGCCAACCGTACGTCGGCGCGCCCGCTCCGGATGATGGCGTCGCCGCCGATGGCAGCCACATCAAGGTCTCCCTCCCGGCCGCGCAACTCGACCGAGACCGTAGCCGGGACCCAAATCTCGAGGTCGGAGGAGACCTGCTCGGCCTCGCCGTGCTCCTGATTGGTGCGCACGGTCAGCACGTCGCCGGCCGCCTTGATCTCGAGCGGCATCTTCTGTTGCATCCCCTCGGCCGCCCGGCGTTCGAGCGCCCGGACCGTCATCCGGCCGCGCACCCGGACCTCGCCGGCCGCCCCCGCCGCCACTCGGACGTTGCCGCGAAGGTTTTCGACGATCACCACTCTGACGCCGTCCGCCGCCTGCACGCCCTCCAGGGGGAAGTCGTAGGCCCTGCTGAAGAGTTCCACGCCTCGGATTGAGATCCGAGGCCGCTGCTCGCGCGCGGCGCTGACGCTAAAGCCGACAAGCGCGACGAGCACCACGACCGCCCACTCCCCTCCGCTCAGTCCGGCGCGCGGCAAAGGCTCCGACCGCGCCGCGAGCGCCAGGATCTCCAACAGGCGCAGGGCGCCCCAAAGGATGAACAGCCACGGCCAGAATCGTGCGGCCCAGTCCGTGAGCGACCACTCGGGGCGCAGGTTGTGGACGAGCAACATCGCCCCGATGGCGATCAGCAGAATCGGGCCGGCCAGCGATCCTTTCCTCATAACTGGAATCCGGAAGGAAAACTCATCCGAGGCGGCCCCCCGGCGGAGCTCCGCTCGAGCAGCGACAGCACGCCGAAGACGATGATCAGGACCGGCCAGGTTTGCCGGAAGGCATACACGCCGGCCTGGTCGATCAGAAACAACACCCCGAGCGTAATCAGGACAACAGGTCCACGGATTGCAGCAACCAAAGAACTCTCTCGCTCATTCCTCATAGCTTGGCCTCCCAGTCCGAAAGCGGCGGGCGCCGCCCTCCTCCGAGCCGCGAATAGAGCATGTAGGCCCCAAGCAGGATCAGCGCCGCGGGCCAGAACTTTACCACCTGATGGAGTTGGATGACATCGAAATTGATCAGCAGGAACAGAACGCCGAATGCGATTAGGGCGACTCCGCTCAGCGTGGAGCCTGCGCCCTGCGCGGCCGGAAAGAGGCTGGAAAACTCATCGACGGGCTGGCCGAGTTGCCGCCTCTTGGCGGTGTGGTACGCCTCAAAGGCCATATAGAAGAAAAAGGCCGCCATCAGCGTGCCGAACAACGGTTCCAGGCCCCCGGCGCCCGAGCTCACGATGGTGACCAGCAGACCGAAGACGATCACATGGACCAGCCCCTAGGCGTACTGGCCGTTATAGATGGCGCCGACGCCGGGGATGAAGCCTAGCAGAAAGGCCAAGCCGGGCGAGACGCCGGCGGGCGGCTGGGGAGGGGGCGCAGCGGTCCAAGGAGGAGGCGCCGGCGGCTCCTTGGGCGCCGGGACGTGCTCGTTGCAGTAGAAAACCCCCTCGATTACGCGCAGCTCGTCGGCCGCCAGCGGCTTGCCGCAGCTCCGGCAAAAGCCGAGCGGCTTGGACGGCTCTGCCGTCTGATTGATTTCCGGATCGTTCATCGTGATTCACTCCCTTTGCCTGCCTCGGGTGTTTGTCGGTCCGGCGGCGTCGCCTCCGCCGGGGCCGTCTCCTCGGCGCCACCCTCTTGCTCGCTTGCCCATTCGCTCAACCGGCTTCGGATCTCATAGACCACCCGCAGGTTTTCGTAATGTCTGACGACGCTATCCCAGGCCCGGTGCCAGCGGGCCTCCACCACAGCAATGACCGCGGAGGGTCTCAGGTCGGCCGGCCGCAGCGGCCGTTGCGGCAAACCGAGCGATCGCGCCACGAGCGAGATCGAGACGATCGTCATGGCCATGCCCATGGCCAGCCGCGGCTGGAGCACCGGTTCGATCCAAGCGCCGAGGAGGCCCCGCAGGCCGCGCCGCCTGGCTACCGGCGGCTGGGTCGAGACCTGGAACAGCAACCGGGTCACCAGCTCGCTCGGGGGCTCGACCGGTGCGAGCCGGCGCAGGAAGGCGACGGCGCGCGAAGCGTCCTCGACCAGCTGGCGGCAGGCGGCGCACCGGGCCAGATGCTCGCGCACGGCCGCGGCGGATTCGCCCTCGAGAGTCCCGTCGACGTGGTCGCACAGCCGGGCCTCGAAATCCGCGCAAGCCATCGCGTCGTCTGCCCGCGGCGCCGTCATACCATTACCCTCTGCTTTCGCAAGATGCGGGCCAGCTCCGCCCGGCCGCGATTCAGCCGCGACTTCACCGTACCCTCGGGAATGCCGAGCACCTCGGCGATCTCCCGGTACTCGAGGCCTTCGAGATCCCGAAGCACGACCGTTTCGCGCAACTCCGGCGACAGCTTCTGGAGCGCGGCTTGCACCAGCTCGCCCGCCTCGCGCCCGGAAACCAGCGCGTCGGTGCGAGAGTCGACTGAGGCGCACTCCTCGAGAACGCTCAGGCGGTCCTCGATCGACTCCGTGAGGCGATCGGCGCGGGTTCGTCGGTAGTGATCGATCAAGAGGTTCCGCACCAGGCGCGTCAGCCAGACGGCGAACGTGCCCTCGCTGCGGCGGAAGCTCTTGATGGACCGAAACACCCGCAGAAACACCTCCTGCGTGATGTCCTGGGCGTTGGCGGCGCTGTTGGTGAACCGGTAGGAGATCGAGTAGATGCGGCGGCTATAGGTCCGCACCAGATCCTCCCAGGCGGCCTCGTCTCCGCTCAAGCAGCGCTCCACCAGCTTTGCGTCGGGGTCCAAATCCGCTTCTGACGTCGCCGTTCGATCCGGCGCCAACCCTAGCTCCCCACCGGCGTTCCACGCCGAAACAAGGGGACAGGCTGTCGCCAAAGCTGCCATCGGACATCCGGTCGACGATGCCGGGCGCTCGGAGCGCCCGGCATCGCTTCCCAGTATGAGGAACGAGAACTGGCCATCAAAAGTTCGTCGGAACTGTGCGCCTGCCGGCAGCCCTTATTGTATCGCCGGGTGCGGCGGAAGGCCGCCCTCCGCCGCCGGGTGTTCAAAGACTACCATGGTGTTCTGCGCGAAACTTTCAAGATCCCGGTCGCTCGACGGCCGCCGGCTCGTCGCCGGCGCTTGGCTCTGATGCTGGGGCTGGCCGTTCTGATCGCGGCGCTGCTGGCTTGGCGCTGGCGCGAACTGGGTTTCGAGTGGGGCGAATTTTCCGCCGCCTTTCGCCAGTTGCAGTGGGGTTGGGTGGGAGTCAGCGCGATCTTCGCCCTGCTGACCTACCTGGGCCGGGCGCTGCGTTGGCAGGTCCTGCTGCGGCCGCTCCGGCCGCGCTCGAGCCTGTGGAACCTGCTAGCGGCGACGGCGATCGGATTCACCGCGATCGTTTTCTTCGGCCGCGCCGGTGAGCCTGTGCGGCCGTACCTGGTCGCCTTCAAGGAACGCGTTTCTTTCTCCTCCCAGATCGCGGCCTGGCTCGTTGAGCGAATCTACGACCTGCTGACCGCGCTCTTGATTTTTGGCTTCGCCTTGAGCCAGCTCGAGCATGCCGCCATCAAGGCAGGCCCGGCCCTGGAATGGGTGCTGCGCGCCGGCGGCTACCTGGCGGTGCTGACAGGCGCCGCCAGCCTCACCGTGCTGGTGGCCTTCACCTTTCTGTCCGAGCCGATGCGCCGCCGCCTTGGGGACGCGCTCGCTTTCCTGCCGGAGACGCACCGCGCCAAGGCGGACCGGATTGCGGCGGCCTTCGCCCAGGGGTTTGCCTCGACGCGCAACGTCGGCCATGTCGGTTTGCTCGTCTTTTACAGCCTGCTCGAGTGGGCTTTGATTATCTTGTGTTATGTCGCCCTGTTTCAGGCCGCGCCGGCGACGGCCGCCCTTACCCTCCGAGAAGTCGTCATCTTCGTGGGCTTTGTCGCCTTCGGCGCCGTCATCCAGATTCCCGGAGTCGGCGGCGGCGTCCAGGTCGTCTCGGTGGTCGTGCTGACGGAGCTGTTCGGCGTGGGCTTGGAGGCGGCCACGGGCCTGGCCCTGCTCATCTGGATCATCACTTTCGTGGTGATCGTGCCGGTTGGGCTGCTGCTGGCTTTCAAGGAGGGCCTCACCTTCGCCAAGCTCCGAAAACTCGAACAACAGGAGGCGGCGCTATGACCTGCCCGTTTTGCGGCCATCAAGGGGATCGCGTCATCGACTCGCGCGAAAGCAAGGAGGGCGACCTCATCCGGCGCCGCCGCCAATGCCTGAAGTGCGAGCGGCGCTTCACCACCTACGAGCGCATCGACGAGATCCCCTACATGGTGATTAAGAAGGACGGCCGCCGCGAGAAGTTCGACCGCCAGAAGGTCTTGAACGGCCTGCTCCGCGCCTGCGAGAAGCGCCCCGTGAGCATGGCGAGCCTGGCGGCGATCGTCGACGAGGTGGAATCCCGGCTGAGCGAGCGGGCCGACCGCGAGATGTCGACGGCGGAGATCGGCGAGCTGCTTATGGAGCGGTTGCAGGCGCTCGACAAGATCGCCTATGTGCGATTTGCCTCCGTTTATCGAGACTTTCAGGACGTGGAGGCGTTCTTTGCCGAATTGGAGCGGCTGATGCGGCACAAGCGCGGCTGAGCCGCCGCCCGGTCGCGGTTGAACGGGCGCTCCCGCTCATGCTCCAATGAGGAAAGGCACTCCCCCAGTCGAAGGAGCGATGCATTGAAGAAAGCGGTGCTCGCCCTGGAGGACGGCAGCGTCTTCGAGGGCCAGGCCTTTGGTGCGCTTGCGGAACGAGGCGGCGAAGTCGTCTTCAACACGGCCATCACCGGCTACCAGGAGATCTTCACCGATCCGTCCTACGCAGGTCAGATTGTCGTACTGACGAACCCCCAGATCGGCAACTACGGCGCCAACCGCGCCGACGTGGAATCGGCGCGGCCCTATATCGAGGGGCTGGTGGTTCGCGACTTTTCCCCGATCGCTTCGAACTGGCGCTCCGAGCAGGAGGCCGACGAGTTCCTGGCCGAACACGGCATCCCGATCGCTTCCGGGGTGGACACGCGCGCGCTGGTTCGCCGGCTGCGCATCCACGGCGCCATGCGCGGCGTGTTGTCGAGCTGCGGCAGCGATCCGGAAGCACTGGTGGAGCGCGCCCGCCGGTTTCCGTCCATGCAGGGACTGGCGCTAGCGCCGCGCGTGTCGACCTCAGCGGCCTACGCTTGGAGCGAGCCGCCCGAGCCGTGCTCGCCCTCGGAGCCGATCCCCGCCCCGCCTCCGGCACGGTATCACGTCGTCGCCTTCGATTACGGCATCAAGCGCAACATCCTGCGCCGCCTGGTTCAGGCGGGCTGCCGAATCACGGTGGTCCCGGCGACGACGCGCGCCGAGGAGGTGTTGGCGCTCAATCCCGACGGCGTATTTCTGTCCAACGGTCCCGGCGATCCGGAGCCGCTCGCGGCCCAGATCGCCGAGATTCGCAAGCTCATCGGCCGCAAGCCGCTGTTCGGCATTTGCCTCGGGCATCAGCTTCTGGGCCTGGCGCTCGGCGGGCGCACCTACAAGCTCAAGTTCGGCCATCACGGCGCCAACCACCCCGTACTCAACCGCAGCACCAACAAGGTCGAAATCACCTCGCAGAACCACGGTTTTGCCGTCGATCCGGATTCTTTGGCCTCTCGCGAGGTCGAGCTCACGCATGTGAACCTGAACGACCACACACTCGAGGGATTCCGCCACCGCTCCCACCCGCTCTTTTGCGTCCAGTACCATCCGGAGGCGGCCCCGGGTCCGCACGACTCCCGCTATCTGTTCGACGATTTCATCCGCCTCATGGATGAGTTCTACGGCGCGACGGTGAGACATGCCTAAACGGACCGACATTCACCGGATCCTGATCATCGGCTCCGGCCCCATCGTCATCGGCCAGGCCTGTGAGTTCGACTATTCGGGCACGCAGGCCTGCAAGGCGCTGCGCGCCGAAGGCTACGAGGTCATTCTGGTCAATTCGAACCCGGCGACCATCATGACCGATCCGGAGATGGCCGCCACCACCTATGTCGAGCCGCTGACGCTCGAATTCGCCGAGGAGATCATCCGGCGGGAGCGGCCTGACGCGCTGCTGTCGACCGTGGGAGGCCAGACCGGACTGAACCTTTCGGTGGCGCTGGCCGAGGCCGGCGTGCTCGAGCGCTACGGCGTCGAGCTGATCGGCGCCAAGCTGGAGGCCATTAAGAAGGCCGAGGACCGGCTGCTGTTCAAAGACGCGATGACGCGGATCGGACTCGAGGTGCCGCAGTCGATGCTGGTCAACAACGTCGACGACGGCCTGCGCTTCGCCTCGCGGATCGGCTACCCGGTGATCCTCCGGCCCAGCTTCACGCTCGGGGGCACCGGCGGCGGCATCGCCTACAACAGCGAAGAGCTCGAGGAGATCCTGGCGCGCGGCCTGGAGCTGTCGCCGGTGCACGAAGTGCTGATCGAAGAAAGCGTGCTCGGCTGGAAAGAGTTCGAGCTCGAGGTGATGCGCGATCTGGCCGACAACGCCATCGTCGTCTGTTCGATCGAGAACTTCGACCCGATGGGGGTGCACACGGGCGATTCGATCACCGTCGCCCCGGCCCAAACGCTGACCGATCGCGAGTACCAGATGATGCGCGACGCGGCGCTGGCCTGCCTGCGGGAGATCGGCGTCGACACCGGCGGCTCCAACGTCCAGTTCGCCATCGACCCCAAGACGGGCCGCATGGTGATCATCGAGATGAACCCGCGCGTGTCGCGCAGTTCGGCCCTGGCCTCCAAAGCCACCGGCTTTCCGATCGCCAAGATCGCCGCCAAGCTCGCCGTGGGCTACCGCCTCGATGAGATCCCCAACGACATCACTCGAAAGACGCCCGCCTGTTTCGAGCCGACGCTCGATTACGTGGTGGTAAAGATCCCGCGGTGGCAGTTTGAAAAGTTCCCCGGGGCCGAGCCGGTGCTCGGCACGCAGATGAAATCGGTGGGGGAGGTGATGGCCATCGGCCGCACCTTCAAACAGGCGCTCGCCAAGGGCATGCGGAGTCTGGAGACCGGCCGTTCGTCGGCGGCCGAGGCGCTGGATGAGAAGCTGATTCCGCAAAAGCTGATCACGCCCAACCCGGACCGCTTGCGCTACATTCGCTTTGCCTTCGAGCGCGGCCGCTCGGTCGAGGAGATCCATGAGATGACCGCGATCGACCCCTGGTTCCTTACTCAGGTGCGCGACGCCGTGCGTTTCGAGGCCGAGCTGGCCGGCCGCACGCTTGAAGAGATCGACCGGGAGACCCTGCGCGAGGCCAAGCGCGCCGGCCTGTCCGACCGGACGCTGGCGCGGCTGTGGGGAACCGACGCCGCCGCGGTGCGGGCGCGGCGGCTCGAGCTCGGCGTGCGGGCTGTCTTCAACCGCGTCGACACCTGCGCGGCCGAGTTTGAGAGCTTCACGCCGTATCTTTATTCAAGCTACGAGTCCGAGTGCGAGGCCGAGCCGGACGAGCGGCCCAAAGTGATGATCCTCGGCAGCGGTCCGAACCGCATCGGCCAGGGCATCGAGTTCGACTACGCCTGCTGCCACGCCTCCTATGCGCTTCAGGAGTTCGGCTATGAGTCGATCATGGTCAACTGCAACCCCGAGACGGTCTCCACCGACTACGACACGAGCGACCGGCTTTACTTCGAGCCGCTGACGCTCGAGGAGGTGCTGAACATCTACGAGACCGAAAAGCCCGACGGCGTGATCGTCCAGTTCGGCGGGCAGACGCCGCTCACGCTCGCCTTGCCGCTCAAGAAGGCCGGGGTGCGCATCATCGGCACCGATCCGGAGAGCATCGAGCTGGCCGAAAACCGCGAGCTGTTCGGCCGGCTGTTGGATCGGCTGGAGATTCCCAAGCCGCCGTACGGCTCGGCCGCCTCCGTCGAGAAGGCCTGCGAGGAGGCGCGGCGCATCGGCTTTCCGGTTCTGGTGCGGCCCAGTTTCGTGCTCGGCGGCCGCGCCATGGTGATCGCCTACGACGAGGAGACGGTGCGGCGCTACATGCACGAGGCGGTCAGTTTCTCGCAGGACAGGCCGGTGCTGATCGATCGGTTTTTGGAGGACGCCATCGAGGTCGACGTGGACGCGCTCGCCGACGCTAGCGACGTGCTCATCGGCGGCATCATGGAGCACATCGAGGAGGCGGGCATCCACTCCGGCGACTCCTCCTGCGTGCTGCCGGCGATCTCGATCTCCGAGCGGCACCTGCGGCTGATCGAGGAGTACACCGGGCGCCTGGCGCGCGCCCTGAAGGTGGTCGGGCTCATGAACGTGCAGTATGCCATCAAGAACGGCGAGGTCTACGTGCTCGAGGTCAATCCCCGGGCCTCGCGCACGGTGCCCTACGTGAGCAAGGCCACGGGCGTGCCGCTGGCGAAGATCGCCGTCGGGCTCATGCTCGGCAAGACGCTGCGCGAGCTGGCGCCTCTGGCCGGGGGCATGAGCTCGGGCGTGCTGCCCGTGCCGCAGTACTTCGTCAAGAGTCCCGTCTTCCCCTTCAACAAGTTTCCCGGTGTGGACCCGGCGCTCGGTCCGGAGATGCGCTCCACGGGCGAAGTGATGGGGGTGGGCGAGAATTTCGGCGAAGCCTTCGCCAAGGCGCAGCTCAGCGCGGGAACGCCGCTGCCGGAGAAGGGCCGCGTCTTTTTGAGCGTAAACGACCGCCACAAGCCGGCCGCGGTCGAGATCGCCCGCCGCCTCCTCGAGTTCGGCTTCGAGCTGGTGGCCACGCGCGGGACGGCGGCGGCGCTTGAGGCGGCCCGGCTTCCACACAAACGGGTTTTCAAGGTGAACGAGGGAAGGCCGAACGTCGTGGACCTGATCAAGACGCGCGATGT
>Ga0308391_1001238_pt1 | contig 10638 bp, 9 predicted proteins | sample Hotspr20Samplet1_FD_202363 | JGI IMG/M metagenome (GOLD analysis project Ga0308391, IMG submission 202363) | Hot spring phototrophic mat microbial communities from Octopus Spring, Yellowstone National Park, Wyoming, United States - 20050623_t1 ... | reverse complement strand
CAAGGGATCCCGGTAGATGTGAGATTGTCTTAATTGTCTAGCCGGCTACTCCCACAGATGTGGGGACAACGTACAGCAGGAGAACTACCAGGGGGCTCATAGATTGGTTCACCCCCACGGGTGTGGGAACAACTCTCAGCACTGGAGATTTGTGAGCAGATTGAGCGCGGTTCACCCCCACGGGTGTGGGGACAACGTCACCAACCGTTCCCGCCGTGGCGTCACTCCAAACGGTTCACCCCCACGGGTGTGGGGACAACGGCGCTACCCGTACTACCCGCGGATCCGCTAGGGCGGTTCACCCCCACGGGTGTGGGGACAACTACTTCCGCTCTTGCTCTTGTCCCTCCTGATTTTCGGTTCACCCCCACGGGTGTCGGGACAACCGGGTGAGGCCCGCCTCAAGCTCAAGCTAGCCCGCGGTTCACCCCCACGGGTGTGGGGACAACCGCGGATGCGGGAGAGGGATCCCTGACACCGGCGGTTCACCCCCACGGGTGTGGGGACAACGGCCGCCACGATGATGTCAGACGGCGTGACTTGGGTTCACCCCCACGGGTGTGGGGACAACTCGGCTCAGCCGCCCTAGTCGCGGCACCTAAGGCCCGGTTCACCCCCACGGGTGTGGGGACAACCCTTCGATTTTTGCCGATTTTAGTAGGTTTTGACCAGCAGCACCCCTTCTATGTCTACTAGCTGCCGCGAGGGATCCCCGATGCTCCTGGCCGAGAATCCCTGCTCTGAGTTGGTGGAATAGACCATCAGTGCAGAGCCGTCGCCGATTTTGCTGGTCACCCGTGCCCACAGTTCTTCTCGAACCAGGGCTGAGACGCGACCGACAAAGACCCCCGCCTTGATCTCAAACAGCCAGCGACTTAGGTCTCCTCTCAAACTTGCGGGGACATTCTCTAAGATAAAGACCACCATCAGACCGACATTTCCTCATCCAACTCTTCTCCGTAGCTCACTCCCCCCTCAACAGCTCCCTTCTCGTTATCCCAAAGAGATCCTACAGGGCTTGACTCCTCCTGTGTGGCTCTGAAGCCGAGGATGGCATCAACATCGTCTATGATTCTCTGCATCAACCGATGCTCTACAAACTTTTCTCGACACAGTTGCCTAGTTCTCGACTCAAAGTTTGGCATCAACTCAGCGGCAGCCTTGAAGGCAACAGGGATGGTGATCTCTGTCTTGTAGAGATCGGCAACGTCATAAACAAAAGATAAGGGCTTGCCGATGTGAATAAACCCCAACGCAGTTGAATAGCCTACGGCATTGAGCGCTGCCTGGCAAACAGCGTAGAGGCAAGTATTGGCAACAGAAAGAGCACGATTAACGGGATCAGCACACTCCCATTCCTTGAGCTTGTAGGAGCGTCCCTTCCAATTTACCCCTGTTTCTTTACTAAGGCGGCTGTAAACAGTTCGCACTCGCACCCCCTCCAGTCCGCGAATCTGCTCAAGGGTTAGCCCTTCTTTGAGAGGTTCGGGAAAGCGAAATGAATACATACGCCGAACCACTTCCATGTGCTGGACGGGATCTGCCCATAGTTTGGCCTGGTGATAAAGCCTTTCCACGCTGCTGGAAGGATGGGATCCACTGGCATAGAAGCGTAGCCCATCTTCGCCAACCCACTGGACCGAGCAGAGCCCATCGGCCAAGTTCTTGATGGCAGCGTGAGTAATTGCTGTCCCAGGGCCTAGCATTAAAGTGGTCAAGCTGGCACAAGGGATTATATATCTGCTATCTTCTTGCAAAACGGCAACAGCTTTCGCATCTTGCTCAATTCGGCACCGTTCTACATAGACAAAGCTTATGCTATCTCGAACCTTCGGGATAGATCGTAAACTTTTCGTAGTTGTCTTTGCGATCATAAGACACTCCCCCTTAAAAGGCAAAACTAGCGTGGAAAGTAACTGATCTTGCTCAGCGATAGAAGTCCACATCCGTAGGAGCGTCCTCGCCCAATTCCTTGTTGTACTGCTTTAACAAAAGCTTCAGAATCAGTTACCCGCAATATGCCCTGGAACAAAACGGTGTGGATACGAACTGGCCCGGAGAGCCCCTTTTTGATCCCAAATATTTGCGGCGATGGGATCCCTTCTGCAGCCAACACCTCAAACCCATGCTGACAGCCCTGGCGGCGGAGCCATTCCAGTTGATCCTCAGAGCGAAAAAAGCCAACAATCTTGCGGGTCTTCTTATCTCGCTTGCTGGGATTTGCTCGGAGTCGGAACTGAAAGCATCTTCCCTTACTTAGAACTTCTGGCCTCAGGTCGAAGATTTTGACTTCTGGATCCCTTTGGACATAACCCTGTGGCAAGCGAGACCAATCCGGCTGAATGACCGATTGCACCAGGATGGTGCAGCCATCAGGTTCTTGACGGTAAAGAATATGCCAATCGGAGCGAGGGGTTTTGGTAGGTTGATCGGGAAAACCATGCATAATTCGCTGGTGCAAAGCGTGAGCATTACTGAGCTCTCGCTGCACCAGAAGCTGTCGCTCGTTTAGAATTAGCCGGGAAAGATACATATCGCCTCCGGGAGTTCATGGTATTCCGTCTCCACAGCCCGGCAACCGAAGCGCCGCGGCTGCCAGCTCAAAGGCACATCTTGGCGCACATCCAGACTCTCAGAGACCTCCAAAACAAAGCGGAGTTGGGAGGGACGCTTCCCGCGTCTAGAACACTCATAAGGGTGCTGACGCAAAGCTTCCAGCAAAGGCTGCTCCACAAGCCCCACTCGCAAAGGGCGGCTGGGAATAAAGCTTTTCCGTCCCAGAAACACTTGCCAGTAAGGTTTTTGCAGAGCTTGATCCAAAGTTCTCAGCAAATTAGGATCCCCTTCCAATCCCACCAGGTAATCCCCATCTGCTACGTAGTAGCGATTGCTGATCGTCTCTTTTATTTGTACTGTGTGGAAATCCTTACAAAGGATCCCTTCCTTGTTCACTCGCACCCCCATTTTCAGGGCAGCCAGATCATCAACAGGTTCCCAGCGAGGGCGACCCAGTGCCGCACAGAGGATCCCGATCACCGCCGACTTTGTAGGCTCACGACGGCTATCGCGATAATCAAACTGGCTGTGGTCGCCCCAGCTCATCATCGGAGCCCGCAATCGCATGAGAAGCGTAGTCATGATCTAAGCTCCTCGGCCGTTGCTGGCCACGCCAAAGGCTTTGAGAGCACTTTTTAAGAGCTCTTCTACAGAATCTTTCTTGCTAGACTTGAGTACATTGAGTCTCGCAGCCAGCCTATCAAGGACAACAACGCCTTTATACTGCACGTCAGCTTCTCCATACATCTTGACCAGTGATCCCCAATACTCATCTAAAGCTTTAACGGCATTTTCCAGTAGGCTAAATCCTCCACTGGGAGCAACCGGATTTTCAAAGGCATCCACTAAGGAAATAGGCTGCCCTTCCCGAACTACTGCCATCACCAATGCTGGCCGAGTGTGAGCGGCAAATCCGTTTTGATGTCCACTGGGCACAGCATGAATGAAAGCCGTAGCAAAAGCCTTGATGATGGATCCTAGATGTTCAGTTCCGCCTAGGTTTTCAACCAACTGTTTCTTGTCGAGAACAGCAAAGCGGTAGTATGTAGAGCTGTTGTACCCCGTCTCGCCCATGTGATCGGCTCCGGTGTCCTCACTACTGCCCAGGTCGTCTACGGCTGTAAAGAAGTCGAACTCTTGTTGTAGGGCATTGATACTAATTGCATGGGCCACCTGAACAGCAGCATCGACATTGACTGTGGGTAGCGAGGCCATCATCCGACCAAACAAAGCTACATCACCGGGTTTTCCTGTATCAACCAAAGCTTTTTCGATCGCCTTGGCTATTTTTTGGGGAAGTTTGGGCTTTTCCTCTCGCAATCCGGATTCAATGGCAGACCAGTTTTTGATTAAGATTTCGGCAATTGCATCAAGTTCCGTCTTCCCCAAAAATACAATGGTGGTGGCTTCATTTTTATCATTAAACTTGAGCTTAAGCCCTTGCTCTAAGGCAAGCCGAGCGGCCATTCCAGCTTGCTCATCAGGGATCCCTGCCTTCACAAGCTTAGATTTCAACTCAGGGAGCCAGTTGCGAGAGCGAGCGGCAAAGTGAGCCGGGTCTAGCTCAGCATATTGGTGATAGTATTTTCGCACTGCCCGCTTCTGGCACTGGCTAGAGATTCGCGCTCGTGGACGACCGCCGAATATCGTAGATTTAGGCATGCCATTTTCATCGCGGTTTAGGTTGGCAGGAGGGAAACTTTGAATCAAATGAATTTCCAGTCGCATGGCTGTTTCTCCTCTAAGGGTATAGTGTCGGAACAAGTTTGTTAGCTCAAACAGGGGTAAGTGCTCTCAGCCTACATCCTCTCTGAGATCATCGGAAACCTCAGAACTTACATCATCAGTTTCTTCTGCCTTTGCAGATCCAGAGGAAGATACCTGCCAAAAAGTTTTAGCCCATCTATCCTGGACAACTTGATCGGGATGGTTCCATAAGCAAAGGTCAGCAATCAACTGAGGGTAGTAAACAGAAATCTTTCTATCCTTCTTACTTTTCATTTGCTTTACCAAAGCTATGATTGGATATTCGATGTAGTCAAGATCGGTCTCTAGAAGAGCTCTAAACCTTCGTTCTGGGCCTTTAGATTCGGTGCTGTCTTGCAATTCCCGACAGCTTTTCGCAAAGTTACTGACCTCTGGTTCCATATCTTGGTCATGGTAAACGGAGAGACACGCCACAAAGATCCAAATATCCTGTTCTTGTTCGGGGATCCCTTGTAAATAGGGCAGTACAAAGGGGTAAATTTTTCGTAAGTGGTGGTGCTCGCCGGAAAGTGCTCGCTTGAAGGCAACTTTGGCGCCGGTGTCGTTTTTGAGGCGATCCTTGATTTCTTGTAAGAACTTTTTTGCCCGTTCCAGTCGATTATGGGAAGAGATTTGAGTTGTAGACATAACTTGGCCTCCTATTGGACAACAGCTTGCTCCTTCTTCTGCTTTTTCTTAGCTGCTTTTTGTTTTTGAGCTTTCTTTTCCCTTGGATCCGCACGAAGCTCTGCTAGTTTTCTCTCCAGCGTGCGCAAGGCAGCCGCTCTGGCCTGATAGTTGCGAATAGACTCAATGGACTCGGTGAAGGCTCGCCGAGCGGCATCTTGCACAGTCTTAGTCCAGGCAGGTAGAGTGGTAAGTCCATAGTAGATAATTCCATCAGCTCCAGGTTGGTTATCTTGGGGTAAATCATGAAGTAGCATTGAGAAAGCGTGGTCTAGAATTGCCCAGTAGCGAGACTCTCCATCTAAAGCTTTGGATAGCTTCTCAGTCTCTCCGTTTTTAAGAACCTCTGCTAGAGAAAAGTAGGGGCTACCTTTAGAAGATCGAAAGATTTGTTGATGGTTCTCGGCAATTCCAATAGCGCTTTTTAAACTCTGCGCCAACTCCGAATCTGTAACAAACTGCATTGGAACTGAAAATCGAGCCGAGCTCCATCCTAAAGGTTTAGCCTGGTCGGCGCTCATACCCAACACTTCAAACACAACCAAATTATTGACCAATTCTTCTGACTTGAGCTCAGCTAGCCAGTCCACAATCCGAGGACGGGTTTGCTTGCTAGCCGTCAGGAGAAAGCTGTCCGCATCCCGCCACAACTGTCTGTGTAAAGATAGACGCACTGGTTTATCTTCTTTATAGGCAACGCTACATTCCCACTGCCGGGCCTCTACACCGTTGGGTAGGGAGTTGCCCATAGTAATAGCCAATTGCTGCACTCGCCCAGCTTCTGAAAACAGCCGCAGCCGCCGCCAGGGAAAGGTTAAATAGTGGATGTATCCCGCAGGGATCTCTTTTTTCGGTTGGCCAGTGTAGCCAACTTTGGTTTCCCAGGTGGGTACATCTTCTCCAGCTACTACACTGGGCATCTCATCCTCTGGGCTATACCGCATCAAGTTCAGCATCAGCGTCTCTTTTAAGGTTCTCCCTTTCAAAAGGACATTGGCAACATTCATAGTCGGAGTGTTTACAGCAGAGTGATTGCCGCTGTCTTGCCCAACATAAAATGCCCTTAGGCTAGTGATGTCAACTCCCTGTAGACGCACCAATAGTCGAGCAGCTTCCGGTAAGGAGATGCTGTAGCCGCTCCATTCGTGTTCATGAAAGAATACTTCAGAGGTGCTCATGGTATGGATGGAGTGGACAGGCACAGCTTTTTCTATAGGTAGAGCTGGATCCTGCATGAAGGGGTGAGTGGGATGGAATAGGTCAAAACAATCTTGCCTATCCTGCAAGTACTTAATAACTCGCTTTCCATTGTCTTGAAAGATTTCCTTCCAGTGATCCGTATCTTTTGGTCCAAGATAGGCTCGGTGCATTATTGCCAGTAGAAAACGGTAGAGAGCTAAAGTAGTAGGCGGATTATCTCCTCGCATCTCTTTCAGGCTTTCCCACTCTCTAAATAACTCAACTAAAGACAACTCTTGGATTCGAAAATCGGGATCGAGTACAGGGATCCACTTTTCTTTGGTGAGATTAAAGGACTGAGTTTCCATGAGCTCCTCCCTAACGTTAGCTGTTCATCTTCTCGATGGTGATCCCTAGGTTAGGATCCAACCGCAGTCGCCATTTGCCAACTTGAGCCCAGCCTTCGGCGTTCAAGACAACGTAGCGACAGTTACGCAGCAAAGCAGATGTCCAAGTTTTGGGGTTTTCCCGCCTCAGCAGCTCCTTTACAAGCTCCTGGCGGGAAGCAATGCGAACACTGTGGGCCAGTAGCCTACGAATCATCGGCAGGCTGGGCTCAGTTTCTAGATCCACTGGATCGTGAGAGCCGGGAAAGACTAAACCGGTCTTCCCTTGTTGCAAGAAAATTGTCGCCACCGAAGGCTGCCCAAGTCTGGTAACGGCAGCGATAGTGCTTTCGTCATCCTCTTTTTTTAGGTAGGTAAACTGTTCGGGCCTCACATCAGCATTTGGCGGTGGGATCTTTACTTCATTAGCTCGAGATCTTTTAGCATCCTCTTCTTCAACTTTGTACTTTTCCAAAGACTCTCGCCAATCTTGAGCATGAACGGTTTCCAATGCTTCGGGGATAGGCATCTCCAAGTCATATACCGATTCGATTAGGTCGTCGATTTCTTCAGGCAGTTGCACGTTGCAACGCTCTCTTAGAGCCAGCCAACTGCGTAGGAGAATGTGCCGATCGTAGATAGAGCTGCTCTCCCGAAAATTAGCCTTGCCCTCCTCGGCTAGCTCTGGTTCCACTATCCACAAGTAGGGAGCAGATAGCTCAGGTGGTCGCTTGTCCCGCGGATGGCGGTGGAGCCGCCCAGAGCGCTGTAGGAGAAGATCAATGGGAGCGGGATCGCTGATCATTAAGTCAAAATCCACATCCAAGCTTTGCTCAATGACCTGGGTTGCCACCAAAACAAAACGAGAGGGACGGAGATGTCCATTTTTGCCGAATCTCTCCAGGCATTGCTTCTCAATCTGCTCTCGATCTTTGAATAAAAAGCGCCCGTGAAACAGGCCCAATTCTTCCGGCGGAAAATACTTCTGGAGATGCTGAAACACCCACTGGGCGCGATCTACCGTTGAGCAGATAACAGCAACGCACCCGCCCCCTTTGGAAAGCACTTGCGAGAGTTCTGCGGGCCACTGGTCATCCCTGACCCAGCGGATCCCCAATTGACGGCGCACATGCTCGGAAGGAGCAAAAGACTGAGCTAGGGCCGCTCCAGAAGCTAGGGCTGTGATGCGAGGGTAAGGGGCATTAGGTGAGTCGGGCGGGGGCTGTCCACAGCCTCTGGCATAGGCAGCCAGCAATCGTTGGCGGGTACCGGCGGGCAAGGTGGCCGAGAGGGCGATCACGGGGGATCCCAAAACGGCTGCCCACTCCAAAAATCGCTCCAGGAGAGTGCTGGTGTAGAGGTCGTAGGCGTGGATCTCGTCCAGGATGATGATGCGGCCTGCCAGACCAAACAGGCGGACAAACTGGTGGCGGGCCCGTACTGCTCCCATCAGAGCCTGATCAAGGGTGCCCACCCCGTAAGGGCTGAGCAGCGTCCGCTTGCGGGCAGTGTGCCACTCGCTGGCAAAAACGCCTTTGCCCTCCTGGTCATAAACCTGATCCAGGCGACAGACGGTGTCCAGGTAATCTTCTTTGAGAGCTGCTGCCCCATGGCTGAGGGTTAGGTTTACGATGGCATCGGGATAGCGCTTTTGCAAAAATGACTTGACGCGCTCGAACATGGCGTTGCTGGTTGCCTGGGTAGGCAGGCCGATGTAAAAGCCACCGGCTCCGGCTTGATGCTGCAGGTGGTCGGCCAGGTAGAGCGCAGCTTCGGTTTTGCCCTCTCCCATGGCGGCCTCGACAATGACCAAGCAGGGTGGAGCCAGCCTGTCCTTCAGGTTAATGGCTGCCAATTGCAGCGGTCGCGGCTCGCTGATGAAGTCAAAGAGAGCCTGAAAAGTAAGAGGGCTGTCTGTGGGGGGCGCAATCCAACCCTGGGCTTTCAGGGCTTGTTGGGCCTTTTCGGCTATTCCTTGAGCGTAGGTCTCGAAGGGCTCGTCGTTGGCGTAGGGAAAACTCTCCGTATTCGAGGCAATCCAGTCGGCAACGGTTGCCAGGCCGGCCAAGATCATGGCGGCGGAATTGCTGCAGCGGGCAGGGATCCCCTCCCTCTTCAGCCCAACAAAATCTTGTAGTTGCTGGAAGATCTCTCGACGAAATGGGATCCACTCCCCTCGACCGACATCGTCGGGGGAGAGACTTTGAATATCCTGAAGTCCCGGGAAAAAGCCATGATGACCGCCGACAATAGCTGACAATTTTTGGGCCAGTTTCTTGGGCAGCCCCAGCTCTTCCAGAAAGCCGGGCAAGGTTGCGGCGGTAACCGTTCCATGAGGGGCTGCTTGGCCAGTGTTGGGATAGCTGCGCCACAGGTCGTAGAGACGGGATCCCACCAGCGCTTTTCCCACCTCGCTCACTTGAAATTGAAAGGCAGGACTGACTTTGCCTAGGTCGTGACACCCTGCCATGAACCCGCAAAAGCGAGCTAAGGGATCCCCTTCCAGCCCCAATCCTACTGAGAGCTGCTGACGAGCAAGGGGGCTAAGGTAGGTTTGCACGATCTCCATGGCCACAGCTGCCGTATCGGCTAGGTGGCAGAGGACGGGATGGTACAGAGGTCGGCCATCTTCTCGCAACTGTCCCTGTCCGGTCTTGGCCCAAAATCGGGACTTGCTCATCGCTAGGGCTCCTCGTCAACGTACTGCCGGCTCATCTCGCAGATCTCTTGCCGCATCATGTCCACCAAATCCGGAGGCTCCAGCACTCTGGCTCCTCTGCCGTAGCCCAGCACCCAGCGCTTTACATCATTCATCCCCCGCACGGTTATGCGCAGAATCAGGGATCCGTCTGGGTTTTCTTCAATGACCTGGGTCGGATGCCAGCGCCGCTCCCGAATGAAGGGTGCCGTTTGGGCGTCAAACCAAATTCTTACCTGGCGAGGGATCCCGCCCGCCTCATGCTGAAAAATCATCGCCAGATGGGCTTTGGGATCGAAAGTCGGGTCGATCTCAAAAGTTTCCGGCAGGGTTTTGAGAGCCAGGATCCGATCTACCCGGAACCAGCGCACTTCTTGTCTTTTGTGGCACCAGCCAATCACGTAGGGATTGGTGCCGCGGTAGATGTGCAAGAGATAGGGATCCAACTCCCGTTCCGACACTTGATCGCCTCGGCTGGCGGTGCGATAGCGCATCCACACTCGTCTTTTCTCCCGACAGGCATCCTCCAACCGCTGCCAAATCTCCCAATCCAGATGGGTTTCTGCCCCTGCCCGAAAGATGAGCCGCTCATCGGCTAGCTGCTGGAGATCCAGCCACTCCTGCTCTGGAAGCCGTTGCGCCAACCGCCCAATTGCCGAGCGCAACTGCGGGGCATAGGCCGATCCGGCGTAGGCTTCCAGCATTCTCGCTCCCAAAGTCAGGGCAAACAGCTCCCCCTTAGTGAGGGGTATCGTCGGCAAGCGCCATTCCCGATCAGTGTAGTGATACCCTTTTTCACGGCTGACTTTGATGGGGGCTTGAAAGCGATCCTTCAAGAAACTAATATCCGCTCGAACCGTTCGTTCACCTATTTTCGGGCTGGAGGCCCGCACCATAGCCGCAGGCTTGGTGCCGGGAGGAAAGCCCGCCTGCTAGTCAAAGCCTGGATGAGCTACAATAAGCCCATGAGCCAGATTATCTCTGTACGTTGCAAGCTGATAGTCCCACAAGAGTTGCGTCAAGAAATTGACCGCACTTTGCAGGGCTTTGCGAATGCTTGCAACCAGATTCTCGACACCGCCAAACAAAAGAACTGCTGGAACACCGCCAAGCTGCACCACTTGGTTTATAGGCCAGTGAGAGCGGCAACGGGGTTGAAAGCCAACCACGTCTGTCAGGCGCTCCGCCGTGTGATTAGCAACGCCAAAGCGGTGAAACAAGTCCACAAGTTTCGCCCCACCAGCCTGACTTTGGATGTGCGTACTTTTAAGTACCGAGAGTCCGACCAAGCCGTGGGCGTGACCCTGATGAGCGGACGGGTTTGGCTCAAGCTCAAGATTGGCGGTTATCAAATCGCTTTGCTGCGGGGGCAAACGCCCACCAGCG
>Ga0308391_1001237_pt1 | contig 10639 bp, 7 predicted proteins | sample Hotspr20Samplet1_FD_202363 | JGI IMG/M metagenome (GOLD analysis project Ga0308391, IMG submission 202363) | Hot spring phototrophic mat microbial communities from Octopus Spring, Yellowstone National Park, Wyoming, United States - 20050623_t1 ... | reverse complement strand
TGTCGGATGGCTTTCTCGCGCCGCGCCTCGGCGGACAGCTCGCGCAGGGGCAGCAGGGTTTCTATGAGAAATCGGTGTTGCATCGGGTCTGCGCTTCGTCGGTTTCTTCTTCGTGTTCGTGGTGTTCCTCGTGGTTTCCTTTCTGGGCTGGAATCACTAATACGCGAAGGTTTTCTGTCCTTTCGTGGTTAGTCGTCCCTCTGGTTTTGTGCATCTTTCCCCTTCCAGTTTTCCACCACCACCTTCACGATACCCGTCACCAGCTGCGGGGTGAGGCGGGCGGCAGGGTTCTGGATGCAGTGTAGGCGCGGTGCGCTCAGCGCATGTTCCACCACATACAGCCAGTAGGCATCGCCCAGCCGTTGCGCCATCTGCCACTCGTGCGGTGTCAGCTCCAGCGTGCCGGTGTCAGCAAAGGCTTTCACCTCGATGTAGCGTGTCTCTGCGGGCGAGGAAGCCACCACGTCATAGCCTAGAAACTCGCGGCTCACATCCACTGGCTCACGCCCTTGCCCGCGTTCATACGCCATCACCGCCTGAATCCCTGCTTGCTCCACCTGCCGCTTCAGCGTGTCATCCTCGGAGTGGGCTGCGGGCATCAGGCGGCTCGCGGGCAGGACAACCGCCACCGCCTCCAGCTCGGGCTCCAGCATCGCCAGCTGCCGCTCCTGCTGCAACTCCTGGAGGCGCGCCGTCTGCTCCCGCAGCAGGGCTTTCAGGTTTTCCTCCTCCTGCCGTATCGCCACGTGCATGTCCTCGCCCTGCCTCTGCCGCCGGTGGTAGGCGAACAGCTTATCATGCGCCTCCTGCAAGAGGTGGTCATAGGATTGTTTCAGCCAGCGTTGCTTGATGTCGCACTCCCGCTCGCGCCGCTGAAGCGCTTCCCGTTGCAGCGATTCCAGTACACGCAGGAGCTGCGCCCGCGTGGCGTCGGAGGCTTGCTGAAGGGTCTGCGGCAGGTCATCGGGCAGGGTGGCGGAATCGGGCAGGGATTGCAGTTCCCACACCATGCGCGGATCGACCTCGCGGATGTCTCCGGAGTCGCGGTCGTGGAACAGGGCGATGAGCCGTTCCAGCACTGGCTCGCCGCGACCGTCCTTCAAACAGGCGCGGTAGAACCACAGCGTGCCGTGTCGCCCCTGTTCGTCCACGAGGATGGCGCGCACTGGGCGGTCTTTGTTCAGGTGGTGGGCTATCAGCGCCTCCAGCAGGGGATGGCCGGGCGCAAAGAACTCTGCGCTCTGCTTTCGCGCCACCGCTCGCTCGAAGGCGATGCGCAGCCCCCGTTCGAACGGTTCATGTGGGAGACTGTGTTGCTTCAGGAACTCCCGCGGCACGCTGATTCGAAACGCCCCCGCGTGGCGGGTCTCCTCGCGCAGCTGCCCACCGACGGTCTGCACCGCCAAACGAGTGAACCGCGCCACGTCCCACGGCACCAGCCGCTTGCGCACCGAGTCCGAAGCGTCCTTTTGCACCACCGTCAGGTTGATGTAGGCTCCTGCCAGTGCGTTCTCTTCGAGGGTGCGTCGGAACTGCTCGATGCGGGTATCGAGGTCGACCTCCAGCAGGCGTTCCAGCGGGGTCTCCTGCTCTCTGGTGATGGCTTGCATGATGAGGTCTTCCAGCCGCACCCCTTCGAGCAGGGTGTCGATGACGTCGTAGACCGAGTCGCCCAGCCGTTCGCGCATCCGCTCCAGTTTGTCCATCAGTCGCTGCAGCACCTTGCCCTCGCGGGTTTCGGGGTAAACCATGTTGAAGATGAAGCAGTCGCGCGTTTGCCCGTAGCGGTGGATGCGTCCCATGCGCTGCTCCAGCCGGTTGGGGTTCCAGGGCAGGTCGTAGTTGACCATCAGGCGACAGAACTGCAGGTTGATGCCTTCGCCCGCCGCGTCCGTTGCCACCATCACCTGCACCTCATCCCGAAACCGGCGTTCCTCGTCGATGCGTGCCTGCAGGTTCATCTGCCCGTGAATGACCGCACACGGGAACCCCCACTCGCGAAAGCGTTTTTGGAGGGCGGTGAGGGTATCCTTGAACTCGGTGAATACCAGCAGTTTCTCGTCGGGTTGATAGCGCAGGTGCTGTTCAAGCACGCGGCGCAACTCTTGCACTTTGGCTTCTTCGCCTGCCTTTTCCGCCTCCAGCGCCAGACGGATGAGGTGTTCCAGCTCCTGCAGCTCGTCCTGAAGCTCCTCAATGGACTGCGCGGCAGTAACCCCTTCCAGCCTTTCCTGAAAGCTCTCCCACTCGTGCGCGGTCATCTCCATCAGGTCCTCGAAGGCATCGGCTTCCCATTCGGGCAGGTCATCCTCTTGCTGACGCCGTTCCCACTCTTGCAGCAGGTGCTGCAGTTTGCTTTTGCGCCGTCGCAGCGACTCCCGCACCGCCGTCAGGCTGGAAGAGAGGCGCCGCTGTAGCACCGTCAGCGCAAGGGCGACGTTTCGGCTGCGTCGGTCGGTTCTGTTGGACACCGCGGCGTACCATCGGCGCACGTATTGTGTCACCGCCTCGTACAGGCGTCGTTCCGCCTCGGTGAGCCACACGCCCAGCGTTTTCACCTCGCGCTGGCGGAACAGGCGATTCCCCTGCAGGTCGGTTACCTGTTCTTTAGTGCGGCGCAGCACAAACGGCAAGCGCTCTGCTCGCGCTACCTGCTTCAGCTGGTCGGGGTTTGCAAACAGGCGCGGCTCCAGCAGGTTCAGCAGCAGGAAGTAGGCCTCGTCGTCGCCTTTGTGCGGCGTTGCGGTCAGGAAGAGCAGGTGGGTGCTCTGGGGAGCCAGCGCCTCGCCCAGCTGGTATCGCTTGGTTTTGTACACCTTCTGCCCGTAGCGGGTGGCGGAGAGTTTATGCGCCTCGTCCACAATCACCAGATGCCATTGCTGCCGCGCCAGCAGGTCTCGCACCTCGTCGCGGCGCGCGAAGTCCATCGACACCACCACCTGCGGGTTCCGCTCAAAGAAGTCGGCGCTGTACAGGCTGTGCAGCAGGTCGCGGCGCAGCGGCACGAAGTCCTCGCGGAACCAGTCGCGCATCTCGCGTTGCCACTGGTCCTGCAGGTGGGCGGGCACAATCAGGAGGGTGCGATGCACCACCTTGCGGGCTTTCAGCTCCTTCAGCACCAGTCCCGCCATGATGGTCTTCCCCAGCCCGGGGTCGTCCGCCAGCAGGAAGCGAATGCGCGGCAGAGGCAGCATGTAGTGGTAGACCGCCTCCACCTGATGGGGCAACAGGTCGACCTGCGTCGCGCTGACCGCATAGTGCGGGTCGAAGGTATGGGCGAGTTGCATCCTTAGCGCTTCGGTAAACAGCACGAAGGGTTCTTGCAGGCGCAGCGCGCTGCTGGCAAAGCCGTGCCAGAGGTCGGGGAGGCGTCGGACGCGACGGGCGAACTCTTCCACCCTCATCACGAGGCGTTCTGCCCGTTTGGACGCCGTGAAGATGACCCCGAGTCGCACGTGCTGGTCGGTGCGCTCGAAGGCAAATACCTCCGCCGGTTCACCGTAGGGTTCGATGGTGACGATGTCGCCAGCCTCCAAGACTTCCATTGGTCACGCCGTTGACGAGGTTATCTGCGGGACAGGTATCGGGGTTATTTTCGGCAGTTGACAGCGGATTTCCTGCGTGCCGTCAAACACGCGCCCCTCAGGGCGATGCACTGCCAGCGTTTACTCCAGTTCCGTGTACAGATTCCTGTCCACCTGCACGGAGGCGTTGTCGCCAGCTTCGTGGACCACCGCTTTGCCGGTTGGCGTCTCGAACGTGTTCTCACTGACCAAAGCGGCACGCACGCCCGATTCGACGCGCAGTCCCTCGGTGGCTGAATGGATGTGGCATCCGGTCATCGTGGTGAGACCGCCTTTCAGGTGAACGGCGGGGAAGGCGTACTCCCGCATGGGGCGCAGGATACTGCAGCCGCTGACCACCACCTGTTCCGACTGGAAGACCTCGATGCAGGGGGCGGCGTTGGACTTCATCTCCGCGCCCGCAACACGCACCCGCGCGTTCTTGCCGTTCACCCGCAGGCTCTGGTGGTGGTTCCAAAACGACCCGCCCGCGACGCTCAGCGTATGCTCGCCGCGCACGTCGATGCCGATGCTGCAGAAGTCGGTGGAACAGCCGGTCAGCATGCCCCACGTGCCCCCCTTGATGGTAGCGTCGGGTATCTCGTCGCGCAGTAGATAGCCGATGTTCATGGCGAATACGAAGCAGTCGCTGAGGCGAATCAGGTCGTTTTTGCCCAGATCGAAGCCGACGCCCTTCTCCAGCGGACGCGGCACCGGACCGAGGTTCCACACCTCCACGTTGCGGATAGTGGGGGCGTCCCACGTGCCGGTGACCCGCACGCCGATGTTGCGTGGCGCGACGATGAACACGTTCTCCATGTTAAACCGACCGATGTTCGACACCCCGTCTGCCAGCACGCCGTCCCAGCAGTACAGGATTTTGACATGCGAAAGGTACGCGCCCACGCCGGAGACCACTATCGCGGGAGGTCCCGAGGTCGGTTCGCCCTGCCAGTCATAACGAATCGCCAGAGCCTGCAAGCCCCCACCAGCACGTAAGTGGATGCATGGCTTGTCTCGCTGTTCGGGCAGCAGGATGGGCAACACGTCGGTATCGGCGCACCACACGCCGGGAGTGGGACCGCTCAGGCTGATGTTTTCTACCACCAGGGTGCGCGTCAGTCGGTAAACGCCGCGCGGCACGAACACCGCCAGCCCGGCGGAGCGGGCAGCCTCTATCGCTTTCTCGAATGCGGGCGTATCATCGGCTTTGCCGTCGCCCTGCGCCCCCAACTCGCGCACATCGATGCTCTGGGCATGGGAAGCAGGTGGACCTGCCTGTACATGCCCGCCACCGAAGGAGGCGATGCCGGCAAATGCGCCCATTTTCCACAGCACTTCCCGACGGGACAGGGAACCATCTTGTGGTCGCATGTGAACCTCCGTTCTCAACGGTTTTTCCTGACCCTTTTTGTTTTTTCTGGGAACGAACCACCCGGACACTAAGAACACTAAGTTTTTCCTTTGTGACCCTTCGTGTTCTTTGTGCCTTCGTGGTTCGCTGGCAAATCAGCCATTATGACACGAAGGCTATGACCGTATGAAGCCAGCTTTTACAGAATAGCCTGTTGCCCGCGCGGGTGTCAAGCCTGCACAGGATGTTCCCCACAGAGGGCAGGAAAAACGCGGCGGTTTCGTGTATACTTATACCCGTGAGTATCATGCAAGCGGCGACGTTATCGGTGCGCGAGGAGATACCGGCGGTTTCGCTGTTCGGGGTGCGCGTCCATGCGGTCAGTATGGACGAAGCCATTCGGCACATCCTGTGCTTTGTGCAGGAGCGCATCCCGAGGCAGGTGGTTACCGCCGATTCGAGCATGGTGGTCATGGCGCAGCAGGATGCGCACCTGCGCGACATCATCAACCGCGCAGACTTAGTCACCCCGGACAGCATCGGGATTCTCTGGGCATGTCGCAGACAGGGTATCAGGATGCCAGAGCGCGTCAGCGGGGTGGACATCGTGGCGCGGCTGGCAGAGGTGAGCGCGCAGACAGGTTTGCGGCTTTACTTCTTGGGTGCGCAGCCGGGCGTTGCCGAAGAAGCGGCGCGCCACCTGCAGGAAAGGTTCTCGGGCGTGCAGATAGCGGGCTGCCACGACGGGTACTTCCCTCCCGAACAGGAAGAGGCGGTGGTAGAGCGTATCCGTCAGGCGGCTCCCGATGTGCTGTGCGTGGCGCTGGGCATTCCCAAGCAGGAAAAATGGATTGACCGCTATCGGCAGGCGCTGGGGGTGCCGGTCAGTATCGGTGTCGGCGGGACGTTCGATGTCTTATCGGGGCGGGTGCGCCGTGCGCCGCTGTGGATGCAGAGAACGGGCATGGAGTGGTTTTGGCGTGTGGCGCATAACCCGCGCAAAATCTCCAAAGTCATGTTGTTGCCGCGCTTTGCATGGATGGTAATGACGAATCAAAGCGGTATAGAGGTTGTTCGCGATGGCTGAAGAGATTATCCTCACACGCGAAGGGTATGAGAAGCTGAAACAGGAGCTGGAGCACCTGAAGACCGTCGGACGGGCGCAGAGCGCTGAGCGCATCCGCCGTGCCCGCGCGCAAGGGGATTTGAGCGAGAACTTCGAATACCACGAGGCGAAACGCGCGCAGGCGATGCTGGAAGGGCGCATTCGGGAGTTGCAGCGCATCCTGGAAGTCGCACAAGTGGTGGACCACCTGCCCAACGAAGATGGGATGGTCACGGTGGGCAGTGTGGTAACCGTCGAAGACCTCGAGCACCGCGAAAAGTGGACGTTCCGCATCGTGGATACGGCATCGGCGGCGGTGTTCGGGGCAGACGAGGAGTATGAACACGTCTCGGCTGCCTCGCCCCTCGGGCAGGCACTGGTTGGCAAAAAGGTGGGTGACATTGTGCAGGTTGAAACGCCCGGCGGCATCGTCGACTACGAGATACTCTCCGTTCACACCTGAACGAACGCCCCAGAACTGGCATAATCCATATTGAGCATCATCCGTTGCCCGCCCTGCCACCTGGCAGGGCTTGGCAATCTCGAAGAGGGACGGGAAATGCAACTGAGCGTCATCGGTACCGGCTATGTGGGCTTGGTTACAGGCGCGGTCTTCGCCGACCTGGGCAACGAGGTCATCTGCGTGGATAAGGACGAGGAGAAGATTGCCGCCCTGCGGGCAGGAATCATGCCCATCTACGAGCCGGGGCTGGAGGAGATGGTGCGCCACAACGCGAACGAGGGACGCCTCTCCTTCACCACCGACACCGAAGAGGCGGTGCGCCGTTCGGAAGTGGTTTTCATCGCCGTTGGCACGCCCAGCCTGCCCAACGGACAGCCAGACCTGTCGCAGGTGGAGGAAGCGTGCCGTCACATCGCCCGCGCATTGAACGCGCCCAAAGTGATTGTCAACAAAAGCACGGTGCCTGTGGGCACAGGCGACGTGGTGCGGCAGTGGATCGAGCAGTATGCCCCACCCGACCATCCCGATTTCGAAGTGGTTTCCAACCCCGAGTTTCTGCGGGAAGGTTCCGCCATTTACGACACCCTGCACCCCGACCGCATTGTGATCGGCGCGCGCAACCAGAACGCGGCGATGAAGCTCATCGAACTCTACGCCCCGCTGGAACGCCCCATGATTATCACCGATGTGAACTCCGCAGAACTCATCAAATACGCCTCCAACTGCTTCCTGGCAATGAAGATTTCGTATATCAACGCCATCGCCCGCATCTGTGACCTGAGCGGGGCGGATGTGACGCTGGTGGCAAAAGGTATGGGGCTGGACAAGCGCATCGGCGACCAGTTTCTGCAGGCGGGGCTTGGTTGGGGCGGCAGTTGCTTCCCCAAAGACGTCAGTGCCATGATTGCGACTGCCGACGCGCTGGGCTACGACTTCCAGCTGCTGAAGGCAGTGCAACAGATTAACCACGAGCAGCCGCTGTACCTCGTGGGGAAAATGCGCGACGCGCTGGGCGGTCTGGATGGCAAATGCATCGCCATCCTCGGTCTCTCCTTCAAGCCCAACACGGACGACCTTCGGGAAGCGAAGTCGTTGCAGGTCATCGCCGCATTGCTGGCGGAAGGCGCGGAGGTGCGCGCTTACGACCCCATTGCCATGCCGAAGGCGCGTGCTATCTTTCCGCACATCACCTACTGCGAGAACGCTTATGACGCCGCGACTGGCTGCGATGCGGTGGCAGTGGTCACCGAGTGGAACGAGTTCCGTCAACTGAATCTGGAACGGCTGCGTCAGGTGCTGCGTCGCCCGCTGTTGTTCGACGGACGCAATATCTACGACCCCGCAAAGGTTAGGCAGGCAGGACTGGAATACTACGGCATCGGGCGGGCAGCGAACGCCGCGCCGTTTGCCCGCGTATCCACACGCTGAACGAGGAGAGGAGTGTCTGTATGAGTTTCTTCAACCGTAATCTCGTTCTAGGACGCAATCCGCACTATGACAAAGCCATTCGCTTACTAGATCAGGGACTGTATCAGGAGGCAATTGCTGAGTTCGAACAGGTAGGCACTGCCGATCCGGCGGTGTATCGTCTGGCGCGGTTTCATCTGGGGCAGGCGTACGCCGAGCTGGGACAGCGCTACCTGCAGGGCGGACTGCTGGAGCGCGCGGAGGCAGCTCTGCGCCACGCCATCGAAATACACCCGCGCTTTGCAGACCTCCACTGCCAACTCGGTATCGTGCTTCGGCAGCAGAAACGGTATCAGGAAGCGGAAGAGGCTTTGCGGAAAGCGCTGGAGATTAACCCGCGCTTCGCCTATGCCAAACTACAACTCGGTATCTGTTATCTTCAGCGCGGAGAGAGTGAAAAAGGATGGGAAGCCGCACAGCAGGCGGTCGCTCTGGAACCGCGCTTGCATACCACCGCTTACCAGAAGGCACTGCACCTGCATGAGGAAGGCGACCTGCAGGGCGCGATAGCAGCCTTAGAACAGGTGCGCATCTCCGAAGTGGAAGATATCCAGTTCCACACCCGCCTGGGCGACGACCTGTACCGGCGCGGCATGTACGCGCACGCGGCGGAAGAGTACCGCAAGGCAATCAACGTCAACGGAGACTATCCCGACCTGTATAATCGTCTGGGGGTCGCACTCATGGCGCAGGGCGACTACACCGGTGCGGAAGAGGCGTTCCGCCATGCTCTGGAGGTCAACCCGCGTTATGCGGAAGCGCAGGCGAATCTGGTGCTCGCTCTGCGCGGTGCGGGCAAAGGAGCGGAAGCGCAACAGGCTCTGCAACGTTTGGCGGAAATCGCTCCGGACAATCCCCTGCTCAAACCGCCGGCCACATGAGACTGCCACCCGCTCTGCAGTTTGAGATAACGGCGCGTGATTCCACGACCCGCGCGCGATGCGGCATCCTGCGCCTGCCGCACGGTGAGGTGGAAACGCCTGTCTTTATGCCTGTGGGCACGCAGGGTACCGTCAAAGCCATGACGCAGGAAGAACTCGAACGGCTCGATTTCCGTATGATATTATGCAACACCTATCATCTTTACCTGCGCCCGGGGCATGAGCGTGTTGCCCGAGCGGGGGGGTTGCACTCTTTTATCGCGTGGCAGCGCAATATCCTGACCGACAGCGGCGGTTATCAGGTGTTCAGCCTGCAGGGGCTGCGGCGCGTGTATGAAGACGGCGTGGAGTTTCAGTCGCATCTCGACGGCTCCACCCACTATTTCACCCCCGAACGGGCGATGGAGATACAACACGTGCTGGGCGCGGACATCATCATGGCGTTCGATGAATGTCCCCCGAACCCCTGCGGTTACGAACAGGCGCGGGCGGCGATGGAACGCACCCACCGCTGGGCGGTGCGTTGCCAGCAGGCGCATGATACCGAGCAGGCGTTGTTTGGCATTGTACAGGGAAGCGTGTACGAGGACCTGAGGGAGCAAAGCGCGCGATTTATCAGTGAACTCGGCTTTCCGGGCGTTGCCATCGGCGGGGTGGCGGTAGGCGAGGAGAAAGCGGCGATACACCGTATCGTGGCGTTTACCACGCCCCTGCTTCCCGAAGAGAAACCGCGCTACCTGATGGGCGTGGGCGAACCCGACGACATCCTGCAGGCAGTGGCAAGCGGGGTAGATATGTTCGATTGCGTGTTGCCGACCCGTCTGGCACGCAACGCCGCGATGATGACCCGGCAGGGCAGGGTGAACCTGCGCAACGCCCGCTTTGCCGACGAGTTCGGCGCGGTAGACCCCGAGTGCGATTGCCCGGTCTGCAATCGCTATTCGGCAGCGTATCTGCATCACCTGTTCAAGGCGAAGGAGATACTGGCGGCGCGCCTGGCGACGTATCATAACCTGTACTTCTATCAGAGGTTCATGCAGGATATTCGCCACGCAATCCGACGGGGAAATCTGGAACAATTCACACGGGAGTTCCTTCAGAACTACATGCCGGAAGAGGAAAGGCCATCCAGAGAGGAGTGACAACAGTGATTACACTACAGCAGGTAACCCTGAAAGACGTGCGCAGCTACCCGAAAGTGCGCGTTTACATAGATGCCGCAAACCAGCAGATGGCAGCCATCGGCTACACCGAACACGGTCATCGCCACGCGGGAGTGGTGTCTTCGGTCACGCGGACGATTTGTGAGTCGCTGGGCTATTCGCCTCGGCAGACGGAGCTGGCAGCGATTGCCGCTTACCTGCACGACATCGGCAACATGGTCAACCGCAATAACCATCCGGAGATCGGCGCGACCATCGCCATGCAGATTCTGGACGAGATGGGCATGGACCCCCGCGAGATTGCGACGGTGGTGGCAGCCATCGGCAACCACGAGGAGGGCGACGGCACACCGATCGATTACGCCTCTGCGGCGGTGATTATCGGCGACAAGTCCGACGTGCATTACAGCCGCGTGCAGAACCCCCGCCCAGAGACTTTCGACATCCATGATCGCGTGAACCACGCCGTACAGCGTTCCAATCTGTATGTGGAACCCGACCGGCGCATCATCCGGCTGGATTTGGAGATCGATACCACCTTCGCCAGCGTGATGGAGTACTTTGAGATATTCCTGTCGCGCATGGTGATGTGCCGCAAAGCAGCGGAGCAGCTGGAGTGCCGCTTCTGCCTGCGCGTCAACGG
>Ga0308391_1001235_pt1 | contig 10651 bp, 13 predicted proteins | sample Hotspr20Samplet1_FD_202363 | JGI IMG/M metagenome (GOLD analysis project Ga0308391, IMG submission 202363) | Hot spring phototrophic mat microbial communities from Octopus Spring, Yellowstone National Park, Wyoming, United States - 20050623_t1 ... | reverse complement strand
CTTTTGGCCACCGATGTCATTGTTGGTTTCTTAGGAGAAACTAAGACCGAATTTGAAGAAACATATCGTTTTTTAGAAAAATCACCGTTGGTAAAATTTCATATTTTTCGCTTCTCAAAAAGAAAAAATACCGCTGCTTTTTATATGGCAAAAAATTTAAAAGAACCAACTGAGGAAGAAAAGAAAAAAAGAGCTAAAGCTTTAGCAGAACTTTTCGCAAAAAAATATCTTAAGTTTTTAGAAAAAAATCTTGGTCGCCTCTCAACCGCTTTGATTTTAAATAAACAAGAAAATGACTTTTACGAGGGTCTTTTAGACAACCAACTGCCGATTATAATTGAAAAAAATAAAGATATTATGCCGGGAGAAATTGTTAAAGTGAAGGTGGAAAGGATAAAAAATGGAAAATTGGTTGGAAAAACAGACAAAAATCTATCTTTTTAAAAACTTCTCTAAATTCTTATTAATTTGGTAAAGTATAGTTCTTTTAATTATCATAAATTGATGATAATATAATCCGACCATATTTTTTGTCAATAAGGAAATGATAACTTAAAAAAATAAAAACTCTTGGTAAAAAAGTGTTATAATTTAAAATTGAATCTTTTTGAATCAGTTGATAAAATGAGATTTTGTAAAAGAAGAATGTTGGGCCCGTAGCTCAACTGGCAGAGCAGCAGCCTTTTAAGCTGTTGGTTCCGAGTTCGAGTCTCGGCGGGCTCACAAAATTTAGAAGATATAATTATGAAAAATCAAAATGTGCCACAAAAAGAGCAAAGTCTCGTAACTCAACCTGTAGCAATTCAAGTGAAACCAAAAATAAACCATTTAATTATTAGTTTTTTTGTTTTAATCTGCTGCCTAGTTTTTGGATTAATTGGCTACCATCTTGGAAAACAAAATCAAAATAAAACTTCATCCAGTGGTAATATTTTATTACCTAGTTCTATGGTTACAAGACCTCCAAAAGAAACAGTTTCTCCAACAAGCATCCCAACAACTCAACCTACTATTGTTAGCTCTGTGCCAGAAACAATAACATTAAAAGTCGCTGCTATGGGTGGTTCACTCAATATCGATGCTTATAATTTTGTATTTACTTTCAACAGAAAACCCAACGATACGATTACGATCCTTAAAAGAGATGAAAATGAATACAAAAATTTTCCCAACTTTCCTCAAGGAGCGATTGATAAGGGTTTTTTTATAAAACATGAAAATGCTAAATTAGAAATATTACCAGTTTTTGAAAGTGGAGGAATTCCATTAGAGAAAAAGCTAACTCCAATTATAATTTCAAATCCTAAGTTAGCAGATGGACCAATATTTCGTATAAAAAATGCAGAATTAGGAAGTTACAGATCTCAAGAAGGTTGGTTTTACACAACCCAATATAGAGATGGACCTAATGATTGTGCTCCTTGGGGAACTAATGTTGGACAGCCCAATCCTCCTGCTTGCATTTTGACTGGCACTAATGTAATAACAAAAGATGGTCAATCATTAGATATAACTTGTTATGCTGAAGGTGGTGAAGTAAATTGGTGTGACAAAATTATAGAAAGCCTAAGCGTATCAAAAAATAAGTTAAATTAAGCTTATAAAAATTTCAGATTCAATTATCAAAAAATTCACTCCTTACAACAATCAACCGCCTTTTTTACAAACTCACCCAGTTTTTCAAAAATGGAAGCTGATTTTTTCAATTTTGGTTTTTCCCCATCAGTCAAAAAATCAATCTTCTCTTCATCGCTCTTTTTTACATCCGACACACCAACCACTCCCAAATTCAACCCCCAAAACAAAGAATATAAATGATAAGATTTTTTAAACAAATCAGCAGCATTTTTCTTATCGCCTTTGGTTAAATATTTGGTACCCACTTCCATTAATCTCATTGAGGCGGCCAATAAGTGCTTTGAAATACACCAAACTTCACCCTCATACTCTTTTATAATCTTTTTCAAAAGTGATTTTCTTACCTCCCGTACTTCATTTAGAAGATCCAAATATTTTTCATCACCAGTCTTGTTGTAGGTAAAGAAAAAATGTTCTTCCATCGAGATCAAATTCATTATCCCAATTGACAAATCTTCATCCGACGATAAATCAAGCTTCTCTCCTTTTTCCAATTTTTTAACTTTTTGTAGAAAAGAATCAATATCTAGATTTTTCATAGAATTAAAAAGAATTTATAACTCAAATCTCAAAACTCAAAAAGCAAAACTAAAACTAAAAACTTTAAAACTTTTTATTCTTTAATGTAATTATACTCGCTGCTAACATATTTGATATTTCGTTTAATTCTTCTAAAAAAATATTTAAAGTATTTTTATCTAAGTCAAGACTATCTCTTAATAAGCCAAACCAATATTTTGATTCATTAGCTGATTTTAAAGCTATTTCATAGAATTTAATGAAATCTCTCTTAGATGAAGATGATTTTGCTTCAATAATATTAGCTCCAATTGAAGTTACGGCTCTTAATAATTGAGCTGTAATAATCTGATAAATTTTATTATCAGGTAAAGTTGCTAAAAATTTTATTACTTTAATGGAGAAAAAATATGTTCTAACTTTTAAATCAGTTTTTGGGTTTTTCGTTGTCGTTTTGACATTTGACATTTGAGTTTTGAGTTATAGGATAATATAAAACATTAAACTAATAATCGTCAAAAACAAAATCGGCAAAATCACTTTTTGATAATAGATAAAAACTTTACCCCCATTAATCTTTCGCAAAAACTTATCCAAAAAAACTCCCAACAAAAAAACAAAAGAACCAATTGTAATTCCAAAAACAATTTTATCAACACCCAAAAAAGTATTACCAGGGAGTCCAATCATCTTTCCCCAGTATAAAAACGGAATGGTTAAAAAATAAAATAAAATTAGCGATAAAAACTCGCGGAAAATTGGCTTTAAAATCTTTTTTTTGGCTAAAAAATCAGAAAGCCATAAAGCCGCCGAAACAATCAACCCCCCAATCCAAATCGAAGAAATCAAATCATCAACACCCAAAATTCTTGTTACCTCAATCCCGCCAGCTGCTGCAATGGTACACAAAGGACAAACTGCAAAAACAGAAGACTGCAAAATAAAAAATAAAAAAGAAAAAAGAAAAACTTGCCCTCCGAATTGGAGGGAGACAAATAAAAATCTATAAATTTTTAATTTTACATTGTCATTTTTCATTTTTATTTTTTACTTTTTAATTTCTCAGCTAAAACTTTCTTAACATCCGGTGTGCCAATATAACATTTCCCATCAGCCCACAAAAAAGGTACACCAATTGAAGAAGAATCTAAATTACAAACTCTGACTACTTCTTGAAGTTCAGCCGCGTTTTCCTTGTTATACCACACTTCTTTTTTCTCAACTTTTATCTTCTCTTCGACCTTATTTTTTTTCATCCACTCCTCAACGTCTTTACAATGCGGACAGGTTAAGCCATAATAATAAACAATTTTATCTTTACTTGGTAAATTGACCTTAATTTTAGCCTTTTTATTTGATGAGTCAACCAAAATATAACCTAAAACAACAATAACAATCGAAATTATTATTGATGTTAGAACAATTTTTTTATCCATATTTTAAATTTTAATTGATAAACTTTTAATTTTATAGTCTGTTTAATTAGATTCGCAACTCTCTATCATCCTGAATTTATCTAACTACCGTTAGACAAATTTCATAATTTCTATGTCATCCTGAATTTATTTCAGGATCTCGTCAAAATCTTAACCGAGATGCCGAAACAAGTTCGGCATGACAAGAAAATGTCATCCTAAACTTAAATTCAGGATCTCAACGGGATCCCGACTAAGTCGGGATGACATAAATATCGACCTTTATACACCGTTTACACAACTTTTACACTACTTTTTACACAATCTTTTATACAACGTTTACACAATTTTTATACTATTTTTTACACTATGTTTACACCGCGTTCAGACGCGATTTATTTTCTAACTATTATCTTCCCCCCAAACATCCCCATTCCACAAGAAAAAGGAATCTCAGAAAAATTTTTTGGATCAAACTCAAAAATGTTTTCTCCTTCTTTTAGCGCCTGACTTATCCCCAAAAGAGGAACCACAAAATAGCCCTGACATCCCAAAACATTTTTTCCGTAAATTACCCATTTCACTGGCATATCTTTTTTTACCAAAAAAACATTGGGGCTATAGCCTGAGGAATCAACTGTCATCTCAATTATTTGTTTTCCAGAAACTACTTTGACATTAACTTTTTCCTCATTATTTTTTAAAAAAAACCGATCAAAATAATTTAAACCAAACAAATTCAAAAAATTAGAAAAATAAGTCAATCCGACAAAAAAAATCAAAACTCCCATTACTTTCAAAAAATAGTGATAAATTTGAAACTTTCTTATGTTTAAAACCAGATTAATCATCATAAGAAGAGGTACTGTCCCCAAAGCAAAAACCATCATATAAACTGCCGACAAAAAAGGATTACCTAAACCCATAGCAAAAACCTGAACCGATTGAGTAAAACCACAAGGTAAAAAATAAGTAATTGCTCCCAAAAAAAATGGCATCTTTCGCGGATATCTCCTTAATTTTTCTTCTAAATACTCAAAAATTTTGCCGGTAAAACTCAAACTAAGATATCTTTGCCAGGAAAAAATCTTTGCCATATCCAAGCCCAAAAAAATCATCATTAAAGAAATTAAAAGAGTTAAAATTCCACCAAAAATCGCTGAGTTTGTCAGCCCTTTTCCCAAAAATCCAAAAATTAAGCCAAAGAAAAAATACGATAAAACTCTTCCCAAATTAAAACTTACGGCGCAAACAAAATGGCTATTTTTTTTGGCTACAGAAAGATATAAAACTCCAGCGGTTGCCATACAAGTTGAGGTGGAGGCCACCACTCCCAAAATAAATACCAAAGGCAAAGATAGCTTTTGATAAGAAAAGGAAGGCACCCAATTTAGTTCTTTAAAAATTAAATAAATTAAAAATAAAAATATCCCGATACCAAAAAATTCAACCAAGCGATTTAATAATGGCTCTTCTTTTTCTTCAAATCTTTTTTTAATTTCATATCCAAATGGCTTGATCAATTGATTTAATTTTTCCTCGTCAATCTGCCCGTGATAAAAAACCTCTGCCTCTTTTTTTCGAAAATCCGCTTTTATCTCTTTAATATTTTTAAATTGGGAAAATTTATCTTTGACTAATATCTCACAAGATGGGCAATGCATCCCCTCAATTTTTAGAGTTTTCTTTTTGGTTTTCATAAAAAAAAGTTAAAATAAAAATTAATAAGAAAGCTAAAAGTGACATAAAAGGTATCGAAACAAAACCGGCGTAAAAGTTGATTTTGACACAATTTGAACTTGAGGAAACTAAATTACAATCTATTCCAAAAATTACTTGTCGTTGAATCAGATAATGAAATAAAGCTATAAAAAAACCAAATAAAGATAAAAAACGATGATAAACATAAGCGTTTTTGTCTTTTTTTGAAATCGCAATCGCAGCAATTAAGACCTGAGGATACATAAAAATTCGCTGAAACCAACAAAGTTTGCAAGGATTCCATCGCAACACTTCAGAGAAAATCAGACTACCAAAAGTGGCTAAAAAACTAATTAAAAAAATTAATTTTAAACTCAATGGTGATAAAATTTTTTTTAAAAAGAAACGTGTTTGTTTAAATAATAATAACCCAAATAAAATTAATAAACAAAAAGTTCCCAAAACTGTTAAATTAGCAAAAAATGGAAAAATAAATTTCATATCTTAGTTCTTTTTAAAAGCAATGAATTGGTAACCAAAGAAACACTAGAAAAAGCCATCGCGGCTGAGGCTAAAATCGGACTGATTTTTCCTGCCATCGCCACTGTGATTAAAATTATATTATAAATAAATGCCCAAAATAAATTGAGTTTAATTGTCCTTAAAGTTTTTTTGGAAAGATTTATTGCTTTTAAAATTGTCAATAAATTTTTATTAACAATTGTCACTTGGGCTACCTCCATTGCTACATCGGTTCCGGTTGATAAAGCCATTCCAACATCGGCCGAGGCCAAAACTGGCGCATCGTTGACCCGATCACCAACAAAAGCCACTATTTTTCTTATGTTTTTTTCTTTTATTTTTTTCACTAATTCTTCTTTTTCTTTCGGCAGCATCTTACCAAAAACATTTTTTTCTAAAATTCCCAAAAACTTTCCAACAGCCAAAGCTGTCTTTTGACTATCACCAGTAACCATATAAAACTCAATTCCCATTTTTTTAAGGCTGTCAATTAACTGCCTCGCTTCATCTTTTATCTTATCAGCTATCATCAATGCTCCCAAAACTTTATCTTCTTCATAAACATAAACAACAGTTTTTCCTTGATCTTTGGCTTTTTTTGCTTCTAAAAAATCATCCTCATTTTTTAACAGTTTGCCAACATAATATTTTTTTCCAAAAATCACACCGGTAACCCCAAAACCAGTAATACTTTTAAACTTTGCTACTTTTAAAGTTTTTAACTTTAATTCCTTTGCTTTTTTTACCACGGCTTGAGCAATTGGATGTTGGGAAAAATTTTCTAAGGAATAAGCCAATTGAATAATTTTTGATTTTAATTTTTGGTTTTGCCCTCCGAATCGGAGGGTAAACTTTGAATTTTGATTTTTTATTAAGATATCTAAAATATCTGGTTGGCCATAGGTTAAAGTGCCAGTTTTATCAAAAACAACAGCTTTTACTTTTCCCAAAAGTTCTAAAGATGAGGCGTCTTTTATTAAAATCCCATTTTGCGCCCCAATACCAGTGCCAACCATTACTGCCGTTGGTGTGGCCAACCCCATGGCGCAAGGACAAGCAATGATTAAAACCGAAATCGCATTAAGCATGGCGGTAATTAAATTATTTGAAGGAGCATTAAAATACCAAAAAACAAAGGTGATAACCGCTAAAATTAAAACTGCCGGCACAAAATAGGAAGAAACGATATCTACCAACCTTTGAATTAGCACTTTACTACCTTGCGCTTCTTTAACCAATTTTATAATCTGAGACAGCAAAGTTTCTTCACCAATTTTTTGGGCTTTAAAGATAAGCATTCCTTCTTTATTGATTGTCCCACCAATCACCTTATCTCCCCTTTTTTTAAAAACTGGCATTGGTTCACCAGTAATCATTGCTTCATCAACCCATGATTCGCCCTCAACCACCACTCCATCGGTGGCAATTTTTTCTCCTGGCTTTACTAAAATCAAATCACCGATTTTTATTTGATCAATAGCGACTTTTTTCGTCTGCATAAATAATAATTAAAAGCTTTAAATTTTTAATTGCAATTTTTAACTTTTAACTTTTGACTTTTGACTTTTAACTTTTTATAACTATTGTCGCTTCTTTTGGCTGAAGGCCAATAAGTTTTCTTATCGCCTCACTAGTTTGTGATTTTGCTTTTATCTCAAGATAGCGCCCAAGAAGAACAAAAGAAATAATGACGGCCGAGACATCAAAGTAGGGTTCAACCATTAAATTAAATCTTTCAAAAAAATCGGGGAAGAAAACAACTAGGGTTGAATAGAAGTAAGTAGCGGTCGTTCCAATAACAACCAGTGTATCCATATTGGCCAAACGATGTTTTAAGGCAGAAATTGATGATCGGTAAAAATCCCATCCGCCAAAAATTTGGACGATTGAAGCGGCCAAAAACTAAAAAAAGTAGTTTTGCAAAAACCAAGGGGAGGTGATCGAAAAAACCGGAAAGCTTCCCCATAAAATCAAAAAAGCCAAGATTAAACTTAAAAAAAGTTTTCCTTTTAATTTTTTTAGTTCTTGTTCTTTTTCTTGTTTAATTTTATCATCTAAAGTTTTTTCTTTTTCAAAAACCGCCTGGTACCCAACCGACGCAACTGCTTTTTTTACTAAATCTAAATTAACTTTACCATCAACCTCAATGGTTGCTTTACCGGTAGCTAAATTGACAAATGCTTTTTTCACAAAAGGAATCTTTTTTAACGTCTCTTCATTAACATAAACACAAGAAGCGCAATGAAGTCCTTTAATAAAAAAATCAATTTTTTTCATTGGTTAAAAAATTATTGAAATAACTTTCCTTAAAACATATCTTTAAATAATAAAACTTAAATTTACCTTTTATTTTTAAACTAATTTCTCAATAATTTTAATAATTTTAATTGTAAAAACTTTAATTACAAACCCACGATCGTGGTATCATAATTAAAGTCTTATAGTAAATATAAACTTCATTAATGCTTTCTAAAACAACTTTTACACTATGTTTCTACAATGTTTACACCGCGTCAGACGCGGTTTACCAAGTCAGACTTGGTCAGACTTGGTTTACACTCCTTTTTACACAATATTTACCTATCTTTATACTTTTAACATTTGCATATTTATTTGTATCTTTCTAACAACAAATAACTTTTTCTCTGAATTCTTCCGATGTAAGCTGATTTATCTGGTTTATCTGGTTTTCTGATTAAGCTGATGTTAGTCGAATTCTTCTGATGTAGGCTGATTTATCCGAACTCTTCTGGATTCTTCTGATTCCTAACCAATTTTAACTGATTAAAACTGATTTCAACCATCTCTCAACCAGCTTCGACTAGTTTTAACTAGTTTCAACTAACTTTTACACCTCTCTCCTCTTCCCTTCCTCATCATACTCATACACTTTTCCTTCTTTCTCATCTAAAGTTTTCTTATGTGAGCCATCACAAAAAGGCTGATTCTTTGATAGACCACACATACAGATCCAAACCGAACTCTTTTGTGGCTTTATTTCAAAAGGGCCATGGGCTGTTTTTAAAACCTTTCTAGCCATGTTTTGAAAATAACTTATAATACAATTACCGATTATAAATTTTTGTCACCCTTAAAATCTCCTCAACCATCTTTTTCTTTTTAGTTTGATTTTTTGAATCACAGGCGGAAGAAAAACAAGTTTTTAGATGATCTTCCATAAGCATCTCATGGGCGCTTCGAAGAAGGCCAATAACCGCAAGATTCTGTTGCATAATATCAATACAATATTCATCTTTTTCGGTCATCTCAATAATTTTTTCCAGTAAACTTTTCGCCTTTTTAAAATTAATTAAAACCTTAGTCCGATCATGTTTCATATTTTTTAATTTTTACCCTCCGATTCGGAGGGTAACTTTTAACTTTATTGATTTTAATTAAATCAGATTTAATGTTAGTTTTGAGTTTTGACATTTGAATTTTGAGTTTTATTTACCTCCACCTATGGTATAGGTATATAATAAACAAAAAAATAATTTAAGTCAAGAAGAAAAAATTAAAAAACAACCAATTAAAAACCAAATCATGATAGATTAAAGCCTGAAAAAGAATTGAATAAAAAATTATAATTTTTAAATCAGAAATCAATAATAAATTTTTTATTTTGATATTTTATACTTAAAATTAATTAAATATGAAATTGTTAAAAAATAATTCAAAATATAGAAAAAAGAAAGAAGTCGAAATTCGAGCAATAATTGATAGTAAAAAACGCGCGGTTCTTGAAACAAAACTTACTGAAAGAGGAGCTAAATTTGAAGGTAAAGCACAAATCACTGATATTTATCTTTGTCCATCATCAGTCAATTCTTTTGAAGAAATTGAAATGAATAAAGTTGGGTCTTATAGCTTGCGAATTCGAAGACAAATCACTGACGGACAAGAAGAAGTTAGCATTAATACTAAAATTATAACCACTGAGGGCGATCATAATGCGTGGCAAGAATACGAAATTGACGTTTCTTCTTTTGATGCAGCTTTAGCTATTTTTAGAGCCATTGGCTTCAAGCCTTTTTTTACTTTGGAAAAAGATAGGTATATTTTTAAGCTTAACAATATGATAATTTGCGTTGAAGATATTATTGGTTTTGGTTCAACTATTGAGGTTGAAGTAATTGCTGATGAATCAGCTAGTCAAAGAGCGAAGAAAGAAATAAGAACTTTCTTAAAAGAAATGGACATCGATAACAATCAATTAGTTCCAAGAAGCATCACAAATTTACTTATGCAACAAAAAGCTAAATTTTAATTCAAAATTAACCTAAAAATGGTTTGCAAAGTAAAAAAGAAATAGTTTATCATAATCAAATGAAGAAAAAGATTGTTTTTATTTTTTTATCAATTGTTTTTTTCCTTATTTTTCTCTTTTTTTCTTATCTTGTCAAAAAAGACTTATTCGTTCAATGGGACTTTGATACAACTGTAAGACTCCAAAATCATCTGCCAAAAAAATTTGATCCCTATCTTTCTCTTTTTTCCTTAATTGGCAGTTTTGAAGTTTATTCTCTTTTAATTTTAATTATTATTTTTATAAGAAGAAAAATCATTTCATTTTTAGTCTTTATTCCCTTTGCTTTTGCTCATCTGGTTGAAATTTTTGGTAAAGCTTTTCTTCATCAACCACCACCTCCTTTTCTCTTTCATCGTTATAATTTGTTTTTTAATTTTCCATCATCTTATGTCCAACCTGGATATTCCTATCCATCTGGTCACTCAATGAGAACTGTTTTTGTCTCTTTTTTAATTGGATATCTAATCTTAAACTCAAAAATGAAAAAAATAAGCAAACTAATTTTGATAAGCGTTCTTTTTATTTTTAATTTTTTAATGCTTTTATC
>Ga0308391_1001231_pt1 | contig 10685 bp, 9 predicted proteins | sample Hotspr20Samplet1_FD_202363 | JGI IMG/M metagenome (GOLD analysis project Ga0308391, IMG submission 202363) | Hot spring phototrophic mat microbial communities from Octopus Spring, Yellowstone National Park, Wyoming, United States - 20050623_t1 ... | reverse complement strand
GAGCTCCTCTTTGGCCCACTTGAGGTTACCGGAGTGGTCGGCGTGGTGGTGGGTGATGGCGGCGATGGCGATCTCCTCGCGTTCGACGGCGGCGAGGTAGCCCTTGAGGAACCAGCGGTAGCGGTCGATCGCTTCGCCGGAGTCGATGGTGAGCGCCTGCCGGCCCGGAGCGCCGACGAGATAGATGCAGGTGAATTCGGGGTGCATCGGGTTGTCGTCGGGGACGAGAACGGCGCGGACGGACGGCGAAATCTGCATGGGCTGGCAACCGGGGAGCGAGGTTGGGGAAGTGTACGGGAGGGCTGGCGCCCCCGGCAGGATTCGAACCTGCGGCCAAACGCTTAGAAGGCGTCTGCTCTGTCCTCTGAGCTACGGGGGCCTGCTGCCATTGTACCGGTGCGCCGCCCGGGGGCGGCTCGCGGGGAGCCAGCGGCGGGGGTAAGCTCAGCGGCCAAACGGGAGCAGGAGGGCAAAGCGATGGCGCTGGAGCAGTACCTCGCGGCGAGGCCGGAGGACGTGGGCATCGACAGTGAGAAGCTGGAGGCGGTGTTCGCGCGGGCGAAACGGGACGTCGACGACGGCACTCTGAAGAGCGCGCAGGTTGCCGTGGCGCGGGACGGGCGGCTCGCCGGGGTGCGGACGTTCGGAACGGTGCGCCACGAGGGGCGCGAGGAGGAGGTGCCGGCGACGAACGATACGCTCTACACGATCTTCAGCTGCACTAAGGCGGTCGTCGGGGCAGCAGCATGGGCGCTCTGCGAGGACGGGCTGCTCCGGATTGAGGAGCGGGTAGCAGCGATCATTCCGGAGTTCGGGACAAACGGGAAGGAGCAGATCACGGTGGAGCAGGTGATGCTCCACATTGCAGGTTTTCCGTACGCGCCGTTTTCGCCGCTCGACTGGGACGACCGCGAGCGGCGGCTGCAGCGGTTCGCGAGCTGGCGGCTGAACTGGGAGCCGGGCACGCGGTTCGAGTACCACGCCACGAGCGCGCACTGGGTGCTTGCGGAGATTATCGAGCGGCGGACGGGGATGGACTTCCGGGCGTATATCCGTGAACGGGTTCTCGAGCCGGCGGGGGTGGAGGAGCTGTATGTCGGCCTGCCGGCGGAGGAAAACCGGCGGGTGGCTGATGTGCGGCATCTCATCCCGCCGACGCCGCCGCCGGGGGGCTGGGGCGAAGTGACGCCGGAGGCGATCCTCCAGTTCAACCGGCCGGAGGTGCGGGCGGTCGGGGTGCCGGGAGGCGGCGGAATTGGGGGCGCGGCGCAGCTGGCGCTGTTCTACCAAATGCTGGTCAATGGCGGGGTCGGCCCGAGCGGAAGGCGGGTGCTGAAGCCGGAGACCATCGAGTGGGCGACCGTCGTCCGGACGAAGGAGCACCACCGGGTGCCGATCCTCGATTACCCCGTAAACCGGGCGCTGACGGTGGTGGTTGCCGGCGACGACGGCTTCATGCACCTGCGGGGGTTCGGGCGGACGGCGTCACCGCGGGCGTTCGGGCACGGCGGCGCCGGCGGCCAGACTGGGTGGTGCGACCCCGCGACCGGGATCTCGGTCGGGTACTGCACGGACGGGTTCCTTGATGAGGTACAGCAGGGACGGCGGATCACGGCGATCAGTTCGCTTGCGGCCCAGTGTGCGGTGGAATAGCCACAGCGGCCCATGCCGGGCGGTGGTCAGCCGCCGGGATCCCCGTCCGGCGGGCTCCAGAAGCGGGGTTCGCGTTTTTCAAGGAGGGCGGCGACGCCCTCGCGGAAGTCGGGGCCGGCAGTCAGTTCGTCGAGGAGGCGCTGAGCCTGGGTGACAGCGGGACCGACGCCGCGATGGAGGTCGATGTAGACCTGGCGGCGGGTTTCGCGGAGGGAGGAGGGCGCCACCGTGCGGGCGAGCGTGCGGGCGTATTCGTAAACCGCCGGCAGGAGCTCCTCCCGGGGAAGGACGCGGTGGACGATGCCGAGCCGCTCGGCCTCTTCGGCGAGGAAGATGCGGCTGGAGAGAAGGAGCTCCATCGCCGGGGCCAGGCCGATGAGGCGCGGCAGCAGCCAGGAGAGGCCGTACTCGGCGGGGAGGCCGAGCTTCCCGTGGGCCGTGGTCAGCTTTGCGCCGGCGGCCGCGAAGCGAATATCGCAGAAGCAGGCGAGGACGAGTCCGACGCCGGCGGCGGGGCCGTTGATGGCGGCGATGGTGGGCTTCGCGAGGCCGAAGTGATAGGCGAAGTCGTGGTCGAACTCGGGATGAACGCCGAAGCCGGGCCGGGGGATGTCGGGCGGGGTGCCCGGGTCGTAGCCGCCCTTTTCGACGTGGCCCTCGAGGGCGCGGGCATCGGCGCCTGCGCAGAATCCGCGGCCGGCGCCGGTGACGACGATGACACGGACGGCCGGGTCGGCATCGGCCTGCGCCAGGCACCAGCGGTACTCGGTGTGCATCCGCCCGGTCCATGCGTTGAGCCGTTCGGGGCGGTCCAGGGTGATGGTGGCGACCGGTCCATCGACCTCGTAGCGGGTGACTTTTAACTCCATGGGCGGATTGTACCGGGAGTCTTACAGGCAGCCGGGTACACTGAACGGGATGGGGATTTCGCCGGGAACGGAGGGTGCGCGGGAGCTGCCCCGGCGGTTGCCGAGTCCGGGGTTGGGCACGCTGCAGTACTGGAGCTGGCGGGCGGCGCGGGCGACGATCGGCCGGACGCCGGCGCCTGCGGCGTACCGGATCGCCGGGGGGCTCGGCGCTGCGGCGTACTGGCTCTGGCCGCGGGGCCGCCGGGCGATGCGGGCGAATTTCGCCCGGGTCCTGGGGACGGCCGAACAGGGGTTGGTCGACCGGGTGGGACGAGCGTCGCTTGCGGCGTACTTCCGATACCTGCTGGACTTCATGCGGCTGGGGAACGGCAGGGCGCAGCTGCCGCGGGTGGATGGCGATGGAGCGTTCGCGGCGCTCGACCGGCTGCTGGCGCGGGGCCGCGGCGCGGTGATTGTGTGCATGCATTATGGCAACTGGGATGCCGGGGCTGCCTACGCGGCATCGCGCGGCTATCCGCTCGCGGTCGTAGCGGAGGGATTCGGCGACCCGCGGCTGGATGCGCTGGTGCTGGGAACCCGGGAGCGGCTGGGGATGCAGGTCATCCGGATGGAGCGCGCGGGGCCATCGATGGTGCGCGTGTTAAAGCGGAACGGGCTGCTCGCTCTCCTCATCGACCGGCCCGTGCCGGGGGAGGGGGTGGAGGTGGAGTTTTTCGGCGAGACAGTGCAGGTGCCGGCCGGGCCGGCCCGCCTGGCGCTTGCAACCAGTGCAGCCCTCGTGCCCGTGGCGTTCCGGAGGGTCGACCCCCTGGGCGAGCGGATGGAGGTCGTCGGCGACTTCTCGATCGTCCCCTGCGATGATGCGCGGCCGGAGTGCGTCCAGGTGCTGACGCAGCGGGTGATGCGGGCGCACGAGGCGTTCATCCGGGAGCGGCCCGAGCAGTGGTATATGTTCCGGGAGCTGTGGCGGGGGCCAGCGGACCGCTGGGGCGGAATATGAGCGCGCAGGCGTGGGCGATGCGGGCAGCGCGTCTCGTGGCTGGCCGGCGGCCGGGGCCGTTCTATGCGGTGGCCCCGGCGGTTGCGCGGGTGACGTGGTGGCTGAATCCGCGGGTGCGTCGGCGTCTGACCCGGAACATGCTGCCGCTCTGCGAGGGTGACCGCTCGCGCGCACGGCGGGAGGGGCTCCGGGCGCTGCAGCATGTCCTGGAGTACTACCTCGACCTCGTGACGCTCCCCGGGCGGGATATGTCGCGCTTCGAAGCGGAGCACCTCGAGATCTTCCACGGGGAGCGGCTGGAGCTGCTGCGGACGAACGGCGCGGTGCTGCTGGTGAGCGCGCACACGGGCAATGCCGAGCTGGCGATCCAGGCGCTGACGTACCGCGGGAGGCCGTTCGTGGCGCTGGTCGAGCGGCTGGAACCGCGGGACTGGGCGCAGTACATGCTGAAGCTGCGCTCTTCTGCGGGGGGCACGTTCCTGGAGACGAATTTCGGCGGCGTGCGGATGTGCATTGAAACGCTGCGGGCTGGCGGCGTCGTCGGCGTGATGGGCGACCGGGATATCCAGCAGACGGGGGTGTGCACGCGGCTGTTCGACCGGCCGGTGCGGCTGCCGCGTGGGCCGTGGGAGCTGGCGCGCCGGACCGGGGCGCTGGTGATTCCGATCTTTTCGAGCCGGAAGCGGGGTGACCAGTTCCGGATCGATGTCGAAGAGCCGTTCAGGGTCGCGGAGACGGAGGACGCGGATGGCGATATCCGGGCCGCGGTGGAGCGGTTTGCGGGGCTGCTGGAGCGGCACCTGCGGCGGGACCCGGGCCAGTGGGCGGTGCTCGAGGATTTCTGGAGGGTGCACGCCTGTGGGGAAGGCTGACCTCCACCTCCACACGCGCGTGAGCGACGGCTTCGCGACGGTCGAGGAGCTGCTCGAGTGGGTGGAGCATGCCACGGACCTCGACGTCATCGCGGTGACGGACCACGAGGACGTCCGCGGCGGCCTGCGGGCGCGCGAGCTGGCCGCCCGGCGGAGCTACCGGTTCGACGTCATCCCGGGTGCGGAGATTACGACGCTGCAGGGGCACGTGCTGGCGCTCTTCGTGGAGCGGGACCTGCCGAGCTTCCGGGGGGTAGAATCGACGCTCGCGATGATCCATGACGCCGGCGGCATCGCCATCGCGCCGCACCCGCTGAGCTGGCTGACGCGGTCGGTCGGCCGGCGGACGCTCGACAGCCTCCGGGAGCGGGCTGAGGCGGGCGTGCAGTTCGATGCCATCGAGCTGGCGAACCCGAGCCCGGCGGGCGTGCGGACGGGAGCGAGGGCTGCACGGCTGAATGCGGAGCTGTGGCGTTTGCCGGCGACGGGGAGTTCGGATGCGCACCACCTCGAGCATGTGGGCAGCGGCTGGACTGAGTTCCCGGGCCGGACGGCGGCCGAGCTGCGGCAGGCGATCGCCGACGGGACAACGCGGGCGGCAATGCGCCACCCGTCAGCGGTGCCGGCGGGCCGGCTGGCGCTCGGGCTGGCGTGGGGCTACACGGCAACTCCGCGCAAGGTGGTGCGGATGCTGGGAGGCCGACGGTGAAAATCGCGTTTGTCAGCCCGTATGACTGGTGCGTCGAGGGCGGGGTGAAGACGCATATCCGCCACCTTGCGGCGTCGTTCCGGGCATGGGGCCACGAGGTGGTGATCTTCGCGCCGGCGTCGGACGCGGAGCGGGTGAGGGACGAGGTTCACGTGATGGGGCGGCCGTTTTCGATGCGGGTGAGCGGGTCGGTTGCGCGGATCACATTCGCGTGGAAGTCGCCGGAGGTGAAACGGGTGCTGCAGGAGCACCGTTTCGATGTGGTCCACCTGCACGAGCCGCTGATGCCGCTGCTGCCGTACCACTTCCTGCGATATTCACAGGCGGTGACGGTAGGGACGTTCCATGCAGCCAAGGACGGCGGGAACCGATTCTACGGGTACACTACGCCGCTCACGCGGCGATGGTTCCGGAAAATCGAGGGGAAGATCGCGGTTTCGCCGGCGGCGGCGAAGCTGGTAAGCCGGTACTTCCCGGGGTACTTCAACATCATCCCGAACGGGATCGATTACGAGCACTTCGCCGGGCCGGCGGAACCGTTCCCGGAGTTTATGGACGGCCGGAAGAACATCCTGTTCGTGGGACGGCCGGAAAAGCGGAAGGGGCTCAAGTACCTGCTGAAGGCGTACCTGCGCATCCGGCAGCAGGAGCCGAACACGCGATTGATTGTGGTTGGCGCGGGCGATTTTTCGCGGTACGAGCGGGTGATGGCGCCGTTCCCCGACGTGGTGTTCCGGCCCAATGTCCCGTATTCCGACCTTCCCCGGTACCACCGGAGCGCGGCTGTCTTTTGCGCGCCGAATACGGGGAACGAGAGCCAGGGATACGTGCTGCTAGAGGCACTTGCCGCCGGCGACGCAGTGGTTGCGAGCAATATCGAGGGCTTTGCGGGGGTGATGACCAACGAAGTCGATGGGCTGCTGGTGCGTCCGAAAGACCCGGATGCGATCGCGGAGGCGGTCATCCGGCTGCTGCGCAATCCTGCGCTGCGGGAGACATTCGGGGCGCGGGGGCGGGAGCTGGCTAGGCACTACAGCTGGGACAACGTTGCCCACCGGGTGATGTCATACTACGAGCGGCTACTCTATGAGCGGCAGCAGGTGGCGGAGACGCGGGCGCGGCGGGCTGCGCTGGCCGGGTCGGGCCGCTGATGGGCGTGACGCTGCTGCCGACGCGGCTGCCGAAGGGCGTGCAGGATGCGATCGGCCGCTCGGTCGGCGGGCTCGGGATTACCCCGAACATGATTTCGCTCGCGGGCGCCGGGGGGAACGTCGCTGCGGCGGTGCTGGTGGCGCGGGGGGAGCTGCTGGCCGCGGGGCTGGTGTACCTGCTGTTTTCGGCGCTGGACCTCGTCGACGGGGCGGTGGCGCGGGCGACAGGGAAGGCGAGTCCGTTCGGGGCGGTCTTTGATGCGGTGCTCGACCGGGCGAGCGAGGCGATCGTGCTGGCCGCCTGCGCGTGGTACTTCGCGGAACGCGGCGAGCAGTGGCAGACAGCGGCCTGCTTTGCGGCGCTCCTCGGCAGCGTATCGGTGAGCTACCTGCGGGCGCGGGCGGAGGTGGCCGGGGTGCCGATGCGGGAGGGGCTGTTCCGCCGGCAGGAGCGGGTGGCCGTGCTCGGCCTGGGGCTGGTGCTCGGCTGGCTGACGGCGGCGATGGCTGTGCTGGCGGTGCTTTCGAACCTGACGGCGATCCAGCGGGCCTGGATGCTGGCGCAGGCGCTCCGGGACGAGCGCGGCTGAGCGGCCGGCTCGATCGTCGCGGGGCGGCGTGCGAGGATGGAGCCATGAACGAACTGCAGGCGCGCGCGCGCGAGCTTTCGGACCGGATCTCTGACCTCCTGGTGCGTCTTTGACCTCGCCAGGGATGAAGCTCGCGTAGCAGAACTCGAACAGCAGACCCTCGCACCCGGCTTTTGGGACGATGCAGCGACTGCGCGGAAGGTGATGCAGGAGCTGGCCGCCCGCCGTGAGCGCGTCGAAACGTGGCGCGGGCTGGAGCGGCGCGCCCGCGAGGCGGGTGAGCTGCTCGAGATGGCGGCAGCGGAGGACGACGAGCAGACGGCCGAGGAGGTGCGGAAGGAGCTCGACGCCATCGAGGACGAGCTGCGGCGGCTCGAGTTCCAGCTGCAGCTCTCGGGGCCGTACGACATGCGGAACGCCATCTTGGCGGTACACGCCGGCGCCGGCGGGACCGATTCGCAGGACTGGGCCGAGATGCTGCTGCGGATGTACCTGCGCTGGGCCGAGCGGAAGGGGTTCGAGACCGAGATTCTCGACCTGACCGAGGGCGAGGAGGCGGGCATCAAGAGCGCGACGGTGGAGGTGCGCGGGCCGTACGCCTACGGGTACCTCAAGAGCGAGCGCGGGGTCCACCGGCTGGTGCGGCTTTCGCCGTTCAACTCAGCGGCGACGCGGCAGACCAGCTTTGCGAAGGTGGAGGTCATGCCGGAGGTGGACGAGGTCGGCGAGATCGAGATCGACCCTGACGACCTGAGGATTGACGTATTCCGCTCGAGCGGGGCCGGCGGCCAGAACGTGCAGAAGAACTCGACGGCGGTGCGGATCACGCACATCCCGACGGGGATTGTGGTGACATGCCAGAACGAACGGTCGCAGGCGCAGAACAAGGAGAGCGCCATGAAGGTGCTGGAGGCGCGGCTGCTCGAGCTGGAGCTGAACCGGCAAGAAGAGGAAAAGGCGCGCCTGAAGGGAGAGCACGTTGACGTGTCGTTTGGCAGCCAGGTCCGCAACTATGTCCTTCACCCGTATAAGCTGGTGAAGGACCTGCGGACGGGGTACGAGACGACAGACACGACGGCCGTGCTCGATGGCGAAATTGACCCGTTCATCGAGGCGTATCTGCGGGCGCAGGTCGGGCAGGAGGAGGCATGAGGCGCGGGGCGCTTGCTGCGGCAGCGGCGCTGCTCGTGCTGGCGGCAGCCGCCGGGCTGCCGCCGCGGGGTGCGGCTGCGTCTGCGGTGATCGAATCGATGACGGTGGAAAACGGCTATCCGCGGACGCTGACCTTCCGGGTGACGGCGCGGGCGGACGTTGACATCACCGACGCAACCCTGTCGTACGCGATCAAGGGCAGGGGGACGCTGGCGCTGGGCAAGCCGGACAGTCTTACGCCCGGGCGGACGGTGACCGCCGAGGTGGTGCTCCAGGTGAACTCGGGCCAGAGCTACATCCCCGTCGGCTCGGAGTTTACCTACTCGTGGGAGATTCGAACGGCGGACGGCCAGGTGACACGGAGCGAGGAGCGGCAGTTCCTCTACCTGCCGCCGGACCGCCAGTGGAAGTCGGTGGCGAACGACTTCATGGTGGTGTACTACCACGGGGACCGGGAGACGCTGGCGAAGGCGTACCTCGACGCCGGGTCGGACACGTACCAGCGGATCGGCCGGGAGCTGTACGGGATCGAGCTGACGACGCTCCCGGTGAAGGTCATCCTGTTCGCGAACGAGGCAGAGATGGACCCGGCGCGGCCGGGCACGGGCGGGCGGTTCGATGCGGCGGTGACGACCTGCGGCACGAAGGTGACGAACGACATCCTGCTGATGATCCCGGTGCAGTGCGGCTCGACCGACCGGACAGATACGCTACGGCACGAGCTGGGACACATCCTGAACGACATTGCGGGGCAGGGCACGCTGGCGAAACTGCCGGCGTGGCTGGATGAGGGCGCGGCAGTGTACGCGCAGTCATCGCCGGGGGATTACGAGGGGGCGTTCCGGGTGGCCGTGCGAGCGGACCGGCTGATCCCGTTCAACCAGATGGTGGTGCCGACGAGCAATCCGCAGCTCGTGGGGGTGTTCTACGGCCAGGCCTACTTCATGGTGAAGTTCCTGGTTGACCGCGAGGGTCCCGGGAAGTTCGCTGAGCTGATGCGGACGATGAAGAGCGGAGTCCGCTACGACCAGGCGATTCAGCGGGTGTACGGGCTGACGATGCAGCAGTTTGAGGACGCGTTCCGCGCGGCGTACGGCCTGGCGCCGCGCTCGGCGCCGACCGCGGCGCCTACGGCAGCGCCGACGCAGCGCCCGCAGCAGGCGCAGCCGACTCCGGCCCCTACGAAGGCGCCTGCCCAGGCGGGCGGGAGCGCGGGCGGGGACTCCGGGGTCGACCGCGGGCTGCTGATCATCCTGGGGCTGGCGGTGCTCCTGGCCCTTGCGGCGGTCTTCAGCTGGCTGGTGGCGATGCTGCTGGCGAACAACCGCGAGCGGGGCGCCGGCGGCGGGCCAAGCGCGCCGGGCTCAGGCGGAAGCTGAGAACCAAAGCCGGGCTGGGGAGTGCGGGCTCATCGGCAGCGCCGGCGCAGCGAACGTGCCTGTCTGCGTATTGGAGCGCCACGCTGCCGCCCTGCTGAGCAGGGCGGCAGCGCAATGGTTCGCCGGATGCGACAGCTGCGTCAGCCGCGCGGGAGGCCGAGGCCGCGGGTCGCGATGATGTTCCGCTGGATTTCGCTGGTGCCGCCTTCGATGGTGTTGGCGACGGAGCGCAGGTACATGTACTTGATGCGTCCGCGCAGCGGGGGCTTCGGGCCGTCGGTCTTTGCATCGAGCTGGCCGTAGAGGCCGAGGACCTTCATGCCGGTGCGGTAGATGCGCTGGTTCAGCTCGGTGCCGTAGAGCTTGGCGACGGCGGCTTCGTGGCCGGGAGCGACGCCTTCCTTCGCCTGGATGGAGACGATCTTGAAGCTCATCATCTGGGCGACGCCGGCCTCGACGTAGCGCTCGACGAGCTCGTGGCGGATGGCCGGGTTATGCGCGAGGGTGCTCTGGCCATTCGTGGCATTTTCGCGGGCGAACTTGATGAGGTCTTCGACGGCCTGGCGGGCGCCGACCGACCCGCCGATGTTGGAGCGCTCGAAGGAGAGGGTGGTCTGGGCGAGGTACCAGCCGCGGTTCTCCTCGCCGATGATGTTCTCGCGGGGGACGCGGACGTCCTCGAAGAAGACTTCGTTGAACTCGTGGGTGTAGGCGAGGTTGACGAGCGGGCGGACGGTGATGCCCGGGCTCTTCATATCGACGATGAAGTAGGTGATGCCGCGGTGCTTGGGGGCATCGGGGTCGGTGCGGGCCAGGAGGATCATGTACCTGGCGAGGTGGCCGCCGGAGGTCCAGATCTTCTGGCCGTTGATGATGTAGTCATCGCCATCGCGGACGGCGCGGGTCTGGAGGGCGGCGAGGTCGGAGCCTGCGCCGGGTTCGGAGTAGCCCTGGCACCAGATGTCTTCGCCGCTGAGGATTCCGGGGAGGTACTTCTTCTTTTGCTCCTCGGTGCCGTGGACGATGAGGGTGGGGCCAGCGAAGCCGACGCCGATGCCGCCGGGGCGGGGGAGGCGGGCTTCGGCGAGCTCCCAGTTGAAGATGAACTGCTGCATGACGGAGAGGCCGGCGCCGCCGTACTCCTTCGGCCAGGCGGGGGCGACCCAGCCGCGGGCGGCGAGGGCCTTCGTCCACTCCTTGCTGCCGCCAAAGAAGGCGCGTTCGCCGTCCTCATCGCGGATGCGGGCCTTGTGGCCCTCTTCTTCGATAAACTTGCGAACTTCGGCGCGGAACGCGGCCTCTTCCGGGGT
>Ga0308391_1001226_pt1 | contig 10700 bp, 11 predicted proteins | sample Hotspr20Samplet1_FD_202363 | JGI IMG/M metagenome (GOLD analysis project Ga0308391, IMG submission 202363) | Hot spring phototrophic mat microbial communities from Octopus Spring, Yellowstone National Park, Wyoming, United States - 20050623_t1 ... | reverse complement strand
CTTCTACTCCTAGATCGCTACACCAAGCTCGATCCCAACAGCCTAATCGTACTGGGGCTGGCTTTTGAGATCGTACCACTGCTGGTTCTCACTCTGGTGCTCTTCTTATACCATCGGAACTTGTGAGCTAGTAACCTCGGTGGTGGGTCGTTATGGAAGATCGAATCGAGCTGACTTAACCATCAACGCGGCAGCGGGGCCGCAGGAGCTAGCTCTCCGGCTGCGCCAGCTTCGAGGTCGCCTGCTCGCTTGCGGTTACGCGGAGTTCGTGAAGGTATGCGGCCAAAGGGTGGGGGCAAGCCGGGGTCCGGGTCTGGGGTCTGACCCTCCCCCGCATGACCCCCTGCGGCCGCCTCTAGGGGGCCTAGAAGGCCCGGGAAGAGGGGGGTGGGGGGGAGAAGACTGCCCCCCTCACCCCCCGCCTTCTCGGGCCTCTCAGAGCGGGTCCTCGGGGAGGCGAATCGGGGATTTTACCGTCCTAGAGGGCGGAAACGCCCGTTTCGCGTGCGCCGCGCCGCGCAAAACCCCATGCCGCATTAGCTCGGGCCTCAGTTAGCCAACCAAGTGCCTGGCTAAAGAGAAAACCCAAAAGCCCAAGTGAAAAGTGTCTAGGTACCTGAGTACCTGACCAAAACAACCCCGGGGTTGCACCCCGCCCCTACCCCGCCCACCCCGCTTGATAACCTTGATAGCCACCACGGCGTGTGCACTTTTGGGGGTTTGCGCCGTCTAGGAGCGCATTTGCTTGAGCCAGCGCGAGGCGGTGTTCCTGTGCACCCCCGCCTCCCGGGCCAGGGCGGTGGGGGTAACCCGCTCCTCCCTCGCTTGGAGCCTCCTGAGGGCTTCCACCAGGGCCTCTTCCGCCTTGCCCCGCCTCCTCTGGTTGGCCGCCTCGAGGCCCTTCCTCCTGGCCGCTTCAGCTTCCTCCCCCTGAGAGGCTCCACCAGGGCCCGGGCCGCGGGGGATAGGCGCAACCGCCCGTCCCCGATACTGGCCAGACTCGCATCCCCCGGTAGCGGTGGAAGGTCCATCTTCCAGACTTCCGAAGTTACAGAGTCTATAACTTACAGACTTCCAGACTAACAGACTTCCAGACTCTGCAACTTCCGGACTCCCGTAGTCTGCCAGTTTGGCGAGCCCAGGGGAGCTTCCCCAAGACGAAACCGGCAAGCCTTCAACCGAGGCCCTGAACATCTGGGCCTTATCCCTACAGAGAAAACCAGAACCCCCGCACCACGCGAGGGATTGGGAGCTACGGGAAGCCCGCTTCCTCTAAGCCCCTGCCCTGACCTCTCCCTCTCGGGGCCGTTTGGTGAGCTTCACCTCAAGGCCGCTTTCCAGGGCCTGGGCCACCTTGCAGAGGAAAGATTAGCGCACCGAGTTGACGGGGGTAGGGTTCTGCCTTACCTTAGGAAGGTAAGGAGGTAAGGCGGAAATGCCCCTCAGCGCCAAGGTCACTTCCAAAGGCCAGACCACAATCCCCAAAGAGGTGCGGAAGGCCCTGGGACTTAAGCCAGGGGATCTCATCCTCTGGGAGGTGGCGGAGGGCAAGGCCTTGGTGCGCCGGGTGGAGCCCATGGACCTGGCCTACCTGAAGGCCCTAGAGGAGACCCTCACCGAGTGGGCAAGCCCCGAGGACGAGGAGGCCTACCGTGGCCTTTGAGCGCTTCACCGTGGTGCGGGTCCCCTTTCCCTTCACCGACCGCGCCACCAGCAAGAACCGCCCAGCCCTGGTCCTCTCGGACCTCGAGGCCTTCAACGTCCCCGCGGGCCACTCGGTCATGGCCATGATCACCTCCGCCCACCATCCCCCCTGGCCCCTGGACTGTCCCATCGCCGACCTGGAGGCGGCGGGACTGCCCGCCCCCTCCAAGGTGCGCTTCAAGCTCTTTACCTTGGACCACCGCCTGGTACGGGGCCGGCTGGGCCAGCTCACCCCCCAGGACCAGGCTCAGGTCCTGGAGGCCCTGGCCAGATTGTTGGGCCTGTGGAACCGTTGAGCGAAGCCCCGTGGTCCCCTTCAAAGTCCGGCGCCGGGCCCAGGCGGTCCGCCTGGCCGCCCAAGGCCGGACCGCCCCCCGCATCGCCCGCCGCCTGGGCCTGGACCGCACCAACCTCCACCAGCACTTAGGAGCCGCTGAAATCTTCTCGCTTTCTTGGATTCCTCATAGGCAGCTTCCAAACACGTCAGGGGTGGTGTCGGCGATGGTGTCCACCCAGTTACTTGGATTCCTCATAGGTAGCTTCCAAACGGTGTGACATGCCCAAGTAGACCAAGGAAGTGGAGGAGCTTGGATTCCTCATGGGCAGCTTTCAAACAGGTTGGGGTAAAGTGCTTCTTCAGCAAGAGCTGCAGCTTGGATTCCTCATAGGTAGCTTCCAAACCCACCGCCGTAATGAGAGCGTGGCGCAAGTTATGGGGGCTTGGATTCCTCATAGGTAGCTTCCAGACCACGCACACCTGGTGGAGGTGGGCGTACTGCGTCCAGCTTGGATTCCTCATAGGTAGCTTCCAGACAGTGGTTTGCGGCCGATGCGGTGTACGGCTTCAACTCGCTTAGGTTCCTCATAGGTAGCTTCCAGACGCTTCTCCCCGCCACCCAGTTCCCCCTCTACCCCACGCTTGGATTCCTCATAGGTAGCTTCCAGACGACGATGTTCTCATCCAGGGTGGCGAGTTCGGCCCGGCTTGGATTCCTCATAGGTAGCTTCCAGACCTTGTAGCGGTGGGCCACGAAATAGGTGTTGATGACGCTTGGATTCCTCATAGGTAGCTTCCAGACTCGGTACTGGATCACCCGGACGGGAGCGTGACCACGGCGCTTGGATTCCTCAAAGGTAGCTTCCAGACGCGGACGGCGGGGTCCAGGTTCCTGAACATCCCGAGGCTTGAATTCCTCAAAGGTAGCTTCCAGACGGTGAGCGGGGCTGTCGCAGCGGGCTACCTCATCGTGCTTGGATTCCTCATAGGTAGCTTCCAGACCCTGCCCAACCTCTCCCGCCTCATCTTCCTCCCCGCGCTTGGATTCCTCATAGGTAGCTTCCAGACTGCCTTTCGCCACACCTACGCCGTCATGGGAGGGTTCAAGCTTGGATTCCTCATAGGTAGCTTTCAGACTCCCCCCTCCCGTGCGGCGCCTGGCCATCCGCATCGCTCTTGGATTCCTCATAGGTAGCTTCCAAACCTTGAGGGCCCAGTCTATGGCCTTGTAGCGGTCTAAGCTTGGATTCCTCATAGGTAGCTTCCAAACAGGGGGCCGAAACCTTCGTCCTCACCTACTCCGGGGGGCTTGGATTCCTCATAGGTAGCTTCCAAACGCTCATCGTTGACGCCATCGTGGCCTACGCCAACTCGCTTGGATTCCTCATAGGTAGCTTCCAAACAGCCCAAGCGCCCTCCCCAGCGCAAGGCTCTCATTCTTTGCTCATTTTGGTTGTCAAGAACCTCCACAGCCGAAAGCGCGAGAGGCTGCTCTACAAAGCCAGGATGGCTAATCTCGGGATGATGTGTCAACCCCCCGGGTTTTTGTCAGAACCGGGGGTTGGAGTCAAGGTGTAGACACTCCAGTTAGCCCACAGATCGCGATGCTGACCCGTGTTGTAGCCTATAAGCGTGGAGGAAGGTCTGCTGCGCCTCGCGGTGCACCTGAAGGGCGTGGCGCCCCTACCCCTCACCTACCGGGAGGGGCTTCAGGCCGCCCTCTATGCCCTCCTGCCTCGGGAGCTCAGGGGGAAGGTGCACAACGAGGGGTTTCCCGTGGGGGGGAAGTCCCTTAAGTACTTCGTCTTTAGCCGGATTCTGGGCCTTCGGCTAGAGAGAAAGACCTTCTACCCCGACTCCTCCCTCCGCTTTTTTCTGGCTTCGCCCCTGCCCGGGCTCATCGCCACCTGGGCCCGGGCCCTCCAGGAGCGGGGAGAGCTGTTGCTCTACGGAAAGGCCTTTCCCGTCCTCCTGGTGGAGCCCCTACCCCTACCTCCTTTGGGGCACCGACTGGTGGTGCAGACCCTCTCCCCCGTGACCGCCTACCGCACCCTTGAAAACGGCAAGACCCGCTACTTCCGTCCCGACGAACCCGAGTTTTCGGCCCTCCTGGAGGCCAACCTCAACCGTAAGGCCATTGGGCTTGGGCTTCCGCCGGGGCGGCTTGAGGTAAAGGCCCTACCGGGTACGCAAGACGGCATGGAAACCTACAAGGGATTCTGGGTGCTGGGATGGAAGGGCCGCTTCCTTCTGCAAGGGGACCCGCGACTTATCCGCCTGGCCCTTCTCACGGGGCTCGGACCCAAGGGCTCCCAGGGCTTTGGCTTCGTCCGGGAAGCCGGGGCGGCCGACTGATGAAAAAAGCTTCTTTCGGCTAACGAGGCCCCCCGGCGAGGCCACCCTTTGGGATCACGCCCCAGCCCCTAGCTCCTCCGCGACCTCGTCCCAGCGCCTCGCCTCTTTGAAGAAGGGGTACTCGTTCTTTCCACCCTTGTGAAGGGGCGAAGCCCAAAGCGCCAGATCCGGAACCCTCCGGGAGGCCTCCGGCCCCAGGGCCACCAGCGCCCGAAGGAGGGGAGCGCTCACCGGCTCTTTAGGGACGGGAAGGAGAAGCCAAGGCACCTCTCCCACGAGGCGGAAGCCCAAGGGAAGGGAGCTTTTGCCCGGAGGGAAGGGGTAAAAGGGGAAGGCCTCCCAGGCGAGGAGGGTGGCCGCGGGGCTTAGGCGGCGGGTGTAGTCACGCTTTTCCTCCCCTGCCACGCTGGCCTGGTCCGCGGTGGCGCGCCTCTGGCTTACATGCCACTTGGGAGCGGAGATGTCGCCGAAGAGGGGGTGGTGAGGGTCTTCTTCGGCGAGGAGGGGATCGGGGGGCAGGAGGGGCTCCACGAAGAGGACACGGCGGAAGGCGGCCTCCCGTCCCTCTCTCCGCACCCCCCTCTTCCTCAGGGCCGAAACGGCCTTGTGGAGGAACCCGGAGAAGCGTTGGTTGCCGCTTGACGTGTTCAGGGGGCTGCGCAGGGTCCGGTTCTGGGGACTCCACCAGGGGTTGACGTAGGCCACGAGGAAGGGGGAGGCGGGGCTCCCTTCACGAAGGGCCGCCCGGACACCTTCAGGGGTCGGGTCTTCACCTGAGGCCAGGCCATAGCGCTCGGTGGGGTCCACCTCCTCTACAAAGTCAGCCAGGAGGTTCACCAAACCCGCTTCGTCCAGATCTCCTTCCACCTCCAGAAAAGCCTCGGGGCGGCCGAAGGGGTCGGCGAAGCCCAAGCGGGCCCGGATGCCCCGCTCCTCCAGGAGGCGGAGGAGACCATAGGCCACGAGGGCCGCCAAGGGAAAGTACTCTAGACGAAGGCCTGGGAGCTCAATCCTCATAGGAGACCTCTCCGCTTGCTCCCTGGTCCGCCAGGCGCAGCAGGGCTTCCAGGTAGGCGAGGCCCCAAGGAGTGTAGCGGGAAAAAAGCTCCAGGAAGCCCTCGGCGTAGCCCAAGGCTAGGCGCTCTAGCCCATGGCGGGTCTTCAGCCGGAGCCCCTCCACCTCCACCTCCTCCCGGTCCTCTCCCTGGGGAGGCTGGGGGAAGGGACGGGCGTGGCCGTGATGGGTGGCCACCAGGTGGCGGACCCGGGGGGCTGCCTGGAGGCTCGCCGCCCCTACCAGCTCGTGGCGCTGGCCGGGGGGATAGCCCGCCTTCTGCCGCATGGCCCCCACCGCCCTCGGGCCCATGCGGGTTCCGCTCTTGGCCAAGGGGCCCGGAGGAAGCTCCTCCTCCGCGGGAGCGGTGAGGCGAAGCCAGGTCTGGAAACGGGGGTCCAGCTTGCCAAGGTCGTGCTTCCGGGCGGCCTCCTCCATGTCGGGAGCGAGGTTTGCCACTAGACCCAGGCGCCCCAGAAAGTCCCGGAGGACTCCGGCCACCTTCTCCTGGTGCTCCTCCAAGCCCTCGGGAGCAGCACCTCCCAGGGAAAGGGTCTCCCCCCGGAGGCGAAGGGCGAGGCCCCCGTAGTCGGGGTGGGCGAGGAGGCGTGCCTTCCCCAGGCCCTCAAGGGCCGCCTCGTAGGCGGCCTTCCACTCGGGCTCCACCTTGCTCCGGAGATCTTCCAGGAGGACCCTCACGGCTTCGCGGAGCCAGCGGTCTAGGTCGTCCCCCTTTGGAGGGTCTACCTCTAGGAGGGAGGCGGTCGCCCGCGCGGCCTCCAGGGCCTCCAAGGGATCCTCCTTGCGGTCCAAGGCCACCTCCTTCAGTCCCTCCAGGGCCCTTTGCAGCCGCTCCCGCTCCCCTTCCGTCCGGGCCCCCTCCTTGAGGGCGTCCCATAGGACCTCCGGGTGGAGGCGCAAGATCCGGGGGGGCGACGCCCCTGGAGGGCGGGCCTCGGCCACGTCGCGCACGGGTTCCCTAGCCTTGGGGTTCCAGCCGTAGGCGTCTAGCCCTCCAAGGCCCGCGGGCACGAGGAGGGTGTCCCCGGGGCGGATCTTCTTGGCTCCGATCGGCTCCCAGCCCTCCTCTCCCAGGCGCAGAACCCGGACCTCTCGGGTGCCTTCTCCCTCGCCTTCTCCCTCGCCCTCCCCCTCCAGATCGGAGGCCTCGGCCCGCACCCCCTCCAAGAAGGCCAGGGCGGTAGGGTAGGGAAGGGGAAGGAGCTCGTAGGCGGAGGGAAGGGGGAAGAAGTCGCCGAGCTCGGAAGGCCATTGGGCGAGGAGTCCTTCGCTCAGGTCCTTGCGAAAGGCCAAGTAGACCTCCGGGCGTTCGGGCTCCACCCCGTGGAGGAGGGGCTCGGCCTGGAGGGCCTCCACGTGGGGGTCGGTGAGGGCGTAGAGGTCCAGGAGGCCAGGGGGAACAGGAAGGTCCTCCCGGAAGGCCCCCCAGGCTTCCTCTTTAGGGGGAAAGCAGCCTAGGTTTCCCCTGAGGGCCGCGATGCCGAGGTCGCCCACCTCCTTCCAGGCCTCCAGCCAGGCCCAGGTGGCCTGGAGGGAGTCCCGGGGATAGGGGTAGGGCGGGGCATCCTCGGCGAAGAAGATGGCCACGGGGGCCTCCTGCCTCAGGCCCCGCCTCCCGACCCGCCCAAGGCGCTGGAAGAGGGCGGCAAGGGGAGCGAGTTCCGTGACCAGGGCGCTAAAGTCCAAGTCCGCCCCCACCTCGAGGGCCTGCGTGGCCACCACGTAGGCCACCTCCCCCTGGTCCAGGCGCTTCTGCAGGTCCTCCCCAAGGAGGCGGTCCCGGTCAAAGGGGCGGATCCGCCCGGTGAGGAGGAGGGCCTCTTCCCCCGCAAGCTCCTGGAAGACCGCCCGGGCCGTGCCTACCCGGTTGGCGAAGACCACCACGGGACCTTTCGTCCGCTGCCGTAGGGCGCGGGCCTCCTGGGCCATTCTCTCGGCCAGCTCCTTCGCCGTCACCTTGTGGAGGGCAAAGGGCTTCCGAACGCCCCAGCGCCCGGCGAGGCGCCTTTCGTCCGCCTCTGAGGGGTCGAGGCGGCAGCGGATCCCGGGAAGGGGCTCCGGCGTGGCGGTGAGGGCCACCACCCGGAGGGAGGGGCGGCCAAGATGCTCCTCCGCCTCCTTTAGGCGGCGCTCCAGGGCCCTCAGGATGGCGAAAGCCGGTCCCTCGAGGTGGGCCTCGTCCAGGAGGAAGAGGCTGTCGATGCCGAGAAGCCCGGCTTCCACCGGCCAGGCCCGGGGAGATAGGCCGTAGCCTCGGAAAAGGAGGCGGCTTCCCACCTGGTCCAGGGTGGAGAGGACCACCGTGGGGGCGGCGGGATCGGGGATGGGGTGGCGGGGAAGGGGAAGCCCCCCGCGGAGCTTCACCACGCGGAGGGGAACCCCCCCGCCTAGGTCCCGGAGAACCTGGGCCACCTCGGCGAGGAGCCCGTCTTCCAGGGAGGCCATTTGCAGGCGCTCCGCCAGCCGGCGCGCCCGGGCCTCCGCCTGGTCCACCACCACCCGGCGGTTCACCACGTAGACCACCCGGCGGTGGGCCTTGGGGTTCACCGCCATGAGGAAGACGGCCACGTCCAGGGCCGCGGTCTTACCGCTTCCCGTGGGAAGGGCCACCACCTCGGGCCACTTCCCCTCCAGGGCCCGCTCCAGCAGGGCCTCCTGCCAAGGGTAGGGGTCGTACCCCCAGAGGGACCGGAAGAAGGCGCGGAAGCGCTCCCTCACCCTCACACCTGGTCAGTAAAAGTGCACATTAGCGCACTCCGGCCCTCCACCAGGATGAGGACCTGAGCCCACCTTCCACCCCTCCCACGATCCGTGTAGGATGGCCTTGAAGGGAGAAAGGTCCCTGGGCACCTCAAGCCCGAGAAGGGGAAGGAAGAAGCCTACCCTCAGGACCCGCCAGGGATGGGCGCCGGAGGGGTTCCTTCCCTTGGTTACCCCCTCCCGGCTCCCCGGTGAGCCCTGAAGGCTTGAGACGAGGGTCAGGGCGGCTTTGGCCTTACCGATGCCCCGGGAAAGCCTCCGCCTGAGGTAGGGGTTCTTCTCCGCGCCCCTCAGGCTCTGAAGTTCCTGAAGGCGGTTCCCGTAGAACCCCTGGACGTGGGCGAGAAACGCGTCGTCCTTGAGGAGCGCCTCATACCCCTTGGGAAGCTTCTCCTCAAACCCCAGGGCCCTTCTCCCGATCACGAGGGCGGCGGCCACGTCTTTGGAGAGATGGAGTTGCGGAGCGTACTTGAGCATCCCGATGGTGGAGGTGTCCTGGGGGTCCACCTCCAGGACCTCCACGCCCCGCTTTCGGGCGAGGGAGTGAATCTTCTCCAAGAGGGACCGGTAGGCGAAGCGGTACTGCTTCCTCCGGAACGACCGCCCGGAGCCGTCGCCCCTCTTGGACTTCCTGAGGTATTTGAGACGCTCGGTGGCGAGGGCGATGCTGTGTTCTTCGGCCACCGCCACCACCTGGTGGGCGACCTTCCAGAGGAAGAGTTCCTTGGCTCCCCTGTTGGGAGCGAAGTCCACTTCTTCTAGCGAAAGGGTTAAGTAGCGGACGAGGTTTCCATCGGGAGAGACCACAGCGAGGGCCAGGTGGTAGGGGTCGCCGTTCACGTCTATCCCCAGGACCCCGTTCGCCTGGGTGTGGACGGGAGGGGGGAGCTCCTCGCTCCAGGTGAAGTGGGCGTAGACCTTGCCTTCCTTGAGCGTGAGCTCGGCGTTGTAGGGGAGTCCCGTGTGAATCCGCTCCAGGAGGGCGTTGAGCTGGGGGTGGGAGGTCTTTACCAGGGCGCGGGCGAACTTCTTCCTTTCACCTTCTTTTTGCCCCTCCTCCTCCCCCAGGTGGACGAGGAGCCAGAGGGCTCCGCCTTCCACCTGGAGCTTGAAGTGGGGATTTCCTCCTTTCTTGCTCCTGTCGCCTCGGGTGTAGAGGAGGCCCCGGCGCTTCTCCTTCCACCTCCGCTTGAGGCGCTCCCGGTCTTTGCCCGAGAGGTGCTTCCGCTTCAGCTGCTCAAAAAGCCCCCTCCCCCCGAAGACCACCTTCTTGGGGTCGTTTCCGAGCTCCAGGGCGGAGTCCAGGACCGCTTTGGCCTTCGCTATCGCCCCGTCGGCGTAGCGGGTGTTGAGGCGGAAGAGGGTGCAGAGGGGGCCTTCGGCCCGCTTGAGCTCTTCCCGGGGCCTCCCCTCCAGAAGGCGGTTGTAGGCGAACCTCACCGCGCTGGAGAAGCGGCGCATCAGGTCTAGGACCGCTTCCTCGTCCCTGGGATCGGGGAAGACCAGGCGGGCGTGGACGCCGAGGTAGAGCTTCGGGGCTTCGCCCTTGGGCATCCTTGGGTTCATTTTACCCCCTTTTGCCTCTTTCGCCACCCTCCATGAAGTCTTGTGCTCTTGGATGAACTGGGAACGAGAAAGAGGAAGCGTGCGGATTTGTGGGCTATTTTTCAGCTATTTGCGCCTCCTCGGGAAGGAGGAGCCCCAGGCCGAGCTCCCTCCCTAGGCCCAGGACCAGGGGGCCACGCACGGGCTCGGGGAACTCCAGGGCGAGGTGGGCAACCCGGGAGGCGCCCAAGGAGGGGGGCAGGTAGGGCAGGACTTCCCACACCCCGGGGGCTCCCTTCAAGAAGGGGTAGGGGCCAGCGCGAAAGCCCACAGGCGGGGGAAGGCCCAAGCCCCCCAGCATGGCCTTCAGGGATTCCTCAGGGTCGCCCCGCCCTTCCCAGACCACGGGGGTCGCGCTGCGCCAGCGCCGGGCGGGCCCAAGCCAACGCCCGAGGTCCAGGGAGGCCCGGGGCCTAGGCAGGTCCTCGGGGAGGAGAAGGGCCACCCGGAGAAAGCCCAGGGGCACCTCCCGGCCCAGGGAGGCGAGAAGGGCCCGCCAGGCCCGCTCTCGCCCTTCAGGGGGAAGGCCTGGGAGAAAGGCCAAGGTGACCCCCATCACCCGGCCGTCCGCCTGGGGGAAGCCCAGGAAAGGCAGGGGCAGGAGGAGGGCCTCCGAGGGTAGCCCCGTGCGCAGGCGCTGGGCCAGGGGGGGCCACAGGGCCAGGGGCGGGGCGGGGGCCAGGGCTAGGACCCGGCTCGGCTCCACGAGGAAGGGAGCGGGCTCCTCCCTGGGCCCCTCCCGGACGTAGCCCTCGGTCCGCATGGGGAGGGGCTCCCAGGGCCTGGCCGTGGGGAAGGCTCTCTCCCCATCCGGAAGCCTCTCGGGCAGGGCGTAGAGGCGGCGGTGGCGGTTCCTAAGGGCCTCGAGGTAGCCGGGGTACCAGACCCCGAGGCGCCTCCCCCCTTCCCCCGGGACCCACAGGG
>Ga0308391_1001219_pt1 | contig 10753 bp, 9 predicted proteins | sample Hotspr20Samplet1_FD_202363 | JGI IMG/M metagenome (GOLD analysis project Ga0308391, IMG submission 202363) | Hot spring phototrophic mat microbial communities from Octopus Spring, Yellowstone National Park, Wyoming, United States - 20050623_t1 ... | reverse complement strand
GGCGTCCTCCTCGCCAAGACCGCTTGAATCGCAGGTTCGCAGATACGGTGCGCGGCGCAGCCCCAGCGCATGGAGGCTTGGGCTGAACTTGCCACGAGGCACTGGGGATTATATATCCGCGCGGAAGACCAGTATGCGCGGGGTGCATTCACCAATAGGGGCAACGCGATTTCTGGACGCCCCGCTTCTGGGCCGCAGAAGACGCCGGTAGGGACGCTGTGCTTTCTATATTACCTTTCCGCGTTCTCCGCGTTCTCCGCGTGAGAATTAGCCTTGCCCCTGGCCGTGAATGCACCCTATGCGCGGGAGAGTGTTCCAATTCGGAGTGAAAGTCCGCCCAAGCTGTCATGCTGAGCTGAGCGCCCCCTTCTCATTCCCCCGCAACACCTATTGATGGCGGGCCATCATTTTTCCTTGGGGAAACAGCAGCCGTAGTTGCTTGTTTCCCAGGAAGCGGGGGACGCCCCCTTCTTATTCCCCCGCAAGCGGGGGAAAGAAAGGGGGGTGTCATGCTGAGCGTAAGCGAAGCATCTGAAGGGCTAGGGTGACCAGGGCCGCGCTGGCCTCGCTGACCCTTTGTCAGCCGCGAGTTTTGCTTCGCTTAGGATGACAAAGGCATAGGTCTCGGCAATCAACAAATACGTCATCACTGCTAATTGAGCACTTCCATGCGCGGGGTGTATTCACCGACAGGAGCAACACGCTTGCTGCTCAGCGAAGTTATGGGCTAAGCGACGGCACTGCCGTCGCCCACTCAGAGTTAGCCACAAATACACGAGGTGCGTTCGCTGCGAGGGGCAAAGCTGATCCTCACGCGGAAGAGAGGTTGCCCCTATGGAGTTGCCTCTATACGGCAACAGTGGCCGCCTGGAAGGCGGCGCTCCCAGCATAGGGTTGTCCCTATTGGTGAGCGCACGCAGAACGATTGCGAAAGCGCTAAGAGCGCCCCTAGCCATGCGCACGAGCAGTCTCGCGCAGCGCCGGCTACGGGCGATAGCCATAGCGCAACAGCAACGGCCAGGTGAGCAGGGTGACGAGGGCGCGATCGAACGGCCTCATCTTTAACCGCCATTCGTCGTCGGGCCTTAGCGCCACTGGGCCAGTGCGAAATCTATCGGGATTGCCACCGACTGTGTGATGTACTTTCATCGCAACTACGTTGTCGTCCAGCAAAGATGCTTGTACGGGCTCGTTAGCAAACTGTATGATGCGCTCAATGACCTGACAAGGCGACATCGCAAACTGCTCATACTGGACGCGCAGGCTGGGCACACCCGCACTGCGCACTAACAACTCAGCAGCGAGATTGTGCCCGACCCAGCTCAAGGCCGCGCGGAGCGGAGACGCCGGGCGGATGTGTATCTGCCCCTGCGGCGATGGTTTGGGCTTTTTGCGCTGCCACGAATAGGCTACCGCGCGCGCATCGCGGACCAGGAAGATCAGCCGCAGATCAACCTCCGGGAGCTGCGCCAGCAGTTGTCCGTATGACGATACTTTGGATGAGTCAACAATTACACGCGCTCCTGTGACGTCGGCGATACTCCGGTATAGCTGACGAGTCAGCGCCAGATATTCATGCGACCTTTGAACCATCCGCGAACGCAAGAAGGGCGCCGCCCATAGCAGCGCATGCCGGCTGCGGGCTGTCGCGTTGCGCAATCGCAGCGCATGCGCAGTCTGTGGGATGTAGTCTTCGCCCAGCGCACGGCGCAGGATGGCGTCCCAGATCTCGCATGCCGACAACAGCTTGCCGCAGCCGCAGTAGCGCTGGTCTGGCGGCGTGCGGTAGATGTTATACAGCTCGCCGCAGGAGAAGAAGCCGTCGAGCTGGCCAAGCAGATTACCTAGGACTGTACTACCACTTCGTCCAGCTCCAGCTATATAAAGCACCTTGATGCGCGCTAAGGATGTTCGGCTCATTGAAATGATTTTTCATCGCTAGCAGTGAGCTTTTGCCCGCTGAGATATAGGTGACCATACAGGTTTTTAATATACCGACCAGCGGCCCAGGCGCGTCGGTCAGACCGAAAGCATAGCGCAGCAATCTGCCGCGCCAAGGCCATGCTCATTCGCGAGATGATCCAGGTGGGCAACTGCATGGCCCGAAAGGCCGGCTCCGGCCAGATCTCCAGCCGTGCGGTGAGCGGCGGGCTGAACAGGCCGATGAGCGACTCTGGCGCGTATCCTTTACGCACGTGGCCCCAGGCGCGCTCGAAGCGCGCCGTCACCCACGCCGGGCCGACGCTGAACCGGCTGGCCGGCGTGCTCAGCCACAGCCGCCCGCCCGGGGCCAAAGCCGCCACCGCGCAGCGCGCGGCTGCGCCGTCGTCGGCGATGTGCTCCAGCACGTCGTTCATCACCACGTAGTCGAACGCGCCTGGCTTGAACGGCAGCGCCTGGCCGTCGCCCAGGACGAAATGCTGGCCGCTGCCCGCATGACGCCGGCGAGGGAGCGCGACATCCACGCCGACGATCAGCGTGGCCATCGGCGCGAGCAGGCTGGAGAAGCGCCCTTCCTTACATCCGATGTCCAGCAACCGCCGGCTGGCTGCTGCGGGCTGGCCGAAGCCCTCGTCGCCGAACAGCAGGCGATAGACCAGCCAGCGATAGTAGCTGGCGAAGTGCATCGTCATCGCTCCCTGCCCGCGCCGAAGAGCTTCTGCGCCAGCACAGCGCGGGCGAACCCAGCCAGGTCCACGACGTAGCGGCGCAACAACCGCCGCGGCTCGATCAGGATGCGGGCCAGCCACTCCAGCCCGTGGTCGGTCATCCAGCGCGGGCCGCGCCGCAGGCGACCAGACACATAGTCAAAACACGCCCCTGCTGAGAGCAGCACGCGCGTCTCCAGATGCGGGGCGTGGCGCTGAATCCACAGCTCCTGGGTCGGCATGCCGAATCCGACGAATGTCACGTCTGGCCGCAGAATGTTGATGTGCGCGATCACCCGTTCGTTCTCCGGCCCGCGCAGATCATAATGGCCGTGATGGGTGCCGACGATCCGCAGGTCGGGGTGGCGCGCGCGCAGGCGCTCGGCTGCGGCCTCGGCCACGCCCGGCGCCGCCCCCAGAAAGTACCAGCTCAGCCCGCGCCGGGCCGAGAAATCGGCGAACGGATCGATCCAATCGGCGTAGGTGATGCGCTGGGGCAGCCGCGCGCCCAGGAGGCGCGCCGCCAGCAGCACGCCGTAGCCATCGCAGAACACGACATCGGCCGCGTTGAGCGCAGCCCGAAAGTCCGGCATGGACTGGGCAAGCGCGATCGCGCGGGCGTTGGCGTTCAGCACTATGCGCTGATGCTGGTTAAGCGCCGCGTCCATTATCAAGTCATGCAAATCGTCTTGGCAGATCGGATCAACGCGCACACCGCCAACAAGAACTGGTGACTTCAATCGCTGTTCGTCACCCCTCACCTTTTGTTGGCCCACTGCGTTCATGAGCTTACCTCTCTAAAGGGAGTGTTCCAATTTGGAATGAAAAGCCACCTAAGCTGTAGCGCAAGCGAAGCATCCACTCAACCGAGGCTGCGCAGTGTTAAGTAACGTCAGTTCGGATTTTACATGAAGGGTGCACTCAGTGATTCTCACGCGGGGACGCGGAGAACGCAGGAGAAAGCATTTCTGGCCGCCTAGCAGGGGAACTTCTAGGAAATCGCATTTCGCCTACCGGTGAATACATCAACCTGGGTGAGAGAACCATGTACAGGGGCAACACGTACAAGTTGACTCAGTGATTTTATTGCGTTCTCTCGCTGCGAGAACTGCGATATGTATAAATCTCCGCGACTCCGCGTCTCCGCGCGAGGAGCGGAAGGCGAAGTTAATCCGAACTCACGTTAAGTAGCGCCGTGGTTGGACGCGCGTTTAGCTCCCTGAGCGCAACGAAGGATGACAAATGCACAGGTTTTAGGTGATCAGCGAGGGCATCGCTCACGCCATCAATTTGAGCGCGCCCTTCTTAAAGCCACAGGTCCGCTTATACTCCACACCGGCCGAAACAAACTAGTACGCTAGTCAATGCCTTCTCTGTCTCATCAGCGAGACAAGATTCTGATTTCGCCAGCAGATGCGCTATCTCGTCATTAACTTCTATTCGCCATTGAACCTGGGTGACCTCGCCATCCTAGAGCAGACGCTGTGGGTGATCATGCAAGCCGACCCACGGGCGACGTTCGATGTGTGCGTCAGCGACGATGCCTTCCTGCCGGACCTGCCGCGCGTGCGCTGGGTGCGCAACTGGAACTTCGTCTTGCGCGGCCCGAACCGCGCGCACGCCTTCATGGCGCTGCGCCAGGCCCACGCGCGCGCCGACCTGATCCTCAGCCTGGGGGGCGGCTATTTCTTTGTCCACGACCATCGCCCGGCCTCGGCCTGGGCCACGCTGGCGCTGGCCTACGCCCTGCGCTGGCGGAAGCCGGTGATCTGCCTGCCGCAATCCTTCGGCCCCTTTCGCCATGCTTACCAGGCCCGCCTGGCCGCTCGGCTGATGGCCCGCTGCGCGCAGGTGATGCTGCGCGATCCGGAGTCGCTGGCGCTCTACGCGCACCATGCGCCGCCGGCCCATCAGGCCCAGCACGTGCCGGACGTGGCCTTCACCCTGGCATTGCGCTGGCCGGGCCAGCCCGACGCCAAGCCCTGGCCCCCTCGCGTCGGCGCGACGGTGGTGGACTGGAGTCCAGTTGACCCGCAGTTGCGCAGCGCGCAGGCGCGTTACGAGCGGGGGATGGCCGACCTGCTGGCGCATGCCGTCGCTCGGCTCGGCGCCGAGGTCCGGTTGTTCGTTCAGTGCCAGAGCCGGCGGCGGCGCTTCGAGAGCGACCTGGCCGCCAGCCAGCGCGTCTGGGCACAGGCGCGCCAGGCGCTGCCGGCCGACCTGGCTGAGCGCGTGCAGATCGTGGACGACTTGCGCCGGCCGGAACAAGCCGCGGTCGCCTACGGTCAGATGAGCGCCTTCATCGCCACGCGCCTCCACTCGGCCATCATCGCCGCCAGCCAGGGCACACCCGTCCTGGCGATCGGTTACCAGCCCAAGACGCTGGCGGCCATGCGCCTGCTCGGCCAGGCCGAATACAGCTTCGACCTGCGCGCCCTGCCGGCCGACCTCGCGGCCAGGCTGGACGCGCTCTGGGCCGCGCGGGTGCGCCTGGGGGCGCAGGCCGCGCAGGCCGCGCAGCGGCTGGGACGGGCGTCAGCCGCCGCGCTGCAGCGCACGATCGCGGCTCACCTATCCAGGTAGTCCACGCGCACCGCGCCCAGGTCGGTGACTGTATCCGCTGCGACCTGAATCACCCGCGCAGCGCCGTCCGGCCCGGCCAGCACCGAGGGAGTCTTGATCGAGGACGCATTGCCGACCGCCAGCACGTATTCCCCCGGTTCGACGTCGGCGATGGCGAAGCGCCCGTCGGCCTGAGTGATGCTGCGCGGGGCGGCGGCGACGTCGAGGGCGAAGATCCCCCTCTGGCCGTCGTCGAAGCGATAGACCCGCGCCAGGTACACTGGCGTGTTGGCGACCGGCAGGCTGCCAGCCAGGTTGAACACCTGGCCGGCCACCGTCCCGCGACCGGCGGCTGCCTTCGCCGGCGGGCTGGCGCGCGCCGGAACCACCGTGACCGGCAGGGCAACTGTCTCTGCCTCCGGTGGCATGGGTGTGGGGGTCGCGGCTGCTGTGGGCGGCGGCAGCGGCCGCGCGCAGCCCGCGGCCAGCAGCCCAACCGCCCACCAAACAAGAAGCAGAAACCGTGATGGTGAGGACATGGCTGGCTAAGACAAAACTGGCACAGGGAATTCCCCTGTGCCAGTTGACATGCTCCTTGCCTCAGCGCGACCTAGGGCAGCAACGGGATAGCATTGAAGTCCTCGGTGTGAATCTGGGTAGAGGTAGCCGGCGTAGTGTTACGAATGATCGCTATCAAGTTGGCACCGGCTGGCCCTTCAATAACGGCCGAGCCCGTGAAACTGTAGCTATCGCCGTTGTCGGACTGGGTGGTTGTGCAGTTAAAGTTAGTGCCGCCAGCAAAGGCCGCGGCCACATTGGAGTTGGCTTTTTGCCCAGTGGCGAGAGCAGCAACTGAAGTGCAGGTGTTCACCAGCGTGCCATCGGGCGCGTAATAACGCACAATGAGCTGGCCAGCCGGGATAATGGCGCCGAGGTTCTGTATGGCGATCGATGAGCGAAAGTCTGTGCCAGGCGAGGAAGGGCTCCAGCGAATGTAGGGCACCGCCAGGCGGCTAGCGCCGCTGGCCTGAGCCAAGAAGGCTGTTGAGTAGCGTGGCTGAGTACCGCTGGTTTGGTTATTCTTGCCAACGGCAGCGATCGGCTGGCTGGAAGAGGTGATCGTCGCTGCGCCGTTGTAAGGAAGATCGCCGTTAGTCTGACAGGGATTGAAGCTCCACTTAGCCAGCGGTGGCAAAGTGTTCGTGGCCTGCCCAGGTTGATTCGCGCCCGCTGCATAGGTCACTGTCACCACAGTCGAGCTGGTGAACGACAAGTTCTGCACAGCAACGAAGGTCGTCTGGCTCCCAGCGCCAACCTTGCACAGCGCAGATGCTACATAAATGGTCTGCGCGCCGGCGGCGAGCGGGATGGCCTCGAAGGCGTAAGCACGGAAGCGGTTGGGTGAGCTGCCGGTGTCGTTGCGCCGCGTCTCGGAGATGCCGACGATGCGCGCCGGCGACCCATCGGAGACCTTGGTGGCTGTTACGACGACTGAACCGTTGAAAGTGGCCGGGAAGCCTGGGCCGATGGTGGCCGCAGCGTTGGCTGCATCGAAGAACTTGGCGGTGTTGGCCTGCAGCACCAGCGTCGGCGTGATCACCGGATTACCGGCGGTGTCAATGAAGCGCGCGCGGATGTTGATGGCCTCGCTCTCGATGTTCTGCACGCCGAAGAGGCTGACCTCGTTGCCGACGTTGCGCAGGAAGGTGGTGAGGAACAAGTTGCTGGTGCCTTCGGCGCTGGTGAAGGCGTTGGACATCATGTGGCCGTAGCCGGTGGGCGGCACTTGCACCGAGGCAGCCACCACCGGCTGGTCGGCGCTGATGACCGCGCTGCCCTTCCAGCCGCTGCCCAGGCCGCTCAGCAAGCCGACGAGAATCTCGGTCGAGCCGTTGCTGTTCAGGTTGAGCGGGACGTTGACGCTGTGGGGCATGCCCGATCCCAGTTCATCGAAGAAGTTGATGATGCCACTTGCGGGGTTCGGATTGGGGTTCTGCACGTAGATGCGGGTGGTGAACGGTTGGCTGGCGGACGGTGGTTGGGCCTGCGTCGTCCGCAGCGCAGACAACGGCATTGCCCCGGCGGCCAACAGCGCCGCCAACGCGAAACGGTTAAAAGACGATCTGTTCATGTGCTCACTCCTTTCATAGATTGACAGCCCGGATTATGGCGCATCGGCCGCGCATAGGCAATACCTCTTTCGGCTTATCTCCGGCTATACTGGCAGCGCTGGGATGAAGGATCCAGGGCAGTGGGCGATCCAACTGTATCGTCGCGTGCGCCCCAACGCCTCGCGCTGTTCACCTCCGCCGCTTCCTGGCGCGGGCCGCGGCCAGCCATGCCCACCCAGCGACGGTCCTCGACGCCGGTGCCGGCGAAGGACGGTATGCCGAACTCTTTTCTGCTCATTGCTACCACGCGGTGGACCTCAACCCAAATCGGAGCTTGAGTTATGTCGCAAATCTTCAGGCGCTTCCTGCCCGCGATGCCAGCTATGACTTGGTCATCTGCACCCAGGTACTGGAGCATGTCGCCGAACCGCTGGCGGTTTTGCGAGAGCTATACCGCGCCCTCAAGCCCGGCGGCAGCTTATGGCTCACCGTGCCCTTCTTCTTCGCCGAACACATGCAGCCATACGATTATTACAGATATACGCGATATGGCTTAACTTACTTGCTCCGCCAAGCAGGTTTTGAAATTCGCGCGATCCAGCACCTGGAGGGCTACCTAGCTACGCTCGCGTATCAGTTGGAGACCGCGGCGCGACACCTGCCTGTTTTACCTTCCCGGCTTCACCCCATTGCATTCTTGATAGCGGGCATTTCTCTCCTGCTTAAGCCTTTATTCTTCTCGTTATATATACTGCTTGACTTGGCCGACACTGTTTATAAAGTTGACAGAGGATACAGCAAGAACTACGCAGTGATCGCATACAAGCCTAGCGCTTAGGCCGTGCGAAGCGCATGGGCATAAGCGGCGCGCAGGGCTTGGTAATGCTGCGCCGGCGCGTAGCGCGAACACGCGGCTTCGCGCGCCGCGCGGCCCATGGCTGCCCGCAGCGCCGGCTGCTCCCACAGCGCAGCGATCGCCGCAGCCAGCTCAGCCGGGTCGTCGCTGGCTAGCAGAATCCCATTCCGTCCGTCCTCAACCATCTCCCGGAGACCGCCATGCCGTGAGGCGATCACCGGCTTGCCGCAGGCAAACGCCTCCAACACCGCCTGCGGCGCAATATCGTTCCACAGCGAGGGCGCAACCAGACAATAGGCCGCTTCAAGCTCGGCCCGCAGCTCAGCGTGATCCAGATGGCCGGTTACCGTCACGTTCGGCAGGTCAGCCGCCCTGCGGCGCACTTCGGCTTCTTGCGTGCCGGCGCCGACGATGCGGAAGGGGATGTGCGGCAGCCGGTGGGCAGCGTCCAGCACATTGAATACGCCCTTGTAGCGCTCCAAGCGACCGGCAAACAGCACGTAGCGCCCTTCGTCGCTCGCGCGCCAGGCATCTGGGTCAACAAAATTGGGCACCACGCGGATGCGCTCGGCCGGCATCCCGCCGGCGACCAGAGTGTCACGCAGAAAGCGCGACGGTGTCAGGAAGAGGCTAATATGCTTCTCATAAGCACGAGTCAGGCGGTTGAAGTACGCCTCCAGCGCGATCAGGATGCTGCTGGCACGGCCATAGCTGCCGCAGTTGTGAACGATGGCGTGATAAAAGCGCCCGCCGCGACAGCGAAAGCACACCTCGTCCGTGGTTGGGACGTAGCACTTGGCGTTGGGGCACACCGGCTTGTAGTCGTGGACCGTCTGCACGATCGGGACGCGGGCGGCGCGCAGCGCATATAGGATCGAGGGCGTGATCTGGTGATAAATATGATGGACATGCGCGATGTCTGTCTGGGTGTCGCGGATGAGCTGGCGAATTTTGCGCTGCGCCTCGAGCGAGAAGAGCGCGCGGGCGGCCGCGCGCAACCGCGCGCACAGGGAGCGATCCGCGTAATCCACCTGCGACACGAAGTAGCGCGCCCAGGGCGTCTCGATGTTGCGCGGATGATGCATGCCGAACAGCACCACGCGATGTCCATGCGATTCCAGCAGAGCCTTCTCAGCAAACAACACACTCTCCACCCCGCCGAAAGGAAAGAGGAATTTGTTAATCAGCAGGATGGTGAGCGGTCGCTCGCTCACCAGGTTTGAATAACCAACGTCCGGGTCGGCTGAAGGGTCGTTCATCCTCGGAAGAAACTCATACACACTGTGGCCGCCAGCAAGGTCAGCCAGGCAAATCCCCCACCCACCACAGCCACAGCCAGCCACTTCCAGCGACCCGGCCAGGGGCCAATCCAGCCGAGAGCCATGATGCAAGCAAACAGCGGCATCGCACTGAACAGATACCTTCCCTGTGGCAGCCAGGTGCGGGACGCGGCAAACACGAGCAAAGGCATAAATGCCTGGATCGCAGCGAGCACCAAGCCGGCCAAGAACAGCAGCGTCAGCCCGCCGGAAGCAGCGATGAGCTGACGCCGCCGAGCAATCTGCACGCCGACGCTCGCAATGCCTAACCCGGCCATCACCGGCAAGGCTGTGTAAGCCCAGGGCGGGAGATCGGGGTTGCGGGCGCGGGCGAAGATGCCGAATCGTCCCCAGAACGTCCAGTTAAACAGCCGAACAGCCGGCCCCAGCCGCTCCGGTAAAGCAGCCAGGTTGCTGCGGTAATCGCGGATCAACCGCTCAGCCTGCGCCCCTACGCCGAGCCCATGCCCGGCGCGGCTGATGACTTCGGCCAGCAGCCGGCGCGGTTCCTCGGCGGAACCGTTGGGCAAAGCCAGAGGACGACCAGCGTCCGTCCAAACACTCAAGTCATCCAGATAAACCGGTGCGCTGGATAATCCAACGACGATAAAGTTGAGCCGATAGGTCGTCCGGGTTAGGGGGTGCGTCACGCTCACTAACTGCCAGCCTTCGGGTGTGGTCTCAAACTCGGCCTGCGAGGCGCGCCTATCGTTATCCTCGATCCGCAGCGCGCCGCGGCCGCCAAGGGGGCCTCTGACCCAAGCCGACCAGGTGACGGACGTGTCTGAACCCGCCAGGCCAATGGGAACTGGGAGCGGAGCGTAAGGCCGCAAAGTCACCGGCATCGCCTCTGCGCCGCGCTCAACCACAAAAGCGAACCTGCCGGAACGCGCCTGCTGCGCCGTCCACGTTGGGCGGCTGGTGTTGGAGACCCAGTTGTTTGGCACCTGCGCAGGCAAGACGTAGAGGGTACCCCCGACGAGAGACAGCGTAACCAGTGCGGCGCTGCCGATAGCCAGCGCGCGCCGGCGCGCAACGGCGCTCATCCCCAGCAGCGCCCGCACCCCCAGCACCAGCGGCAGCCAGGCGACCACAAAGACCGCCGTGCGCTTGGCGGAGATCGCCAGGATCGCCAAGCCCAGCATCAGCAGCAGGCGCGGCCAGGGGTAGCCGCGCCGCCAGCCGCGCGCGACCTGCCAGGCCAGCGCCGCGGTGAACAGCATAACGCCGTTGTCGTTGTTCAGCCCGCTGCCGATG
>Ga0308391_1001214_pt1 | contig 10764 bp, 9 predicted proteins | sample Hotspr20Samplet1_FD_202363 | JGI IMG/M metagenome (GOLD analysis project Ga0308391, IMG submission 202363) | Hot spring phototrophic mat microbial communities from Octopus Spring, Yellowstone National Park, Wyoming, United States - 20050623_t1 ... | reverse complement strand
TCGCGAGCCGAGCTGGTACGCGCCACCGGCGCCTCTCCCGCTGGGCGCGCTGGCTCCGGGGCGCTCTGTGGACCTCGCACCGCTCGTCCGCCCGGCAGGCGCCGGGCCGGAAGGCGGTGACCCGGGATCTCGTCCTGACGCGACTAGATCGCGTCGGTGAGCATGAGGAGTACGGTCGTCCCCTGGTCGCTCGCCTTGACCACAACGGTCAAGGCTGCTTCGCCCCGCTTGGCCGCGAGCGAATTCTTGGGAGCGGATTGGAGCTGCCAGCCGAGCTGCGGGAGCGCCGTGCGGTAGAACTCCAGCACGCGATCGGCTGGATCGGGGACAGCGAAGCTGATGGTCCCGCCGTTCTCGACCTGGGTCGCCAGCGGTGAAAGATCGCCGGGCTGAGCGCCGGGATAGAGCGGCACCTGGTGCATCGCCCACGGCTCGATCATCTGGTAGGAGGTCGGTGCCGGTTGGGCGCCGGAACCGTAGCCGTAGGGATCGGCGCTGCCACTGCTCTCGCTGGGGGTGGCGTCGCTCGTGGTCCCTCTGCTCGAGCGGCGGCAGGCGACTCCGAGCGGCAGCGACGCGATCAACGCCAGGAACGCTCTCCGTCTCATCGGTCCTCCTCGATGCAGGCTCGAATCGACGGCCGCACCGGTACCGTTGCCGGCCGCGACGCGTCTCATTCCTGTGCGGGAAGGATACTCCGCGCTGCGCTCAACGCGATACCGGCGACCAGCACTGCTGTGACCCCGAGGAAGGCTCGCCCGTTCTCAGCGAGCGCATGGCCAGCCCAGGCGGAGCGCAGCAGCGTGACCACCGGGTCGAGCGGGAGAAAACGAGCGATCTGGTGGACACGCTCCGGCAGGAGTTCGCGGGGCATCGCCGCGCCGGTCAGGAAGATCATCGGATAGAGGAGCACCATCCCCACGACCTGGGCGGCCGTCGCGCTGGGCAGCCAGAAGCCGAGTCCGAACCCGAGCGCGAAGAACGCGAGCGCGCTCACCATGTAGACCAGGACGGCTCGCCAGATGCGGTCGGGCCAGCGCAAGTCGTACACCAGGCGGGCGACGAGCACGAGGAGCCCCATGCCGAGGGTCGTCAGGACGAAGGCAGTCACCACCTCCGCAACGAGCACTCGAGCGAGCTGACCGGTGTCACGGCGAGTCGCTGCAGGATGCCGCGCTCGCGCAGGCTGGCGATATGGACTGGAACACTGACTAGCCCGACCGTGGCCAAGATCATTGCGGTGTAGGCGGGCGCCGATACGTCGACGGTTCCCAGTCCACCGTAGCGCGCCTTCGGCTCGTTCCCGTAGATCGTGCCGAAGATCAGGATGAGGACGGTCGGGAGGATGAGCGCGAAGAAGAGCGTGTACGGCTCGCGGGCATACAAGCGGAACTCGGTCAGCGTGAGGGCCGCAGTCCGCCGGCTGAGCGCGCAGAGCGTACTTGCCGAGTCGGCCATTCCCTCCTCCTCCCACCCAGGCTCGCGATGAGCCATCGCCCCGCGTCAGCTCCAACGCTGTCCACCGTGGCTTGCTCGCTCGTCGCTTCGACACCAGTATGCTGAAGCGAGCGCTCGCCGTGGGGTCTGCTCCGGACCCAGCGCGATGAAGCCGCGAGCGATACCGCCCGCGCTGACCAGCTGGGTTGCATCGGGAAGCTCGCGCAAGGCAGCGACTCGTCCGCTGGACTGTTCGGACGCGCCGCGGTGCGCCATCGGGTCGTCAACCCTTGAGGGAGCCAGCGAGCAGGCCGCGCAGGAAGTAACGTCCCAGGAGAATGTAGACCAGCAGGGTCGGCAGCGCGACCAAAAGCGCGCCGGCCATCTGGACGTTCCACATCGTGTACTGGCTCCCGGTGATGTTCTGGAGCGCGACCGTCACCGGCCGCTCCTGCGGCGAGTTGGTGATGACGAGCCCGAAGAGGAACTCGTTCCAGATCGAGGTGAACTGCCAGATGGCGACCACCACGAAACCGGTCGCCGAGAGCGGCAGGATGACGCGCCGGTAGATGGTGAAGAACCCGGCGCCATCGACCTTGGCTGCCTCGATCAGGTCTAGAGCGAGCGATGGTCGGCCAGGCCGGAACTGGTGCAGGAAGCCGACGGAGGGGTCGAGTCCGACGGCTCGGAGTGCGCTGACGGCACGTTGCGTGAGCAGCGTGTAGCCGAGGCTGAGGAGCGCGTTCACCGGGTCGGGTGGCGGCCGACGCTGGCGACCGGAGAAGCCGAGCGATGCCGGCAAGAGCTGTGCCAGCGCGGTGAAGTAGGCACCGCTGCCGTAGCCTTCGCTGGCCAGTAGTCCGCCGAGCCCGCCAGCGCGACTCGCGCGCAGCAGTGCGTCGCAGAGCGCGTCGAGTGCGCTGCGCAGGTCCGGGTGCTCGTCGAGTTCGCGCAGGAGGAGCACTCCTTGGTTGCGGAGCTTGCCGCGGACGAAGCGGCGGGCCAGCTCGAGCGCGAACTCCTCGTCGCGTGCAGCCTCGAGCTGCCGCACGCGAAGTTCGGCCGAGCCACTTTCGGGGCCGACGAGGCGTCCACGGTACTCCCCGTCCGCGGTCAGCAGCACCAGCTCGATGCCGCGCTCGAGGAGCGTGGCGAGAGTCGGCGTGGTGACCTGGACGTTGCAGAAGAGGAGTACGAGTTGGAGGCGGAGAAGCGGGACGCGGGCCAGCGCTTCTCGATCGCGCTCGACCAGGAGGAGTTCGCCCGGGCGGCGCAGGACGGCACCTTGCTCGACCACGTCGAGCACACGCATGCGAACCTCCACATGGAGCACTCGCCGGGCTCGGCACTGGTCGACCGGACGCGCGGTCGAGCGGTCGCCCGGCGGTCGCCGTCGGCGCTACCCGCGCTGCCGCGTCGGGCCGACCCCAGCAGCATCGGCAGTCTCATTATCCCGGTACCGGACGGTCCAGTGCAGCTGGCTGTCCGGAGCGGCAGGGCCGGAAGAGGGGGCGCGGAAGGGAAAGCCGCGCTGCGACTCGCCGCTGGTTTGCGGACGGGCTGGGACGGTGCTCTGCCGGGTGGCCGGGCGCTGGCGCGAGTGGAGCGTCCGTCGGCGCGGGTCGGGTGCTCGGTGTGTCTGCCGTGTGGTGCACGGTGAGGAGGAAGCGAACGAGAAACCGGTCGAGCGGCGGGGCCTGCGGCCTCGGTCCGATGCGGACAGCGCGTGGTCGGCGGTCGTTCCGCCACGGGAACAGTGGCAGGCAAGTGCGGTCTGGCGGACGCGGCGGTCGATCGTGTCCGGGATGAGCGTTCGGCCGAGCTGGCTGACGGTGCAGTCTGGCTCGACGAGCGGGTCGTCGAACCGGCGAGCTGCCGAGTCGAAGGTGACCCGTGACGTGCAGCCGCAGTGCCGGGAGAGCGGGACGCCTGACGAGACGATCAGCCGCTCGCCGGTCCGCGCAGTGGCTGTGGCGCCCGCGTCCATGCGCTCAGCGAACCGGGGGACGGAGCGGACCGACACCTGCTGGCCGGCTGCGGCACTGCCGGGGGTGTTTCCGGGGGCCAAGGACGACATCTGTCCGATCCGAGCGCCGCGGGGCAACGCCCGGTGCCGGCTGCTCGGAGCCCGCGCGACGCGCCCGATGCCTCGACCGTGAGGCAGCGTCGCGTGGCGGCTGAAGGCAGGGGAGATGGACGACGGCGCTGGCACGACGGTCAGAGGCTCTCGATGCGGAAGTGGATGCTGGGGTTGCCACGAGTGGTCGCGTGCGGGGAACACCGCCTGCCCGCACGTTGCCGAGGGCGGTCGGTGTGGGCCGAGGATTCCTGACGGGTCGTGACCGAGATCGCGAAACGGGAGGACGCCAGCGGCGATCTCGCATCGCGACGAGGGTGCGTGCCTAACTGGTCGGGGAGGGTGATGGAGCGCGCTGATCGACGCTCCGGTGCGGCGCGCGGCGGACCGACCGGAACATGCCTTGCCGCGCGGCACGCCCGCGAGCAGTTCCTCGAGCGGGCCTGCTGAGGGGCACGGGGGGTCGGACATGGCGCGCTGCGGGAGCAGCGCGCGGCGTGGGCGACAGCGACGTGACTTGGTCGGGGGCTTGCCGGAAAGGGGGCAGGTGGCGATCGGCTCAGCGCGGCCGAAGAGCAACGTCCGTGCCTGAGCATCGCGGTGGTCGCGTCGAGTGGTGCAATGGGCCTGGGGTGTTCGAGCGCGGCGCTGGCAGCGAACTGGTTCAGCACGACCGGAGGTGAGCGGTGGAGGCGAGAGCGGGATCGTGCACGGGAGGATGTGGGTCACGGTGACGGCCCTGTGGGCAGGGGGTGGAAACGCGTTCCCGGCCTGCGCTGGGGGCCTGCGTGGTGGCGACAGGCCTACTGGCGTGTCGGGGCGATGGGCGTTTCCTGGATCGGAGTCCCCCGCGCGGGTTTGGAGTCGGTGCGACGGGCAGCGGAGATTGCACAAGCGGAACCGATAGCGACAGATAACACGGTGTCATCGCTGAAAAGGATGCGATTCCTTGCGACCGATGTCCTCTCGGTTCTTGGGATCGTCTGAGAACACCACCCGCGTTGCAATCCCCTGAAGGGGATTGGAGTTGTTGCGAGTGACCGGGCAGCGGAGGCGAAGGAACTGTTGGAGCGTTGCCTGCGTGTTGCAGTCCCCTGAAGGGGATCGAGAGCGTTGCAACGATCTTGTTCCTGGACGAGACATCGACTGCTTCCCCGGCGATGTTGCAATCCCCTGAAGGGGATTGAGTGCGTTGCAACCTGGTCGAGGCCCGGGGGATCCGGGTCCGCCGCGATCCTGAGACGTTGCAATCCCCATGAAGGGGATTGAGTGCGTTGCAACGAGAAAGATCTTGCCCCTACTCGAGTGGGAGTTTGCAGAAAGGGTTACACGAGGTTGCAATCCCCTGAAGGGGATTGAGTGCGTTGCAACTCGGGTCAAGCTCGATGCGGTTGAGAATGCCTGGAACGCCTACCTGTTGCAATCCCCTGAAGGGGATTGAGTGCGTTGCAACTGTGCAGCCGCAGTGCGCTATGTCGTGTATTACGAGACCGAGTTGCAATCCCCTGAAGGGGATTGAGTGCGTTGCAACAAGATCGTCCGCACGCACGTTCAGGGCCTGGGGTTCCAGGCGTTGCAATCCCCTGAAGGGGATTGAGTGCGTTGCAACAGCGGGAGGTGCTGCGATGATGCGTTTGACGGTTGTCGGCGAGTTGCAATCCCCTGAAGGGGATTGAGCGCGTTGCAACGTAGACATGTGTCCCCACGCCATCGATGGCGCGCAGGAGTTGAGTTGCAATCCCCTGAAGGGGATTGAGTGCGTTGCAACCCTGTGCACGAGGCAGCGATCGCGGGGAAGGTTCGCCTGTTGCAATCCCCTGAAGGGGATTGAGTGCGTTGCAACGGAATACCTGACGGCGAACGTGGACTGGATTCTGGCGATTGCCCGCGTTGCAATCCCCTGAAGGGGATTGAGTGCGTTGCAACCTGCGGCTTCTCCTCGTTGGCGACTTGCAGGCGATCGTTCGCGTTGCAATCCCCTGAAGGGGATTGAGTGCGTTGCAACCGGATACTGGTGGGCGACAGTGCGCGAACTGGGAGGGGAGGAGGTTGCAATCCCCTGAAGGGGATTGAGTGCGTTGCAACCCACCGCCATCGCGATCGCAGCCCGGACCCCGGTGATCCTCTGGTTGCAATCCCCTGAAGGGGATTGAGTGCGTTGCAACCGTAAGGCGTCGCCGCAAACGGGGAACGAATCCGCCGCGGGGTGGTTGCAATCCCCTGAAGGGGATTGAGTGCGTTGCAACCCGAGCGTGAGCGGCCGCTCGGGTGGTCGGTCGGCTCGCGGCGAGGGTTGCAATCCCCTGAAGGGGATTGAGTGCGTTGCAACCCGACCCCGGACTTTCAGGCTATTCGCCTAGTACTTTTGGGTCACGACCAGATGTTCGCACCGTCGGGTCACTTCAGACGATCAAGAAATCCGGTAGCGGCTCGCGGGGCGTACCAGCGACGATCTCGACCTTGCGGGCGCACGCTTCGCACAGGAAGTACAGCCGCACGCCGTCGAACCGCGGGTCGGCGACCCGCCGCAGGTACCGCCGGACACGATCCAGCTCGTTCGCCCGGAGGTCACACTCGAACACCGAGCGTTGTACCGGTGTCCCGTATCCCTGCAGCCACTTGTAAAGGCGCGTCCGCTTGCTGTCGTCGCTGATATCGTAGCAGACGATGACCAGCATGGAAAGCCCCCTTCCGCGCGTGACCGTTGCGGTATCGCTGAGCATACCGGCTGGTCAGGGAACATACCAACCTGCTCGATGCCCTGCTCGCCCCGCCGCTGTTCGATCGCGGCCTCACGCGGCGCTGCGGGAAGCGCTCACCTGCCGGGGTGCAGGCCCGCGGCTCGTCCGCCGTGGCGCGCTCAAGCCGTCGTCCGGTCGGCTCGCCCAGGGGAGCAGGACAGAGCCAGTCCAGCCTGGCCCAGTCCCATGGCGACCTTGTGTCCCACTCCGGCGTAGGTTGCGAACTCGGCTAGGGTGCGTGCGGCGGCACGCACCGGCGGTTCGACGGCGTCCGACCGGTACTCGCACCAGCCCTGGAAGCCGACGAGTTTCCCCTGCCCGGTGTCGACCAGTCGCGTCTCCAGGTGGTAGGCTGCGACCCAAAGTTGCTCGAAGCCCCGCACGACTTCCGGGGCGATGTGGACGGGCGCGAAGGCGTTCCACCGCTCGGCGAGGCTGCCGAAGACGAGTTTCGGGAGCGGCAGCGGCAGGTGGTGCGTCCCCTGGTGAAAAGTCGTCGGCGAGAAAAAGCGCAGGCGGAGGCGGAGCGGATGACGCGTGCCCGGTTCGAGGAGCGCTGCCAGCTCCTCGTACCGCGCTCGCCCGGCCAGTGGATGGTCGGTCGCTGGCTCGCCGACCAGGAGCGGCAGCTGGCCGAGCTGGACCGGTGACCCGGGGAACACCGCTCGGGCCACGAGCGGTTCGAGCTCGTCGTCGAGCAGGGTGACCCGCAGGTGCAACGGCACACCGGCGCGCGCGGCTGTCTCTCGCCGACCGTAGCGGACTCCTTCTTCGAGGACCGCGACGGTGAAGGGGCGCTGACCGGGCATGTCGTGCAGCTCCCGCGCAGCCTCCGCGTCGACGGTCGCGAGCGCACGCAACAGGGCAGCGTGCGCTGCCCGACCGAGGAATGGCGGGAGCAACGCATCGCGGAGCGGGTGGAGCTGGAAAACGAGCGCGACCGGCATCGCACGCGTCCTTTCAGTGCTCTTCCGTTTCCCACTGGTCGAGGAGCTGGAGCAACGCGTCGCGCAGACGCTCGGGCCAATCGGCCTGGCTGCCGAGCTGCAGCCGTCGGGCGAGATGCTCGATGTCCTGCATCGGGTCCGCGTTCGGCCCGGCACGCTCCCGATAGAGCGCGAGGATGTCGTCGCGCCGGACACCGAGGAAGCCGTGGCCGACGAACGTCTGGCTCCGGAATTGGGTCAGCCGGTTGAGCTGAGCCAGGATCTCGCGGTCGCGCCGCACGGCCGGGATGCTGGCGAGGAGGAAGTCGAGCAGGGGCCGAGTGATCCGTTCGGGGTTCAGGTTGCGTGCCGCTGCCTGGCGCTGCAACTCGGGGCGCGACCGCCACCAGTGCCGGAAAGCCGGTGTCGCCTCGCCGGTCGCGGTGTGAACCGGTGCGCCGAGCTGTTCCTCGACCAGCCAGCGCAGCATCATCTCGTGAAAGCGGTAGAGACGGGCGAGGAAGTCGGCCTCGCGCTCTTGCTGCCAGACCAGCCGCAGATTGGCGACCATCTCGGCGAGGAGCAGTTCGCAGGCGTGCGGGACCGGCTCGTTCCCTCCCTTCTCCTGGAGGATCCGCTGAGCGGTGGTCAGTTCGTCGAGTTCGCGGAGGAACTCTTGGGCGAGCGGCCGGGTGCGCGGATCGCGCAGGGCCTGGCGGGCGCTGGACTGCGCTTCCTCGAAGTGATAGGCCACGCGGTGGTCGGCTGCTTCGGCCAAGCGCCAGATGCTGCGGGGGACACCAGCTTGCTGGAGCAGCAACGCAGCGCGACCAAACTCGCCGCGTTCCAGCTCCCGCCGGGCATCGGCCAGCGAGGCTGCTCGCTGGAGTAGGCGGCGCAACCGAAGCTCTTGGGGACGCTCGCTGTTGCGTGGCAGATACACGAACGAGCACTCGCTGCCGAAGCGGTCGAGGGCGTGCACGGTGAGAGCGAACGTCATGGCTGGGATGCCAGCGGTGAGGGAGACCAGGACCGGGCCCGCGGTCGCAGGAGCCAGCTGACGCAGGACCTGGCCGATGGCCCGGTACATCTGGTCGTAGTCGGCCGGATTGGCTCGGAGCGTCCGGACGATGACCTCGATCCGGTCGCCCGTGCTGGTGAAGCGCTCGGTGAGCCAACGAGCGAGCAGCTGCGCGGCGAACACGGTATCCTGCTGGTGCGGTGGATCTTGGTCGGTGGCGAGCAAGACGACACGGAGCAGCTGCGCACCAGGACGTCCACGTGCCCAGGTGAGGAGCGGGCGCAGCAGGGGCGCATCGAGGCGCTCGGAGAGGTCGGCCGCGGAGGCGAGGAGTTCGCGCGTGCGCTCGCGGAAGGAAGGCGCGCTGCCGCGGTGCTCGCGGGTGACGAGGAACGCACCGTCGACCGTGAGGTCGCTGTTGCCGACACAGGCGAGGAGCGTCAATGGAGCGTTCGCGTCTCGCACGGCCGCGTCTCCTGGCAACGCCTGGAGATCCCCAGCGGGTGGATCATGCCTCCCGACCTGATACCGTCATGGTATCGCAAACTGGCCGCATCGGTGGACGTCTTCTGCCGACGGAGTCCTCCCGGCTTCGTCAGGAGAGCGCGTGCGCTCGGCGACGGCTGGCGCCCCGAGCAGCGGCGCAGCGGGGCGCGTGAAAGCCGGTCGTCGCTGCGGCGACTGGTCCTCGCTGCGCTGGACCGGCCGCCGGCGAGCACACCGTCAGGTCGGGCGGACCTGCAGCTGCTCGAGCAGCTGCAGGAGGTTCGTGCGGAGTGCCTCCAGCGGAACGGTGGCGGTATCGATACCGGCAGCCCGTGCCAGCTCGTCGAGCAGGGTCTCCGGATCGCTCCGCTGCTGCGTCTCGCGAAGCCGGTCAGCGATCGCCTCCCGCGAGACGGGCTCGAAGCCGTGACCGACGATGCTCGCGTTGCGGAGACCAGCGAGCGCGTCGATCGGTCGGCAGGCGTCGAGGACGCGCTGCGCCAGGGGGTCGCCGCGCTCAGCTGCGACGGAGAGCAGAGCGTAGAGGGCATCTCGACTCGGAGGACGGACGGGATCGATGCCGTTGCGATTCGTGACCTCGCGGAACACTGGATCGTGCGCGAGGCGCTCCTGGTAGGCTGGCAGCGAGACCACCTTGCCGCCCTCGCGGCGCGACCCGGTAGGGAGACCGAGCGTGTGCTCGGTCGCCCAGCGGAGAACCGCTTCTTGGAAGCGGAACAGCGTGGCGAGGAAGGTGGCAGCATCGTTGCGCGACCAGGCGATCTTGGCGCTCTGCCAGAGTTCCTCGAGGAGTACCCGATACGGCTCAGGGGCCGGTGTCTCGGCTCCTCGGATGCCCTCGACTGCCTGGACGAGCGCCTGCAGGTATCTCGTTTCCCCCTCCGCCAGGCGGCGCAGCAAGGGGAACGCTGCGTGGGGCAAGACCTCTCTCTCCAGGAGACGGAGGGCTCGTTCGAAATCGAACTGCAGGCGGAGCGCGAGAGCGCGCAGCATCTGCTGGAACGGGGACGGTGCATCGGCCCGCTCGAGGAAGGCGGCGGCCAGTGCCGGGTTCCAGTGCTCGAGCGCGAGGGCGGCGTCGCGCAGCGATTGAAGGCGCTCGAGTTCGGGGAGGAGCGCGAAGGGGAGCGGTGAGTCTGCGCCCGGCGGCAGGACCAGGACGAGCGTCGAGCGCGGCAAGACGGGAGCGAGCCCGACGAGCGTGCCGAACACGAGTGCTGGTGTCCCACTAGTGACGTGGACCAGGACACGCGTCGGCGCGTCGATCGACGGCACGGCGCCCTCTGCTGCCAACTTTCGGAGGAAGAAGAGCGTCTCGTCGAATGCGGCTGGGTTCCCGTCGAACGTCCACCGGCGGACCCGCAGCGCCCCGAATGCCTCCTGTCGACGCTTCACCCACTCCTCGGCCAACGCAGCGAGGGCAACGGTATCGGTCTCGGCGAAATGACCGCCGCGCTGGTCGGTCGCGATGAAGTAGACGCTCAGGTGGAGATCGCGCAGGGCCAGGGGGGCGTCCGGACCATCGAGCGTGCGGATCCACTGCAGGAACCGCTCGAGCAAGGGAAAACGGATGCGGTTCCAGCACGACGGATCGCGTTTCACCGTGTCCGGCAACTCCTGGCACGTCGTGCGAAACGGGTCGCGCGGCAGCGGCTGCTCGTCGAGCAGGATATCGCGATGACCGAGCGTCGTCATGAGGAGGATGTTCCGCTGCGCCATTCAGCACCTCCTGTCAGAGCGGGACGATCCGCAGGCGGGCCCAGCCGAGCGGCATGGTCGGCCGACCGTTCCGCTCGACGAGCCGGAGCGTCCGCGGGAAGGGTCGCCCGCGCCCGGTCCGATCGAGCCGGAGTCGGCGGACCAGTTCGTCGAGCGTCTGCTGCCCGTCCTCGACCACGCTCAAGTCGAGCAACGGGCCGATCGTCTTGGCGCGCCAGCCGGTTCCCCAGCCCAGTTGCACGTACGCCTCGCTCGCCCGGTCGGCCTGCCGGATCCGCTGCATGAGCTCGCGGAAGAACTTGCTGGTCGGATCGGAACCACTGGTCGCAGCTTGGC
>Ga0308391_1001210_pt1:0-5000 | contig 10787 bp, 3 predicted proteins | sample Hotspr20Samplet1_FD_202363 | JGI IMG/M metagenome (GOLD analysis project Ga0308391, IMG submission 202363) | Hot spring phototrophic mat microbial communities from Octopus Spring, Yellowstone National Park, Wyoming, United States - 20050623_t1 ... | reverse complement strand
ACTGGTCGAGCTACTCGGTGCCGACAATCCAACGGGGCTCAAGCGCGGTACCGAAGCTGCGGACCCGGCAACGGGTGGTAGGAGAGCGTTCCCGGCGGAGCGAAGGCCGACCGTGAGGACGGCTGGACCGCCGGGAAGTGACTCTGCCAGCATAAGTAGCGATAAACCAGGTGAGAACCCTGGTCGCCGAAAGTCTAAGGGTTCCTGAGAAAGGTTAATCCGCTCAGGGTTAGTCGGGACCTAAGGCGAGGCCGAAAGGCGTAGCTGATGGACACACGGTTAATATTCCGTGACCGCCCCGGCTCGGCAAAGACCGATGGGGGGACGCGGCCCGGAGGTCGGCCAGAGCAATGGTTTCTCTGGCTGGTTGAAGGGAGGCCGGGAGAGGCAAATCCGCCCGGCCGTCCGCCAGGAAAAGCCCCTAAGGAGAGTCAGGGCGCCCGTACCACAAACCGACACAGGTGGACGAGATGAGTATTCTCAGGCGCTCGGGTGATGGGTTGTTCAGGAACTAGGCAAATTGGCCCCGTAACTTCGGGAGAAGGGGCGCCTCCAGGGCGACCTGGGGGCCGCAGTGAAAGGCCTCACGCGACTGTTTAACAAAAACACAGGTCTCTGCAAAGTCGAAAACGACGTATAGGGGCTGACGCCTGCCCGGTGCCGGAAGGTTAAAGGGAGGGGTCAGCGGCGTTCGCAAGGGCGCTGCGAAGCTCCGAACTGAAGCCCCGGTGAACGGCGGCCGTAACTATAACGGTCCTAAGGTAGCGAAATTCCTTGTCGGGTAAGTTCCGACCTGCACGAATGGCGTAACGACGTGAGGACTGTCTTAACAACCCGCCCGGCGAACTTGTGGTCCCGGTGAAGACGCCGGGTGCCCGCCACTAGACGGAAAGACCCCGTGCACCTTTACTGCACCCTACCAGTGAACTATGGGGCGGTTTGCGCAGGATAGGTGGGAGGCTTTGAACCCTGGCTTTCGGGCTGGGGGGAGCCGCCGGTGAGATACCACCCTAATCGTTCTGTGGTTCTAACCTGCTCCCGTGATCCGGGAGAGGGACCCTGGTAGGCGGGTAGTTTGACTGGGGCGGTCGCCTCCTAAAAGGTAACGGAGGCGCGCGAAGCTCGGCTCAGGCTGTTTGGAAATCAGCCGTCGAGTGCAAAGGCATAAGCCGGGTTGACTGCGAGACCTACAAGTCAAGCAGGTGCGAAAGCAGGCCTTAGTGATCCGGTGGTTCTGTATGGAAGGGCCATCGCTCAACGGATAAAAGGTACGCCGGGGATAACAGGCTGATCGGAGCCGAGAGTCCACATCGACGCTCCGGTTTGGCACCTCGATGTCGGCTCATCGCATCCTGGGGGTGAAGAAGCTCCCAAGGGTTGGGCTGTTCGCCCATTAAAGCGGTACGTGAGCTGGGTTCAGAACGTCGCGAGACAGTTCGGTCCCTATCTGTGGTGGGCGCAGGAGACTTGAGGGGTGCTGCCCTTAGTACGAGAGGACCGGGGTGGACGGACCTCCTGTGATCCAGTTGTCGCGCCAGCGGCACAGCTGGGTAGCGAAGTCCGGTCGGGATAAGCGCTGAACGCATATAAGCGCGAAGCCCTCCCCAAGATAAGGTCTCCCAAGCCGCAAGGCTAAGAAGGGCCCTGGAAGACTACCAGGTTGATAGGGCGGATGTGTAAGCGTGGTAACATGCTGAGCTTACCGCTACTAATAGCCCGTTCGGCTTGACCATAAAATTTACCACCGACACAGCCGGCCGCGTGCCCGGTGGCCCGTCCATATTCAGTGCCGGACGGATCTTTTCCACCGGCAAGCCAGAACAAGTTTCCTCCGGGTGATCATAGCGAGGGGGAAACACCCGTTCCCATCCCGAACACGGCAGTTAAGCCCCTCAGCGCCGATGGTACTGCGCGGGCAGCCGCGTGGGAGAGTAGGGCATCGCCCGGAGACTCAGACTCGACCAGAAGCCCGGCAACGCCGGGCTTCTCGCTTTTCGGATGCCTTCACACCGACCACTCGGTCGGTTCCGCCGTCCCGATTTCCAGCCATCCTTGCTGCGGCAGAGCATCCAGGGGCAGGCCGCCTCTCCACAGGGACAACTGGAGCCGGATGCGGTCGCCGCTGGCCGCTTCGAGACTCACCAGCGGGAAACGTGCTTCCAGGACCCGCTGCCAGGCGAACGCCACCCCCGTGGCCGATTCAGCCGGACTGGCTTCCAGCAGGCTGGCAGATCCCGGCGACAGCAGCACGCGATAGCTGCGACTGCGCACTCCGGGTCTGAGAGCTTCCACTACGAAGCGCGCCTCCAGTTCGCCGCCGGCCCCCTCCGTCATGAGGTCCAGCCGCAAGTACAGATGCTGTTCATCGCAGCCATAGTGAAGCTCCCGAATCAGGAAACGTCGCCCGTGCATGGCGCTTTGCTTGAAGTCCGTGCGGTACAGGCCCGCTCCCAGCCACTCGAAGTAGGAACTGACCAGCCCGTCGAGGGCGGGACGGATCCAGCCCGTGGGCGGCGTGTGCAGTTCCGCCACAACCACTTTCACGATGGGGCGGGAGAGGTCCTCCGGCGGCGGCAACCCCAAGGCGCGGTAGACGTTGGCCAGATGCCCGCGATAGAGTTGATCGAACTCTTGCCGGTTGGCGGACTCGTGCTCGGGGCCGTACCACCAACACCAGTCGCTGCCCTCGGCGATCAGCAGTTCCTCGTAGGCCAGCGAACGCTGCGGCGGTGACGCGGATGGAGCGTGCTTTTGGAAGACCTGCCGGGCTCGCAGCAACTGCTCCCACGCCTGATTGTCTTCGTCGTGGCCGATCCAGATATCGAAGTTGGCGTTGATCCAGGAACCCGGAAAGATCCGCGCCAGCGGTTCGGGCTCCAGGCGCCGCAGGGCCTCGCTGACAGTGACCGCACAGATGCCGGGGTCATCGCTGACGCGCCGGTACAATTCGCGCAAGAACGGCCGTCCGTTGCGCTCGTAGTATTCCCACGCGTTCTCGCCATCCAGGATGATGGGCGCCAGGGCGTCCCGACCGGAGGCCAGAATGGGACGGCAGTTCTCCCGGATTCGGTCGAGCAGGTCGCGAGCCGCCTCGGCCGCGGCCATGCGCGAGTACACGAACCCGACCAGATCGCTGAGGAAGTGGTCGCGGAAGATCATGAGGAGCTCGCGGCCATCCTGCCGCCAAAGATAGGGCCGGTAGGTCTCAGTCGGTCCGGCGGGGCGTCCCAGCGTGCGGCTCAGCACGCCATTGTCGCTGGCGGACCACCGGAAACCGGCTTGGGCGGCCAGCGAGAGCGCCTCGTCGGAGACCGCGCCTTCGGAAGGCCACAGACCTGCGGGCGCCGAGCCAAACAGGCCTGTGATGTAGTCCCTGGCCTTTTCCAGTTGCGCTTGCGCATCCTCCGGATAGCGGAAGCGCGGCGGCAAAGACACGCCGGGATGGGCCTGGGCGGCAATGTCGGAATCGCACAACAACGGGAGGATGGGGTGGTAGAAGGGTGTGGTCGAGATCTCGATTTGGCCCCGTTCGACGAACTCGCGGTACACCGGCAACACGCGGGCGAGCAAGTCGGCCTGTTTGCGGCCCACCAGCGCCTGGTCCTCCAGGGTGTAGTTGCGTCCCTTCTCCACCAGGGAGCGAATGTCGGGGTCCTCCGTCAGCCACTGCTCGTCGAACCAGGCCAGTTGCGAAAGCACCTGGAGGTCCCGCAGCGAGCCGGTTCCCAACAGCCGCGCTGCCTGCTGAGGCCGGCGCCCGGCGGCGCGCCAGGCCTCGTAAAGCTCGACGTAACGGGGGAAGCGGTAAATCAGGCGGTGCGAAGCCTGGAAAAAGTAAGTAAGGATCAGGTCGCGCTCGGCCTCGGTCAAATGCTCCGCCGGTTTTAGAGCGCATTCCAGGAAGGGATCGCGGGCCGTGCCGACTGCGTATTCCTGGATCTGCACAGCGAGCGACGGCACCAGGTTGAAGGTTTGCCGGATCTCGGGAAATTCCTCCAGCAGGCGCACCATCCCGTAGTAATCCTTGAGGGCATGAAGCCTGGTCCAGGGCATGCGGTATTGACCCGAGATGAGGTCTTTGTAGAAGGGCTGGTGCATGTGCCAGAGAAAGCACAAGTGAATGCGCGGCATAGGCATTACCGGGAGAAAAAGCTGCGCACGGGCGCCGGCGGCGGACTGCCGCGCAGCCCGAGCCACAGAATGCGATTAAGTTCGTCGCGATCAATCCGGTCGGCTTCGCTGACATGCAGCCGCGCCGGACGGGCGGCCGAGGCCGTTCCATCGGGATTGCGCTCGTCCAGCGGGAGGCGCGGCTTCTCGGCGCGGTACGGGCGCAGGTCGGGCGTGGACTGGAAGACGGTGTACATCGGGCGTGCGGCGGCGTCGAAGTGAGTCATGGGTCGCAGCCCGAGAATCAGCTCGATGGTTCGGAGCATCGAGGTGGTGTTATACATGGTGCTGTCCACGAGGCCTCGGCGAGCATAGGGTGAGATCACGAAGGCGGGCGAGCGGTGCGAGTCCACATGATCGGGGCCGTTCTGGGCGTCAGCTTGGAGCACGAAAATGGCCATCCTGGGCCAGAAGCGACTTTGGGTGAGCGCTTCGACGATCAGGCCCAGGGCGTAATCGTTGTCGGCGACGGCCGAGCGGGGCGCAATGCGACCCGGCGCCGCTCCGGCGGTGTGGTCGTTGCCCAAGCGCATGACGATCAGACGTGGCATCTGGCCCGTGCGTTCGAACTCGGCCAGATCTTCGAGGAAGACCCTGGCTCGTGCGACGTCCGGGTAATCCGCATCGAAGCCGCGGAAGCGTAAGTTGGTGACGCGGGCCAGCACCGGGTCGCGTACTTCGAGCACGTGCACGCCGTCTTCGGTGGGCTGGTCGCGATTGGTGACGAAGTGGCCGTAGTTGCGGAGAGTCAGGCCGGCCTGCACGGCGTTCGTCCAGAGGTAGCCGGCGGGCGGCGCGGCTGTAGGCTCCTGTCCCTGGTAGTCGTCGGT